>ERZ777003.236-NODE-236-length-115847-cov-18.065160_pt1 | contig 115847 bp, 109 predicted proteins | sample MGYA00374956_ERZ777003 | MGnify/ENA primary metagenome ERZ777003 (study PRJEB29302, sample SAMN06268252) | bioreactor metagenome | isolation source: Joint BioEnergy Institute, California, USA | place: USA:Joint BioEnergy Institute, California, USA | collected...
GGCCTTGCTCAGCTCTTGGGCCGATCCAGGATGGCCATGGTCAGGCGCGAGATGCAGGTCAGCCGGCCTTTCTCGTCCTCCAGGCGGATCTCCCAGACGTGAGTGCTGCCGCCGATGTGGTAGGGGCGCGCGGTGCCGTAGACGTAGCCCGAACCCTCGGGAACGGCGCGGATGTGGTTGGCGTTGATCTCGAGGCCGACGCAGTACTTGCGCTGCGGATCCAGGCACAGGCTGGCGGCGACACTGCCCAGGGTTTCGGCCAGCACCACCGAGGCGCCACCGTGCAGGATGCGGTACGGCTGCACGGTGCGGGCATCCACCGGCATGCGGCCGCGCACATAGTCGTCGCCGATCTCCAGGAACTCGATGCCCAGATGGCTGACCATGGTGTTCTGATTGTTGTGTTGGATCTGCTCGAGCGAGGGAGTAGCGAACCAGATAGACATGGGGTACAGCTTCCGTCTTGAGGCGGCGTCGCGCGCCGAAAGGCCGTAGGTTGCCACAAGCCCGCGGCCGCAGGGGAGCCCATCACGCCTCAGCCGCCAGCAACCGCGCGATCCGCCGCCGGCGCCGGTTCCGCTTCGCCCCAGCCAAACGCGTGGTACAGAGCCTCGAACTCCGCCGGCCGCGGCGCCTCGATCCGGATCTCGGCGCCGGTGTACGGATGGCGAAACGTCAGCGCCCGAGCATGCAATAGCAGGCGGTGGATGCCGAAGCGCTCGCGGAACAGCCGATTGTGCCGCCCGTCGCCGTGGCCGGTGTCGCCGATGATCGGGTGGGAGATATGGGCGAAGTGCTTGCGCAGCTGGTGCATGCGCCCGGTCTCGGGGATAGCCTCCACCAGCGAGTAGCGCGTCGTGGCGTAGCGGCTGACCGCGATGGGCAGCTCGACCTTCGCCAGCCCGCGATAGTGGGTCACCGCCTCCTGCGCCGGCAGGTGCGGCTCCTCGCGCAGCGGGTAGTCGATGGTGCCCTCGCCCTCCACGTAGCCGCGCACCACCGCCAGGTAGCGCTTCTCCACCTGCCGGTCCTTGAACAGCTCGCACAGATCGGCGGCGGCGCGGGAACTCAGACCGAACACCAGCACGCCCGAGGTGGGTCGATCCAGGCGATGCACCGGGTACACCCGCTGGCCGATCTGGTCGCGCAGCCGCTGCAGCACGAACTCGCTGCCGTCGGCGATCCAAGTCCGGTGCACCAGCATGCCGGCCGGCTTGTCGACGGCGATGAAATGCTCGTCTCGATACAGCACCGGCAACGCGGCCGGCGCGGAAACGGTGTCGCTCATGGCTGCATGGTAGCGCGTCTTGGCCAGCGCGCGCCGGCCATACCACTCTCAATCGCTCGGTGCCGTCTCCCGCTCCCAGCGCCGGCGCGCCAGCTTGTCCCGATACATCGCGGCGTCGGCCTGCTCCAGCAGCAAGCCGAAAGTCTCGCCGTCGTCCGGGTACAGCACCGTCCCGACGCTGACGGTCACCTCGATGACGGCCTGCGCGCCGCTCGGCAACCGCACCGCCACGGGCTGGCGTACCGCCTCGCGCAGCTTGTCGACCACCATCAGCACCTTATCGCGGTCGCCGACCTCCTCCAGGAGCGCGATGAACTCATCGCCGCCCACCCGCGCCACGATATCGCTGGCGCGCAGCGTCGACTCCAGGCGGCGCGCCACCTCGGCCAGCACGGCGTCGCCGACGTGATGGCCGTAGCGGTCGTTGATCGGCTTGAAACCGTCGATGTCGATGTAGATCACCGCCAGCCGAGATCCCTGCCGCTGCGCCCGGCTCAAGGCCTGCTTGCTGTGGCGCTCGAAATAGGCCCGGTTCGGCAGCCCGGTGAGGTGATCGGAATGCGCACGCTGCTCGTGGCTGCGGCGCTCGTCGTCCAGCAGCAGCGCGTGATAGAACACCGTCCGGCGCTGCCGCTCCATCAGGTAGGCGGCGACCCCGACCAGCGCGCTGGCCGCCACGGCGTTGCCGAAGTTGGTCGCCAGCCACATCGGCGCGGCATTGCCGACCAGCAACGACACCAGCAGGTAGGCTGCCAGCAGGATCAGATTCAGCGCCACCGCCCAGGGCAGCCGCAGCCCGGAAAAGGTATAGCCCCAGACGATCACTAGGGTGAGTCCGAGGTAATAGGAAGAGGCCACATCGGCCGAACCCAGGCCGATCATCGTGATCACGCCGGCACCGGCGACCAGTGCCGCCGCCATCACCAACGGCGTGTAGTAGCGGAAAAACCGCGGTCGACAGACCAACGCCAGCGTCAGTAGCAGCATCGCGGCCACGCTGCCGCGTATCAGCCAAATCAGCGGATAGCGGTCCGGGAAAAACCAGACGTCCTGCCACGCCAGCGACGGGTAGAGCACCGCGCCGCATAGCAAGGAAAGACGCACCTGCAACGCGACACGCTTGTCGTAATCCTGGCGGAAAGCGCGCTCCAGCGCATCATCCGCAAAACTGAACCCAAGCCGGGTCAAAGGCGGCTTTCGACCGCCGACACCGGGCGAACTCCCCATTGACTACCCCTACGACCGTTTCGGCCCAGCGCGCCATGTGGTTCCTTGTCCCGCCGTTCCGATGTCGTCCCCCCAACGAAGCCTGCGGACGTTGTTGCTGCGCGCCCCCCAACTATAAAGCCTCCGGCGCAATCATGGGCGGACGTGCCAGAACTCGCCGAAAGCTCTATAGTCCCTTCTAGGTGCCGCCGCTCCATATGGCCCTCCCTGCTGGGGGGCGGAGCGACGACACCGAAATCTTGATCCAGATAAAGACGCCGCACCAGTGGCGTCAACAAACTAAACCACAACGATTGGCCTCATATAACGGCCGCGAACTTCAGGAGCTCAGGGGAGAATTCCACATGGCAAGCCGCCTCGTCATTCCGGTAGATGACTCGTCGCTGTCGCTGTCCGCCATCGCGCCGGGCTGCCGACTGGCGGACCGACTCGGCATGCAGGCCGAGGTCGTTTCCGTGGTGGAAACGGAGGCCGAACGCCCGCACCGCGAAACGGTGATCCGCGATCTCCTCACCGAGCGCGACATTCGCAACGCCACCGTCACCATCCTGGTGGGCTCCCCCACCGAGCATCTGCTCGAACTGGCTCAACGGTATCCGGAGACGCTGCTGTACATGGCCACCCACGCCCGCGGCGCCGTCGGCGAGCGGCTGTTTGGCAGCGTCGCCGCCCATGTGATGCGCGAAGCCGGAGTGCCGGTGCTGCTCAGCGGTCCCCGCCTGAAGTCGGAACACCGGGTCAGCGACGTCAAGACCGTGCTGGTGTGCCTGGACGGCTCGGAGGTGTCCGAGCGCATGATCGAGCACGCCGCCCCGATCGCCAAAGCCGCCAACGGCGCACTGCGGCTGATCCAAGCGCTGCCGGCCGAGGCGGGCGAGCTGGCCCGCAGCGCGGACGCCAGCGAGGCCGGCTATCTGGGCCGGGCGGCGCGCTCGGTGGCGGCCAAGTACGGCATCGAAGTGGACTGGGAAGTGCTGCACGGTGACGACGCCGCCCGCGCCATCGTCGACTACGCCCGCATCGAGCCGGGCGCGCTGATCGCCATGACCACCCACGGCCGCAGCGGCGTCAACCAGCTAGTGGCCGGCAGCGTGGCGCACGCGGTGATCGAACACGCCGACTGCCCCGTGCTGGTGCTGCGGCCGCGCCGCCACTGACCGGGAACGACCGCGGCACGCCGCCGGCGCGCCGCGGTCCGCCAGCAGGCGTCGACGCTGCGCGCACCGCCGACGCCTGCTACAGTTTCCGAATGAAAACCCACAGCAACGAACGTCCCTGCCCGTGCGGCAGCCGGCAGCCCCTGGCCGCCTGCTGCGGCCGTTACCATGCCGGCGAGCCCGCCCCCACCGCCGAAGCGCTGATGCGCTCTCGCTACAGCGCATTCGTGCTGAAAGACAGCGACTACCTGGCGCGCACCTGGCATCCCTCGACCCGCCCGCAGTCCATCGACCTCGACCACACGCCGCAATGGACTGGGCTGGAGATCCGCGCCGTGGAAGGCGGCGGCGCGGTCGACGACAGCGGCACGGTGGAGTTCGTGGCGCGCTACCGCACCGCCTCGGGGCTGGGCGCGCAGCACGAAACCAGCCGCTTCCGCCGCGAAAACGGCCACTGGCTGTACGTCGACGGCACCATTCATCCGCCGGCCAGCGCCCCGTCCGGCGGCCGCAACGCCCCCTGCCCCTGCGGCAGCGGCCTCAAGTTCAAGCGCTGCTGCGGGCGCTGAGCTGCCGCGCGGCGGCGGTATAAAGCGGCGAGCGGTGCGTGCCGCCTCGCCCTGCCGGCCTCGCCCCCTCGCTACGCCCCCGCGAGGAGGGAAAGGAACGTACAAGCCACCGTCCTGCCAAGCACCGGTTACCGCGCACCAGGAAAGCGCGCGGCTGCCGCCCACACGCTCGGTGGACGGATGCATCCGCCAGCACACGGGGGGAGATGGAGCCGTATCAGACCGCCGTCTCGCCAAGCATCGTGGTCAATGCGGCACCGGCGTCTTCCTTGCGCCCCTCGCCCCTCGCGGGAGAGGGGGACAAACAAACCGCAACGCGCTATCCGCTCCTTCTCCTCTCCTGGCTCCTCTCCTGGGCAGCGCCCTCAATGCGCCTCTCCCACGAGGGGGAGGAGACGTAGGGGGCGATTGCGCTGCCAAGCCCCTGCGCCGTTGCGGCTATCATTGAATGTCCATTTCCGCCGCTACGGCAGGCATGACCCGCAAGATCATCCACATCGACATGGACGCGTTCTACGCGTCGGTGGAGCAGCGCGACGACCCGAGCTTGCGCGGCCGTCCCGTAGTGGTCGGCGGTTCGCCCGACAGCCGCGGCGTGGTCGCCACTGCCAGCTACGAGGCGCGCCGCTTCGGCATCCGCTCGGCCATGCCGGCGTCGCGCGCGCGTCGGCTGTGCCCGGACGCGGTGTTCATCAAGCCGCGCTTCGAGGTCTATGCCGCCGAGTCGCGCCGCATTCGAGCGATCTTCCACCGCTACACGCCGCTGGTGGAGCCGCTGTCGCTGGACGAGGCGTATCTCGACGTCACCGGCTGCACGGCCTGCCGCGGCTCGGCCACGCTGATCGCGCGCCGCATCAAGCAAGAGATCCTGGAGGAAACCGGGCTGACCGCCTCGGCCGGGGTGTCTTACAACAAATTCCTGGCCAAGCTGGCCTCGGACATCGACAAGCCCGATGGCCTGCACCTGATCACCCCCGAGCAGGGTCCGGCGTTCATTGCCAGCCTGCCGATCGGTCGCTTCCACGGCGTCGGCCCGGCCACCGAGGCGCGCATGCGCGAGCTGGGCATTCACACCGGCGCCGACCTGCGCCGCCGCAGCTTGGAGGAGCTGCAGGCGGCGTTCGGCAAGAGCGGCGCGTTCTACTACAACATCGCGCGCGGCATCGACGAGCGGCCGGTGCAGCCGGTACGCGAGCGCAAGTCGATCGGCAGCGAGACCACCTTCCCTCGCGATCTGGACGATCCCGAGGCCATGCTGGCAGCGCTGCGGCCGCTGGCCGCCGAGGTGCTGGACAGCCTCTCTCAGCGCCGGCTCAGCGCCGATACCTGGACCCTGAAGGTGAAATACCACGACTTCCGCCAAGTCACCCGCTCCCACTCCTGCCATCCGCCGTTGCGCGAGCTGGAGGCGCTGATGACCGTGCTGGCGACGCTGCTGACGCGCACCGAGGCCGCCGAGCGGCCGGTGCGGCTGCTGGGCGTGACCGCCTCGGGGCTGCGGCCGCTGCAGACGACGCAGGCCCAGCTGGAGCTGTTTGGGCAAGACGAGGGCTGAGCGCGCCGCCGCTATAGCCAGCGCCGCGCCAGCCAGCCCACCCCTTCCAGCGGATAGTGCAGCCAGTGGCGGCGGCTCCACTTGTCGGCGTGGATCTCCATGGACTCCTCCAGATCGATCAGGAACTGCTCCTGCAGGGCCTCGGCCAGCGCCGGCTCCTCGGACAGCAGGTTGATCTCGTAGTTGAGGAAGAAGCTGCGATAGTCGAGGTTGGAGGTGCCGACCATGCTCCACATGTGGTCGACCACCAGGGTCTTGGCGTGCAGCACCCGCGGCAGGTACTCGAAGATGCGCACGCCGTGCCCCAGCAAGCGGGCGTAGGCGGCGTGCGAGGCCCAGCGCGCCAGGCGCACGTCGCTCTTGTTCGGCACCAGCACGCGCACGTCGACGCCGCGGCGGGCGGCATGGATCAGCCGGTTCTGGATGTGGGTGCCGGGCACGAAGTACGGCGTGGTCAGCCAGATCCGCTCGTGGGCGCCGTCCAGCAGGCCGTCCACCACCCGGCGCATGCGCCGTCCGCCGCCATGGCCGTGGTTGGACAGCAGCACGTAGCGCGCTGGCAGCGCCGGCAAGGGGACGCGCCGCCGATGGCGCTGCCAGAACAGGTTGAACAGCAGCAGCGCCTGTCTCGCCAGCTTGCCGTGGATGCGCACGTGGGTGTCGCGCCAGCGGCCCTCGCCGAAATGGCAGCGGGAGCATTCGCGGTGCAGGTTGAAGCCGCCCAGATAGGCCTCGCGGCCGTCCACCACCAGCATCTTGCGATGGTTGCGGCGGTTGTAGCGCAGCGGATCGCGCCAGCTCCAGCGGTGGAAGCGGCGCACCTGCACGCCCTGCGTCTTGAGCCAGCGCTCGGCCGAGCGCGGGAAACCGCCCAGCGAGCCGAAAGCGTCGACGTGCAGTCGCACCCGCACCCCTTCCCGCGCCTTGGCCGCCATCGCCTCCAGCAGCGGGCGGCCGACCTCGTCCCAGCACAGGATGTAGGTTTCCAGGGCGATCGAGCGCTTGGCGCCGCGGATGGCGTCGAGCATGGCGCTGAACAGCTCGTCGCCCTCGAAGAACAGATCGACGATGGCGTCCGGATCGGCCGCCGCCGGCCCGACGCTGATAGGCACTATGGTTTTCATGGCCGACTCTGGCGTGAAACGGATGCTGCTCGTCCGCCAATAGTGATGGCGACTTCGCCGGCGTTTTCGAATTGGCCGCTGCCAAGCTTAGCGGATCGCGCCCATCCGCGGTCAGCGCTCCAGCAGCGAACGGTCCCGTCCGTCCAAGCCACCCCGCAGCGCCAGCCAGCGCAGCAGGCTCTCGCGGCTGACCAGGCCGAGCAACCGCCCGTGCTCGACCACCGGCAGCTGGTTGACCTGAGCCTGCGCCAGCCGCTGCAGCACCTGGTCGGCGCTGGTCTCCGGTCCGGCCACCGTCAGCCGCTCGCGCGGGGTCATGATGTCCGCCACCGTCAGCGCCGCGCGCCGCGCCGCCGGCACCCGGGCCAGATCGGACAGGCAGACCAGTCCCAGCAGCTCGCCGTCGCGCAGCACCGGGAACGCCCGCTGGCCGCTGTGCAGCACCCATTCATCGATCCAGCGCTGGAGCGGCAGCTCCGGGGCGAGCGCGACGAAATCGGTCTGCATCAACCGGCGGGCGGGCACGCCGGCCAGGGAGTGGTCGATCAGCTGTTGGCGATAGCTCATCACCGCCGCGTTGTTGAGGAACCAGCCGATCAGGGCGATCCATAGCCCGCTCAGCAACCCGCTGCCGAACACCGGCACGCGCAGCCCCAGAACCATGCCGGTGCCCATCAGGATCAGCAGCCAGGCGAACAGCTGCCCCATGCCGGCCGCCCAGCGGGTGGCGCGCTGCGGGTTGCCGGTGATGCCCCAGAGCACGGCGCGCAGCGCCCGTCCGCCGTCGAGCGGGTAGCCAGGCACCAGGTTGAACAGCCCCAGCAGGACATTGATCTGGCCCAGCCACAGCAGCAGGGTCGCCGCCGGCCCCAGCTCGGCCAGAACCTCGCGGGCGCCGCCGTCGGCCAGCGCGCTCGGGTCGATCAGCCGACCCACCGCCAGCAAACAGAGGAAACCCAGCGCCAGGCTGGTGAGCGGCCCGACCAGGGCCATCCACAGCTCGCCGCGCCAATGGGCCGGCTCGCGTTCCAGATGCGCCATGCCGCCGAACACAAACAGGGTGATCTTCGGCACGCGCGCCCCCTGGGCGCGGCCGACCAGAGCATGGGCCAGCTCGTGCACCAGCACCGAGGCGAAGAACGCCAGCGTGGCCAGCAGCGCCGTCGCCCAGATCAGCCCCGCCGGCCAGGTCGGGTGCCAGGCCGGCAGCAGTCCCAGCCCCAGGCCGAACAGGATGAGGACGAAAATGATGAGCAGGCTACGGTCGATCCGGATGTCGACGCCCGCGATACGGCCGATCCGCAATCCCTCGTGCATCGCAGCCTCCTCCGTCCACAGCCGGGCGCGGCGGCGGCATACGGCGCCGCGCCCGGCCCGCTACGCCCCGGCGCTGCGCCGCGCGGCCTCCGCCTTCGTCTCGATGCCGAACGCCGCCGCCAACGCGTCGTCGACGTGCTCCAGCCAGACGAACTTGAGCTGCTCGCGCGCGGCCGGCGGAATGTCTTCGAGGTCCTTGCGGTTGCGGGCCGGCATGAGCACGGTCTTGATGCCGGCGCGGGCCGCCGCCGTGGCTTTCTCCTTGATGCCGCCGACCGGCAGCACCAGGCCGCGCAGGCTGATCTCGCCGGTCATGGCCATGTCCGACGGCAGCTGGCGGCCGGTGAGCAGCGACACCAACGCGGTGAACATCGCCACGCCGGCGCTGGGGCCGTCCTTGGGGATGGCGCCGGCCGGCACATGGATGTGGATGTCGCTCTTCTCGAACAGCGCCGGATCCAGCCCCAGCTCCTCGGCCCGGCTCTTGACCAGGCTGAGCGCCGCCTGGGCGCTCTCCTTCATCACCTCGCCGAGCTGACCGGTGAGGATCAGCCGCCCGGAACCGGGCATGCGCGTCGCCTCGATGAACAGGATGTCGCCGCCGGCCGCGGTCCAGGCCAGGCCGGTGACCACGCCCGGCACGCTGGTGCGCATCGCCACCTCGTTCTCGAAGCGAGCCGGGCCGAGGATGTCGTGCAGATCGCCGGCGTCGATCCGGGCACCGTCGATCAGCCCCTCGGCCACCCGCACCGCCACGTGCCGGCAGACCGCGCCGATCTGGCGTTCGAGGTTGCGCACGCCAGCCTCGCGGGTGTAGTCGCGGACGATGGCGTGCAGCGCCGCGTCGGTGAACTCGACCTGCCCCGGCTTGAGGCCGTTGGCCTCGGACTGGCGCTTCACCAGGTAGCGGCGGGCGATCTCGACCTTCTCGTCCTCGGTGTAGCCGGCCAGCTCGATGATCTCCATGCGGTCGCGCAGCGGCCCGGGGATGGAGTCGAGCACGTTGGCGGTGGCGATGAAGAACACCCGGCTCAGGTCGAACGGCACGGCCAGGTAGTTGTCGCGGAACGTGCCGTTCTGCTCCGGATCGAGCACCTCCAGGAACGCCGCGGCCGGATCGCCGTGGAAGCCGCCGGCGCCGAGCTTGTCGATCTCATCGAGCATCATCACCGGGTTGCGGGTGCCGGCCTTGCGGATCGCCTGGATGATGTTGCCCGGCAGCGCACCGATGTAGGTGCGCCGGTGGCCGCGGATCTCGGCCTCGTCGTGCACGCCGCCCAAGCTCACACGGGTGAACTCCAGCCCCAGAGCGCGGGCGATCGACTGCCCCAGCGAGGTCTTGCCCACGCCGGGCGGGCCGACGAAGCACAGGATCGGGCTGCGCCCCTGCGGGTTGAGCTTGCGCACCGCCAGATACTCAAGGATACGGCGCTTGATCTTGTCCAGGCCGTAGTGATCCTCCTCGAGCACGCGCCGCGCCTCGGCGATGTCGATGTTCTCCTCGCTGAGCTTGGACCAGGGCAGGCTCACCAGCCAGTCCAGGTAGGTGCGGATGATGCCGTACTCGCCGGACGCCTCGGACATGCGCTCCAGCCGTCGCAGCTCCTTGTTGGCGACCTGCTCCACGTCGGGCGGCATCTTGGCCTCGGCGATGGCCTTCTTGAGCTCCTCGATCTCCAGGTCGCGGCCGTCCTCCTCGCCCAGCTCCTTCTGGATGGCCTTGAGCTGCTCGCGCAGTAAGTACTCGCGCTGGCGCTCGTCCATGGCCTGCTTGGTGCGCTGGCTGATCTCCTGCGACAGGCGCATCACCTCGATGCGGCGGTTGAGCAGATCCAGCACCCGGTCCAGGCGCTCCTGCACCTCCATGGTCTCCAGGACCTGCTGTTTCTCCTCGGGCTTGATGTCCATGAAGCTGGCGATCACGTCCGCCAGCGCCGACGGCGAGCGCAGCCCGTCGACGGCGTTGACCAGCTCCGCCGGGACCTCGGGGAACAGCTGCAGGGCCTCGACCGCGCGCTGCTTGAGGGTGTGCATGCGCGCCTCGAGCTCGGTGGTCATGACCTCCTTCTCGCCGATGCGCTCGATGCGCGCCACCAGGAAGGGGTAGCCCTCCAGGAACTCGATCACGCGGAAGCGGTTCTCGCCCTGGCAGATCACGTGATGACTGCGGTCGGGCGCGGTGACGTAGCGCACGATCGAAGCCACCGTGCCGACCGGGTACAGATCGTCGCCGGCGGGGTTCTCCACCTGCGGGTCGCGTTGCAGGATCACCCCGATCGGCCGGTTGCTGCGCGCCGCCTCCTGCGCGGCGGCGATCGATCTGCCGCGCCCCAGGCTCAGCGGCAACACCACGCCCGGGAACAGCACGACGTTGCGCACCGGCAGGATGATCACGGCATCCTGCGGAATCTCCTTGGCGGGCGCGGCACCGCCGGGCGCCTGCTGTCCGCCCTCATTGTTCTCGGTCTGCGCTTCGCGCAGCTCTCTATCGTCCGAAATGGCCATCGATGTTCTCCACTAAGGCAGCTTGCCCAGGGACAGCAACAGGCAGCCGTTGGCGATTTCCTGGCGCTCCAGCTGGAAGCGCCCCGGCGGCAGCTCGATACGCCGCTCGAAGTAACCGTGAGGGATTTCCAGGCGGTAGATGCTGGCCAGCCGCGCCTGCGCCGGCAGCAGCCGCTCGCCACGCACCACCAGGACCCCGCCCTCCTGCACGCCGACCTCGATCTGCTCGGCCGGCACGCCCGGCAGGGCGACGATGATCACGAAACGCTCGTCGGTCTCGTAGACATCCACCGGCGGCTCCCAGGTCGGGCGGCTGGCGGACGGCAGTCCCAGTTGAAAGAACTGCCGGTGAATCCGCTCCATCCGCTCCAGCAGCTCGCAGGCTTCGGCCCACATCCAATTCTTGGGGTCACGTGATGGCATGACGACACTTCCACTCCAACATATCGGTTGGCGTACCGGGGCATCACGGCGAGCCCGCTCGACCCGGCAATCGCTATTTGCCGACTTGGACAACGAAACCGCGGCGGATGCTCCGAGCCGACGCTCAAGAACGACGCCTATGGGCCAACATATTGCAGAACAACGCCCCCTGTTCGAGCGCGTCGTCCAGCGCCACGTGGGTATGCGGCAGCGGATCGAACCACTCCCGCGGCAGCCGATCCTTGACCGTATCGGTAAACGGCGTATCCAGCATAGCCATGGCATAGCTGCGGATGTCCAACGCGGCGAACCCGAACGGCGCGTCGTTGGCGAAACGCAGTAGGTACCAGGTCACCCACATGAAATCGAACGACGCCGGATAGCCGACGAACACCGGCTTGCCGGGCAGCGAGCGCACCCAGGCGGCGTAGCGCTTCATGGCCGTCTCCGGCGGCTCGGGGTTGACCCGGCAGGCGGCGTAGGCCTCCGGGAACTGCTTCCACCAGCGCTCGGTGAGCGGATGCGGCTTGGCACCGGGCAGGGTTTCCAGATTCACGCTGAAGGTGCCGATCAGGGTCTTGTCCGCCCGATAGGCGGCCGACCCCAGACTGAGCATGGAATTGAGCCCCGGCACCGGGCCGTCGGCTTCGATATCGGTACTGACGTAGATTTCTTCCATCACCACAATTTCCGCAATTCGGCTCGGCCGCTCTCGCGCTCCGGCGGCCTTGCCTGACGACGACCGGCGCCCATATCACGACGACGGTTGATGTTGAGGAGGAGCGCCGATGCCCACCCGATCCCTGGACAAGACCCAGCGCCAACGCTATTTCGATCGCATCTCCCGCGAACTGGGCTCCAAGCTGGCGGAAGTCGAAATCACCGGACTCGGCCTCGGCAACCAGCTGGCCCAGGATTGGACCGTGCTGCGCGGCATGGCCTACGACCCGGACACGGATACCTTCGAGCTGGTGACGGACGGCCTCGATCATCTGGTCGTGCATCCGCGCGAGGTTTACGTGGAAGACGGCGCCGACGGCCTGCACAGCGTGCAAGTGATCGACGCCGACGGCAACCGCCAACTGATCCGGCTGCGCTCGCCGCTGGCGCTGCCGAGCGACGAGCCGCGCTCGTCCCACTGAGGCGCGCCGGCGGCCGCCGCGGCGCTCAGCCGTTCCTGAGCCGCGCCAGCAATCGCAGCAGGCCGGCGCCGATCGCCGCCCACAGCGCCGCGTACAGCAGCAGCAACACGCCGCCCACCACGAGCGCGGCTCTGCCCAGCGACTCCTGTCCGGCCATGTAATGCACGCCGTACAACGCCCACCAGTCCTGGTTGCTCAGCTTGTAGCCGTAAGCGCGCAGCAGCTGCCAGCCGTTCAGCAGCAGGAAACGGTGGCCACGCAAGGCGTCGACTGCCAGCTGCAGCAGCAGCGCCGGCATGAACAGCGTCCGCATCGCCGCGGAGAACGGTAAACCCAAGAGCCGGTCCCACATGTCGTTGTTCTTTTCGCACCGGCCGATCCGGCCATGGAGCAAGTAAAGCCGCGTCCGGCGCGATCGCGCAAGTAGCGCCGTCAGCCTTCCGGCGCCAGCACCAGCGCGTGGCGCGTCGGCCCCGGCAGCAACGGAGCGGGACGGCCCGCCGCCCAGTCGTCGTGGCCGGCCCGGTAGAACGGCGACAGCGGGTGGCCGCTCTGCCCGCCCGGCATGTGCAGCAGGCTCTCGCCCTCCCGGCCGGGCGACACCACCAGCCGCTGCGAGGCGCCCGCCACCGGGGTCTGCACCCGCGGCATGTGGGCGTCGCCCGGCAGCGCCGCAGCCGGCATGTCCAACCAGAAGCCGAGCAGCGGCAGCGCCTTGCTCAACGGGTGCTGCATCCGCAGCCGGTTGTACGCGCCCCAGGTGGCATGATCGAAACCGTGCCGGTCGTCCCAGAGCCGCTCGATCACCCGGTCGACCACCGCCAGCAGCTGCTCGCGCCAGTCGGCATAGGCGGGATCGAGCAGATGGGCGGGGCGCTCGCTGACCAGTCGCCAGAGTGCGCCTTCCGCCTGCGGCATGTCGTGGTAGCGGAACTCGGGATAGCGCTCCCGCACCTCGGCGGTGAGCGCGGTGAACACCTCGTCCATCAGATACAAGCGAAAGGCCCGTACCAGCCGGTAGCCCACCGAGTCGACGCTGGCCCGGCCGCCCCAGTCTTCCACCGCCGCCCGCAGCGCCTGACGGCGCGGCTCGCCGGCCAGCGCGCGCTCATCGAGCACGTCCAGCAGCAGCGTCCGCCAGCGGGCCAGGAACAGCGCCCGGTCGTCCAGCTGCAGACGCAGCAGGTCCTCGGCGCCGGCCCGCTCCAGCGCCAGCAGGCCGTCGCGGATCTGGGTGGCGCGCGAGCCGAGCTGCAAGCCGCCGTCGCCGATCAGGCGCAGCCAATCGCCGCCCACCACGCGGTTGTTGGCGGTCCAGATGCGGCCGCCGGCCGGGTTGAGCAGCCGCGGATAGTCCTCCGCGGCTAGCCAGCCCTGCCAGCCGGCGCCGTCCGCCCAGGAGGCGGGCAGGTTGGGATCGTAGCCATGGCGGCGGGGAAGACGGCCGATGATGGTCCAGCCGATATTGCCATGGCGGTCGACCACCACGAAGTTCTGCGCCGGCACGCCGACGCCGGCGGCGACCGTCAGCGCCTCCCCAGCATCGTCCACCGCCTCCAGGCGCAGCAGGTCGAGGTTGGTGGCCTGCGGCCGGTGCGCGGTCCAGGCCAGCGCCTGGGGCGCCGCCTCGTCGCTGTCGGGCAGCACCGGCCCCCAGATGGTGTCGCGAAACTCCACCACCCGCTCGCCACCGCCTTTGACGGCGATGCGCTCCTGCCGCCGCTCGAACGGCCGGTAGCCCTGCGGCGTGCGATAGCGCTGCGGATCGCTCGGGTCGAGCTCCAGCAGGATGCGGTCGGCGAAATCACCGTAGCTGTTGGTGAAGCCCCAGGCGATGCGCCCGTTGCTGCCGACCACCAGCGCCGGCGTGCCGGGCAGCGTCACCCCGGTGGCCATGCGCGGCTGGCCGTCCTCGTGCCAGAGCCAATGCATGCGGTACCAGATATGGGGCAGGTTCAGCCGCAGGTGCATGTCGTTGGCCAGCCAGGCGGCGCCGTCGGCGCTGTGCGCCGGCCCGATCGCCCAGTTGTTGCTGCCCACGGCGAAGCCGTCGGCCGCCGGCTCACCGCCCCCGCTCACCGCGACCGACCGGTGGTGCCGCAGATCGTATTCCTGCGCGGACGGCAGGCGGGCGTGCTCGACTTGGCTGCCGTCGAGCGGCGCGTCCCACTCGCAGCCCGGCGCGGTGAGGAAGCGATACAGCGGTTCCGGCAGCGTCTCGCGCAGGGCCTGCAGCCGCGCCTCGCGCAGCGCCCAGGGATCCTGCAGCTCGAAGTACATGGCGAAGATCACCATGATCGTATCTTCCGGCCGCCACGGCCGCGGCTCGCTGCGCAGCAGCAGGTACTCGAACGGCCGCACCCGCAGCGCCGCCAAGCCGGCGTTGACGCCGTCGGTGTAGGCGTCCAGCAGCCGCCGCTGCCACGGCGGCGCCTGCGCCAGCACCTGCCGGGCCACCGCCCGCATGCCGTGCAGCCGCACCTTCTCGTCGAGCGGGACGGCGACCTCGCCCACCAGTTCGGCCAGCTCGCCGGCGGCGCTGCGACGCATCAGGTCCATCTGGAAGAAGCGGTCCTGGGCATGGACGAAGCCGGTGGCGCGCGCCAAATCCTCGCGGTTGGCGGCGCGCAGCGTCGGTATGCCCAGGACGTCGCGCTCGACGCTCACGTCCGCCGTCAGCCCCGGCAGCGTCAGGCGCCCGTCCAGGATCGGCAGGCTGCCGCGCAGGCAGGCGTAGCCGGCCGCGACCGCGGCGGCGGCCACGACGCAGACCAGCACGGCGACAACGCTCAACGCTCGCTTCATCGGCGCCATACGGCGTCACTCCCCCTCGCCGCCGTAACCGGCTTCACATGGTCGGACTCTTTACGAAAAAGCGCCGCGGGCGCCGATGTTTCTGTTCCCTGGCGGACTCTCGCGTTACCAAAACGGAGAACGCGACGCCGGATACCCGGCCTCTCCCCCGTCATCCCCAGGACGGACCGACCTGAAAGCTCTAAAATCCGGTTCCGACCGCTGCCGCTCGCAACGAGCGACGACAACACTAAACGACGTCCCATCGGCCGCCCCTGGAAAGAAGGGCCTACGGCATGGGCACGTTTGAACATACTTTCGTTAATCTAGCGGTTTGCCAAGCGACTAGGGTTCGTGGTTCATATGAGGCACAACAGCGTATTCGTCCGTCCGGAACGGGCTCAGGATCACCCTGAGGTGTTCTCGGTGCATTTGCGGGCTTTCGGCCGCCCGGACGAAGCGCAGTTGGTGGAGCGCCTGCGGCACCAGGGCGAACAGCCTCAGGTATCGCTGGTGGCGCAGCACAACGGCCAGCTGGTCGGACATATACTGTTCACCCCGGTACGGTTGCCGCAGAGCCCGCGGGTTCGCGCCATGGGCCTGGCCCCGCTGGCGGTGCGGCCCGAGTTCCAGCGCCGCGGCGTGGGTTCGCGGCTGGTGCAGGTGGGTCTGGACGCGCTGCGCATCGCCGCGGTCGATCTGGTATTCGTGGTCGGCGACAGCCGCTACTACGCGCGCTTCGGCTTCGGCGCGGCGAACGTGCACGGCCTGCATTATCCGGACCCGGCGCTCGATCCTCATCTCATGGTGGCGCCGCTGCGCGCCGGCGCGCTGGTGGGCGCCAAAGGCCTGGTCCAATATGCGCCGCCGTTCGAGGCGCTTGACACCGCGGGGGTTTCGGTAGGAAACGAAGCCGCCTGCTAATATAGTCCGCTGCTCCCGGGCCGCGGCTCCGGCGTCAGTCCCGCAACATCCCCCGCCTGCCGGTCGGCGAGCGCCATGCGACCGGGCCGTGCCGAACCGGCGGGGATTGTCGGTGTCGCATATGGGTGTCATACCCATGTCCGCCGTCGGTCGGACACCCTACCGTGCCGGCGAGCGTCCGGCCACGCGACGGAACCGGCCCTATTTGCTATTCGAGTTGTACCGGACGCAGCCGACGCGGGCACCGCACCGGGACGAAGGACTCAGGAGTTTCGATCATGCGCTATTCCAATCAGGTGGATGTCACCGGCAAACGCATCCCGCTGTACGACGCCGACGACTTCGAGGGCATGCGCCGTGCCGGCGCGCTGGCGGCGGCCACGCTGGACTTCATCGCCGATTACATCCGTCCGGGCATCAGCACCGCCGAGCTCGACAAGCTGTGCGAGGAGTTCATGCGCAGCCACGGCGCGGTGCCGGCCACCATCGGCTACATGGGCTACAAGCACGCCAGCTGCATCTCGGTCAACCATGTGGTCTGCCACGGCATCCCCTCGGAGTCCAAGAAGCTCAAGAACGGCGACATCGTCAACATCGACGTCACGCCGCTGCTCGACGGCTGGCATGGCGACTGCAATCGCACGTTCGCGGTGGGCAAGATCAGCGTGCTGGCCGAGCGGCTGATCAACACCACCTACGAAGCGATGATGGCCGGCATCGCCGCGGTCAAGCCCGGCAATCGGCTGGGCGACATCGGCCACGCCATCGAGACGGTGGCGCGCCGCGAGAACTTCTCGGTGGTGCGCGACTTCTGCGGGCACGGCGTCGGCCGCGTGTTCCACGACGCGCCGCAGGTGCTGCACTACGGCAAGCCGGGCGAGGGGGTGATGCTGGAGCCGGGCATGATCTTCACCATCGAGCCGATGATCAACGCCGGCAAGTATCCGGTGCGCATCCTCCCGGACGGCTGGACCGCGGTCACCAAGGACCACTCGCTGTCGGCCCAGTTCGAGCACAGCGTCGGCGTCACCGAGGACGGCGTGGAGATCTTCACCCTGTCGCCGAACCGCGCCAAGGCGACCGCCGGCGCCGGCTGACCGGGGCTCCCGCCGCGGGCCGGTTCCGGGCTAGGCTATCGCAAGCGTGTCGGCTGGAGCGGATACCCTTGGCCCCTCGGTCCCATGAGCACTGGATAACCACCGCCGACGGCCGCCTGTTCGCCAAGTCATGGCATCCCGCCGCGGCCGCCGAGACCGCGCCGATCGTGCTGCTGCACGACTCGCTGGGCAGCGTCGAACTCTGGCGCGACTTTCCGGAGCGGCTGGCGCAGGTGACCGGCCGCACGGTGGTCGCCTACGATCGTCTCGGCTTCGGCCGCTCCGATCCCTATCCCGGCACGCTGCCGCTCGATTTCATCGAGCGGGAGGCGCACGGCGCGTTCGCGGCGGTGCGCGAGCAACTCGACCTGGCTTGCTTCGTGGCGTTCGGCCACAGCGTGGGCGGCGGCATGGCCGCGCATTGCGCGGCGGCCTATCCGGATCAGTGCCGGGCGCTCATCACCGAGTCGGCGCAAGCCTTCGTCGAGGACCGCACCCTCGCCGGCATTCGCGCCGCCCGGCAGGCGTTCGCCGAGCCCGACCAGTTCGAGCGCCTGCGCAAGTACCACGGCGACAAGGCCGCCTGGGTGCTGAACGCCTGGATCGACACCTGGCTGTCCGATGCCTTCCGCGCCTGGAGCCTGGACGACGTCCTGCCTCAGGTGCGCTGCCCCCTGCTCGCCATCCACGGCGACCGCGACGAATACGGCTCGACGCATCACCCGGAGCGCCTCGTGCGCGGAGCGTCCGGCCCGAGCCGGCTGGCGCTCCTCCCTGGCTGCGGCCACGTCCCGCACCGCGAGGCGCAGCCGCAGGTGCTCGACGCGGTGGCGGCGTTCCTCGCGACAGCCGGGTAGCCCGTCATGCGCCGAGCACACCCAACGCCCCGTGCCTTCCCACACGAGCCTACGGAATACCATGGAATGTAGAGTCGGCTGCGGAGCGTGCTGCATCGCCCCCTCGATCAGTTCGCCGATCCCAGGCATGCCCGCCGGCAAGCCGGCCGGCGTGCGCTGCGTGCAGCTGACCGCCGACAATCGCTGCCGACTGTTCGGCGATCCGCGCCGTCCCAAGGTCTGCGCCAGCCTGCGGCCCGAGCCGCAGATGTGCGGCGACAACCGCGATCAGGCGCTGGCCTGGCTGGCCGAGCTGGAGCGCCTTACCTCGGCCAGCGACGACCGCCCGGAGAGCTAGACGGTGAGCGAACCCTACGAAGCCGGCGACGAGATTCCCGGCGGCAGCACGTTGATCGAGGTGCGGGTGGCGGAGCTGCGCCAGCTGTTCGATGCCATGGATCCGTCGCCGTTCCGCAGCCGCGATCTGGACCCCAGCGCCGAGGAGTTCATCGTCGGCTGGGCGCGAGAGCTGCCGCGCGACACGCGACTGGCGCTGCTGGTCCATCTGGAGCGCCCGGCCGGCCAGCCGGACGAGGCGCAGGCACTACGCAACGCCACCCATGCCTTCTTCCAGGACCGCGGCCGGGCCGCGCGCCTGCGGCTGACCCGGCTGTTCCAGCGTGGTCGGGTCAGCCTGGTGATCGGTCTGACCTTCCTCGGCCTCGCCCTCAGCGCCAGCCAACTGCTGGAACGCTGGGCCGATGCCGGCGGTTTCGTGCGCTTGCTGCAGGAGAGCCTGCTGATCGGCGGCTGGGTGGCAATGTGGCGGCCGATCGAGATTTTCCTGTACGACTGGTGGCCCATCCGGGCCGAGGTGCGGCTGTTCGAACGGCTGGCCGCCATGCCGGTGCGCATCCGCTACGGCGCCGGCGACGCCGACGCCTGGCGCCGCGACTGGCCGGCGATCTGACGCCGCGCCTAAGCGGCACCGACCAGCCGCTCGGCCAGCGCGGCGAGCGCTTGGCCGCAAGGCAGCTCGACTTTCACGGTCAGCTCGGCGTCGGCGCGGGTGCGCCCCAGATTGATCACGGCGACCGGCAAGCCACGCTGACAGGCGGCCCGCACGAAGCGGTAGCCGGACCAGACCATCAGCGATGAGCCCACCACCAGCAGGGCGTCGGCTTCCGCGAGCCTGGCGTAGCACTGCTCGACCCGCGCCGCCGGCACCTGTTCGCCGAAGAACACCACCGTCGGCTTCAGCAGCCCGCCGCAGCGGGGGCAATCGGGCACGCGGAACGCGGCGAAGTCCAGGCCCTCGAGGTCGGCATCACCATCCGGAGCGGCCTGCGCCGTGCCCATGGGCCAGCCGGGATTGCGCCGCACGAGCTCGTCCTGCAGCGCCGCGCGCGGCTGCAGGAAGCCGCATTCCAGACACTGCACCTGATCGAGCCGGCCGTGCAGGTCGGTGACCCGGCGGCTGCCGGCGCGCTGGTGCAAGCCGTCGACGTTCTGGGTGATGAGCCAGTGCAGCCGCCCGGCTGCTTCCAGCCGCGCCAGCGCACGGTGGGCCTCGCCCGGCGCGGCGGCGGCCACCCGCGGCCAGCCGGCGAGGCTGCGGGCCCAGTAGCGCTGGCGCGCCAGCGGCGACTTGAGGTAGTCCTGCAGCGTCACCGGCGGCTTGCGCTTCCAGGCGCCGGCGGCGTCGCGATAATCGGGGATGCCGGAGTCGGTGCTGCAGCCGGCGCCGGTCAGCACCAGCGGCCGGCGGCTGCGCATGAGCAGCTCGTGCAGCCGCTCAAGCGCAGCAGGATTGGTCAGGCTCGCCACCGACCCGATCACGCGCCACTTCCTGCCGCAGCCACTCCAGGAAAGCCGCCACCTTCGGCTGCTGCTCGGCGCCGGGGCGGTGGACGATGTAGTAGTCGCCGCCGGTATGCATCACCAGCTCGAACGGCTGCACCAGCCGGCCGGCGCGCAGCTCCTGCTGGATCAGCGCGATGTGACCGAGCCCCACGCCGCGTCCGGCCAGCGCCTCCTGCAGCACCAGCGGGAAGTCGCTGAAGTGCAGGCCGCGCCGGCCGTCGACGTCGCGCACGCCGGCCAGTTCCAGCCAGTCCTGCCAGGAGGCGCGGAAACCGGCCGCCGCCACCGCCTCGTTGTGCAGCAGCATGTGGTACTTCAGATCGCTGGGCGTGCGCAGCGGATGCGGCCCCTGCATCAGCGACGGCGCGCAGACCGGCGTGAGCCCGTCCTCCAGCAGCAGTTCGACGTGCATGCCCGGGTACTCGCCGCGCCCGAAGCGGATGATCAGATCCATCTGCTCTTCGTCGGTCTGCACCGGGCGGCTGGTGGCGGTGATGCGGATGTCCAGCTCGGGGTGCTTGCTGGCGAAGCTCCACAGCCGCGGCCCCAGCCACAGCGACGCGAAACCGGGGGTGACGCTGACCGTGAGCACGTTGGTCTGGGCCATGCGCCGCACCGCATCGGTGGCGCTGGCGAGCCGATCCAGCACGTCGGTGAGCAGCGGCAGATAGGCCCGGCCGGCCGGCGTCAGATGCAGCCCGCGCGCCTGGCGCTGGAACAGGCTGATGTCCAGCCAGTCCTCCAGCGTCTTCACCTGCTGGCTGACCGCCGCGGGCGTGACGAATAGCTCCTCCGCCGCCTTGGCGAAGCTCTCGTGGCGCGCGGCCGCTTCGAAGGCTCGCACGGCGTTAAGGGGAGGCAGCTGTCGCATAGATTTAGAAATTCTAGCTCAAAGACCAAGAAATCCCTGTTTGCGAGCAACGCGATGCATTGGCTACCTTAGCCGCCATCGCGTGTCGGTCCGCGCGGCGCTGGTGGTTTCCACACGGCTCGACGGACATACAGTTTACTGTGTGACGGCCCTTCGGCGCGAGCCGGTGGTCGTCGTGAGCGCGATATTTTGTTTCCTCCCCGGCAGTTTTTTCGGTTTTCGTTTCGCGGCGATCGTCCCCTCCCCCTCCCTTTAGGATCGCCGCTTTCTCTTTTTCCCCGTTCGGCCCATCATCTGCGCTACCGCCCCAGGTAACGCCGGTTCGGGAATGTCGAATCCATGATCCCTCTGCGCGACGACAATCCCTGCTACACCACGCCGTACGTCAACTACGCCCTGATCGGGCTGTGCGTGCTGGTGTTCCTATGGCAGTGGTCGTTGGGGCCGCAGGCCGGCGCGGCGGCCATCTACGCCTTCGGCATGATTCCGGACGCGCTGTTCGGCGGCGCGCAACTGGCGCCGGAGCTGGCGGTGGTGCCGCCGGCGGCGACCGTGCTGACCTCGATGTTCCTGCACGGCGGCTGGCTGCACCTGCTCGGCAACATGCTCTACCTGTGGATCTTCGGCGATAACGTCGAGGACAGCATGGGGCACGGCCGCTTCTTGGTGTTCTATCTGGCCTGCGGCGTGGCCGCCGCGCTGTTCCATGCCCTGCCCGAGCCGCACTCGCAGGTTCCGGTGGTCGGCGCCAGCGGCGCGATCTCGGGCGTGCTCGGCGCCTACGCCCTGCTCCACCCGCGCGCGCACGTGCTGGTGCTGATTCCGCTCGGTCCGTTCAGCCGGCTGCTGCATCTGCCGGCACTGCTGGTGCTGGGGCTGTGGTTCGGCTCGCAGCTGCTATCGGAGCTGCTGGCGACCCTGCAATCCGCGGAAGGCGGGGGCGTGGCGTTTCGGGCGCATATCGGCGGCTTCGTGACCGGCCTGTTCCTGATCCCGTTCTTCAAGCGCGAGCGGGTGCGGCTGTTCGATTGAGCGCCGCCGCGCGCCTTACAGGAACAGCGCGCGGTGGAACAGCACCAGGATCGCCACGAAGTGCGCCACCTCCAGCAAGCGGTGCGAGGCCGGGCGCTCGCGCTGCGGCCGGAACTGCCAGAAGTCGAGCACGAAGTCGATGAAGGTCCGACGCCGCCGGGGCTCGAAGCGCGACAGCAGATAGGCGAGCGCGAACAGCAGCATGGACGCCAGCAGCAGCGCGCGCTGCACGACGATGGCCTCCATCGGCAGCCCCTGCCCCAGAGCGGGGCTGGCGTGCAGGAGAGCGTCGATACCGGCGAGAATCAGTCCGGCCACGCCGGAAGCGAAAATCAGCCGGCCAGCGGCGTTCTTGAGGACTAGCGTGCGTACTGCTTGAATCATGCTCTGCTCCGTCGTCGATGCGCCTTGGCGGGCCGCGCGGCCCGCGCGCTTGCCCCGTGGTCCGTTGCCGGGGCTTCGATGAGACCGCTGCGCCGTCGGCGGACGTCCGCTGGTCGGCGGACCGAGCGCGGCGGCTGCGGTGGGATGATCGGTCCGTGCTGCAGTAAACCGGCCACGGCCGCTCTCGTCCGCGATGCCGGTCACGTCTCGTCCCGGCCGGCGCCGCCAATTCGCCAGAAGATGAACTCGGTCATGTCCACGCTCGCCGAATCCCCCGACTGCGAACCGCGCTGCCCCGGCTGCGCGCACCGCCATCTCGACGCCGCCGCCAGCGTCGCCCAGAAGACCGACTGGCTGCGCCGCCGGCTAGCGCCCTGGGCGGACACGCTCAGCGCACTGCGCGGCCCCGCCCCGGAGCGGCGGCGCGACTATCGCGACAAGGTCGCGCTCTGGGCCGGTTGGCAGGACGGACGCTGGGGCTTCGGGCTGCTGGCGGACGACGAGCTGGTGGCCATTCCGCGCTGCCCGGTGCATACGCCGCGAGTGCGGGCGGTGCAGGCGCTGCTGGCCCGACGGCTGCCGCCGCCGGAGCGCTTTCCCCTGGCCTTCCTGGCCCAGGCCGGCGCGCAGGCAACGCTGATCGTCAAGAGCCGGGAACGGCCGGACCTCGATTGGCTGACCGACGAGGTGAGCGCGGGCCTGGCCGCCGCCGGGCTGGAAGGGCTTTGGCTGCATCTCCATCCCAGCGCCGGCCGGCGGCTGTTCGCCAAGAACGGCTGGACGCTGCTGTGGGGCGCGCCGGAATCGCGCGACGGCGACGGGCTGGTGTACGGCCCGACCGCCTTCCAGCAACTGCTGCCGGAGCTGTACCGACAGGCGCTGGACGAGGCGCAGGCCTTCCTGGCGCCGGGCGCGGGCTGCGCGGTGGTGGATCTCTACTGCGGCAGCGGCGCCTCGCTGCGCCGCTGGATCACCGCCGGCGCCCGCGCCATCGGCGTCGAGCTGAGCGCGGAGGCGGTCGCCAACGCCGCCCGCAACGCGCCTGGCGCCGAGGTACTGCGCGGGCTGTGCGCCCAGCGCCTGGCCCAGCTCACGCCCTGGCTGGCGGCCGGCGATGCCGGCGAAACGCGGCTGGCCTATCTGAACCCGCCCCGCACCGGGCTGGAACCGGAGGTGCTGCAATGGCTGATCGACACCGCCCGGCCGCGGCGACTCGCCTACCTGTCGTGCAGCGCCGGCACGCTGCACCGGGATCTGACAGCGCTATGCGCCGGCGGCTACCGGGTCCGGCGCATCACGCCCTACGACTTCTTCCCGCAGACCTACCACGTCGAGACGCTCGCCCTGCTGGAAGCGGCCAGCTGAAGCGGGGCCGCTCAGCGCTTGCGCTCGCTCGACGAGCGCGGCGGCGGCGCCTCGCCGCTGCCTTCGCCGATGCGATCGCGGTAGAGGGCGGCACGTACCAGCAGCATGAGCGTCACCGGCGTGGTGACGGTAACGAACGCCGCGATCAGGATCTCGTGCAGCACCGGCCGCGATTCCAGCAGCGAGAAGCAGAGCATCGAGGCCAGCAGGATGCTGCCGGCGCCCAGGGTCGTGCCCAGCGTCGGCGCGTGCACCCGCTGGTAGAAGGTGGTCAACCGTATCAACCCTACCGAGCCTATCAGGCACAGGCCGGCGCCGAGCAGCACCAGCGCGGCGACGACCAGCGCCGCCCACAGCGGTAGATCGGCGAGCGGCGTCATTCGATCACCTCGCCCCGCATCAGGAACTTGGCCAGCGCCACCGTGCCGACGAAACCGAGCAGCGCGATCGCCAGCGCCACTTCGAAGTACAGGTTGGAGCCTTGGCGAATGCCGAAGGTCAGCAGCAGCAGCATGGCGTTGACGTACAGGGCGTCCAGCGCCACCACCCGATCCTGGGCGCGCGGGCCCTTAAACATGCGGTAGACCGTGCAGCCCATGGCCAGGGCCAGCATGATCTGCGCCACGATCAGCGCGCCGTGGACGATGACGGCACTCATTCGAAGATCTCCAGCAGCAGCCGCTCGTAACGGCCTTTGATGATACGGATCCACTGCTCCTCGTCGATCAGATCGAGCACGTGCATCAACAGCACGCCGCGCGAGGAGTCGTAGTCGACCCACAGGGTGCCCGGCGTGGCGGTGATGATGCAGGCCAGCGTCGCCAGGCCGTTGGGATTGCGCATGGTAAGCGGGATCTCGAGGAAACCCGCCGTCTTATGCCGCCCGCCTATCCGCAGGATGATGCGCGCGACCGCGATGTTGGAGCGGATGATGTCGATCAGCACCAGCATGCTCAGCCGCAGCGCCGCCCACGGCCGGCGCACCGCGCCGTTGGGCATGTCCAGCCGCACCAGCAGCCTCGATCCGTACACCGCCAGGAGCAACCCGAACAGCACATGGGCCGGCGCCAGCGACTGATTGAGCAGCAGCCACATCGCCAGCATGCAGGCGAACATGCGCGGGAAAGGCAGCCAACGCTGGATCATCGGTCGCTCTCCTCGGCCGCGGCCCTGGCCGGAACGACGGACAGCACGTCATCGACGTACAGCGCCGGCGCGTGCAGGCGCGCGGCGGTATCCTGCATGTACGCCATCACCGGCCCGGCGCGCACGGTAATGGCCACGCACAGCGCCAATAGCACCGCCACCGGCGCCATTTCGATCAGGCGCACCCGCGGCACGGTGTTGCCCACCGGCACCCAGAAGGCGCGGATGCCGGCGCGCGTCATGCCGATAAGCGCCGCCAGCCCCGACAGCAGCAGCGCCGCCAGCAGTACCCAGGCCACCACGGCGATGGAGCCGTCGGCGCCGAGCCCGCCCGAATTGAACAGCGCCGACAGCAGCGCGAACTTGGCGATGAACCCGGAGACCGGCGGCAGCCCGGCCAACAGCAGCGCGCACAGCAGGAAACTCAGGCCCAGCAGCGCCATGGTGGCGGGAATCACCATGCCGGCCTCGTCCTCCTCGGGCTCGACGTCGGCCGCACCGAACGCTTCCAGCGTCACCGCCAGGATATCGGCACCGGCGCGACGGCCGCGCTCGATCAGCTCGATCAGCAGGAAGAAGGCCGCGATCGCCAGGGTCGAGCTGACCATGTAATACAGCGCCGGCGCGGTAGCGGCGGGCACGCCGCTGCCGATCGCCGCCAGCAGCGTGCCGGACGACACCAGCACGCTGTAGCCGGCCATGCGCGCCAGATCCTGCGAGGCCAGCATGCCCACGGCCCCGAACCCCAAGGTCAGCAGGCCACCGACGAGCAGCCAGTCGGCGCCGAAGTACGCCGAGGCGCCGGCATCGGCACCGAACAGCAGCAACCACAGCCGCAGCAGCGCATAGATGCCGACCTTGCTCAGGACGGCGAACAGCGCGGCCACCGGCGCCGCCGCCGCGGCGTAGGTGGTCGGCAGCCAGAAGCACAGCGGCCACATGCCGGCCTTGGTCAGGAAGGCGATACCCAGCACCGCCGCGCCAACCTCCAGCAGCACGCGGTCGCCGCCGACCACGGTCGGCACGCGCGCCGCCAGGTCCGCCATGTTCAGCGTGCCGGTGACGCCGTAGATCAGCGCCACGCCGATCAGGAACACCAGCGAGGCGGCCAGGTTGATGGCGATGTAGTGCAGGCCGGCCTTCACCCGCAGCGAACCCGAGCCGTGCAGCGCCAGCCCGTAGGACGCCGCCAGCAGCACCTCGAAGAACACGAACAGGTTGAACAGGTCGCCGGTGAGGAAGGCGCCGTTGAGTCCCATCAGCAGGAACTGGAACAACGGGTGGAAGTAGGTGCCGGCCCGATGCCAGCGTGCCAGCGAGAACACCAGCGCCGCCAACCCCAGGGCGGCCACCAGCACCAGCATCATCGCCGACAGGCGATCGACCACCAGCACGATGCCGAACGGCGCTTCCCAGTCGGCCAGCAGGTATACCTCGGCCACCGCCGCGTCGGCCGGCGCTCCGGCGGCCTCCGCCAGCAGCACCAGCGCATTCGCAGCCAGCAGCAAGGTCGCCGTGAGGTTGATGCCGGCCTTGAGCTGGTGCCGCCGCTCGTTGAACAGCAGCATCAGCGCCCCGGCCGCCAGCGGCAGCAGGATCGGCACGATGGCCAGATGTTGCAGCCAGCCGCTCATGGCTTGGGCTCCCGGCCGTCGACGTGGTCGGTGCCGGTCAGCCCGCGCGCGGCCAGCAGCACCACCAGGAATAGCGCCGTGGTGGCGAAGCCGATCACGATGGCGGTGAGCACCAGCGCCTGCGGCAGCGGATCGGTGTACTGCGCGAGGTCGCCGCTGGCGCCGCTCAGCACCGGTGCGGCGCCGCTACGCAGCCGCCCCATGCTGAAGATGAACAGGTTCACCGCATAGGACAGCAGCGACAGCCCGATGATCACCTGGAAGGTACGCGGCCGCAGCAGCAGCCACACGCCGGACGCGCTCAGCACTCCTATGCTCAATGCGACGATGATTTCCATCAGTCCTCCTTGATCGCGTCGAGCACGGCCTTGGCCGAATCGGCCGTCGCGTCGGCCGACCCGCGCGCCAGGCGGCTGCGGATCGACTGGTGCGCCAACGCCAGCAGCACCAGCGCGGTGACGCCCACCACCAGCAGGAACACGCCCAGATCGAACAAGGTGGCGCTGGCCAGCGGCAGCTTGCCGAGCAACGGCAACTCGACGTAACGGGTGTGCGAGGTCAGGAAGGGATAGCCGAGCAGCCAGGCGCCGGCGCCGGTCAGCACCGCGCACAGCAACCCCAGCCCCATCCAGCGCACAGCGCGGATGCGCAGCCGCGTCTCCACCCAGCGGGTGCCTCCCGCCATGTACTGCAGGATGATGGCCACCGCCAGGACCAGACCGGCCACGAAGCCGCCGCCCGGCTCGTTATGGCCGCGCAGGAACAGATAGATGGCGAATATGCCGATCACCGGGAACAGCAACCGCATCAGCACCGAGGGCACCAGCAGATAATCGGCGACGGTATCGCCCTTGTGGCGATCGCCGCGGGCCTCGTCCTCGGCGTTCTGCAGCCGCTGCTGACGCGGGATCTCGATGCTCTCCGGCGCCGGCCGGAAACGCCGCAGCAGGGCGTAGACGGTCAGGCCCACCACGCCGAGCACGGTGATCTCGCCCAGGGTATCGAAGCCGCGGAAGTCGACCAGGATGACGTTGACCACGTTCTTGCCACCGCCGCCGCTATACGCCTGCTCCAGGAAGAAGCTGGCGATGGTGTCGGGCAGCGGCCGGGTCATCACCGCGTAGGCCAGCACCGACAGGCCGGCGCCGACCACCACGGCGACGGCGAGGTCGCGCAGGCGGCGCAGCCGCTCTAGCGGCGTCGGCCGCGCCTCCGGCTCGGGGATGCGCTTGGGCAGCCAGCGCAGGCCGAGCAGGATCAGCACCGTGGTGACCACCTCCACCAGCAGCTGGGTGAGCGCCAGGTCGGGGGCCGACAACCACACGTAGGTGATACAGGTGGCCAGCCCGGCACCGCCCATGAGAATGAGCGCCACCAACCGGTGGAACTTGGCCTGATGGGCGGCGCCGACCGCGCAGGCGCCACCGGCCACCCACACCAGCAGCAACACCGGGTCGATCGCCGACGTTCCCATCCAGCCGGCGTGCAGGCCGCGGTCGTAGATCACCAGCGCCGCCACGGCGAAGGTCACGGCCACCAGCAGCTCGAGCTGCGGCTGCAGCCGGCGGGTGCCGAGCAGATCCTCGAGGAAATGGGCGAAACGCCAAGTGACGGCGGTCAGCACGGCATCGAACATGCGCTTGGCCGGCACATGGCGCAACAGCGGCGTTCCCTTGACGGCGTCGCCGATCAGGAACCGGAGCAGCGCGTAGAGCGCCACGCCGCCCAACAGGGCGATCACGCTCATCAGCAGCGGCAGGTTGAAGCCGTGCCACAGCGCCAGGTCGTAATGCGGCGTGGCGTCACCCAGCACCGAGAACACCGCGGTTTCCAGCAAGCCGCCGACGGTATGCCCGGGCAACACGCCCACCACCAGGCACAACAGCACCAGGAATTCCACCGGGAAGCGCATCCAGCGCGGCGGCTCGTGCGGGACGCGCGGCAGCGGCTCGGTGGCGGGCCGCAGGAACACACCGTGGATCAGGCGCAGCGAGTACACCACGCTGAACACGCCGGCCACCGTGGCGGCATAGGTCAGGAACTCGCCCACCGCCGGAATGGGTGTGGTCGCCGCCAGCGCCTCGCTGAAGAACATCTCCTTCGACAGGAAGCCATTGAGCAGCGGCACGCCGGCCATGGCGGCGCTGGCCACCATGGCCAGACTGGCGGTGATGGGCATCAGCTTACCCAAGCCCCGCAGCCGGCGCAGGTCGCGGGTGCCGGTCTCGTGGTCGATGATGCCGGCGGCCATGAACAACGACGCCTTGAAGGTGGCGTGGTTCATGATGTGGAAGATCGCCGCCACCGCGCCCAGGTGGCTGTTCAGCCCCAGCAGCAGGGTGATGAGCCCCAGATGGCTGATGGTGGAATAGGCGAGCAGGCCCTTGAGATCCTGCTGGAACATGGCCGCGTAGGCCCCCAGCAGCAGCGAGCAGAGCCCGGCACCGGCCACCATCCACAGCCAGGCGTCGGTGCCGGCCAGCACCGGCCACAGCCGCACCAGCAGGAACACGCCGGCCTTGACCATGGTGGCCGAGTGCAGATACGAGCTGACCGGGGTCGGCGCCGCCATGGCCTCCGGCAGCCAGAAATGGAACGGGAACTGGGCGCTCTTGCTGAGCGCGCCGAGCAGGATCAGCACTAACGTCGGCAGGTACAGGGCGTGCCCCCGGATCGCATCGCCCGCCGCCAGCACGGTGTCCAGATCGTAGCCGCCGGCGATATGACCCAGCAGCAGCACGCCGGCGAACAGGCACAGCCCGCCGCTGCCGGTGACGATCAGCGAGGTGCGGGCGCCGTCGCGGGCCTGGGCGTTGTGGTGCCAATAGCCGATCAGCAGGAACGAGAACAGGCTGGTCAGTTCCCAGAAGAAAACCAGCTGGATCAGGTTGCCCGACAGCACCAAGCCGAGCATCGCGCCCATGAAGGCCAGCAGGAACGAGAAAAAGCGCGGCACCGGATCTTCCGGCGACATGTAATAGCGGGCATACAGCACCACCAGCAGGCCGATGCCGCTGACCAGGCCGGCGAACAGCCAGGCGAAGCCATCCATCCGCAGCGAGAATTCGATTCCCAGCTGCGGCAGCCATTCGGCCCGATAGCGCACCACGCCGCCATCGGCCACGTCCGGATACCAAGTCGCCACCAGCACGGTGCCCGCCAGCGCCACGGCGCCGGCCAGCCAGGCTTCGGCATTGCGAGCGTTGGCGGGCAGGAATCCGGCGATGAGGCTGCTCAGGAAGGGCAGCGTGATCAGCAGAATCAGCAGTGGCTCGTTCGACATCAAAAATCCGGAATTTCCATCACCAGGCGCGGCCTGGGCCGTTTCGAGGCCGACCGCACAAGGCCGCGCTGGGCGGCGCCGTACGACGGCGGGGCCATGTTCGTGAACGGAAATGACGGCGGCCCGGGCCTCGAGGCGCCTCGCGTCCTCCTCCGCCGGCTGCGCGACATCGATCAGCGCTTAGCCGCGGCGGACCGCCCCCTCGTCATCGCGGACACGGCAACGGAGGCGCGCGCGGCTCGGCGCGGCGGCCGGCGTCGCTCCGCGGCCGCCCGGCTCGCCGCCGGCGCCAGCGCAGGCGCAACGATACCAGCCGACGTCGCCGGCGCAACACGCATAGTCCCGCCGCGAGCACGATCGGCGGCGGCTGTTTCCCTCCGGACTCGATGTCGGCGAGACAAGCGATCCCCCCACCCGCCTGATCGCGCAGCGAACTGCGAACGGACGGACCATGCGGATTGTCGACAACCGCCCCCCACCCCGGCAACAGCTCCAGCCCCGGGTTGGGCAACGCCAGCACCGCCACCCCGATCAGCAACAGCATCACGCCGAGCCGTCGCAGGCACGGAACATACGGTAGCTGACGGGAGCTGGCGGCTGTCACGAGCTAGATCGTCGACGAATTCACTACTGAAGATGATACGGATCGTGCCCGGTACGATGACACGTTCCGCGCTTCGCCGCTACGCCTCCACCGACTCGAGCGCGGGAACGGCGCGGCGGTCCGAGCCGTGCTCCGGCTTCCGCTGCCAATCCAGCATGGTGCGCAGGTCGTTGCCGGTCGGCTCCTGGAACACGCGCAAGCCGAACTCCGACATGATCGCCAGCAGGTGATCGAAGATGTCCGACTGTATGCCTTCGTAGACGACCCAGGCGGTGTTGTTGGTGAAGCAGTAGATCTCCAGCGGCAGGCCGGTGGGGCCCGGCGCCAGCTGGCGCACCATGATGGTCATGCCCTGGTGCACGCCGGGGTGGCTGCGCAGATAGCGCTCGCAGTAGGCGCGGAAAGTGCCGATGTTGGTCACCCGACGGGTGTTGACCTCGTCGCGGCCGCGCTCGGCGAGCCGGGCGTTCCACTCGTCGATCTCGCGCTGCTTGGCGGTGAGGTACTCGTCGAGCAGCATGAACCGGTGCAGGCGCTTGCGCTCCTCAGCGCTGAGGAAGCGGATGCTGGTCTGGTCGATGTAGATCGCCCGCTTGATCCGCCGCCCGCCGCTCTGCTGCATCCCGCGCCAGTTCTTGAACGACTCGGAGATGAGCCGCTTGGTGGGGATGGTGGTGATGGTCTTGTCCCAGTTCTGCACCTTGACCGTGTGCAGGGCGATGTCGATCACCTCGCCGTCGGCGTTGAGCTGCGGCATCTCGATCCAGTCGCCGACCCGCACCATGTCGTTGCTGGTGAGCTGCACGCTCGCCACCAACGACAGCAGCGTGTCCTGGAAGATCAGCATCAGCACCGCCGCCATCGCGCCCAGACCGGACAGCAGGATCAGCGGCGAGCGGTCGATCAGCGCGGCGATCATCAGGATCGTGGCGATCGAGTAGATCGCGATCTTGAGCACCTGCAGGTAGCCCTTGATCGGGCGGCTGGCGGCATCCGGACGACGCTGGTAGAGGTCGTTGATCAGGTTGAGCAGCGCGCCGACGGCCAGCGCCAAGGTGAGCACGATGTAGGCGCTGGCGACGTTGCGCACCACGGTCACCACCGCGCCCGGCAGGTTCGGCACCAGCGCCACGCCGCTCCACAGCACCACCGCCGGCACGGCGTGGGCCAAGCGCCGCACCACGCCATGATCGGTGACCATCCGCTCCTGGCTCTGCGCCTTGGCGTTGACGATGCGGTAAAACCCGCGCACCAGCACGCGGCGGGTGAGCCAGTCGGCGACCCAGGCGGCGAACGACAGCAGCGCGATCGCCAGCACCGTGTAGGACCAGGCATGGGCGTCCAGCAACGCGGACAATTCGTCGAAACCGGTCATTCTTATCCTCTATTTGTCACCCGCCGGGCGGCCGGACGCCACCCTGCCGGATCGTGCCGACGGGCACCATAGCAAAAAGCCGCCGGCCGATCAGGAACGCGCTGGCATTCCCACGCCTACGGCACCACCAATACGTCGCAGGGCGGCCGGCGGATCAGCTCGCCGGCCACGCTGCCGAGCAGCAGCCGCGCCACGCCACCGCGGCTGTGCGTGCCCGCCACCAGCAGATCGACGTTCTGGCGCGCGATCTCCTCGGCGAGCACCGTCAGCACTCGCCCGGCGCGAACGGTCAGCGGAATCCGGCGGCCGAGCGCGCCCAGCGCGTCCAGAAAAGCCCGCTTTTCCGGGGCGAGCAGATCGTGCAAGCGCTGCTCCAGGTCGGCAGCGTCGTCGGCCTGCTCGCTCAGACTGGCCAAACCGCTGTAGGGCATGTCGTAGACGTAGAGCATGCTGAGCGGCGTCTTCGGCTGCAGCTTGGCGGCGAAACTCACCGCCGCCCGCGAACGCTCGGAAAAGTCCACCGCGGCCAGCATGCGCTGGTACGGCCCTTCGGGCGCATCACGCACCACCAGCACCGGGCATGCGGCCAAGCGAACCAGCCGCTCGGGGATGCCGCCGACGAATATATCCTTGAGCGGGCTCTGGCGCTGCGCGCCGAGCACCAGCAGGTCCGCCCGGCAAGCCTGTGCTGCCGCGACCACGCTGGTCACCGAATGACCGAGCACGACCTCGATCCGCGGTTCGAGATCCTCACCACCCAGCGCGGCGATCTGCCGCCCGATCTCCTCCTCCGCATCGGCGCGCTGCCGCGCGCCGAGCGCCGCCGGCAGTTCGGCATCGACCACGTGCAGCACCCGCACCTCGGCGTCGATGGAACGGGCCACGATCAACGCCCTGGCCAAGGCCCGTTCGGAGCGCGGAGTAAGATCAGTCGCAACCAGCAGCCGCTTCATACCTTGGCCTCCCGCCATCGTCATTAGAGCTCGGCAACCCGCAGGTTAAACCACCATGATGCCGGCTCGCCCGCCGCGGTCAACCCAAATTCGGCGCCGCCATTACCGCTTCGTCCCCGCCACCCCCAAATCGCCGACAGGACGGCTCCCGCCGGCCACGCGCCGGCGCCGAGCCCGACATCATCGATCCCAGCACGGAGAAGGCCCATGTTGGTACAGCGATTCGCGCTGATTCTCGGCATCGTGTACCTGATCGCCGGCATCCTCGGTTTCTTCCCAGCCTTGCTCACCGCGCCCGACCCGAGCCACGTCGGCAGCTTACGGATGGAGGCGTTCCACGGCCGGCTATTCGGCCTTTTCCCGGTCAACATCCTCCATAACTTGGTGCACCTCGGCGTCGGCATCTGGGGCATGACCGCGGCCCGCGAGTTCAACGGCTCGGTGAGCTTCGCCCGCGGACTGACCGTGCTCTACGGCATACTGGCGGTCATGGGACTGTTCCCGGTGCTCAACACCCTGTTCGGTCTGGTGCCCCTGCACGGTCACGACATCTGGCTGCACGCGGTCACCGCGGCGGTCGCCGCCTACTTCGGCTGGGGCGCGCCGGCGCGGGCCCGCACCGAAACGCCGGCCATCTAGAAGGCCGCGCCGGCCAGCGGCGCCCCCGGCCTATTGCGGGCGGCGGATTTCCCGCATCGGCGGCGCCGGCGGCTGGCGCGGGCTCTGATAGAGGGTAAGCTCCCAGACGCCGTCGAGGTCGTCGCGGCGCAGAATGTAGATGGCGCCGTCGTCCGCCTCGACCTTGAAGTAGCCGTGATCGGGGTTGAGCCAGCGGTCCAGCACGTTGCGCACCTCGAGGCACTGCGGCCCGACCGCGAAACGGCAGGGCTCATGATCGCCGACCACGTTGACGCGGGTTTCGACCCGAACGCGCATGCGCAACTCCTTGCTTTACCGAGCAGCCACGATCTGGGGGCGGCCGGCGCCGAGCGCATCGGCCGGGCTCAGCCAAGCAGCAGCGGCTCCAGCCAGTACAGCGCCACCGGCAACCCCAGCAGCGCCAGCAGCAACAGCGCCGTCGCGCCGCGCAACGCCCAGGAGGCGGGCGGGTTCGGAAAGCCATGGCGGTTGGGACCGCGGGTGCCGGGCGCCAGAGCCAAAGCCAGCAGCAGCGCCAGGTTGAGCGGCGGCAGCAGCAACAGCAGCGCCCACCAGCCGGAGGCGTCCAGGTCGTGCAGCCGGCGCACCACCAGCGCCACCCAGAACAGCGCGGCGCCGATCGCGGCGGCCACCAGCAAACCGGCCGCCAGCGGCGCCGCCACGGGGCCGGCCAGCGTCACCAGGCGCACGCCGACGCCGCTCAGCAGCAGCGCGCCCCAGGGCAGCGCCAGCAGCAACAGCAGCGACCAGGCGACATAACGTAGCGGCCCAAGCCGGCCCGCGAAGCCGAACACGGTCGGCGCCTCCGGCGGGCACTCCAGCGGCGGCCCCGAGGGCGCCGCGCTCCGGGTCGGCTTGGGCGCCGGCGGGCGGTCGAAATCGTCGATGTCACCGAGCGTCGGTTCGATCCGGTTCATGGAGGAAATGCCTAGACGCGTGTTACGGGAATTGGCTGGCGGCCGCCGCTGTGGCATTCGTTCCGAGCATGGCGGGGCAGCCGCAGGCGACGTAATCCACTATCATAAGCGCCCTTCGCGGCCGCGCGAGCGGCCATTTCGCAAGCACAGGACCGAATCGTCGGATGAACATTCGCCAGACCCTCGAGCTACGGATCAGTCAAGCCCTGACCGCCGCCGGCGCGCCGGCCGGCAGCCCCGCCGTGGTGCAGTACGCCGCCCGACCGGAGTTCGGCGACTACCAGGCCAACGGCGTCATGGGCGCCGCCAAGGCGGCTCGCACCAATCCGCGCGCGCTGGCGCAGGCCGTGCTGGAGCGGCTCGACCTGTCGGACCTGGCCGAGAGCGTGGAAATCGCCGGACCGGGTTTCCTCAACATCCGCCTCAAGCCGCAGTGGCTGGCGCAAAAGCTCGTCGAGGCGGCGGCCGACCCGCACCTGGGCGTGAGCCGCGCCGAGCGGCCGCAGACCGTGGTGGTGGACTACTCCGGCCCGAACCTGGCCAAGGAGATGCACGTCGGCCACCTGCGCTCGACCATCATCGGCGACGCCTGCGTGCGCGTGCTGGAATTCCTGGGCCACACGGTGATCCGCCAGAACCACGTCGGCGACTGGGGCACGCAGTTCGGCATGCTCATCGCCTACATGGTGCGGCTGCGCGCGACTGCCGGCGCCGACCTGTCCACCGAGCTGGCCGACCTGGAAGCGTTCTACCGCGAAGCCAAGCGGCTGTACGACGAGGATCCCGCCTTCGCGGCGCAGGCGCGCGAGTACGTGGTCAAGCTGCAGGGCGGCGACCCGGAGTGCCGCAAGCTCTGGCAGACGTTCATCGACGAGTCGCTGCGCCACTGCGAGGAAGTCTACCGGCGCCTGGGCGTGACCTTGAGCCGCGCCGACGTCATGCCGGAGAGCGCCTACAACGACGACCTGCCGGTGCTGGTGAAGGAGCTGCAGGACAAGGGGCTGGCGCAGACTTCGGAAGGCGCGCAGTGCGTGTTCCTGCCCGAGTTCAAGGGCAAGGACGACCAGCCGCTGCCGGTGATCGTGCAGAAATCCGACGGCGGCTATCTGTACGCCACCACCGACCTGGCCGCGCTGCGCTACCGCGCCGGCAAGCTCAAGGCCGACCGCGTGCTGTACTTCGTCGACGCCCGCCAGAGCCTGCACTTAGCGCAGGTGTTCGCGGTGGCGCGCGCCGCCGGCTGGGTGCCCGAGAGCGTCAGTCTGGAGCATTTGGCGTTCGGCACCATGATGGGCAGCGACGGCAAGCCGTTCAAAACCCGCAGCGGCGGCACGGTGAAGCTGATCGAGCTGCTGGATGAGGCCGAGGAGCGCGCCTTCAAGCTGGTCACCGAGAAGAACCCGGCGCTGCCGGAGGCGCAGCGGCGGGAGATCGCCGCCGCGGTGGGCATCGGCGCGGTGAAGTACGCCGACCTCTCCAAGAACCGCACCAGCGATTACATCTTCAACTGGGACACGATGCTGTCGATGGAGGGCAACACCGCCCCCTATCTGCAGTACGCCTACGCCCGCATTCGCTCGATCTTCCGCCGCGGCGAGGTGGAGAGCGCCGCCGCCGGCGAAATCCTGCTGCAGGAGCCGGCCGAGCGCACGCTGGCGCTGAAGCTGGCGCAGTTCGAGGAGACGCTGGCCCAAGTCGCCGCCGACTGCACGCCGCACGTGCTGTGCGCGTACCTGTACGAGCTGGCCGGCACGTTCATGAGCTTCTACGAGGCCTGCCCGGTGCTCAAGGCCGATGAGCCGGTGCGCGGCAGCCGCCTGCAGCTGTGCCGGCTCACCGCCCGGACGCTGCAGACCGGCCTGGACCTGCTGGGTATCCGGGCGATGGAGCAGATGTAGCGGCGGGCCGCGGCGACTGGCGGCGATCGCGGTGGGTCAGTTTCCAGATGAACGCCGTGTGCGCCGCCAGCCCTACCACCACCAGAACGTGGAATAGCTCGTGCGGGCCGATCACGCCCGGCCAGAGCGTGACCGACCGGGTGAAATCGACCACGGCGCCGAGGGTATAGGCCAACGCGCCCCACACCAGCGGCCGGATGAAGCGGTAGCCGAAGCGGCGCCACAGCGCCAGGCCGGACGCCAGGCCCAGCCAGCCGAATCCCAGATAGAGAATCAGGCTCGCCCACTCCGGAATGGAGGTGAAGAACACGGTCTTGACCGTGATGGCGGTGGCGGCGATCAGCCAGATCCCGGCCACCGCGCCCCAGCGGCCGAAGCCCTGAAAGGCCATGGCGTGCACCGGAGTGAACGTGCCGGCGATCAAGGCGAAGATGCCGGCGTGATCCAGGCGCTGCATCACGTCGCGCGCCGCCCCGGCGGGCAGTAGGTGGTAGACCCCGCTCATGCTCAGCAGGAACACGGCGCTGAGCACGAACACCGCCAGCGTCGCCACCCGGCGCGCCATCCCCCAGCCGCTGCGCAACAGCAGCACGCCCAGCACCAGCACGGCGACGGCGCTCAGCAGATGGCTGAGGCTGCTGAACGGTTCGTAGACACCCGCGATCGAATAAATGGTTGGTTCGGCCATGAAACGTAACTAATGCGACCTCGCGCCGCGAAAGACCAACCGGAGCACTCGCTCGAGAGGATGGGTGCACTGCGCGAGCCGCTCAAGTGGAATGAAAAATACAATTAAAAGTTTACATCGCGGCAAGCGCCGGGAAAGCGCCACCGCGTTTGCACCCAGACCGCGCCGCCGCTCGTTAGTTCCCCGCGCCACCACGCGACTTCCGCACGAAAGCGCGGCCAAGCGGATTAGCTTTTCATTGCAAACATTTTCTAATGTCGCGATATTTGTTTCCGTTTTGGCCGCAAGCGATCTCCCAGCCAATCGCCGGCCGTGTGCCGAGGGCGCGCCGCGGCGGCCGCGCGCGCCCTCGATGCCAGAGCGGCGAACACCGGGACAGAGACGACACATGAAAAACCAACGACGCCGATGGCCGCGCGCTGCGTCCACCGCTCTCTTCACGGCCGCCGCGCTGCTGGCGGGCTGCGGCGGCAGCGACGACCGTCCCTACGATCCGCCCTATCCCGGGGAGGCGGCGCGCCCGCACGACGAGCGCAAGTTCATAGCGGTCGAGCAAAGCCGCGGCTACACGCTGGCCTTCAAGCCGCTGGCCGACACCGATGCCTTCTACGGCCGCTACCGGGGCATTCACGGCGAAGCGGCCTATCGCATCGAGGTGCCGCACGTCTGGAACGGCATGCTGGTCATGTACGCCCACGGCTACGCCGGCGAGGGCGAGGAGCTGACCGTTAGCTTCCCGTCGCTCCGGCAGTGGCTGATCGACAACGGCTATGCCTGGGCGGCGTCCAGCTACAGCGCCAACTACTACGACGTGCGCGCCGGCATCGAGGACACCAACAAGCTCGCCAACGAGTTCGTGAAACTGGTGGCCGCCGGCGGCCGCACCGTCAGCGCGCCCGGCAAGATCTACATCACCGGCCACTCGATGGGCGGCCACGTGGCGGCCGCGGCGGTCGAGGAGGAAACCTACGCCTCGGCGGTGAACAAGGTGCGCTACCACGGCGCGGTGCCGATGTGCGCCGCCACCGGCGACGTGTATCAGTTCGAGTACCTGATGAACGTCACCTTCGCCGCCCAGCACCTGGCCGCGCAGAGCGACGAATCGCTGGCGCTGACCGCGCGCCCCGCCACCAATTTCGACGCGGACGCCATCAACGCCATCCTCTGGGACACCGTGCCGACCGCGGGCCGGACCGGCGTGCCGAGCGAAGCGGGCGAAATCCTGGCCGGCATTGTCCGCAACCTCTCGGGCGGCCCGCGGCCGGCGTTCGAGCAGGGCTTCCGCTCCGCCTGGTTCGGCACGGTCATGAGCACCGGCGGCCGCGACGGCACGGTCGACGGCATCCTCGCCAAGGATCTCACCGGCAACATCGGCACCGTCTATCAGTTCGACGACGATGTCGAGCTCAGCGCCGAGGAACGGCAGTTCAACAGCACCATCCTCCGCGTGGCCGGCGACCCGAACGCCAACGCGCCGCGCCGGAACGGCCTGCGCTGGATTCCGCTGGTCAACGCCGAATTCCAGGTGCCGGTGGTCACCCTGCACGGCCTCGGCGACCCGTTCGTGCCGTTCAAGCATCAGCAGATCTACCGCCAGCGCGCCGAGCGCAACGGCAGCCATCACTGGCTGGTGCAGCGCGCCATCCGCGCGCCGGGCCACTGCGATTTCGCGCTCGAGGAAGAGGTGGAGGCCTTCAAGGCCATGCTGCAGTGGGAACAGCAAGGCGTGAAACCGGCGGGCGACGACGTGCTCGATCCGGCCACGGTGCGCGCCGCCGACTACGGCTGCGCCTTCACCCGCACGCCCGAGGCGCAGGAAGTGGACTCGTTCGGCGTGCTGCTGACCGCGCGGCGGGCCGACATCCCCCCTTGTCCCGGCGCCGGCGAAGCGGGCGACGGCCCCGACGAGGAGCCGACGGAGTAGGGCCGGGAGCCGCTCAGTCGTCTGCCTGGGCCGGCTCGATGGCCCAGGCCGGGAGCTCGCCGTCGCGGACGGTGCCCAGCCCCGGCTGCTCCACCGCCGCCAGCGGATCGCCTTCGCCCTCCGGCACGAAGCCGCCGGTCAGCGATTCGAAGTCGAACAGCCGGCGATCGGCCAGGTGCGATGGATTGACGTTCTGCAGGGCGCGCATGATGTTGGTCAGGCGCTTGGGGTGGATCTCGTCCCACTGCCGCAGCATCTCGCCGATCAGCTTGCGCTGCAGGTTCTCCTGCGAGCCGCACAGGTTGCAGGGAATGATCGGGAACTCCCGCAGCTCGGCGTAGCGCGCCGTGTACTTCTCCGGCACGTAGGCGAGCGGACGGATCACCACGTGCCGACCGTCGTTGCTGCGCAGCTTGGGCGGCATGGCAGCCAGCTTGCCGCCGTAGAACATGTTCAGGAACAGGGTGGCCAGGATGTCGTCGCGATGATGCCCCAGCGCGATCTTGGTGACTCCCATCTCGGCGGCGGCCTTGTACAGCGCCCCGCGCCGCAGCCGCGAGCACAGCGAGCACATGGTCTTGCCCTCGGGCAGCACCCGCTTGACCACGCTGTAGGTGTCCTGTTCGAGGATGCGGTAGGGAACGCCGATCCGCTCCAGATACTCCGGCAGGACGTGCGCCGGAAAGCCCGGCTGCTTCTGGTCGAGGTTGACCGCGATCAGCTCGAACCGCACCGGCGCACGTTGGCGCAGCCGCATGAGGATGTCGAGCAGGGTGTAAGAGTCCTTACCGCCCGACAGGCAGACCATCACCCGATCGCCATCCTCGATCATGCGGTAGTCCTGGATGGCGTTGCCCACCAGGTAGCACAGCCGCTTTTCCAGGTTCTTCAGATTCATTCGGTAACCGCTTCAACCGGCGCGAAGAGCGGCAGAGGATACCAGAGCCGACCCGCCGGCTGCAGTCGAGCCGGCTTCCGATAGCGATCTATGGCTCATGGTGTTATATCGAATGGTCGTTAGACGATACAGAATATAAACTCGTCAAGCGGCGTTCCTTCACACCGTAACGACCACTGGTTCTAAAACAAGCAAAAAAACGGAGGAGAGCCATGGCTCATACGACAGCACTGCGAACGGCGGCTCTGTTGCTAGCTGGGACGGTTTTTCTGGCTGGCTGCGGATCGGACAACGACGACAAACGCATGCCCTCGCCGGCCGAACCCGGCGAAACCCGCGAACACGACAGCCGCACCTTCACCGTCGATCAGACCACCTTGCCGTTCGACGCCAATAGCGGCGCCGTTCCCAGCGTCCTCGAACCGAACGAGGCGGTGCAGACCGCCAAGCGCTACTGGGGCATCTACCAGGGCATCCAGGGCCCGGCCGCCTACCGGGTGGAAATCCCGGAGAACTGGAACGGCGGCATGATCCTGTGGGCCCGCGGCTACGGCGGTGACGGCCACACGCTCACCGGCGTGCTGCCCAGCATGGTGTTCCGTAACGTGGCACTGGCGGCCGGCTACGCCTGGGCGTCGTCCAGCTACTCGGCCAACTACTACGACGTACGCGCCGCGCTGGAGGACACCAACAAGCTGGCGCTGGAGTTCCGCGACTATCTCAAGCGCGACTGGAACGTCGAGGACCTGCCCGAGCCGACCCAGTATTTGATCGCCGGCGGCTCGATGGGCGGCCACACGGCGGCGGTGGCGGTGGAGGCCGAGACCCTGGAGCGGGCGCGCTATCAGGTGCAATACGAGGGCGCCCTGGCGCTTTGCCAGTCTGAGCAGAACGAGTTCAACTGGCTGGGCGACTATACCCTGGTAGCGCAGCACCTGGCCGGCTTCGGCGATCGCCCGTCCACCGACTTCCAGGAGCTGCTGCCGCAGATTCTCGGCAGGCTGTTCGTCGCGGTCGAGGGCGAGAATGCCTGGGTGACCACCGAGCAGGGCGACAAGCTCAAGGAGATCGCCCGCCATCTCACCGGCGGCCACCGGCCGATCTTCGACGAGGGCTTCCGCGTCGGCGCCCTGCAGTGGGCAGTGCTCAGCACCGGCGGCTCGGACGGCACCATCAACGGCATCCTTGCCAAGCCGTTCTACGACAACACCGACCGGGTCTATCGCTGGACGGACGACACCGTCCCGACCGCCGAGGAGGTCGAGTTCAACGCCACCATCGAGCGCAAGAGCGCCGATCAGGAAGCCGCCAACCCGGTGCGCAACGACGGCGTGCGCTGGCTGCCGCTGGTGCAGGGCAAGTTCAACGTGCCGGTGCTGACCATGCACACCCTGGGCGACTTCTACGTGCCGTTCCGCCATCAGCAGCTCTACCGGCTGCGCGCCATCGAGAACGGCAGCGACCAGTGGCTGGTGCAGCGCGCTATCCGGGCGCCCAGCCATTGCGACTTCTCGGCCTCGGAGATGGCGACCGCCCTCACCGACTTCCTGGCCTGGGTGAACCTTGGCAGCAAGCCCGAGGGCGACGAGGTGCTGGACCCCGCGGTGGTGGCCAACCCGGCCTACGGCTGCAAGTTCACCAACAACCTCGGCTCCACCGGCCGCGAGGCGCTGCCGGCCTGTCCGCCGAACTAAACGCTTCCAGCCCTGACCGCAAGGCGCGGCCCTGGCCGCGCCTTGCCTTCACGCCAGCGGCGCGAACAGCTCCCTCAGCTCGGCCTCGCCGAACTCGGCCGCGGCCTGCTCCGCTCCGCCCAGCACGGCGTCGCTCAACCCCTGCTTGCGCGCCTGCAGCTCGGCGATCTTTTCCTCGACCGTACCGGCGGTCAGCAGCTTGTAGACGAACACCGGCTTGTCCTGACCGATGCGATAGGCGCGGTCGGTGGCCTGGCGCTCCACCGCCGGGTTCCACCAGGGATCGTAGTGGATCACGGTATCGGCGGCGGTGAGGTTCAAGCCGGTGCCGCCGGCCTTGAGACTGATCAGGAACAGCGGCACCTCGCCGCGCTGGAAGCGCTCGATCGGCGTGGCGCGGTCCCGGGTCTGGCCGGTGAGCATGAGGTAGTCGATGCCGCGCTCGCGCAGCGCCTCCTCGATCAACTCCAGCATGGCGGTGAACTGCGAGAACAGCAGCACCCGCCGTCCCTCCGCCAGCATCTCGGGCAGCAGTTCCATCAGCAGCTCCAGCTTGGCCGAGCGCTTGACCCGCGCCGCCGCCGGCAGCTTCACCAGCCGCGGATCGCAGCACACCTGCCGCAGCTTGAGCAAGGCGTCGAGGATGACGATGTGGCTGGACTTCAGGCCACGCCGCGCCAGCTCCTCGCGCACCCGCTCGAGCATCGCCACCCGGACCGTTTCGTACAGATCGCGCTGCGCGCCGGACAGCTCCACCGTCTGCACGATCTCGGTCTTGGGCGGCAGCTCCCGCACCACCGCCTCCTTGGTCCGCCGCAGCAGGAATGGCGCGATCCGCCGCGCCAGCTGCTGGCGGCGCGCCTCGTTGCCGTCCCGTTCGATGGGGTTGCGGAACGTCTGGCGGAAGTGCCTGACGCCGCCCAGGAAACCGGGCATCAGGAAATGGAACAGCGACCACAGCTCGCCCAGGTGGTTCTCCAGCGGCGTGCCGGTCAGGCACAGCCGCTGGCGTGCCGTGAGCTTGCGCGCCGTCTCGGCGGCCTTGGCCAGCGGGTTCTTGATGTACTGGGCCTCGTCCAGCACCAGTAGGTGATACTCGTGGGCGAGGAACGCGTCCTCGTCGCGCGGCAGCAACGGATAGGTGCTCAGCACCAGGTCGTGCGCCGGAATCCGGGCGAACAGCTCCGCCCGGTCCGGACCGTGCAGGGTGAGCACCTTGAGCTCCGGCGCGAAGCGAGCGGCCTCGCGGCGCCAATTGCCGATCACGCTGGTGGGCGCGATCACCAGGCTAGGGCGGTCGGCGCGGCCGGCCTCCTTCTCCAGCAGCAGGTGGGCCAGGATCTGCACGGTCTTGCCCAGGCCCATGTCGTCGGCCAGCACACCGCCGAAACCGGCTTCGGCCAGCATCTGCAGCCAGCCCACACCCTGGCGCTGATAGTCGCGCAGGGCCACGGTCAGCCCCTTGGGCTGCGGCGCCGGCGCCACGCCCTGGCGCAGCCTCTCGCCCAGTCGGCGCAGCCCATCGCCGCCCAGCCAGCGCACGCCGGCGCTCTCCAGCTCCAGCAGCATGTGGCTGTCGGCGCGCGCGAGCTTTAGCCGCCCGCTTCCGTCGACGGCGTCCGCGAGATAGAGTGCCTGCAAGGTATCGAGGATCGGCTTGAGGCGGGCGCTGGGCAGCGGCAGCAGCCGGCCGTCCGGCAGCGGCACGGTGACCGTGTCCGGATCCTTGGCGCCGCGCGTTTCCAGATAGCGCAGCAGCGCCGGCAGCAGATCGACCGACTCACCGTCGACCTCGATGCCGAGGGCCAGCTCGAACCAGTCGCTCTCCGGCGTTTCGTCGATCCGGACCTGCAGCTCGCCGCCCTCGGCCAGGCGGAACGGGAAATCGTCGGCGATCTCGATCTGCCAGCCGGCGGCGCGCAGCCGCGGCACTTCCTGCTGCATGAAGCGCAGCCATTCGTCCTCCCGCCACAGCCACCAATGGCCGTGCCGGCCGGCCCTGAGCAGACGCAGCCCCGCCCGGGCGAGCTGGCGCGACGCGTCCGCCTCGGCCTGCGGATTGCGCTCGAAGCGTACCAGCTCGGTGCCGTGCGCTTCGCTCACCGTCGTACCCGGCTGGTCGGCGTCGACCTGCCAGCCGTCGTAGCGGAAACTCAGCACCGCCCAGGCCGAGGGCGCGTAGGCGTCGTGAAAGCGGTCGCGCTGCCCCGCCTCCAGGCGCAGGCAGGGCACGGGTGTCAGCCGTCCGAGCCGCCGGGTCGCCAGCGTTCGCGGCGGCGGCACGGGCAGGCTCAGGCGCGCCAGGCCATCGGCCAGGGCGTCGGCGCTCTCCGGCCGCACCGTCGGCGCCTCCAGCAGCAAAGCCGTCACCGCCGGATCCAACCCGGTGTCCACCGGACCGCATTCGTCGCCGTCCAGATACCAAGGCGGCGTCAGCGGCAGCAGCCGCTGCGCCCGCTCCACCCGCAGCACCAGCCGCTGGCTGCCGTCAGCGACGTCCTCCCAGACGAAAACGCCCGGTCGCGACGCGCCCAGCCGCAGCGGAGGCGCGTCCGGCGCGCGCCAGTGGCAGCGCCCGGTGGCGAGCAGCGCTGGCAACAGCTCCGCGCCCCACTCCGGCCGCAGGCGAATTTCCCCGCCGTAGTCTTGCGCCCACAGTTGCCGCAGCAGGGCGCGGTCCTGCTGTTGCAGCCGCTGCGCATCATGCTCATGAGGCACACCGTACGGCTTGCCCCAGGTACCGTTCTTGCGCTTGCGCTGGCGCAGCGGGTACACCGCCAGGCGGCCCTCGGCGTTCACGTCCAGCAGATAGATCACCCGCTCCTCGCCGGCGGCCTTGGCCTGCAGCACGCTATCGAGCCGCTGCAGCCAGTACTCGACCCCCGGATCGACGTCGTTGGCCGGCTGTAGATGCCGCGCGGCCTGGATCAGCAGCGCCACCACGTGCTTGCAATTGATCCCGACCGGACAGCCGCAGTCGCCGTGCACGGCGCTGACCGCGCCGCGATCGCGCAGCACGGTGACGTCGGTCGCGTAGCTGTAGCCGCGGCTGCTCTTCACCAAGCCTTGCAGACGATCGCCGTCCCGCCGCAGCGACACCACCCTGCCCTGCCGCTGGCAGTCCACCCCCCGCGCCCAGGTGGCCTCATCGAACAACGTAGCCAGCTTGTTCAGATCCAACCGCATGAGGCCTCTTGGCGGGTAACGGGGAACATCGGCGAATTGTACCGCTCAAAGACAGCGCAAACGCCGCTCGCAATTGAAAAAAGGTGCGCGTATAGTGCGCGAGCCTCGAAACCTTGCCTAACAGGCTGATTCCCGGATACCTCTGTGATCGAGAAGCTACGAAACATCGCCATCATCGCCCACGTCGACCATGGCAAGACCACCCTGGTCGACAAACTTCTTCAGCAGTCCGGCACCCTTGATAGCCGCGCCCAACCCGGGGAGCGGATCATGGACTCCAACGACCTGGAGAAGGAACGCGGCATCACCATTCTGGCCAAGAACACGGCCATCAAGTGGCAAGACTATCGGATCAACATCGTCGACACGCCGGGACACGCCGATTTCGGTGGCGAAGTCGAGCGCGTGATGTCGATGGTCGATTCCGTGCTGCTGCTGGTGGACGCGGTCGAAGGCCCCATGCCGCAGACCCGCTTCGTCACGCAGAAAGCACTGCAGGCCGGCCTCAAGCCGATCGTGGTGATCAACAAGATCGACCGCCCCGGCGCCCGCCCCGACTGGGTGCTGGATCAAACCTTCGATCTGTTCGACCGCCTGGGCGCGACCGAGGAGCAGCTCGATTTCCCGGTCGTCTACGCCTCGGGCCTGGCCGGCTACGCCGGTCCCAACCCGGACGTCCGCTCCGGCGACATGACCTTCCTGTTCCAGACCATCGTCGACCGCGTGCCGCCGCCGCAGGTTGACCTGAACGGTCCGTTCCAGCTGCAGGTCAGCGCCCTGGACTATAACTCCTACGTGGGCGTGATCGGCATCGGCCGCATCAAGCGCGGCCGGGTCAAGACCAACACCCCGGTGACCGTGATCGACGCCAAGGGCAACAAGCGCAGCGCCCGCGTCCTGCAGATCCTGGGCTTCCTGGGGCTGGAGCGGGTGGAAGTGCCCGAGGCGATGGCCGGCGACATCATCGCCTTCACCGGCGTGGACCAGCTCAACATCTCCGACACCCTCACCGATCCGGCCGCGCCCGAGCCGCTGCCGCCGCTGGCGGTGGACGAGCCGACGGTGAGCATGACCTTCCAGGTCAACACCTCGCCGTTCGCCGGCAAGGATGGCAAGTTCGTCACCTCCCGGCAGATCCGCGAGCGGCTGGAGCGCGAGCTGATCCACAACGTGGCGCTGCGGGTCGAGCCGACCGACGATCCGGATAAGTTCCGCGTCTCCGGCCGCGGTGAGCTGCACCTGTCGGTGCTGATCGAGAACATGCGCCGCGAGGGCTACGAGCTGGGCGTGTCGCGCCCCGAGGTGATCATCCGGGAGATCGACGGCGTCAAGCACGAGCCGTACGAGCAGCTCACGGTCGACGTGGAGGAAAGCACCCAGGGCACGGTGATGGAGAAGCTCGGCGCCCGCGGCGGCGAGCTGCAGAACATGGTGCCGGACGGCAAGGGTCGGGTGCGGCTTGACTACATCATCCCCTCGCGCGGGCTGATCGGCTTCCGCACCGAGTTCATGACCGCCACCAGCGGCACCGGCCTGCTCTATCACGTGTTCGACCACTATGGGCCGATCAAGCCGGGCGAGTACGGCCAACGCCCCAACGGCGTGATGATCTCCAACTGCGCCGGCAAGGCGCTGGCCTACGCCCTGTTCAACCTCCAGGAACGCGGCCGCCTGTTCATCGGCCCCGGCACCGAGGTGTACGAGGGCATGATCATCGGCATCCACTCGCGCGACAACGACCTGGTGGTGAACCCGCTCAAGGCCAAGCACCTCACCAACATCCGCGCCGCCGGCTCGGACGAGAACATCATCCTCACCCCGCCGATCCGGCTCACCCTGGAGCAGGCGCTGGAGTTCATCGACGACGACGAGCTGGTGGAGGTCACGCCGCGCCACATCCGCCTGCGCAAGAAGTTCCTCAAGGAGCACGAGCGCAAGCGCTCCGGCAAGGAAGCGACCGCTTAACGGCGGCCATCGCCCCTATCGCCAAGCCCCGCACCCGCGGGGCTTTTTTTTGCCGCGACATCGGCACCGAAGCGCGGCGCACGATCGTCGGAAACTTATGCCGCCAGGGGCGGTTCTATAGGAATACGGAGGTTTCACATAGGGGGAACGTTGCAACGCCCCGCAGGCAGCGGTTACATTGCGCCGCACATGACGAATCAATCACATCGAAAATTAATAATGAAGAGGCATTTATGGAGCTGGCACGCCCGGCATTGATCGTCGCTCTGGTTCTGGCCTTGCTGACGCTGTGGTACACCGGTCAGTGGGCCGCCAACAGTCCGCGCCCGGACAGCGCCAAGGTGGAGCTCGCCGCTTCCAGCGACAATGGCTAAGGCGTCTCAGTCCACCGCCAGACCGCGGGCCAGACGGTTGAGTTCGGCCTTACGCATCGGCCAGTCCGGCATGGCCTCGTCCATCAACGCATAGAAACGCGGACTGTGGTTGAACTCGCGCAAATGGCAGAGTTCGTGGACCACCACATAGTCGATTAACCGCTCCGGATACTTCACCAGCTGCACGTTCAGGCAGATGTCGCCCCGTTGCGAACAGCTGCCCCAGCGCGTGCGCATCGCCCGGATGCGCAGCTTCGGCCGCGGCAGCCGCCAGTGCGCCAGGGCCCGAAGACACGCCTCCAGCCGCTGCGGCAGGATGCGTTCGGCCTCGCGCCGGTACCAGGCCAGCAGCAGCGCCCTCACCCGCGCCGGCTCGTGCACGCCGGGATCGCGCACCCGCAGCGCCCCCGCCGCCAGACGCACCTCCCGCGGCAGCCCAGCGAACAGCGCCAGCGGGTAGTCCCGGCCGAGAAACGGATGCGGTTCGCCATGGCAGTAGCGCGGCGCCGCCGGCGCGACGGCCGCGGCGAACTCCTCGAGCTTGCGGCGAATCCATGGCAGCCGCGCGGTGACGAAAGCCTCGACCTCGGCGGGCGGACAGCCGATCGGCGCCCTCGCCTCGACCCGCCCGTCGCGATAGACGTACACGCCCAAGCTGCGGCGCCGGGTGTAACGCACGCGGTAGGGCGGCACGGTTGAATCGATCTGCCGATCTTCAGCGGCCATGGTGGCTATGCCCGACAGCGCGGCTCCTAGACATTGAGCGGCGGCTCCTGCATCAGCGCCGCCTGCTCGCGCAGCTGCAGCACGTGTTCCTCCCAGTAGCGCGGCGTGCCAAACCACGGGAAGGCCTGGGGAAAGGCTGGATCGTGCCAGCGCCGGGCCAGCCAGGCGGCGTAATGGATCATGCGCAGAGTGCGCAGCGCCTCGATCAGATGCAGCTCGCGCGGATCGAAGTCGCAGAACTCCTCGTAGCCGGCCAGCAGATCGGACAGCTGCGCCGACTGCTCGGCGCGGTCGCCCGACAGCAGCATCCACAGATCCTGGATCGCCGGCCCCATGCGGGCGTCGTCGAGATCGACGAAATGCGGCCCTCGCTCGGTCCACAGGATGTTGCCGGGGTGGCAGTCGCCGTGCAGGCGCAGGTAGCGCACGCTGCCGGCGCGCGCAAACGCCGCCTCGATCTGCACCAGCAGATCGTCCACCAGCGTGCGGTAGGCCGTCTCCAGATGCGGCGGAATGACGCCGGCGGCGAGCAGGTAGGCCGAGGACTCGCGCCCGAGCGTGTCCACATCCAGCCGCGGCCGGTGGCGGAACGGCTTGGCGGCGCCGACCATATGGATGCGGCCGAGGAAGCGCCCCAGCCATTCGCGGTTATCCGGATCGTCGAGCTCCGGCCAGCGGCCGCCGCGGCGCGGAAAGACAGCGAAGCGATAGCCCTGGTGCCGATGCAGCGTCGCCCCCGCCACGCTCAGCGGCGCCACCACCGGGATTTCCTGGGCGACGAGCTCCTGGGCGAAGGCGTGCTCTTCGAGGATGGCCTGATCGCTCCAGCGGCCCGGCCGATAGAACTTGGCCACCAGCGGCTCGCCCTCCTCCAGCCCGACCTGATAGACCCGGTTCTCGTAGCTGTTGAGAGCGAGGAAACGGCCGTCGCAGCGGAAGCCAAGGGCTTCCACCGCATCCAGCACCAGCTCCGGGCTCAGGTTCTCGTAAGGCGGATTCAGCGACTCGTTCATCTCGGCTCCCTCGTGCGGATCGGCGGCCAATGCCCCTAAATCAGAGGATAAGGGACGGTTCGCCCGACCGGCGCCCCCGGCACTGCGCCGGCGCCAAGCCCCGGCCGTCTCGCCCGGCGGATCGCTCCTCGACATCCGGCATCGGCACCGCAAGGCATCCACGACCATGAAATCGATCTACGTCGGCAATCTTCCCCTACAGACTACCGAAGACACCATCCGCGCGCTGTTCGCACCCTACGGCATGGTCGACTCGGTGCTGCTGATCTTCGATCACCCCGACAACACGCTGCGCGCCCACGCCTTCGTGGAGATGGCGGACGAGGACGCGGACGAGGCCATCCGTGCGCTGCACGGGCGGCAGTTCGGCGACCAGGCCCTGGAGGTATCGGAAGTCACGGAGGAACCGCCCGCCTCGGTCCGGCATTGACCGTGCATCAGCGAACGACCAGCCGCGCCGCAGCCGCTAGAATGACGGCTCGATTGCGGAGGTAGAGTCGTGTTGGTGCAGTTGCTCGGCGTTTCCGTGGGGTTCGGCGCCGCCCCCTTGCTCGATCGCGTGGATCTGAGAATCGACCGCGGCGAGCGCGTGTGCCTGGTCGGCCGCAACGGCAGCGGCAAGTCCACCCTGCTCAAGGTGCTCAACGGTGAACTGACCCCCGACGAAGGCAGCGTGCAGTTCGCCGGCGGCGCCACTGTGGCGGCGCTACCGCAGGAAGTGCCGGTGGGCTTGAGCGGTTCGGTGTTCGACGTGGTCGCCGGCGGCCTGGGCGAAGTGGGTAGCCTGCTCGGCCGCTATCAGGCCCTGTCGCAGCGGCTGGCGGCCGGCGAGACCGAGCGGCTGGGTGAGCTGGAACAGGTGCAGCACGCGCTGGAGGCCAGCGGCGGCTGGCAGCTGCGGCCGCGGGTGGAGCAGGTGCTGAGTCGCCTGGCGCTGCCGCCCGAAGCCGACTTCGCCGCCCTCTCCGGCGGCCTCAAACGCCGCGCCCTGCTGGCCCGCGCCCTGGTGACGCAGCCTGATCTGCTGCTGCTGGACGAGCCCACCAACCATCTCGACATTACCGCCATCACCTGGCTGGAGGAGTTCCTGCTCGGCTTCGGCGGCACGCTGCTGTTCATCTCCCACGACCGCCGCTTCCTCGACCGCCTAGCGACCCGCATCATCGAACTCGACCGCGGCCGCCTGAGCAGCTTCCCCGGCAGCTACCAGGCCTATCTCGACCGCAAGCAGGCCATGCTGGAAGCCGAGGCGCAGCAAGCGGCGCAGTTCGACAAGAAACTGGCTCAGGAGGAAGCCTGGATCCGCCAAGGCATCAAGGCACGCCGCACCCGCAACGAGGGCCGGGTACGGGCGCTGCTGGCCATGCGCGAGGAGCGCCGCGCCCGGCGCGAGCGGCAGGGTGTGGCCAAGCTGAACGTGCAGGAGGCGGAAGGTTCCGGGAAGCTGGTGGCGGTCCTAGAGAACGTCAGCTACGCGGTGGACGGCAAGCCGTTGATTCGCGACTTCTCCACCACCATCCTGCGAGGAGACAAGATCGGCATCATCGGCCCCAATGGCGCGGGCAAGACCACACTGCTCAATCTGATCCTGGGTCGGCTCGCGCCCGACAGCGGCACGGTGAAGCTGGGCACGCGCCTGGAGGTCGCCTACTTCGATCAGCTGCGCAACCAGCTCGACGAGGAGGCCAGCGTGCTCGACAACGTGGCGGGCGGCAGCGACAAGGTGCTGGTCAACGGCACACCAAAGCATGTGATCGGCTATTTACAGGATTTCCTGTTCCCGCCGGCGCGGGCGCGGGTGCCGGTGAAAGCCCTGTCCGGAGGCGAGCGCAACCGCCTGCTGCTGGCCAAGCTGTTCACCAAACCGGCCAACGTGCTGGTGCTGGACGAGCCGACCAATGACCTGGACGTGGAAACGCTCGACCTGTTGGAGGAGCTGCTGATCGACTTCAACGGCACGGTGCTGCTGGTCAGCCACGACCGCGCCTTCCTCGACAACGTGGTCGGCGCGGTGCTGGCCTTCGAGGGCGACGGCGTGGTACGCGAGTACGTCGGCGGCTACAGCGACTGGCTGCGGCAGCGGCCGACGGCGCCGACCGAGCCACCGGCGCGGCGCGAGCCCGTCAAGGAGGCCGCGCCGTCCAAGCCGCAGCAGCGGCCGCGCAAGCTCAGCTTCAGCCAACAGCGCGAGCTGGAGGCGCTGCCGGGCCGGATCGAGGCCCTGGAACAGGAGCTCACGCAGCTGCAGAGCCGGCTGGCCGATCCGGAGCTGTACCGCCAGCAGCCCACCGAAGTCACCGCGCTCAACGCCCGGCTGGCGGCGGTGGAGGCGGAGTTGGAGCAGGCGTTCGCCCGCTGGGAGGAACTGGAAGCCGTGCGCGGCTGACTAATGCGGACGAACCGCGCCGTTCCTGGCGGCGCGGTCCGACCACGAGCGACGCCGCCGAGGATGTGTCGACGTTATTTAACGGCGTCGGTAGCAACGGTCGCTTAGTTGCTTATAAGCACAGTGGCATATGGAACAATCTTGACCGACCCCGTGAATTCGCTGCTTAGTTAGCAGATCGGGAGCGGAGGGATTGGCACTCTGGTAGCAATCTGCGCTGAAGCGCGGGAGCCGCGATTGCGGCACCGATAAGAACAGCAAGACAGGCGGCAGCCACGTGCACGTGTTGCCGCATGGGAATACCAATAGTGCGCAACACGTTCACAATAACGATCACTGACTATCGCGGCGCGCGTCATTACCCAGTCCGCCATATCGTCAAGCTTTATGCTCTTGGCGTTCTGCTGACCCTGGCCGCCACCCTGTTGGTGGGCGGTCTGGTGATCGTCTGGCTGAACTCGCAGCTTGCCTCGCTCAACGGCGAGCTCGCCGAGCTGCAGAAGCGCCGCAATCTCACCCAGGGCGAGTACGGCCTGCTGCTGCAGGAGCACCAGAAGCTCAAGGACGCGATCGCCGAGAAGGAACGCCAGCTGGCGCAGATGAGCGACGAGCTCGGCAACCTGGAAGTGATCATCGGCCTGGAGCCGGCCCCGGAAACCAATATCCGCACCCGGCTCGACACCGCCAGCCAGACCGCGCTGGAGCGCACCCTGATGCTGCAGAGCATCCCCAGCGGCTACCCGCTGGAGTACCGCGGCACCACCAGCGCGTACGGCTACCGCACCCATCCGGTGAAGGGCACCCAAGCCTTCCACGCTGGCATCGATCTGCGCGCCCAGGTCGGCACCCCCATCTACGCCACCGCCGACGGCATCGTCGAATGGGCGGCGGAGCACAAGAGCAGCGGGCTGGGTATCCTGGTGATCATCCAGCACAATTTCGGTTTCGCCACCTATTACGGCCATCTGTCGCGCGCGGTGGTCAAGCCCGGCGATTACGTCCGCAAGGGCGACCTGATCGCCTACAGCGGCAACACCGGCCTCAGCAGCGGGCCGCATCTGCACTACGAAGTGCGCCATTTGCAACGCAGGCTCGATCCCAGGCCCTTCCTGGAATGGAGTCTCGCCCGCTACGAATCCTTATTTGAGAAAGAGGGGAGGGTTCAATGGGACTCCTTGGCAAAGGCAATAAAGGACAGGCTCAACATCCAGGTACCACGATCATCTCTAGCGGAAGCAAATTCCGTGGCGAACTGACCCTGGACGCCACGCTGCACATCGACGGCGTGGTCGAAGGCACCATCGAATCCAGTGGCGACGTCTCCATCGGCAGCGCGGGCCGCTTCGAGGGCAACCTGCGTGCCCGGCACGTGATGGTGAGCGGCTACTTGCGCGGCAACATCGAGTGCGAGCGGTTGGAGATCGTCGCCAGCGGCAAGGTGTTCGGCGAGGTGACCAGTGTGCAGCTGGTGATCGAGCCGGGCGGGCAATTCGCCGGCGAGAGCCGGGTAAGGAACGCGGCCGAGGCGCCGGCGCTGGATCACCAGCCGGCGACCGAGCAGAATCCGCTGCTGGAGCAGGCGTAAGGGCGCGGCATCCGAGGCCGCTGAACCATCCGCGGCCTTCCCGGTCCAAACTGCTGAACTTCCCGGTCGGAGCCATTCGATGTACCAGCTCAGCTACCGCAAGCCTTCCCTGCTGACCCGGGTGGTCGGCGCCGTCGCCGCGACAGTGGTTCTCGCCGCGTCGCTGATGGTGGGGATCGCGGTGTTCTTCATGCTGCTCGGCGCTGCCGCCATCGCGTTCACCGTGTTCTACGTGCGCCTGCGCTGGCTGCGCCGCCGCGCCGAGCGAGCCGCCGGCGCCACCTACCGCTCCCGCAGCGGTCAGGTCATCGAAGGCGAGTACCAGGTGGAAGTGCACCGCACCGAGCACCACTATCAGCGCCGGTAGCGGCTGTCTCCCTCAGCCCTCCCACACCGGCTTGAGGTCCGCCGGCAGCTCGGCCAGCCGCCCCAGCTCGATCCAACCGCCGGGCTCGTGGAAATCGGAACCGACCGAAGCCAGCAAGCCATAGCGGCGGGCATGCCCGCCCCAGACCAGGATGCTGTCGCGGGTGCTGTTGCCGCACACCACTTCCACGGCGCGGCCGCCGGCGGCAATGAAGGCTTCGAGGATCCGCCGCGACCAGGCGCCGGTCCAATTCTGGCTGTGCGGATGAGCCAGCACCGCGATGCCGCCGCTGGCCTCGATCGCGGCCACCACCTCGTCCAGCGGCGGCCATTCCGAGCGCACGTAGCCGGGCTTGCCGGGCACCAGATAACGCTTGAACACGTCGCCGACCGAAGCGGCCTTACCGCGCTCGACCAACACCCGAGCGAAGTGAGTGCGGGTCGGCAGCGCGGCGCCCGCCAGCTCGCGGGCACGCTCGTAGGCGCCGACGATGCCGCAGGCCGCCAGCCGCTCGCCGATACGCCGGGCGCGCGCCTCGCGTAGCGCATCCAGCTTGGCCAGCAGCGTCCGCAGCGGCGGCGCCTGCGGATCGATCCCCAGCCCCACCACGTGCATGGTGCGCTCGGACCAGACCGTGGACAGCTCGATGCCGGGAATCAGCTCGATGCCCTCGCGGTGCGCCGCAGCGGCGGCCTCCTCCAGCCCGGCGACGGTGTCGTGGTCGGTGAGCGCCAGCCGGCGCACGCCCTGGGCGCGCGCCCGCGCGATCAGCGCGCTCGGGCTCAGCGTGCCGTCCGAGGCGGTGGAGTGGCTATGCAGATCGATCGTCGAAACCATGCCGGCAGGGTACCATAGCCGCACCGAGCCCTTTTGATAGACGTCAGCCATTTCATGCCGAACACCTTGCTGCTGCTCCTGCTGGCCGTCGCCGCGCTGATCTGGTTCTGGCTGGATGCGCTGCGCGCTCGCGAGCAGGCGGTCGACATCGGCCGCCGCACCTGCCGCCAGCTGGGCGTGCAGCTATTAGATGAAACCGTGGCGCTGCACCGCATCGGCCTGGCGCGGCTGCCCGGCGGCCGGCTCGGCCTTCGCCGCCGCTACGATTTCGAGTTCACCATCGACGGCAACGACCGCCGCCAGGGGCGGATCCTGCTGCTGTCGCGCCGCCTGGAGAGCGTGCAGCTCGACCTGCCCGAGGGGCTGACGCTGCTCGAGCGGTAACCCGCTTGATTCCACGGCACGTCGGCCTCACTCCTCACAGCGAACACCCATGCCGCGAAGACGCCGCGCCCGGCCGCGGCGTCTCGGGCCGAACCCGATGAAACCCAAGCAACACGTCAGCCGCGCCGGCCGCTGGCGTCCGACGGTTTCGGAGCTGCGCCGTGGACCTGGACCCCGTACTGCTGTCGCGCATCCAGTTCGCCTTCGTCGTCTCCTTCCACATCCTGTTTCCGGCCTTCACCATCGGCTTGGCGTCCTACATCGCGGTGCTGGAAACCCTGTGGGCCGCCACCGATCGCGAGGTGTACGGCCGGCTGTCACGGTTCTGGACCAAGATCTTCGCCGTGTCGTTCGGCATGGGCGTGGTATCGGGCATCGTCATGTCGTTCCAGTTCGGCACCAACTGGAGCCGCTTCGCCGACGCCACGGCGAGCGTCATCGGACCGCTGCTGGCCTACGAGGTGCTGACCGCCTTCTTCCTGGAAGCCACCTTCCTCGGCATCCTGCTGTTCGGGCGCGAGCGGGTGCCGCGCTGGCTGCATGTGTTCGCCGCCTACATGGTGGCGCTCGGTACCCTGTTCTCGGCGTTCTGGATTCTGTCGGCCAATAGCTGGATGCAGACGCCGGCCGGCTTCGAGATCATCGAAGGACGTTTCGTCGCCACCGACTTCTGGGCGGCGGTGTTCAATCCCTCCTTCCCCTACCGCTTCATTCACATGGTGGCAGCCTGCTACCTCACCACCGCCTTCGTGGTGATCGGCGTCAGCGCCTACCACCTGCTCAAGGGCAAGTTCCAGGACACCGCCCGGGTGGCGCTGTCGATGGGCCTGGGGCTGGTGGCGGTGCTGGCGCCGGCGCAGCTGGTGATCGGCGATCTGCACGGCCTGAACACCTTCGAGCATCAGCCGGCGAAGGTCGCCGCCATGGAGGGGCACTGGGAAACCCAGCGAGGCGCGCCGCTGCTGCTGTTCGCCATTCCCGACGAGGCGCGGGAGCGCAACCGGTTCGAGGTCAAGATCCCGCAGCTGGGCAGCCTGATCCTGACCCACGAACGGCTCGGCGAGGTGCACGGCCTGAAGACCTGGCCGCCGGAGCAGCGGCCGCCGGTGACGATCGTCTTCTACGCCTTCCGCATCATGGTCGGCATGGGATTGCTGATGATCGCCATCGGCCTGTACAGCCTCTGGCTACGCTGGCGCGGCCGCCTCTACGACAACCCCCGCTTCCTGCGGCTGTGCGTCTGGTGTACCCCGATCGGCTTCGTCGCCATCCTCGCCGGCTGGTTCGTCACCGAGGTCGGCCGCCAGCCGTGGACCGTGTACGGCCTGCTCCACCGTGACGCCTCGGTGTCGCCGGTGCTGTCCGGCGGCAATGTGCTGACGTCGTTGCTGGTGTTCATGCTGGTGTACGCGCTGATCTTTGGCGCCGGCACCTTCTATCTGGTGCGCCTGGCCAGACAGGGACCGGCGCCGGGGCAGCTCCACGGCGGGCTGGTAGCGGCGCGCCGCCCGCTGTCGGCCGCGGAAACCCCACTCGACGAGGAAGGCTGAGCCATGGCGCTGGACCTGCCGGTGATCTGGGCCCTCATCATCGCCTTCGCGGTGCTGATGTACGTGCTGATGGACGGCTTCGACCTGGGGGTGGGCATCCTATTCCCGCTCGCCCACCGGGACGAGGACCGGGATCTGATGATGAACTCGGTGGCGCCAATCTGGGACGGCAACGAGACCTGGCTGGTGCTCGGCGGCGGCGGCCTACTGGCGGCCTTTCCGCTGGCCTACTCGATCATCATGCCGGCGCTCTACTTCCCGGTGCTGACCATGCTGATCGCGCTGATCTTCCGCGGCGTGGCCTTCGAGTTCCGCTTCAAGGCCAGCCCCCATCGGCGCTGGATCTGGGACCGCGCCTTCAACATCGGCTCCATCGTCGCCACCTTCTCCCAGGGCCTGGTGCTGGGCGGCTTCCTGCAGGGTTTCCGCGTCGAGGAGCGCGATTTCGTCGGCGGACCGTTCGACTGGCTGTCGCCGTTTGGGCTATTCGTCGGTGTCGCGCTGGTGTGCGGCTACGCGCTGCTCGGCGCCACCTGGCTGATCATGAAGACCGAAGGGGCGCTGCAAGAGCGCTTCTACGCCCTGGCGCGCCCGCTGACGCTGGGTATGGCCGGCTTCATCGTGGTGGTGAGCGTCTGGACGCCGCTGTACTACCCCTTGATCGCCGATCGCTGGTTCAGCTGGCCGAATCTGTTGTACCTCTCGCCGATCCCGCTGGTCACCGCCGCGGCGGTGCTGGGGCTGCTCGCCGCGCTGCGCCGCCGCGCCGAGGTGCTGCCATTCCTGCTGGCCCTGGCGCTGTTTTTGCTCGGCTTCCTCGGCCTGGCGGTGAGCCTGTGGCCCTACGTGGTGCCGCCCGACATCGTCGTCTGGGACGCCGCCTCGGAGCCGAACTCACTGGCGTTCATGCTGGTGGGCGCGCTCATCCTCACGCCGTTCATCCTGTTCTATACCGGCTACACCTACTTCGTGTTTCGGGGCAAAGTACGCACCGACACCGGCTATCACTGACGCACCGACCCACGGCGGCAACGCTGGCTGCGGCGCTCCGCCGCCTTGCCGAATTCGCGGCGCTCCTCTCCTTTCCGCCTCATAAATCGGTTAATCTACGCAGCCATGAACATGGACCATCTATCCGATATTACTTTCAGCTCTTTAGGACTGACCCCCACTCTGCTGCGCGGCCTTGAGGACGCGGGCTTTACCCGGTGCACGCCCATCCAGGCCGCCACCCTGCCCATCGCGCTGCAAGGCAAGGATGTCGCCGGCCAGGCGCAGACCGGCACCGGTAAGACCGCCGCCTTCCTGCTGGCGACCATGCACTACCTCATGGAAAACCCCGTCGAGGAAGGCCGCTATGGGCCATGGGCGATCGTGCTCGCCCCCACCCGCGAGCTGGCGCTGCAGATCGAGAAGGACTGCAAGCTGCTGGGCAAGCACACCGGCCTCTACTCGGTCGCGGTGTATGGCGGCACCGGCTTCGAGGCGCAGAAGCGCGAGCTGGAGCTGGGCGTGGACATCGTCATCGGCACGCCCGGGCGCATCATCGACTTCGTCAAGCAGGGCGTGCTCAGCCTGAAGAACATCGAAGTGGTTGTGCTGGACGAAGCCGACCGGATGTTCGACCTCGGCTTCATCTCCGACATCCGCTATCTGCTGCGGCGCATGCCGCCGCCCGAGAAGCGCATCAACATGCTGTTCTCGGCCACCCTGTCGCACCGCGTCATGGAGCTGGCCTACGAGCACATGAACAACCCCGAAGTGGTGCGGATCGAGCCCGAGCAGGTCACCGCCGAGCGCGTCAACCAGGTGCTTTATCACGTCTCCAAGGACGACAAGATGAAGCTGCTGATCGGCACGCTGCGACACCAAGATCCGCATCGCACCATCATCTTCGTCAACACTAAGCGGGTGTGCGAGGACGTTCAGGCCTATCTGCTGGGCAACGGCTTCGAGGCCGAGGTGTTGTCCGGCGACATCCCGCAAACCAAGCGCGAGCGCCTGCTCAAGCGCTTCCAGGAAGGCGAGCTGCCGATCCTGGTGTGCACCGACGTCGCTGCTCGCGGTCTGCACATCCCGGGCGTGAGCCACGTCATCAACTTCGACCTGCCGCAGGATCCCGAGGACTACGTACACCGCATCGGCCGCACCGCCCGTGCCGGGGAAAGCGGCGACGCCATCAGCTTCGCCTGCGAGGAGTACGTCTACTCGCTGCCCGATATCGAGGAATACATCGGCCAGAAGATCCCGACCGCGAAGCTCACCCCCGAGCTGATGCCGGAAATCCTGCCGCCGGCGCAGATCGAGCGCCACCGCCCCGGCGTCGGGCGCGGCAACGGCCGGCGCGGGCCGCGCCGCCCTCGCGGCGACGGGCCGCGCCCGAGCCCCAGCGCGTCGTCCTGAGGTGCCCGCCTCCGGCGCGGCGAGATGGGCCTGGCGGGGCTTCTCCCGACAGGCCCGCGCCGCTACCATGACCTGGTGAACTACCTCGCCCATCTGTTCCTGGCGCGGCCCAGCGAGGGCCTGCTGGTCGGCGCGATCGCCGCGGACTTCGTCCGCGGCCGGCTCGAAAGCCTGCCGTTCGCGCCGGACGTGCTGGCCGGCATCCGCCTGCACCGCCTGATCGACGCCTACACCGACAGCCATCCGCTGCCGCGGCGAAGCCGCGACCGCTTCGGCGCCGAGCGCAGGCGCTACGCCGGCATCATCGTCGACCTGCTCTACGACCACTTCCTGGCGCGGCACTGGGACCGCTTCAGCCCCCAACCGCTGCCGTCCTTCTGCAGCGCCACCTACCGCCTGCTGCTCGACCACCGCGGCGCGCTGCCGACGCCGCTCATCACGCTGCTGCCGCGTATCGCCGGCGAGGACTGGCTCGGCGCCTACCGGCACTACCGCAATGTCGCCCCAGCGCTGGAACGCATCGGCCGCCGCCTCAAGCGCGGCAACGGCCTGCTCGGCGTCGAACGCGAGCTGCGCGCCGTTTACGACGACGTGGAACGGGATTTCCTCGGCTTCTTTCCGGAACTGATGGACGCGGTCGCGCGCTGGCGCGCCGACGGCTCGCTCGGGTTCGACGCCGAACCGCCCCCTTGGACCGGGCAGACCGCTCCCTCATGTTGACGGGACGGCGAGGGACAGGGAGCGGATCGGCGATGGAACCCAGACATCCCAAGTTGCACAAGCGGAAGATGAGCCCCGGCGATCAGGCCGCCCCCGGCACGCCCGGGACCGGCGAGAACATCTGCCGCCGCTGCGGCGGCACGGGCAAGCTGAACGGTCGGGAATGCGACCTCTGCGACGGCACCGGCTACGTCATCGAAGGGGTCGGCGGCGCCTGACGGCAAGGGCGTTCGCGGTGGAACGGCTCCACCGCAAAGCCGGCGGTGCGGCTTCACACGGCCGATGACCGCGTGGACGCAACCGCGATGTGCCTGGATCGGGCGTTCATTCCGCACCGGCTCGCTTCGCTTTACATAGACCCCGCACAGGGCCGCCACGCCTCGGCGGCAACCGCTTGACACTCGATTGCCGTCCTCTCTACAACAGTGCTGCTTCCGTCGCGCATGATGCCCGGTGAGGCATTGAGGCTTACGGAAAATTCAGTGTTAGGGGAGAGCCTTTCGCGAACTTGCCCATTTAACGAAGGAAAAGCAAAGTGGCAGATTTCAGCTTCAGCAGCGGCTACATCAATTATCCAGCCTCAGAGCCTCAACTTTCCGAAGACGGCTCAATCACGACCGTTTATAGCTGGGTCTATTGCCTCCCATGGGGCAATTTTCATCAACGCCCAAATAGAGCACCAAGGCGGACAAACCTACAGCTTCAATTTTTCCACGCTACCATTCACTCCGGTGGAACAGCTTGGTTCCGCGACAGGACAGCTCGTTGGACTCTCTGAGGATGGCTTGACCGCATTGTTCCGCATAAAGGAGGGAACGCTTAGTTCCGACGATATTAAAGATACGTACCTCCTCATAGGCGCGTGGCCGCTTGAACCTGACAGCCTCCAAACACTCATCACTGTCCAAAGCGATCCGCCCTGCTTCACCGGCGGCACGCTGATCGCCACGCCCGACGGCGAGCGCCCGGTGGAAACGCTGCGAATCGGCGATCTGGTGACCACGGTCAGCGGCCACGCCGTGCCGGTGAAATGGATCGGCCGCCGCCGCATCCCGTTGCGCTTCGTCGACGCCCGCCTCGTCCTGCCGGTGCGCATCGCCGCAGGCGCTTTGGGCAACGGCCTGCCGCGCCGGGATCTGCTCGTCTCCCCCGACCACGCCATGCTCGTCGACGGCCTGCTGGTCCAGGCCCAGGCCCTGATCAACGGCATGACCATCACCCAGCTCAAGCACTGCGCCGAGGACACCCTCGAGTACTTCTACATCGAGCTGGAGCATCACGACCTCATCCTCGCCGAGGGCGCGCCGACCGAGACCTTCGTGGATAACATCACCCGGCGGGCGTTCGACAACTACGGCGAGTACCTGGCGCTCTACGGCGAGGAGTCGCCCACCCCCGAGCTGCCGCTGCCGCGCGTCAAACATCGTCGCCAGCTGCCGGCGCGCATCGCCCAGCGCCTCAAAGCCATCGCCCTGCAGGCCCGCTCCACCGCCGCCGCGGCCTAGCGACACTGTTGTGGTGAGAACGAGGGGCGACGGCAAACGTTGCCGTCGCCGGACACAGGCATCGTCCAAACGAGATGAGGGTGAGCGTAGCGCCCCGGTGTGCGCGACTCAGCCCGGCCGCCAGACCGGTTGGGCGGCGCATCGAGCCGCTGGACCGCTATGCGCGCGCCTGCGCAAGGGAGCACATCGAATACCCGGGGGGCGCAGAAACCGCCAAGTACGGAGCGCCCTGACGGCAGGGCCACGCCCGGCCAGACCAAGCCCCGATTCACTATCGCCGCCGGGCACCGGCGGCCGGCTCAGTTCTCTTCTTCGCGGTCTTCTTCCTCGTCCATGAGGTCTTCCAGGGTCTCCGCCAGCTCCTGCGGCTCGACCTCGATGCCCTCCATGTCGGCGTTCCAGTTCAGCCCGACCATGTAGCCGTCCTCGTGCATGCCCGGCAGCCACTGTTCGAGGAAACTGTCCAGCGGGATGGCGGACACCTTGTAGTCCGCCCACTCGTCGCTGGCGCAGCGGCGCGCCGCCTCCTCGCTGGTCCAGAACGGCATCACCATCTGGTCGGGATTCTCCTCCGACCCCGCCAGCGCCCAGCCCTCGGCATGCTCCAGTCCCCACACCTGACCGGCGTCGAGCGCGGCCTGGGCGAAAGTCACGATGGCGTCGAAACGCTCGATATCGTCGGACATGCCGGATTTCCTCTTGCACAGAACACTTGAAAAGCCCGCCGATCAGTCAAACCTAGCTATCGGAAGGCGGCGACCGCGGACAGGCCATAGCCGCACATCGTCGAGGAGCCGACCATGGCGCGAGACAAGACCGATCCTAGCTCAAACGATCAACGCGAGGACATAGTCGACGAGACGTCCGAGGAGTCGTTCCCGGCCAGCGATCCGCCGTCGTGGACGCCGGTCGATCACCCCGGTCAGCCGGAACCCCAGGAAAAGCGCCCCAAAGACGAGAAATCCGGCTCCGCTCAACCGCGCAAGGCGTAGCGGTCGAACACGTAGGCGCGCAGCGCCGCCTGGGCCTCGCTCGGCATACCCTCGAACCGCAACGCCAGCCGGCGCGGCTCGACCCGAACCACACGTCCGTCGAAGGTCACGCACTGCCGCCGCGGCAACCGCAGACCTAGGCTAGACAAGGTCTCCCCCGGCCGCGCCGCCACCGGCAGGGGGGCCTCCACCGACATACCCGAGGTCGAGATATCCACGACTCTGGCGCCGCGCAGCACACCGTGCGGATCGTCGACGCCGATCTCATCGGGCCACGGCCGCACCCGCGCGCAACGGGCGGCGCCGCGCACATCGGTCACCAGCGGCGGCGCCAGCCGCAACCGCGGCGGGCCGCCGAAGGGACAAGGCGACACCTCGATCGGAAAACGCAGACTGTAGTGGCCGTCGCTGACCACCAGTTCGGAATCCAGCCGCATCAGCAGCCGCGCCAGCAGCCCCTGCTCCAGGGCGGGCGCCTCCAGACGCAGCGCTTCGCCGCGCTCCGCATCCGACGACGCCGCGCCTGCCGACTCGGCGAACAGATGGCGCAGGTACGCGCGCTCGTCATCGCTGAGATAGCTGATCAAGCTCGCCATGCTTCCCTCCACAGCCTGGCCGGCCTCGGCGCTTCCTTAACGCCGGCAGTTCGATCACACCCAGGTGGCGCGCGGTACGGCCAAACGGATTTCAGTAACTTATAGAGCCTCTCACGCCGCCCGCGCCAGGGCAATAACCCCCGCCCGCGCGAAGAGGGACTTCTGGCGGGCGCGCGGCGGCCGGCGCAGCGCCACCACGCAACGGTGGCGCTGCGCCGGTCCTGGCCGACGAACGGCCTTCGCTGCCAAGGTCGGAATGTGCGAACGCTTGCCTCGGAGGGCGAGGGGCGAGGCTGGGCGGGCGTCAACGCGCCGTGTCGTCTTCCTGTCGGGTCAGCAGGAAATGCATGCGCGCGGTGGCGACGATGTTCTCCGGCCGCCCCTGCCAGGCGCTAGCCGCGACGTTGGCGATGCGCTGCCCCTGGCGAATGACGCTGCAATTGACGAAGGTGGTCTCGGCCCGCGCCGGGCGCAGGTAGTCGATGGAAAAATCGACCACCTTGGGCAGCACCACGCTTTCCTGATTCCAGAGAATCTGCAGCAGCGCCGAGTGCTCCATGAACGCCGCCACCACACCGCCGTGGATGGCCGGCAGCAGATAGTTCCCGACCAGATCCTTGCGGAACGGCAGCTCGAACAGCAGCCCCTTGTCGGTGACGCTGAACTTCATCCCCAGCATGCGCGCATACGGCACCAGGTCCACCAGCCGCTGGCAATCGCCGGCGCTGCGCGCTTCCTGCACCAATTCCATCAGTTCTTTCATGCGCTCTGCCCCTCTCCGACACTACCGCGCGGTCTCGATACCCGCATGAACGTGCTCATGCTGCTGACGAAGGGGTCGTCGGGGTCGTCCTCGTAGCAGAGACAGCGCACGAAGGCGATGTCGCGCGCCACCCGATAGCACTCGGCGCGCGCCAGCACCGCCCGCCCCGGCTGCGGCGGCCGCAGGTGGTCGATCCGCAGATCGAGGGTGGCGACCATGTCCGGCCGCTCCAGCGTGTGGATCACCGCCGCGCCGCTGGTCTGGTCCACCAGCGTCACCACGGCGCCGCCGTGCAGCCAACCAGTGTACGGATTGCCCACCAGTTCCGGCTTGTAGGGCAGGCGCGCCACGACCACCCGAGGCTCGCACGCGACCACCTCCAGCCCCAGCAATCCGCTGTGCGGAATCGATCGGAAGAATGCTTGAGCAGCGGCCAGGCGGGCCGCCGCGTCGAATCCTGCGGAGCTCATATTTGCCCCCTACGCGAAGAAAAAGCGAGATTCTGCCGCAGAGCGCGGCCCCGAGCAAAAGCGCCGTCAGCCGCTAAAGCCGCCGCAGGCGCTCGGCGCTGGCCGCCGCCTCGGCCTCGATCGCGGCCACCACGCCGCGCAGCGGCGGCGGCAGCTCGTGGCCCAGCGCTGCCCGCGCCAGCCCCCCCAAGGCCTGCGCGGCGTCTATCCGCTCGGCCAGATACCCCCGCCGATCATCGCCGGTCAGCATGGCCCTCAGCCGCTTGCCCAGGCGATGCAAAGTCTCGCGGTCCTGATCCGGCTCCTTGGGCAAGTCGCCCAGCAGCGGGATGCCGGCGCGCAGACGCACCACCAGCTCGCCATGACGCTCGCCCAGCTCGGCGAACAAGACCCGCAGCGCCGGATCGTCGAGCGCGTCGGCGTCGTCGGCGTAGAGATCGCGCGCCTCCTCCAGCGCCGCCAGCAGATCGTTGACCGCCACCTGCGTTTCATTGCGCAGCACGCCGAAGCCCCTCCGCCTGCGACGCATCCTCGGGCACCAGCACCGGCAGCGCCGCCGGCACCACCTCGAACAGCGCCGGCGTGCGCGACACCACCTCGCCATCGGCGGTGACCAGCCGCGCCCGGCTGGTCTCGACCGCGATACGGCGCCCGCGCAGCAGCGCCACTTCCGGCCGCCGTCCGTGCCGACCCAGCTTCATCGCCGCGGCGACGATCAGGAACCGCCACAGCGAAGAAGGGCGAACGCTGTATAGATCCAGGCGCTGATCGTCGATGGCCGCCTCGGCGGCCACCGCCATGCCGCCACCGTAGAAACGGCCGTTGCCGACCGTGATCTGGATGCTGCGCAGCAGGTGCAGCGTGCCGTCGCAATCGATCCGCGCGGTGAACGGTCTGACTGTGGCCAGCGCTTCCAGCAGCGCCCGCGGATAGGCGAGCACGCCCCAGCGCTGCTTGAGCTCGTAGGTCAGCAACTGGGTGACGTGCACACCCAAGCCGATGCTGGCGGCGTTGAAGAAATAGCGGCCGTTGACCCGTCCCAAGTCGATGCAGCGCACGCGCCCGCCAGCGATCGCCTCGGCGGCGGCGGGCAGGTCGAGCGGAATTCCCAGGGTGCGCGCCAGATCGTTGGCGGTGCCCATCGGCAGCACTCCGAGCGGACGCCCGCTGGCCAGCAGGAGCGGAATAGCGCGGCTGATGGTGCCGTCGCCGCCGCCCAGGATCACCAGATCGAACTCGGCGGCGCGGGACCGGATCAGCGCCGCCGCCTGGGTCTCGTCTCGGGGATACTGAAGTTCCGTCGCCAGCCCGCGCTCGCCCAGCAGCGCCACGACCTCGGAGAGATCGCGGTCGCCCTGACGGCTGTTGCGGTTGATGATGAGCAAGGCGCGACGCATCGCCACCGCACCTTCGTCCCAGACCGTGGCGTTCATTCTCCAAGAGGTGGGAGCGACCGGCGTCGCCGCCAAGCGATGACGCTTTGACAGCGCCGCTCCATGGTCCAAACTCTAGCGAGCCGCACCACGGGAAACGCCGGCCCCGGGCCGGCGGCAGGCAATAGCGATAACGGATCTATCGTATGGCAAGGAAACGTGCGCTGGTCGTGGACGACTCCCACTCCGCCCGCATGGCGCTGCGCAAGCAGCTGGAGCGCCACGGCATCGAAGTGACCACGGCCGAGTCCGCCGAAGCGGCGCTCGAACACCTGCTGCACGACCACCCCGACATCATCTTCATGGACCACATGATGCCGGGCATGGACGGCTTCGAGGCGGTGCGCGTCATCAAGAGCGACCCGCGCACCGCCACCATTCCGGTGATGATGTACACCTCGCGCGGCGGCGAGGTGTACGTCGGCCAGGCACGCGCCCTGGGCGCCGTCGGCGTGCTGCCCAAGGAAGTCCGGCCGGCGGACCTGAGACAGGTGCTGGAGAACCTGCGCCTGCTGCCCTCCACCCACACCCCCGAAGCGAGCCCGCCGCCCCGCCCGGCGCCGGCTGCTGCTCCGGAGCTCTCCCGGCCGGACATCGACCGGCTGGCGCGCGAGGCGGTCGACGAGGCGTTGCAGCGCTCGCTGCGCGCCGAGCTGGAGGAGCTGCGCCAACGCCTGCGCCAGGACCTGCGCGAGGAAGTGCGGGCGCAGCTGGAGCAGGCGCCAGCGCCGATCCCGGAACCGGCGCCGCCCCGCCGTGGCCGCTGGCTGGCGGCGGCGCTGATCGTGCTCGCCGTCGCCCCGCTCGCCTACTGGCTCGGCCGCAGCTCCGCTCCCCTCGCGACGCCGGCGCTGCCCGGGGAGACGGTGCAGCCCACGGCCCTGTCCGAGCAGGATGCGCAGCTGGCGCGCACGCTGGCGCTGCACCGGGTCCGCCTCGGCGGCGAGCGCGCGCAGCTGCTGGATACGCTGGAATGGGCGCTGAACGAGGCCGGCCGCTACGACTACGGCCAAATTCCGTTCGGCGAGGAACGCCTGGCGCTGCTCAGCGAGCTGCTCAACCGCCTGGCGGCGGTCGGGTTCACCGGCACGGTGCGCATGGAGGCCCATCAAGGCCAGTTCTGCCTGGTGCGCGACGCGCAGGGCGAGCTGCGTCCGGCTCCGGCCGATCTGCCCGCCGGCCGCTGCGACGACATCGGCATGCCGCGCGAGCAGGCGCTGGCGGCCACCGGCCGGCAGTCGCTGGCCTTCGCCAACTTCCTCAGCAGCTCGCCGATCCTCAGGGACGGCAAGATCCGCGTCGAGCTGGTGGCGCGCGGCGACGAGTCGCCGCGCTTCGAGTATCCGCAGACGCTCAGCGGCGTGGACGCCGGTCAATGGAACGCCATCGCCCGGCGCAACAACCGCGTCGAGATCAGTCTGATACCGACGCCGCGCTCCTAGCGCCCGTGTCGGCGCCGGCGGCGGTTGCAGCCACCCGCGGGCCGCCCCATCTCTCGTCAGACAGCCGCCCAGCCAAGGGTGTCAGGAGGTAAGCGGCATGGAGCAATCCGCGGAAACGAAGGCCGTGCGTGCGGCGCTGGAGCGCGATCCCGATATCAACCCCCACCGCGACCGGATCAAGATCCGCTGCGAAGGCGGCACGCTCCGCCTGGAAGGCGAGGTCGAGAACATCGCCGTCAAGCGCCGCGCCCTGCAGGTCGCCCGCAGCGCCGTGCCCGGCGTGCCGGTGGAGGACCGGCTGCTGCTTCGGGTGCAACATCCGCGCGCCGATCGAGAGCTGCTCAAGGCGGTGCTCGACGCGCTGTACAGCGAACCTGTGTTTCGGGAATTCGTCATCAACGCCTACGACGGGCGGCAGCCGCCACCCGACGCCGACAACTGGCTGGCGGTGGAGATCGAGGGACACCGGGTGATCCTGCACGGTCAGGCCTGGAGCCTGTCGCATCGGCGCATGGCGGAGGTGCTGGCCTGGTGGGTGCCAGGCACCGGCGACGTCGAGAACCGCATCCGGGTGCAGCCACCGGAGCAGGACGCCGACGCCGAGATCACCGATGCCATCGGCCTGGTGTTCGACAAGGATCCGTCCCTGGACGCGCAGGAAATCAAGGTCACCACCCGCAACGGCGAAGTCACCCTGGAGGGCGCCGTGCGCAACGAGGTCAACGCCCGCATGGCCGTCTACGACTGCTGGTACGTACCCGGCGTGCACGCCGTGCACAACCGGCTGCACATCCGCCCTACCCGCTGAGCTCCGGTCCGCGGCCCCCCGGCCGCGGACGCCCCCGCGCCGCTGACAAGGCCGCGGCCGCTACGTTATAAAGTGCGGCCATCGTCACTACGCATCCTCCGCTCCGTCCGTCGGGACGCGCCCCGCCAAGGTAACAATCATGACTCCCAAGGGCTCCCATGACCTGGCGCTGGCCTATGCCGGCCTGATCCTCACCACCCTGTTCTGGGCCGGCAACGCGGTGGTGGCGCGCGCCGTCGCCGATCAGATCCCGGCCTTCGCTTTGTCTTTCTGGCGCTGGGTGATCGCCCTGACCCTGCTGCTGCCGTTCGGACTGCGCCACCTGCGCGGCAAGGCGGCGGTGGTGCGCGCCAACTGGGGCTGGCTGCTGCTGCTCGCCGCGCTCAGCGTCGGCGGCTACAACACCCTGCTCTACCTGGCCGCGCACAGCACCACCGCCATCAACATCAGCCTGGTCAGCGCCACCATTCCGGTGGTGATCGCCGCGCTGGCCTGGCTGCTGCTAGGCGAGGCGATCAGCGCGGCGCAATCGCTGGGCGTGGCCATCGCGCTCGGCGGCGTGCTGGTCATCGTCAGCGGCGGCGACTGGCGGGCGCTGGCGGCCTTGGATTTCCGTGCCGGCGACCTGCTGATGGTATTGGCGGTCACCATCTGGGGGCTGTACACGGTTCTGTTGCGGCGCCGACCGCTGGCGCTGCATCCGCTGGGGCTGATGACCCTGCTCGTCGTCGGCGGCCTGCTGGTGATCCTGCCGTTCTATCTCTGGGAGCTGGCCACCGGCAGCGGCGGCTGGTGGCGACCGGCGCTGCTGCCGGCCCTGGCGTACGTCGGGATTTTCCCGTCGCTGCTGGCCTACCTGCTGTGGAACTTCGGCGTGGCCACGGCCGGCCCGAACCGTTCTGCCATCTTCATCTACCTGATGCCGGTGTTCACCGCGCTGCTCGCCCACGTCTTCCTCGACGAGGCGCTGCGCGGCTTCCATGCCCTCGGCGGCGCGCTGATCCTGGTCGGCCTATACCTGGCCAGCCGCCTGGGCCGGTCTGGCGGCTGATCGGCCGCGCCGTCAGCGCAGCCGGAACTGGCGGACCATGTTCTGCAGATCGGCCGCCAGACGCGCCAGCTCCTCGCTGGCACGGGTGGTCTGACCGGCCCCCTCGGCGGAACGCTCCGACACGCCGCTGATATTCATGATGTTGCGGTTCATCTCCTCGGTCACCGCGTTCTGCTCCTCGGCGGCGCTGGCGATCTGGGCGTTCATGTCGCGGATGGTGCCGACCGCGCGGGTGATCTCGTCCAGCGCCGCGCCGGCGATCTGCGCCTGCTCCACCGCGCCGCGGGCGCGGTTGCGGCCGGTATCCATGACCCGCACCGTCTCCTCGGTGCCGGCCTGGATGCGTTCGATCATGGCCTGGATCTCCTGGGTCGACTGCTGCGTGCGCAGCGCCAGGGTACGAACCTCGTCGGCCACCACCGCGAAGCCGCGGCCTTGCTCGCCGGCGCGCGCGGCCTCGATGGCGGCGTTGAGCGCCAGCAGGTTGGTCTGCTCGGCCACGCCGCGAATGACGTCCAACACCGTGCCGATCGCGGCGCTGTCGGCTTCCAGCTTCTGGATGGCGCCGGCGGCCTGCTCCACCTCCTCGGCCAGGGCGCGGATCATGCCAACCGTCTCGGTCACCACCTGCTGGCCGTTGCGCGAGGTCGAGTCGGCCTGCTCGGCGGCCCGCGCCGCCTCGGCGGCGTTGCGCGCGACCTCGTTGACCGTGGCGGTCATCTCGTTCATCGCGGTGGCGATCTGATCGATCTCGGAGCGTTGCTCGTTGACGCCGCGCGTGGTTTCCTCGGAGATCGCCGCCAGCTCCTCGGCCGCCGACGCCACCTGCGCCACCGCATCCGACACCTGCCGCAGCGTCCGGCCTAGCTGCGCCTGAATTTCCTGCGCCGCCTCCGCGACCTGGCCCAGCTCGTCGTCGGTGAGCCGCCGGACCGGCTGGCTGAAGTCGCCGCGCGCGAGGTTGCCCAGATCCTGCACCAGCTGCCGCGCCGGCCGGAGGATGCCACGGTGGACCAGAGTGACGAACACCAGGAACGCCACCACCACCGCCACGCCGACGCCGCCCAGGCTGATGACGATGCCACGGTAGGCGTGGTTGCGCACCAGCACGCTCTCGGCGGCGGTATCGTCCAGCAGATTCTTGGCCGCCGTCTCCAGCTCCACCCCGGCGCGCTCGGCCAGACCGGCCACCTTCTGATCGGCCAGCGCCGCGTCGAAGCCGGACGATTCGTACAGCCTCAGCGCCCGAGCGTACTCGCCCGCCATGGCGCGGTGCTGTTCCAGAAAGCTCTGCACCTGCGCGCGCGCCTGCTCGCGCTGGATCTCGGCCTGCAACCGTTCGGCGTCGCGCGCCACCGCTTCGTTGAGCTCCGAGAACCGGCGCCAGTGCTGGTTTCGCTCGTGCGCATCGGCGCCGCGCAGCAGCAGGTTCTTCCACGCCAGGTTCTGCGCCATGAACTGCTCTTTCAGTTCCAGAATGGCGATGGCATGCCGAACCTCGGCACCGAGCAGCGACTCGTAAGTCTCGGTGCTGCGCCAGGTCTGCCAAAGGCCGAACAGGCTGGCCAGCAACACGAAGGTCGTGCCGACACCGGTGATGACGAGGAGCTTGTTGCGAATGCTGCGACGAACGAGGTCTAACATGTCTGATTTCACCAGCTGGAACCTCTGCCTGATCGCTTTAACGGCCACGACCGGGGAAAGTTTAGGGGCGATCGAGCCACCTGGAGCTAACGATATACGTCGCAGGCCATTTCGTCCTTGATTTCGCTACAGCTTTCGCGAACGTCTCCGGCGCGCTAGGCTGAAGATCGATACGCGCCGGCGCGCGCGACCGCCACAACGACAATACGCAATCGGACTTGCAGGCATGTACGAAGCCTACTTCGGGCTGACGGAGCGCCCATTCTCGATCGCGCCCGACCCGCACTATCTCTACCTCAGCGAGCGCCACCGCGAAGCGCTGGCGCACCTGCTGTTCGGCATCACCGAGCGCGGCGGCTTCGTGCAGCTCACCGGCGAGGTCGGCACCGGCAAGACCACCATCACCCGCGCCCTGCTGGAGCAACTGCCGGCGGACGTCGACGTGGCGCTGATCATCAACCCCAACGTCACCTCGCGGGAGTTCCTCGCCGCCATCTGCGCCGAGCTCAAGATCGACGTCTCCAAGCGCGGCCACAGCACGCAGACGCTGATGGACGACCTCATGCGCTACCTGCTGGACGCCTACGCCGCCGGCAGGCACACCGTGGTGCTGGTGGACGAGGCGCAGAATCTCAGCCCGCAGGTGCTGGAGCAGGTGCGGCTGCTGACCAATCTGGAGACCACCAAGGAGAAGCTGCTGCAGATCATCCTGGTGGGACAGCCCGAGCTGCGCGAGCTGCTGGCCCGCCCCGAGCTGCGCCAGGTCGCCCAGCGCGTCACCGCCCGCTACCACCTCTCGCCGCTGTCGCTGGCCGAGACCCGCCGGTACATACAGCACCGCTGCCAGGTCGCCGGCGCCGGCCGGCCGCTGTTCAGCGAGGCGGCGATCCGCGTCATCCATTACCGCGCGGGCGGCATTCCGCGCCTGATCAACGTGATCTGCGACCGCGCCCTGCTCGGCGCCTATGCCACCGGCCGCAGCCGGGTGACGCTGCCCGTGGCGCTGCGCGCCGCCAGCGAAGTGGCCGGGCGCTACGGCAACCGCTGGCCGAAGTACGCCCGCCGCGCCGCGCTCGTCGCCGCCGTGCCGCTGGCGGCCGCCATCGCGGTCTGGCAGTGGCCGGCGCCCTCCGACTCCAAGGCCGCGATAGAACAAACGGCACCGGCCGAGCCGACCTTCGCCGAGCGGCTGGCCGCGCACGGCACCGATCCGGAGGCGGCCTTCGGGCCGCTGTTCCAGCTGTGGGGCGAGCGTTACCAGGCCGGCACCATCAAATCGCCGTGCGAACAGGCGATCGAAGCCAAGCTGCGCTGCTACTTCGAGCACGGCGACTGGGAAGCGCTGCAGCGCCGCAACCTGCCGGCGGTGATCGAGCTGCGCGACGACGTCGGGCGCCGCCACCCGGTGCTGCTGGCCGAGGCCGGCGGCGGCGAAGCGGTGGTCGTGCTGAACGGCGAGCGGGTTCGGGTGCCGATTCCGGAACTCATCCGCCGCTGGACGCACGATTCGGTCACCCTGTGGCGGCCGCCCAGCGGCATCGGCGCCACCCTCGGCCCCGACAGCCAGCCGGCGGCGCTGCGCTGGCTGGTGGCCAAGCTGGACCGGGCCGAGGGGAAGCCGGCCTCGACCACCGTGCCGGCGGCTTTCGACCGCGCCCTGGAACGGCGCGTGCGCGAATTCCAGCAGCGTCAGGGCTTGACGGTGGACGGCATCGTCGGCGAGATGACGCTGTTCAACCTGTTCCTGGCCGCGCCCGATCCCGGCGCGCCCACACTCGGCAGGAAGTAACGTGTCGTACATACTCGACGCCCTGAAGCGCTCCGAACAGGAACGCCGCCGCGCCGAAGCCGCCACGGTGGAGAACATCGTCGCGCAGCCCCCGCCGGCGCGCCGCCGCTGGCCGACCGCGCTGGCGGCGATCGTGGTGGCGATCAACCTGGCGGTGCTGGCCTGGCAGTTCTGGCCGCGGCAACCGCAGCCGGCGCCAGACGCGCCCCCGCCCGCCGCCCCGACGCCGCCGACACCGCAACCGGCGCTAGCGCAATTGGCCGGCAGCGAACGGCAGACGCCGGTGCCGATCATGAGCGCCGCGCCGGCGCCGAGTGGACGCCCCGGAACGCCGCCGGCGGCCGAGCGCGCCAACCCGCCGCCGAGCGAACCTGCGGTCCCGGCGCCCGCCGCCAACGCCCCCGCGCCGACCACCGACGACCCGCCCGCGCTCGCCGAGCTGCCGGAATCGTTCCGTCGGCAGCTGCCGGCGCTCAACGTCAACGTCCACGTCTACGCCGAGCAGCCGAGCGCGCGCTTCGTGCTGATCGACATGCGCCGCTTCGCCGAGGGCGCGCAGCTGCCCAACGGCATGTATCTGCGGCGCATCACGCCGAACGGCCTGGTGCTGGAATACCAGGGGAGGGAGTTCCTGATGGTGGTGCGCTGACGGCGCTCAGCCGTGCTCGCGGATCACCGCGACGAACCGCTCGCCGTACAGCGCCCGCTTGCGCTCGCCCACGCCGGAGAGCATGCGCAGTTGATCGACGGTGGTGGGGCGGTACTCCACCATCTCGCGCAACGTGGCGTCGTGGAAGATCACGTAGGGCGGCACGCCCTGCTCCCTGGCCAGCTGCCGGCGCAGCTCGCGCAGCGCCTCCCACAGCCGCTCGTCGGCCTCGGTGGCGAAGCCGTGCACCTCGCGCAGGCTGCGCGTACCGGCCCGCTTGCCTTTCTCCGCCGCCCGCTCGCGCCGCAGCAGCAGCCGCTCCTCGCCGCGCAGCACGGCGCGGCAGGCCTCGGTCAGGCGCAAGCCGCCGTAGCCCTCGACGTCCACCTCCAGTAGCCCGCGCGCCACCAGCTGGCGGAACACCGAACGCCACTGGCTGGCCGACAGCTCCTTACCGATGCCGAACACGCTGAGCTTGTCGTGCCCCAACTCGACGGCGCGCTGATCGGCCTTGCCCAGCAGCACATCGACCAGGTAGCTGACGCCGAAGCGCTGCCCCGTGCGGTACACCGCCGACAACGCCTTCTGCGCCGCCTCGGTGCCGTCCCAAGTGGGCACCGGCTCCAGACAGGTATCGCAGTTGCCGCACGGCTGCTCCAGGGTCTGGCCGAAGTAGGCGAGCAGCGCCTGGCGGCGGCAGGTGGTGAGCTCGCAGAACGCCAGCATGGCCTCCAGCTTGTGCTGCTCGACGCGCTTGATCTCCTCCGGCGCCTCCGAGGCTTGCAGCATCTGGCGCAGCGTGATCACGTCCTGCAGCCCGTAGGCCATCCAGGCATCGGCCGGCAGCCCGTCACGGCCGGCGCGGCCGGTCTCCTGGTAGTAGGCTTCGAGGCTGCGCGGCAAGTCCAGGTGCGCTACGAAGCGCACGTTGGGCTTGTCGATGCCCATGCCGAAGGCGATGGTGGCGACCATGATCACCCCCTCCTCCAGCAGGAAGCGGCGCTGGTTGGCGCTGCGCACCTCGGGCGGCAGGCCGGCGTGGTAGGGCAGCGCGGTCCAGCCGCGGCTGCTCAGCCACTCCGCGGTCTCCTCGACCTTCTTGCGCGACAGGCAATACACCACGCCGGCATCGTCCGGGTGCTCCTCGCGCAGGAAGCGTTCGAGCTGCTCGCGCGCGTTGCGCTTCTCGGTGATGCGGTAGCGGATGTTGGGACGGTCGAAGCCGCCGATGAACTGGCGAGCGGACTCCAGGCGCAGGCGCCGGACGATCTCGGCGCGGGTGCGCTCGTCGGCGGTGGCGGTGAGCGCCACCCGCGGCACGCCGGGGAAGCGCTCGGCCAGCACCTCGAGCTGCAGGTACTCGGGCCGGAAATCGTGCCCCCATTGCGACACGCAATGCGCCTCGTCGATGGCGAACAGCGCCGGCCTGGCTCGCTGCAGCAGGGCCAGGGTGCGCGGCTGCAGCAGCCGCTCCGGGGCGACGTAGAGCAGATCGAGCTCGCCGCGCACCAACGCCTGTTCCACCTCGCGGGCCTGCTCCAGGCCCTGGGTGGAGTTGAGCGAGGCGGCCCGCACTCCAAGCTGCAGCAGCGCGGCGACCTGGTCCTCCATCAGCGCGATCAGCGGCGACACCACCACCCCCACGCCCTCGCAGACCAGCGCCGGGACCTGGTAGCACAGCGACTTGCCGCCGCCAGTGGGCATGATCACCAGCGCGTCGCCGCCCTCGATGAGATGGCGGATCACCGCCTCCTGCTGGCCCCGAAACGCCTCATAACCGAACACGCGACGCAGGACATCCCGCGCCCGCGCGCACGACGGCGGCAAGGTACTGTCTTGGCTGTTTGGCACTGCGAATCCGTAAGTTAGCGGCCCGGCAACAGCGGACCGGAACGATCGGGCGGCCGCTCGCGCGGGGCGCCGCGATGGCGCTTCGGCGCCGAATGGCCTGATGCGGATCATTCTGCCAGCCGGCCTTGCGCTCTGGCCGGTAATAGCCCGCGGCACGCCAAACATACGCACCCGCTCGCCGGTGCTCAAGGACGGATCGCCGCGCGCGACCGCCGGAGCGCGCGCCGATCCTCTGGAAAATCGCCGCGGAGCCGGCGCAAAGTTGTGGCAGCCGCCCCGCGGCAGGCGGGCTTGGGCGGCATACGGTCGAAGGTTCGGCGGGAGATCGAGCGATTCTGCGGAGACATGCATGGTTGAGGCCGCTGCGGCGCTGCCGCCCCGCGCTCGCGTGGCTGGCTGCGTTCGCGCTGCCGCTCGGTCTGGCCGCGCCGGTCGGCGCCATCGAGCGGGTCACGCTGCGGCTGGCAGACGCGCACGGTGCCGACTGGCGCGCCAGCGGCATCGAAGTGGCGCTGGCGCTGACCGGTAGCGGCGCGGCCGAGCTGCGCATCGACCGCCTGGAGCTGCCGCCTCCCATCGGCCGCATCGAAGCGCTGCAGGCCCATTGCGCTCGCCTGCTGCTGGACGGGCCGGAGCTGGCCTGTCGCGGCGGGCGCTTGCAGCTGCAGCACGACTGGCTCGATCCCGAGCCGTTCGAGGGCGATTTCGCCTTCGACCAGGCCAGCGGCCGGGTGACGTTCGCGTTGCGCGGCTTGCCGCTGGCCGGCGGCCGGATCGACGCGCAAGGCCACTGGCGGCCGCAGGACTGGGCGGCGCGGCTGCGGGGCCGGTCCCTGGAGCTCGCGCGGCTGGCGCCACTGCGCGATCGGCTGCCAGCCGACTACGCCCTAGAGGGGCGTCTGACGGTGCGGCTGCGCCTGAGCGGCGCGCAAGACCGCTACCGCGGCGCGTTCGACGGCCGGCTGAGCCGCCTCAACCTGGCCGAACCGGACGGCCGTCTCGCCAGCGAGGATCTAGCGCTGACCCTGCGCGGCTCGTTCAGCGGCGATGGCGACGGGGTGGTGTTCGACGCCGCGCTCGATCTACCCGGCGGGCAGCTCTACGTCGAACCGGTGTTCCTGGACGTCGGCGACCACCCGCTACAGGCCCATGCGAGCGGATCGTGGCGCCAAGGCGAACTGCGCCTGGAGCGCTTCGCCGTCGATCAGCCCAGCGTCATCGCCGCGGACGGCGCGCTGCGCTACCGCCCGGACCGTGGGCTGACCGGGCTGGAGCTGAGCGTGACGCGGGCGGACCTGGCGGCGGCCTACGCCGTCTACCTGCAACCGTTCCTGATCGGCACGCCGCTCGACAGCTTACGCGCCCGCGGCTGGCTCGGCGCCGAGCTGAGCCTGACCGATGCCGGCCTGCAGCGGCTACGCCTGGAGCTGGCGGGCGCCGGCCTGGAGGACGACCGCGGGCGTTTCGCCATCGAGGAGCTCAACGCCAGCCTGCGCTGGCAGGCCGAAGCCGTGTCGGACCACGATGCGCCGCCCAGCCGGCTGAGCTGGGGCGGCGGCCACCTGCGCGGCGCGCCGCTCGGCCCCGCCAACCTGCCGCTGCGCGTCTACGGCCGCAACGTCGAGCTGCTGGCGGCCACGGAAGTGCCGATTCTCGACGGCGCTCTGGTCATCAACACCCTGCGGCTGCGCGAGGCCGGCACGCCGGCGATGCGAGCGGCGTTCGACGCCGAGCTGCGGCCCATCGACATGCGCCGCCTTACCGAAGCGCTGGGCTGGCCGGTGTTCTCCGGCCGCCTGGCCGGGCGGCTGCCGTCCCTGGCCTACGAGGACGGCCGGCTGACCGTGGGCGGCCAGCTGATCGTGGAGGCGTTCGACGGCCGCATCCTGGTGGACCATCTGGAGCTCAACGATCCGTTCGGCCAAGTGCCGCGGCTGTCGGCCGACATCTATCTGCGCGACCTGGACCTGCGGCTGCTCACCGACACCTTCGCCTTCGGCCGCATCGAAGGCCGGCTGTCGGGCGAAGTGGAGCGGCTGCGGCTGCTGAACTGGGTGCCGGCGGCGTTCGACGCCCGCTTCTACACCCCGCTCGACGACCGCTCGCGCCACCGTATCAGCCAGCGCGCCATCCAGAACATCTCCAACATCGGTGGCGGCGGCGCCGGCGCCATTCTCTCCCGGGGATTCCTGCGCTTTTTCGAGGACTTCTCCTACGAGCGCATCGGCATCAGCTGCCGGCTGAGCGAAGAGGTCTGCCTGATGGGCGGGCTGGGCCCGGCGGCGGACGGCCGCGGCTACTACCTGGTCAAGGGCAGCTGGCTGCCGCGGATCGACGTCATCGGCTTCCAGCGCGACGTCAGCTGGCCGACGCTGCTGGAGCAGCTGCGCAGCGTCACCGCCGCCGACGCGCCGACCATTAAATAAATCGCCGTGATGGTGTACGTTCAGCGTAAGTTCATCTGCGCATTCATAACGTAAAGCCTCGACCAGGCAGCCAAGGAGTTCCCGTGAACACGCTTCGCCTCGCTCCCATCGCTCTCGCCAGTCTGGTGGCCACCGCTTGTGTGACCATCAACGTCTACTTCCCGGCCGTGGCCGCCGAGCGCGCCGCCGACCGCATCATCAACGACGTCTGGGGCGAGTCGGCCAAGCAGCCGGCGGACGAACGGCAGGAGCGCGCGCCCCTGGATGCCGACCGGCCCACCTCCCGGCTGGAGCTGCCGGCGGCGGCGGTGAGCGTGGCCATGCGCACGCTGGAGCTGGTGGTTCCGGCGGCGACGGCCAGCCAGGCCGACCTGAACATCTCCTCGCCGGCCATCCGCTCGCTCACCCAGTCGATGGAGCGGCGCCACGCCGAGCTCAAACCGATGTACGACGCCGGCGCCATCGGCCTCACCAACGACGGCCTGCTGGCGGTCCGCGACGCCAACGCCGTGCCGCTGCAGCAGCGCAACCAGCTGCGCAAGCTGGTGGCCGACGAGAACGCCGACCGCAACGCCCTCTACAAGGAAATCGCCGTCGCCAACAAGCACCCGGAGTGGGAGGCCGACATCCGCGCCACCTTCGCCAAGCGCTGGATCGACAAGGCCGCCCGCGGCTGGTGGTATCAGGACGCGAGCGGCGCCTGGAAGCAGAAGTAAGCCGACCGGCCTGCCGGCGACCGGCCGCCGGCAGGCCGCCGCTCAGAAGCGGAACTCGTAGAACAGATCCAGCGCGCTCTCCAAGCTGCTGACCGCCTCCACATAAAAGCGCGGACTGAGCCGATAGCGCAGGGTCAGGGTATTGACCGGCGCGAACACGCCGATGCCGTAGCGCACGAACAGGTTCGGCGACAGATAGCCGCTCAGCTCGACCTGGGTGGTGTCGCCATCGCCGCCGGTGCCAAGCTCGAAATCCTGGATACCCAGCGTGCTGGCCAGCGAGTTGGCCAGATTCTTGCCGCCGAACACGCCCAGCGACAGCGCGGCCTGCGCCAGCAGCTGCTGCTGGGTGGCGCCGGGACCGCTCTCGCGCATCGGCCGGCCGCGCACGATGTAGGAAAGGATGTCCTCCTGCGACATGCCGGGTTCGGAGAACAAGGAGACCTGCGGCGAGCTGACATGCCCCTCCGCCCGCAGGCCGGCCACCACATCGTTCACGACCCGCACCGCCTCGATGTCGAGCGAAGGCTCGTCGATCGGTCCGGAGAACAGCAGCAAGCCGCGGCGGATGGTCAGATCCTGCCCGTAGGCCGTGTAGCGCCCTTCCTCGATCCGCAGCTCGCCCAGCGCCTCGACCGGTCCGTGCGGCCGCTGACGCAGCCCCAGATCGCCGGCCAGCCGGCCGCTCAGCCCCTGCCCCTTGATGCGGACGTTGTTGCCGAGGATCACCTCCACCTCGCTGGTGATCGACCAGCCTGGCAGCGGCGCCTCGGCCTCGGCCGGCGCCTCGCCCTGGGCGGTGCGCACCACCACCACGTCGTCGGACACGGCGACAGCGCCCTCGGGCAACTCCTCGATGGTGATCTGGCCACGCGGGATCCGCACCTTACCCTTGACCGCCGCCTGCTGCGGCGCCAGCCGGATCTCCAGATCGGGCGAGAATTCCAGCCGCGCCAGCGGCGGATAGACGAGCAACAGACGCTCGCCGGTCAGCCCCAGATCGAGGGTCCAGCGCTCGCCGCGCCAGGCGGCCTGGCCGCGCAGCTGCCCGCGCCCTTCGCCGCTGTTGAAGCTGCCGCTCAAATCCGCCCGGGTATCGTGAATGTCGGCCGCCAGCTCGATATTGGCGAGCGTCACCGGCAGTCCCTGCGCCGCCACCTGCCCCCCGGCGAGGCGCACCTTGCCGACGACACGGGGATCGTCCAGGCTGCCGAAGAAACGCCCCTCGGCCTCGACCACGCCGGCCAGGGACTGGACCTGCGGCAGGAAGGGCTTGATCACCTCTAAACGCAGCCCGCGCAGCACCACCTCGCCCTGCAGCGGGCGCGGCCGCGCCTGCAGCATCGTGCGGGCATCCAGGCTACCGGAACCGAGCGCGTCCGAATCCAGCGCCAGCGACAGGATCAGCTCCTGGCGCTCCACGCGCAGATCGGCCTCCAACCGTCGGTACCCGAGCGCCAGCGGCTGGTCCTCGTCCTCCTGGCTGAGGTGCACTTGGCCCTCGCGGCTGACCGCGCGCAGTGCCAGCGTCGGCATCGCGCCCGGCGCCCAGCTCAACGCCAGGTCGGCGTCCAGCGGCGCCTGCCAGTCCACCCCCTCGGGCCACCAGGCCCGGAGCCAGGCGAGTTGGAACGCCTCCAGGCTGACCCGCGCCGCGCCGCGCTGGCCGATCACCGCCTCCTCGTTCAGGCACAGCCGCGCCTGTTGCTGCTGCCAGCAATGCGCCGCCACGGTCAGCCGCTGCGCGCGCTGCCGCCAGAGCAGCGCCGCCGGCGTCTGCAGCTGCCAGCGCTGCTGCGGCGGCAGCGCCAGCGACGCCCCCAGCAATTCACCGCGCCAATCGAGCTGCTCGCTCAGGCTGCCGGCCAAGTGCAGATCGCCGCCGAACCGGCCGCCAGCGACGCGCAGCGTCAGCGCATGCTGGCGGCGACCGCCGATGAGTTCGCCCTCCACGACACCGAAGCGCTCGTCCTGCCACCGCACGCCGCTGGCGCTGAACCGCACCTGGCCGCCGTCGCCGTAGCCGAGCTGCTGGATCTCGCCGCGCAACCGCAGGGTCGCCACCGCGGCCTGGTCCACCTGCAGATCGCGACCGTCCAGTTCGAGGGCGATGTCGGGCGCCTCAAGACTGCCGCCGACCTTGAAGCTGCCCGCCGCGGCCCCCTTCACTTGCGGCAGCAGCGCCGCCAGCCGCGGCAGGTCGAAACTGCCCTCCAGCGCCAGGCGGCGATCGACGCTGCCGTCGACGACGACGCGGTTGGGGCCGCTGCGCAGCTCCAGCCCGCGCAGGCGCCACTGCCCGTCCAGACCGCGCTCGACCCGGCCGCGCGCCCCCGCCGGGTAGCCGCGCAGGCGACCGCGAATCCCGGGGCTGCTGACCTGCAGGCGCAGGCGCCCGTCCTCGCGCAGCTGTCCTTCGCTGCTGGCCTCGCCGCTGAGACGACCCGGGTAATCCGCCACCACCACCCCAGGGTTGAGATCGCGGAAGCGGACGTGGGCTTGCCAGCGCACCCCCTTGCGCCAGTCGAACTTGCCGCTCGCCTCCAAGCTGCCGTCGAGCACCTCGCCCTCGAGGCGCGCGAGCTCGAAGCCATTCAGATCACCATTGCCTTGCAGCTTCCAGCGCCCCTCCGGCAGATCGGGACCGCTGACCGTGCCGGCCAGGCTGACCCGGTAGCCGTCGAGGCTGCCCTGGGCGGTGAGCAGGCCGTTACGCACGCTCACCTGCGGCTCGCCCCGCAGCGGCCAGCTCAGCGCCGGCCAATGCGCGTCGAGCTGGAACGGCAGCCGCGGATCGAGTGGCGCGATGCTGCCGCCGGCGCTTAGCCGCACGCCGCCGCTCAGCTCGGCCTTGGCGGCGAGCTGCTTGAGATCGCCGGCCAGGCTGCCGTCGAGCTCGACAGGCTCGGCCAGCTCGGCATGGGTCAGCCGGCCCTTGAGGCGCAGCGCCAGCGGATAGGTGTCGGCCAGCGTCATTTCGCCGCTGGCTTCGAGCTGCCCTTCGAGCATCTGCACCTGCAGCTTGCGCAGGTTCAGCGCCGGGCCCTTCAGGTCGGCGTTGAGCGCGACCATGTCGATATGCCAGCTGCCGCCGGCGGCGACGATGTCGGCATCCTCCAGCAGCAGCCCGTCGACCCGCAGATCCAGCGGCAGATCGATGCGCGGCAGCGGCCACACCGACTCGCGCGGCGCCGGCTCCTCGCCGCTGGCCAACAGCTCCAGCCGCAACCCCTGCAGCCGGCCCCAGCGCAGGGTCACCGCGCTGCCGCTCGCCTCGCCGCTGGCCTGCAGCGAAGCCAGACTGGCGCGCACCGCGGGCGTCTCCAGCTGCAGATTGCGGGCCTGCAGCAACTCCAGGGTAACGATGACCGGCAGCCGCAGCTTGGCCGCCGGCTCGGGCGGGGCAGGCTCCTCCGGCGGCACGTCAGTGGCGGGCCGCTCGTCGTCGGCGGAATCACGGATGGTGAGCGTAGCGTCGTCCAGCCGCACCAGGTCGAGGCAGAGGGTGCGAGCGGGCAGGCATTGGGGCGTCCAGCCCAGCTGCGCGGCGCCGGCGTCGAGCGCGAACGTGCCGTCGTCCCAGCGCAAGGCGTGGACGGTCAGCCCGAACGCCAGTGAGCCTTCGGCCACCTCCAGCGCCAGCCGCGGCTCGAACCGCTGCGCCTGCCGCGCCAGCCAACGCGCGCCGCTGGTGGTCATGGTGAGCCAGGCCACCACCAGCGCGACGAGGACGACCAGACCGAGCAACGCGCTCAGCGCAACCTTGAGAAAACGCTTCACAGACGGGGACCTAGGGTGAAATGCAGCTCGAACGGTTTGTCGCGCTCACTGATCCCCCAGGCGAACTCGAGTCGGACCGGGCCGACCGGCGAGATCCAGTGAATACCGAAGCCCGCGCCCACCTTGAGGGGCTCGTCCAACGAGTTGGTCGCGTTACCGGCGTCGATGAAGGTCGCGACCTGCCACTTCTCGGCGAACCGGTAGTCGTATTCGATGCTGCCGGTATAGAGATATCGGCCACCCACGATCTCGTCCGACTCGCCCGGCCCGCTGCTGGTCTTGGGCGCGACGGTATTGTAATCGAAACCGCGGATGCTCTGATCGCCACCGGCGAAGAAACGCAGCGACGGCGGCAATCGGTCGAAATCCGAGGTCCAGATCTTGCCGAGGTCGGTGCGCAGGAACAGTTGATGGCGCGGCGCCAGCGGCACCAGCCAGCGGCCGCCCAGCCGCAGCCGCAGCAGCCGGATGTCCGAGCCGAACCATTCATCACCGCCCTCGACGCTGACCACATAGCGGTCGCCGGAGATCGGGTCCACGGCGTTGCCGCGGACACGGGTGCGGGTGTAGCTCACGCCCGGCAGCACCAGATCGGTGGTCTGCCGCGGCTGGCCGTCGACCTTGAAGTTGTCGCGGTTCCAGCGCACGAACACGCTACGCTGCCAACCGCTGCTCAGGCGCCAGTCGCGCTGCACGGCCAGCGTGAACCGGTCGCTGCGGGCGTCGGGGAAGCTCTCGGAAATGAGGCCGCTCTGGAAGCTGAGAAAATCGGTCAGCGGGCTGCGCAGCGGGATCTTGTACTCGCCGCTGATGCTCTGCCGAACCTGCGACACTTCCAGATCGGCTTCGGCGCTGTGGCCGTGGCGGTTGATCCAGGGGCGGGTCCAGGTCAAGCGCAGCCGCGGGCCGACGTCGGTGGCATAGCCGACACCGACGCCGACGCGGTTGGGCTCGGCCATGGCCAGCTCGACCTCCACCGGCACCGCATCGTCCTCGGCCTGCTCCGGCTGCGGACGCACCCGCACGTTGTTGAAATAATTGCTGTCCAGCAGATTGCGGTTGAGCTCGATCACCTGCTCGGCCTGGTACGGGTCATCAGGCTGGAACGGCACCAACCGCTTCAACAGCTCTTTCCTCAACGGCGTCTCGGAAAAACTCACCTCGCCGAAGCGGTAGCGTCGACCACTGTCGAAAGTGAGCAGCACCCGGGCGGTGTTGGCGTTGGCATCGACTTCGACCCGATGGCGGGTGAAGCGGGCGTCGAAGTAGCCGCGGCGCAGCGCCAAGTTCTCCAGCTGCTGCTTGCTGCTTTCGTAGAGGCCGTGATGCAGCGGACCGCCCTTGCGCAGCGGCAGGCTGGCGATCAGCTTCTGGAACTCGGCGTCGTCGCGCGCCTCGCCGTCGATGACGATGTCGACCTCGCTCAGGGTGACGCGCGGCCCCGGCTTGACCTCCACCCGGATGACGGCATCGTCGCCGTCGCGCTCGCGCGTTACCCGGATATCGGCGGCGTAATAGCCCAGCGCCTCGGCCGCTCGCTGCGCCGACGCCTGCACGTTGCGGCGGAACCGCGCCCCCGCCTCGCTAGCCGATTCCGGCATGGGGCCCACGTGGGCTCGGATGTTGTCGGCCAACTCGCCGTTCGCGCCCCGCACTTCCAACCGTACGGCAGCGGCGGCGCTCCCGGCCGCGAGGGTCGCGCACACGGCGAACAAAACGTTGTTGACCAAACGACGGGCCGCGGTAATGGCTGTTCTTCCTTATTGACCACAGGCCTTGACCACGCCGACCGGCGTCGCCGTGGCCTGTGTGAAGAGGCGACTATGATCAAGCAGACGGCGGACAGCGGCAACCCGCCGGCGCGCCGTCCTCCTCAGCTGGCCACCACCTTCACCGGTATCGTGCCGATACCGAACAGGCGCGTGAGTTCGGCCTCGCGCCCGCCGAGCAGGTCGGCCAGGGTGCAGCCGTCGAGCACCCCATAGAATGCCTCCAGGGCGGCGTGCAGCACGTGCTTGAGTTGGCACGCGGGCGTAATCACGCACTCATTGTCATCGCCGAAGCATTCCACCAGCCCGATGTCCGGCTCGGTTTCCCGCACCAGCGCACCGATGCTGATCTGCTCCGGCCGCTGCCGCAGGCGCAGGCCGCCGTTCTTGCCGCGCAGGGTGTCGATGTAGCCCTTGAGCTGGAGGTCGTGCACCACTTTCATCAAGTGGTTCTTGGAGATGCCGTAGCGGTCGGCGATCTCCTGGATGGTGGACAGCTCGCTGCCTTTGACGCCGAGATAGATCAGCACCCGGAGCGTGTAGTCGGTGTAGCGGGTCAATCGCATGCAACTCTCCTCTCAGCCGGGCCGTCCGTCCGCGCGCGGGCCGCTCAGGATCGGCCAATACAGTGCCAGGAACGCGACGCAGGCCAACACCCAGGCAGCGGCCGACACCAGCAGCCCGCCACGGTAGTCGCCCAGTCCGAACGCCGTCGCCAGCCGCGCCACGCCGGCCAGCAGCACGCTCCAGTAGATGAGCCGAGCGCCCCGAGGCAACCGCAGCGGCCTTCCCGTATGCCCCAACGATACCCGGGTCATGACCCCGAAGATCAGCGTACCCATGGCGCCGGCACCCAGCGCGTGCATCCACGCCGCCGGGCTCAGCCCGAGCAGCGGCGTCGCGGCCTTGAGGGACAGCGCAAGCACGATCCATGCCATGCCCAGGTGCAGAATCCACAGCAAGGGCTCGGCCGCGGCCCGCCAGCCGCGCCACTGCCAAAGCCGCCAGGCGTTGACCAGCGCCGCGGCCGCCGCCGCCAGCGCCCCGAGCCAGGGCCAGCCGAACGCCAGATCGGCCGGCACCATCAGCAGCGTCAGGCGCATGGCCCAGGCGTCCAAGCGCTCGGAGCGGCGCACCAGCTCCGGCGAGCCGCCGCGCAGGCGCAGCCAGTTGGCGGTGAACGCCGGCGTGATCCGGCCACCGATCACCACAATGATGACCGCGATCAGGTCCAGCGCCAGCACCTCGCCGACCGCCGCCCCCGCCGGCCAGATACCGGCGAAGCCCACGTGCATGAACACGTTGGCCAGCGTCAGCAGCGACAGCATGCCGACCAGCACCAAGTTGCGGTGATTACCGTGGCGCATGAGAACCTTGCCGACATAGGCCGCCAGCACCGGCAAAAAGCTCAAATCCGCCAGCGCCACCAGCCACGGCGGCAGCAGCCCCGACCCCCACAGCGCCAGCCGCCCGGCCAGCCACAGCAGGATCAGCGCCGCCAGCGGGCGCCCGGCGAGCGGCGGCGCGCCGGTCCAGTTGCACATGGCGGTGAGCAGGAAACCGGCGATGGCGGCCGGCACGAAACCGAACAGCATCTCGTGCCCATGCCACTGAGCCGGGTTCACCCCCAGCGGCAACGGCAAGCCGGCGAACAGGAACGCCAACCAAGCCGCTACCAGCGCCGCCCCGTACAGCGCGGCGAGCAGGAAGAACGGCCGAAACGGGAAGGCCAGCAGCGTCGGCGTGGCGATCGATCGCGGCGGATTGAGTTCAAGCACGATTAGGATTCCTCCTGCGGCGGCTGGGAGTCCGGCCGCGTCCACAGATAGGCGGCGACCCCGGCGAAGATCAGAGCGGTGATCAGCGGCAACGCCGGCCCGTCGCTAAGCCAGACCAGCAGGCACCAGCTCAGCAGCATCAGCAGCAGCGCGGCGCGCTTGGCGCGCCGCGGCACCGCCCGCTGCCGCTCCCAGTCCCGCAACAGCGGGCCGAAACGCGGGTGCTCGTACAGGCGGCGGCGCAGCCGCTCGGAACCGCGGGTGGCCGCCCATGCCGCCACCAGCAGAAAAGGCGTGGTCGGCAGACCGGGCACGACGACGCCTATCGCCCCCATCCCGACGCAGCCGTACGCCAACAGCAGATACGGCCAACGCGTCCGACGCCGGGAAGGAACGGCTTGGCGATCCGACATGCCCTCACCTCGACTCGTCATCCATTAACATATATTTGAAAAGAATCTTAACAGACTTGACGGCTATCAAGACCCGGCGCGGCAAGTTCGCTATAAGAGAGCCGATTCACGCATGTTACGGTCCCGCGACCGAGGAGTCCCCCTGATGCATCAAGGCCTGCAGTTCGACGCCGCTCTGCTGCGCAAGTACGATGTGCGCGGGCCGCGCTACACCTCCTACCCCACCGCGCCGCAGTTCTCCCCGGCTCTGGACGAGCATGCCTACGCCGAACTGGCCGCCGAGGCCGGCGCCCGCGACACGCCGCTGTCGCTCTACGTCCATATCCCGTTCTGCCGCACGGTCTGCTTCTACTGCGGCTGCAACAAGGTCGTCACCGCCAACTACGCGCGCGCCGAGAACTACCTGGACCGACTGGCGCAGGAAATGGCGCTGCAGGGCCACTGGCTGGGACGGCGCGAGGTCACCCAACTGCACTTCGGCGGCGGCACCCCGACCTACCTCAAGGAAGCCGACCTGCGCCGGGTGTTCGCCGACTTGAACCGGCATTTCCGCCTGAGCGACAGCGACCGGCGCGAATACTCGATCGAGATCGACCCGCGCACGGTCACGCGCGAGAAGATCGAGCTGCTGGCGGAGCTTGGCTTCAACCGCATGAGCCTGGGCGTGCAGGATTTCGACCCGGCGGTGCAGGCGGCGGTCAACCGCATCCAGAGCGTCGAGCAGACCGCCGCGGTGCTCGAGGCCGGCCGCGCCAGCGGCTTCCGCTCCACCAACATCGACCTGATCTACGGCCTGCCCAAGCAGACCACCGAGAGCTTCGACCGCACCCTCGACATCGTCCTGCGGCTGCGCCCCGAGCGGCTGGCGGTGTACAGCTACGCGCACCTGCCGCAGCTGTTCAAGGTGCAGAAACAGATCGACCCGGCCGAGCTGCCCGACGGCGAGGCCAAGCTGCGCCTGCTGGAGCTGACCATCCAGCGCCTCACCGCCGCCGGCTACGTCTACATCGGCATGGACCACTTCGCCCTGCCCGACGACGAGCTGGCCCGCGCCCAGCGCGACGGCACCCTGCAGCGCAACTTCCAGGGCTACTCGACCCAGGCCGAGCTCGACCTGGTCGGCCTGGGCGTATCCGCCATCGGCAAGCTCGGCGACGCCTACGCGCAGAACAGCAAGCAGCTGGACGACTACGGCCAGCGTTTGGAGGAAGGCCGGCTGGCGGTGGTGCATGGCGTGCGCATGAGCGCCGACGACAAGCTGCGGCGGGACGTGATCCAGGCGCTGATGTGCCAGGGCCGGGTCGACATCGCCCGCATCGAGGCCGCTCACGGCATCGTGTTCAACGACTATTTCGCCGCCGAGCTGCAGCGGCTGGTGCCGCTGCGGGAGGACGGGCTGGTGGAAGTGAGCGAGGAAGCCATCGAGATCCCGCTACGCGGGCGGCTGCTGATGCGCAACGTCGCCATGGTGTTCGACGCCTACCTCAAGCCCAGCGAGACCACCCGCTTCTCCAAAGCCATCTGAAGCGGCGCCGGCGGCTCCGGCCTAGAACCAGTACCAGCCGTGGCTACCGGCCACGGCGCCGGCCACCGTCAGCAAGCTGATGGCGAGCAGAAACCCGTGCAGGGCGTGCACCAGACGGAAAGTGGCCTCCGGCGCGCGCTCGGCGCGCCGCCGCAACCAGCGGTGCAGCAGCAACGGCTCCAGCACGAACAGCATCAGCGTGAAGAGCAGCCAAACCGCCAGCATGGCGTGGATCCACCAGAACCGCGCCAGGGTCAGCCGCTCCCAGCCGGTGAGGTGCAGCAGGTAGAAGCCGCTCGCCCCGGCGAGCAGCGTGGTGATCCGCGACTGGCGGGCGAAACGCGCCTCCACCTGCTCGAAGAACGCCACCCGCTCGCGCGGCGCTTTGAAGCGCCGCACCGCCGGCAGCAGCACGGTGGTGACCATCGCCACGCCGCCGATCCACAGCACGACGGCGAGCAGGTGCAGCACGCGGGCAGCGGCGAATTCCATGGCGGTCCTCCCCCGTCGGGCGGCGCGGGCGCCGAAGCGCCCGCCCGGGACTTACTTCTTCTGCGACTTGTGCAGCGCTTGGTCGATGTCCCAGATGATGTCGTCGACGGTCTCCAGGCCCACCGAGATGCGGATCATGTCGGCGCTCACGCCGGCCTTGGCCAGCGCCTCCTCGTCGAGCTGCCGGTGGGTGGTGGAGGCCGGGTGGATCACCAGCGTCTTGGCGTCGCCGATGTTGGCCAGGTGCGACAGGAACTGCACCGACTCGATGAACTTGATGCCCGCCTCCATGCCGCCCTTCACGCCGAAGGTGAACACCGAGCCGGCGCCCTTGGGCAGATACTTCTTGGCCAGCGCGTGGTAAGGGCTGCTCGGCAGGCCGGCGTACTTCACCCACGACACCAGCGGGTGAGCCTCCAGGAACTGCGCAATCTTGAGCGCGTTCTGCACGTGCCGCTCCATGCGCAGCGGCAGCGTCTCCAAGCCTTGCAGGAACAGGAACGCGTGCATGGGCGCCAGCGTCGGGCCGAGCGTGCGCAACGGCTCGCAGCGCGCCTTCATGGTGAAGCCGAAGTCGCCGAAGGTCTCGTAGAAGCGCACACCGTGATAGCCGGGCGAGGGTTCCACCATGGTCGGGAAGTTGCCGTTGTCCCACGGGAACTTGCCCGACTCGATCAGCACCCCGCCGATGGCGGTGCCGTGCCCGCAGATGAACTTGGTGGCCGAGTGCAGCACGATGTCGGCGCCGTGCTCGATGGGCCGGCACAGATAAGGGCTGGCCATGGTGTTGTCGATGAACAGCGGCAGCCCCGCCTCGTGGGCGATCGCGGCGATCGCCTCGATGTCCACCACGTTGCCCACCGGGTTGCCGATGGTCTCGGCGTACAGCACCTTGGTCTTGGGCGTGAGCGCGCGGCGGAAGTTCTCCGGATCGTCCGGATCGACGAAGGTCGTGTTGATGCCGAGCTTGCGCAGCGTGACGTTGAGCTGGCTGAAGGTGCCGCCGTAGAGGGTGCTGGCGGCGACGATCTCGTCGCCGGCCTCGAGAATGGTGAGCAGCGCGGTCATCTGCGCGGCCATGCCGGAAGCCACCGCCACCGCCGCCCGGCCCTTCTCCAACGCCGCCATGCGCTCCTCGAACACGGCGTTGGTCGGATTCATCATCCGGCTGTAGATGTTGCCGAAGGTGGACAGGTTGAACAGGCTCGCGGCGTGGTCGCTGGAGTCGAACACGTACGACGCGGTCTGGTAGATCGGCACGGCGCGGGCGCCGGTGGCCGGATCGGGCAGTTGGCCGGCGTGCAGGGCCAGGGTCTCGAAACCGAATTCTCTGTCAGCCATTGAACGATCCGTCTCAGTAAACCAGCGTGCGGGGACGCTTGGCGGAAATGACCTTGGTGTTGACGCCGACGAAGTTGAGCCCGCCGAACAGGCGCGCGTACTCGATCTTCATGCAGCGATCGACCACCACCTCCAGCCCCGCCTCCTCGGCCCGGCGCTGCGCAGCCTCGTTGACCACGCCGAGCTGCAGCCACAGCACCTTGGCGCCGATGGCGATGGCGTCCTCGACGATCGGTGGCACATCCTCCGGCTTGCGGAACACGTCGACCACCTCGACCGGCACCGGAATGTCCCTGAGCGAGGGATAGCACTTCTGCCCCAGCACCTCATCGTAGGCGGGGTTCACCGGGATCACGGTGAAACCGTGATCGAGCAGGTATTTAGCGGCGAAATTGCTGGGCCGGTGCCAGTTGGCGGACAGGCCGACCATGGCAACGGTCTTGTAAGTGGCGAGAATCCGGCGAATACCTTCGATATCGTCGACGGGCATGAGCCCCTCCTGCGCGATGAGGCGGAATACTGGGCGGATTGTAGCCGCTGTTGCCCGCCATGGGACCTGCTCGTTGTCGCAACCGGGCGAATTCGCTTGCCAAGCGGGGTGGCTATCAGCACCTTATTGGCGTGCCATCCACGCCAAATAACCCCCAATAAGGAGCACTCACTCGATGGAAACGATGCACTCTCTCACCCGTTGGCTGTGCCGGCCGCTTGCCGCCGTCATCTTCGCCACCTCGCTGCTCGTGCCGACGGCGCACGCCGGCATGATCGGCACCGCGGTAGCGGTCGAGCAGGCGCGCGTCGAGCAGCAGCGCGACGAGCTCAAGCGCTTCCTCGACCGTGACGAGGTCCGCCAACAGCTGGAGGCCTGGGGCGTCGATCCGAGCGACGCCAAGGCGCGGGTCGACCGCCTTAGCGAGCGCGAGCTGGCGCAGATGAGCGAGCGCATGGCGGAGCTGCCGGCCGGCGGCAACGAGATCATCGGCGCGCTGGTGTTCGTGTTCCTGGTGCTGCTCTTCACCGACATCCTCGGCTTCACCGACGTCTTCCCGTTCGTGAAGAAGACCGTCCGCTAAGCCCGTGATCCTCCGCCGTCTGTGCCTGCTGCTCGCGCTGCTGGCGGCGGGCTGCGCCGGCCCGGGCGTGCGCACACCGCCGCCCTCGGCCGGCGTGGAACTCACCGAGGTACCGTTCTTTCCGCAGCAGGACTACCAGTGCGGACCGGCCGCCTTGGCCACGGTGCTCACCTGGAGCGGCGCGCCCACCGAGCCGGAACAGCTGGTGGCGCGCGTGTACGTGCCGGCCCGCCAAGGCAGCCTGCAACCGGAACTGGTGGCCGAGGCGCGCCGCCACGGTCGGCTGAGCTACGAGATCGAACCGAGCTTCGGCGCCTTGCTCGCCGAGCTGCGAGCCGGCCACCCGGTGCTGGTGCTGCAGAACCTGGGCCTGGGCTGGTGGCCGGTATGGCACTACGCGGTGGTGGTCGGCTACGACCCCGACGCCGATGCGGTGATCCTGCGCTCCGGCCGCCGCCCGCGGCACGTGGTCGCCCGCGCCACCTTCGAGCGCACCTGGCGACGGGCCGAGCGCTGGGGCCTGCTGACCCTGGAGCCGTCTCGGCTACCGGCCAGCGCCAGCCCCGAGCGCCTGCTCGCCGCCGCCTTCGAGCTGGAACGCGGCGGCGACGGTTCGGCCGCCGAGCGCAGCTACCGTGCAGCGCTGGCGCGCTGGCCGGCGGAGCCGCGCCTGGCCCTGGCGCTGGCCAACCGGCAGTATGCGCGCGGGGCGCTGGCGGAAGCCGCCGCCACTTTGGAGCGAGCGCTCGCCGCCGGTGCCGTCGACGGCATGCTGTACAACAACCTGGCGCTGATCCGGCTGGCGCTGGGCGACGAGGACGGCGCGGAGCGGGCGGCGCGGCGGGCGGTGGAACTGGGCGGGCCGCTGAGCGACGAGTTCCGCGACACGCTGGAGCAGGTCTTGCGCGCGCGCTCGCGGCCGCTGCTCAATGGAACGCCATAGAAAATATCTGACAGCGACGCGGTGTTGCATCGCAACATGCGGCCGTGTTATTGTGCGACGCACAAAGCGGCGATCCGCCGCTCGGACCGCATAAGGATAGCCGTCATGATCTTCGATGACATTCTGAACACGAGCAACGCGCGTTTCGCTTCGCTGCTGGAGCCCGCCAAGAAGTTCAACTCCCTGGCCGTGAGCAATCTGGAGAAGCTCACCCAGTTCCACCTCGACGCCGCCAAGTCCTATGCCGACTTCGGCATCGAGCAGCTGCGCGCCGCCCTGTCCGTGACCGACGCCAAGAGCCTGCAGGAGTTCGTCTCCAAGCAGCAGAGCGCGGTCAAGGCCCTGAGCGAGAAGCTGTCCAAGGACGCCGCGACGCTCGCCGACCTGGGCAAGGAGTTCGCGACCGAGGTGCAGAAGCTGGCGCAGGAGCAGGTTGCCGCCTTCACGCCGGCGGGCAAGAAAGCCGCCTGATCCGACGCATCCAGCCGTTCGAGAAAAGGCCATCCTTCGGGATGGCCTTTTTATTTGCGCGCGTTCTCAGAACCCGAGCCGCACACCCACCTGCAAGCCGTCCTGCACCTCGTGGTCGCGGCCGCGGAAATCCACCTCGAAGAAGCGGTAGCCCGCGAACACCACTGCGGTGCGTGACAGCCCCGCCTCGACCCGCGCATCCAATTCGGTGACGCCGCGCGGGTCGCCGAAGGTCAGGATGTTGGGCGCGTACCAGGCATTGACCGCGAAGGTGAGCTGCGGACGCGAAGCCAGGCTGAACGCCGCGCCGCCACCGATGGCGATGGACGTGAGGGTCTCGTCCGGATCGTCCAGACGCCCCAGATAGCCCTTGAGGCCGACGTTGAACGTAAACGCCTGGCTGATACGGTTGACCGACGAGAACCGGGCGCTGCCGATGAGGTCGTCGTCCTCGTTGTAGAGCAGTCCCAGCCCCCACTCGGCGCCCTGCACATTGATCCCGCCGGCCGGAGTGGCGAACTCCAGCTGGGCGAAGTCGTCGCTGACACCCAGTTCGAGCGTGGAAGCGTGAGCCGCCGGGACCGCCATAACGGCGAGCGCGGCAGCGGCAAGAAGTCGACGCATGTGACCAGCTCCTTGTCTTCGTTGGACGTTAAACATGCACCGGCCGGACCGGCGGGGCACATCCTAGCAGCCTCGCTGCGCAAGCGGAAATTCGCGCGCCGACCAGCGTCGCCCTCATTTAGGAGGAACCTCCAAGTCTACTACCCCGGCGGGAAAGGTGTGCCATGATCGAATCCCCTCTCCTTCCTAACCTGCAAGGCTTCATCGACGGCCGCTGGTGCGGCGGCGACAGCGGTCGAGATTTCCCGGTCCTCAATCCGGCCAACGGCGAGTGCCTGGCGCGCGTGCCGCTGATGGGCGCCGCCGAGACCGAACGCGCGGTGCGAGCCGCCGAGAAGGCAATGGAGACGCCGACGCCGCTTACCAAGCGGCGCGCGCTGCTGCTAGCCATCGCCGACGCGTTGACGGCCCAGCGTCAGGAACTGGGCCGGATCATCACCCTGGAGCACGGCAAGCCGTGGCCCGAGGCGCAGGTCGAGGTCGACTACGCCGCCGGCTTCTTCCGCTACTGCGCCGAGCACATCGACGCGCTCGAACCGCGCCGGCTGAGCGAGCGCCCGCGCGGGCTCGCCTGGACCGTGCATTACCGGCCGGCCGGGGTGGCGGCGCTGATCACGCCCTGGAACTTCCCCATCGCCATGATCGCCAAGAAGCTGTCGGCGGCGCTGGCCGCCGATTGCAGCTGCGTGATCAAGCCGGCGTCGAAGACGCCGCTGACCATGATCGCCCTGTTTCAGCTGCTGGACTCGGCGGTCGGCCTAGCGCCGGGCAAGGTCAATCTGGTGATGGGCCCCGCCGGTCCCATCGGCGACACCCTGTGCACCCAGCCGGCGGTGCGGTCGGTGAGCTTCACCGGCTCCACCGAAACCGGCCGCGCGCTCATGGCCAAGTGCGCCGCCGGCCTCAAGCGGCTGACCCTGGAGCTGGGCGGTAACGCGCCCTTCATCGTCTTCGCCGATGCCGACCTGGAAGCGGCCGCCGACCAGCTCATGGCCAACAAGTTCCGCGGCGCCGGCCAGACCTGCGTGTGCGCCAACCGCATCCTGGTGCAGCGCGCGGTGCTGGCGCCGTTCACCGAGCTGGTCGCCGAGCGGGTGCGGCGGCTGCGGGTCGGCGACGGCATGGAGCCGGGCGTGGACATCGGCCCGCTGATCGGCCGCGATGGCTTCAACAAGGTCCGCCGTCATGTCGCCGACGCGCTGGCGCGCGGCGCCCGACTGGTGGTCGGCGAGCTGCCGCCGCCAGCCGACAAGGATTGGGGCTGTTTCTACCCGCCCACGGTGCTGACCGACGTGACGCCGGACATGGCCGTGCAGTGCGAGGAAACCTTCGGGCCGCTGGTGCCGATCATGCCGTTCACCGACGAGGACGAGGCCGTACGCCTGGCCAACGCCACCGAGTTCGGTCTGGCGGCGTATCTATTCAGCGGCGACGACGAGCGCGCCGAGCGGGTGATCCGCCGCCTGGAGTTCGCCCACGTCGGCCACAACACCGGCAGCGGCCCGACGCCGGAAGCGCCGTTCGGCGGCCGCAAGCAGTCCGGGTTCGGCCGCGAGGGCGGCATCGAGGGGCTGTTCGAGTTCGTCGAACCGCAGACCGTGCCGCGCGCCTGAGCGCGCGGGCTTGGCGAAAACGACCGCAACGGGTATCAAAGGAAGTCCGTCATTCGTCCGGGAGTTTTCATGAAGCCCGCCACCGAACGTTTCTCCGACCGCGTCGACAACTACGTCCGCTACCGGCCGAGCTATCCGCCGGCACTGCTCGACCTGCTGGAGCGGGAGTGCGGGCTCGGCCCGGGCGCGGTGGTCGCCGATGTCGGCGCCGGCACCGGCATCTTCAGCCGCTTGCTGCTGGAGCGCGGCGCGCGGGTGCTGGCGGTGGAACCCAACGCCGCCATGCGCGCCGCCGCCGAGCAACTGCTGAGCGGCTCGCCCGGCTTCGCCAGCGTGGCCGCCCCGGCCGAAGCCACCGGGCTGGCGGACGGGTCGGTGGACATCGTCACGGCGGCGCAGGCCTTTCACTGGTTCGACCGCGAACGGGCGCGCCACGAGTTTCGGCGCATCCTCAAGCCCGGCGGCTGGACGGTGCTGATCTGGAACGAGCGGGTGGTTGACACCACCCCGTTCCTGCGCGAGTACGAGCAGCTGCTGCAGGACTACGCGCCGGAATACGGCATCGTCGACCATCGCAACATCGGCCCCGAGCAGGTCGCCGAGTTCTTCGCGCCGGCACCGGTGGCCTTCCGCAGCTTTCCCAACTACCAGCGGCTCGACTTCGACGCGCTCAAGGGTCGGTTACTGTCCTCGTCCTACGCCCCCGTGCCCGGCCATCCCAACCACGAGCCCATGCTCGAAGCCCTGCGCCGCAGCTTCGACCGGCACCAGATCGACGGCACGGTGACGCTGGAATACCAGACCCGGGTGTTTTACGGCCGTTTCGACCGTTCCTGATCGGACCGCGCGCCGCGCCCGTCACCACTTCTCGATGTACGGCCGCAGGTCCAGCTCGAAGGTCCAGGCGTCGCGCGGCTGCTGGTGCAGTAGCCAATAAGTCTCGGCCACCGATTCCGGGCGCATCAGCTGGTCCGGCTTGAGGTTGGCTAACGCCTCGTCGCCGCCGCGCTCGCGGATGCGCTCGCGCACCCAGGCGGTATCGACCCCGGCATCGATCACCAAGTGGGCGACGTGGATACCCTGCGGGCCCAGCTCGCGGGCGCAGGATTGGGCCAGCGCCCGCAGCCCGAACTTGGCGCTGGCGAAAGCGGCGTAGCCGATGCCGCCGCGCAGTCCGGCGGTGGCGCCGGTGAAGAAGATCGAGCCGCGGCCGCGGGGCAGCATGTGGCGCGCCGCCTCGCGCGCGGTCAGGAAGCCGGCGTAGCACGCCATCTCCCAGACCTTGCGGAACACCCGCGAGGTGGTCTCCAGCAGCGGGAAATTGACGTTGGCGCCGATGTTGAAGATGGCCACCTCCAGCGGCGCCTCGGCGTCGGCGTCGCGCATGAAGGCGGCGACTTGCTCCTCGTCGCGGGCGTCGAGCGAGCGGGCGAATGCCCGACCGCCAGCGGCCTCGATCTCGGCTTTGAGCGGGGCGAGCTTTTCGCCCTGGCGCCGGCCGATGAACACCGTGTACCCCTCCGCGGCGAACTTGCGGGCGATGGCCGCGCCGATGAAATCGCCGGCCCCGACCACGGCCACCGTGGCGTTCCGCTGCGGCCGCGCCGTAGCGGCCGGTGTTCCTTGCGACGCTGTCATACCTGCCCTCTCCTCTCTGCCGATACTCGCCGCGCCGCCCCTCATGGCGACCATATAAGTTCAATAATAAAACCATAACAGGAGCGGCATGCGCCACAACTCATTTACATGGCTTGCCCTATCTTTCGGCGGCACGGCCGGTATGGCATCGTAAGTTCTATAATCACACGCAACGTGCACGCGGAAGGGCGCGGCCGCCGGAACACCGCTCGCGCCTGGCGACCACATACCGACAGCCGAGGAGGAGCGAAACATGACCGGGCGGATCGACTTCTATTTCGATTTCGGCAGCCCCAACGCCTATCTGGCCTACAAGGTCATCCCCGAGATCGAACGACGCATCGGGCCGGTGTTCGTGCTGAAGCCGGCGCTGCTCGGCGGCATCTTCAAGGCCACCGGCAACCAGTCGCCGGTCGTGGCCTTGGCCAACATTCCGGCCAAGCTCGCCTACGAGCGGCTGGAGATGCAACGCTTCATCAAGCGCCACGGACTCAGCCAGTTCCGCTTCAATCCGCATTTCCCGATCAATACCTTGCAGCTGATGCGCGGCGCCGTGCTGGCACGCAAGCTGGACCTGTTCGAGCGCTACGTGGAAACGGTGTTCGCCGCCATGTGGGAACGCGAGCTCGACATGGGCGACATGGCGGTATTCCAGCGCGTGCTCACCGAAGCCGGCCTGCCGGCCGAGGCGTTCATGACGGGCATCGGCAACGACGACGTCAAACGGGAGCTGGTCGAAATCACCGACGAGGCGGTCCGGCGCGGCACGTTCGGCAGCCCGACCTTCTTCGTCGGCGACGAGATCTTCTTCGGCAAGGACCGGCTGCGCGATGTGGAGGAGGAGTATCTGCGGCAGTACGGCAAGAGCGCCGCGCCGATCGCCTAGACGGCGCGTTGCCGGCCGGTGGGTGCAAATTTAAAATGTACTGTACATCCATGATGGATACAGAGCCCGTGGGCCGGACACGGGCTCCCCCGGCGCGCGCAGGAGACGACAGATGCAATGGAACGAACTGGCTCAGCAGCCGTGCTCGGTGGCGCGGACCCTGTCGGTGATCGGCGACCGCTGGACGCTGCTCATCCTCCGCGAATGCTTCCTGAAAGTGCGCCGCTTCGAGGAATTCCAGAGCCGGCTCGGCATCGCCCGCCCCATCCTCGCCGATCGCCTGCAGAAACTGGTCGATAACTTCGTGCTGACCAAGGTCGCCTACCAGGAGCGGCCGCTGCGCTACGAATACCGCCTCACGCCCAAGGGGCTGGATCTCTATCCGGTGATCATGGCCATCGTGCGCTGGGGGGACAAGCACATGGCCGGCAAGAAAGGACCGCCGCTGCAGTACCTGCACAGGAGCTGCGGCCATCACTTCCACCCAGTGCTGGTCTGCTCCGAGTGCGGCGAGCCGCTGGACCCGCGCCAGGTGCAGGTCGAGGTCGGCCCCGGCGGCCGCCACGCCGCCGACCTACCGCTCGAACCGCAAGCCGCCAAGCCGAAGCGAGCCGGCTCCTAACCTTCTCGCCCGGTTCCAGGTCCGGCCCCGTTCCCACCCGGGGCTGAAGCGGCACGGCGTGCGTGCGTTATCCCCATCCTGTGGACTTCGTCCCCATACTGGGCTCTCCCCGGAACCGGACTCGCGCATGCACATCGCCACAGAGCGTGATCGGCTCGCTGCGGCTGCCGGGCAGATATACCGCAACCGGGCCTACGCAGAGCAATCCCCCCTATACGTTCCCTCCCCCTTCGCGGGGAGAGCGAGGCGAAGCCGGCTAGCACGGCCTCGCACGGATCCCGCCGCCGAGGCAGGAGCCGCGCGGCCGTGCACGACAAGCGGAGCGACACGCCTAGTACATCGCCGCGAACAGCTTGCGGCGGAACGACTTCACCAACGGATCGTCGGCGCCGAGCAGGTCGAACAGCTGCAGCAGCGTCTTGCGCGCCTGATCGTCGCCGTACTTGCGGTCGCGCTGGGCCAAGGCGAACAACCGGCTCATCGCGCCCTCGTAGTCGCCGCCGGCGATCTGGTGGATCGCCAGCTGATAGTCGGCCTCGGAATCCTTGGGGTTGACGGCGAGCCGCCGCTCCAGCTCGGCGGCCGGCGGCAAGCCCGGCAGCTGGTCGATGAACTGCAGCTGCGCTTTCAGCGCCTTGGCCTCGGGCTCCTCGCGCACGTCGGCCGGCAGCGACTCCAGCACCTGCCGGGCGGCATCGACCTCGCCCTTGGCGACCGCGATGCGCGCCATGTCCAACCGAATCAGGTGATCGTTGGGCGCCAGCTGCGCCGCCCGTTCCAGCACCGCCAGCGCCTGGTCGAGCTGCCCTTCCGCGGCCAGCTGCCGGGCCTGGGCGCGCAGCTGATCGGACGGTTTGAGCACATGGCGGTCCAGCATCGCGCGGATCGCCCCTTCCGGCTGCACGCCGACGAAGTGGTCCACCACCTGGCCGTCCTTGAACACCATCACGGTAGGCAGGGTGCGCACTCGGAAATAGCCGGTCACCGCCGGCTCCTGGTCGGCGTTGACCTTGGCCAGCACGAACGCGCCGCGGTAGGCCTCGGCCAACTGGGCGAGGATGGGCATCAGCACGCGGCAGGGCTGGCACCAGTCGGCCCAGAAGTCCACCACCACCGGCTGGCGGTAGGAGCCTTCGATGACGATCTGCTGAAAGTTGTGCTGGGTGACGTCGACGATGAAGGGGGAATTGCTCATGACGAACCTCCGATGGCGGCAATGCTAGCGCGATCGTCCCCCCGAGGCGACCGGTCGGTCGGCGCGGCGCCCGCTCCCCCCTCCGCAGCGGGCGCCGCCCTTCCTCACCCCCGCGGTTTCAAATCATCGGGCAGCGTAAAGAACGGCGCCAGCTGGCCCCGCATCTCGCGCGCCTTGCGCAGCTCGTCCCGCGCCACCACCCGCAGGTGCACCTCGTCCGGCCCATCCAGGAAGCGCATAGCCCGGCCCCAGGTCCAGAGATAGCTGAGCGGCGTGTCCGGCGACAGGCCCATGGCGCCGAACACCTGGATGGCGCGGTCGAGCACCCGGGTCTGCAGCTGGGCGGCCACCACTTTGATGGCGGACACGGCGGTGCGGGCCGACTGTGCGCCGTAGGTGTCGATCTGCCAGGCCGCCTGCAGCACCAGCAACCGGGCCTGGTCGATCTCCAGCCGCGAATGGGCGATCCAGTCGGCGACGTTGGCGTGATCGGCCAGATACTTGCCGAAGCTGCGCCGCTCCAGCGCTCGCTCGCGCATCAGCTCCAGCGCCAGCTCGCACTGGCCGATGGTGCGCATGCAGTGATGGATGCGTCCCGGCCCCAGGCGCGCCTGCGCCATGGCGAAGCCGTCGCCCTCCTTGCCCAGCAGATTGCCGGCCGGCACCCGCACGTTGCGGAACACCAGCTCGCAGTGCCCCTCCGGCGAGTGGTAGTGCATGATCGGGATGTTGCGCACGATCTCCACCCCCGGCGTATCCAGGGGCACCAGTACCATGCTGTGACGCCGGTGCGGCTCGGCGTTGCGATCGGAAACGCCGAGCACGATCGCCAGCCGGCAGTTGGGGTGGGCCACGCCGGTGATGAACCACTTGCGGCCGTTGATGACGTACTCATCGCCGTCGCGGACGATGCTGGTCTCGATGTTGGTGGCGTCGGAGGAGGCCACGTCCGGCTCGCTCATGGCGAAGCAGGAGCGGATCTCGCCCTCCAGCAGCGGCATCAACCACTGCTTGCGCTGCTCCTCGGTGGCGAACAGGTGCAGCAGCTCCATGTTGCCGGTGTCCGGCGCCGAGCAGTTGAACACCTCGGAAGCCCAATGCACCCGCCCCATGATCTCCGCCACCGGGGCGTATTCGAGCGTGGTCATGCGGGTGCCCGGCTCGTCGTCGCGCAGCCCGGGCAGGAACAGGTTCCACAGGCCGTCCCACTTGGCCAGCGCCTTGAGATCCTCGATCAGCTGCAGCGGATATCGCCCTTCGGCGACTTCGCGATGCCACTGCAGGTTATGGGGTAATACGTAGCGGTCGATGAAGTCGCGCACCCGCGCGCGCATCTCCTCGACCTTGGGGCTGTAACTGAAATCCACCGAACGCTCTCCTCCTGCGGCCGCCACGCGGCGGCCGAAGCATACACCCTAGCGCCTGACAAACGTCAGCCCATGATGTAGATCAAGCGAAACCCACGAAGCTGGAGCGAATCGGCGCCGGCGGCTACGCTGGTCGGCACCTGATCCGCCCGATCCGACAAGAGGAGCCGTGACATGTTTCGCACCACTGCCCTCACCGAACTGCTCGGCATCCGTCTGCCGCTGATCCAGGCCCCCATGGCCGGCGGCATCACCACCTCGCGGCTGATAACCGCCGTCTCCAACGCCGGCGCGCTGGGCTCACTGGCCGCCGCCCTGCTCTCGCCCGAGCAGATCGCCGCGGCGGTGGCCGAGATCCGCGCCGGCACCGAGCGGCCGTTCGCCGTCAATCTGTTCGTCCTCGAACCGGTGCAAGCCGACCCGGCGCAGCTGGCCCGCGCCAACGCACTGCTCGCGCCGATTCGCGCCGAGCTGGGCTTGCCGCAGCCGCCGGTGCCGGAGCGCTTCGCGCAGGACTTCGCGGCGCAGTTCGACGCGCTGCTGGAAGCGCGCCCGCCGGTGGCCAGCTTCACCTTCGGCATCCTCGACCGCGATCGCATGAGGGCGCTGAGGCAGCGCGGCATCGTCGTGATCGGCACCGCCACCACCGTGGCCGAGGCGCGTGCCTGGGAGGCGGTCGGCGCCGACGCCGTCTGCGCCCAAGGCGCCGAGGCCGGCGGCCACCGCGGGACTTTCCTGGGGGATTTCGAGCGGGCGTTGATCGGCACCATGGCGCTGGTGCCGCAAGTGGCCGACGCGGTGCGCGTGCCGGTGATCGCCGCCGGCGGCATCATGGACGGCCGCGGCATCGCCGCCGCGCTGACGCTCGGCGCCGCCGGCTGCCAGCTGGGCACGGCGTTCCTGAGCTGCCCCGAGGCGGCCATACCGGCCGGCTACAAGGCGCGACTGCGGCAAGCGCGCGACGACGAGACCGTGGTCACCCGCGCCTTCTCCGGCCGGCCGGCGCGCGGCCTGTTCAACGACTACCTGCGCCGCCTGCAGCCACACCAGCACGAATTCCCGCCCTACCCGATCCAGAACGCGCTCACTGGCGACATTCGCCGCGCGGCGGCGGCCGCCGACCGGCCGGATTATCTGTCGCTGTGGGCCGGGCAAGGCGCGCCCATGAGCCGGGCGCTGCCGGCCGCCGAGCTGGTGGCGACCCTGGCGGCGGAAACCGAGCAGGCACTGGCAGCGCGCAACGGGCTATGATGGCGGCTTAGACCTTCGCGGTGGGGACGGCCCCATCGCCGCTCCGTTCCCGCGGGGACGACCCCGCCCGCAGTGAAGAAAGCCATCGCTATGTCCTGGCTCATCCTGTTCGTCGCCGGCCTGCTCGAAGTGGTCTGGGCGGTAGGGCTGAAGTTCACCGCCGGCTTCACGCGCCCGCTGCCCACCGTGGCCACCGTCGCCGCCATGATCGCCAGTCTCGGCTTGCTCGGGCTGGCCATGCGCAACCTGCCGGTCGGCACGGCCTATGCGGTGTGGACCGGCATCGGCGCGGTCGGCACCGTCCTGGTGGGAATCGTCTGGTTGGGCGAGTCCGCCGCCCTCGGCCGGCTGCTGTCGCTGGCGCTGATCGTCGCCGGCCTGATCGGCCTGCGCCTGAGCAGCAGCTGACCCCTTCCTTTCGCGCTCCGACGCCCCGGGCTCCCGGGGTGGGGTTCGACTCATCCGGCCGCGGACGCGCCTTCGCGCGCGCCCCTCCCGTGTCGTCGCGCACCTTACAACTAAAGTCTAGGTTTCCCCTGCGCCGGCCTTGCGGCAGCTTTACGCCATCGTCATGTAGCAAGACCAAAACAACGATCCGGCGGCGAATTCGCGTCCACTCGCCAGGCCGGGCCGACCGCGGAGGAGATACCATGAGCACCGTAACCGCCTCGGAGGAGTCCGTCCTGCTGGTGCATCGCCAGGACGGCATCGCCACCGTCACGCTCAACCGTCCGCAGCAATACAACGCCCTGTCGCAGCAACTGCTGCTGGCCCTGCGCGACACGCTGGATCAGCTCAAGGACGACCCGACGGTACGGGTGGTGATCCTGGCCGGCAACGGCAAGGCCTTCTGCGCGGGCCACGACCTCAAGGAGCTGCGCGCCAAGCCGGACAGCGCCTTCCACCGCGAGCTGTTCAGTCTGTGCAGCGAGGTCATGCTGCGCATCGTCCGCCTGCCGCAGCCGGTGATCGCCCAGGTCAACGGCATCGCCACCGCCGCCGGCTGCCAGCTGGTGGCCAGCTGCGATCTAGCGGTGGCCGCCGACGACGCCCGCTTCGCCACCTCCGGCATCAATCTCGGCTTCTTCTGCGGCACGCCCGGCGTGGCGCTGAGCCGCAACCTCGCCCGCAAGCATGCGCTGGAGATGCTGTTCACCGGCCGCTTCCTCGACGCTCAGGAGGCTCAAGCCAAGGGGCTGGTGAACCAGGTGGTGCCGGCGGCCCGGCTGGCGGAGGCGACCCGGGAGCTGGCCGCGGTCATCGCCGCCAAGCTGCCGGCGGCCATCCAGGCCGGCAAGCGACTGTTCTACGAGCAGCTGGAAGCCGGCCTGGATCGGGCCTACGCCCTGGCCACCGAGCTGATGGTCTGCAACCTGGCCGACCCCGACACCGAGGAAGGCATCGACGCCTTCCTTGAGAAACGCCCGCCGCGCTGGCAGCCGCGCTGATCGCCTACGCACGCCCCGCCACGAATTCGGATCGCAAGGAGCTCCGGAGACCGTCATGAGCAATATGTACGACACTGACCTGCCGAAAAACGCCGCCAACTACGTGCCGCTCTCGCCGCTGACCTTCATCGAGCGCACCGCCAGCGTCTACCCGCAGCGCACCGCCGTCGTTCACGGCCAGATCCGCCGCACCTGGGCAGAAACCTACGCCCGCTGCCGGCGGCTGGCCTCGGCGCTGGTCAAGCACGGCGTGGGCAAAGGCGACACGGTGGCGGTGATGCTGCCGAACATCCCAGAAATGCTCGAGGCGCACTTCGGCGTGCCGATGGCCGGCGCCGTACTCAACGCGCTCAACATCCGCCTCGACGCCGAGGCCATCGCCTACATGCTGGATCACGGCCAGGCCAAGGTGCTGATCACCGACCGTGAATTCTCCGACACCATCGCCAAGGTGCTGGAGCGAGTGGAGCGCAAGCCGCTGGTGATCGACGTCCATGACCCGCTCTACCAAGGCGGCCGCGATCTCGGCGAGATGGACTACGAGGCGTTCATCGCCCAAGGCGATCCGGAGTTCGCCTGGCTGCCGCCCGACGACGAGTGGCAGGCGATCGCGCTCAACTACACCTCCGGCACCACCGGCAAGCCCAAGGGCGTGGTCTATCACCACCGCGGCGCCCACCTGAACGCGGTCGGCAACATCCTGGTGTGGTCCATGGCCCAGCACCCGGTGTACTTGTGGACGCTGCCCATGTTCCACTGCAACGGCTGGTGCTTCCCCTGGACCATCACTGCCATGGCCGGCACGCACGTCTGCCTGCGCCAAGTGCGGCCCGAGCCCATCCTGTCGCTGATCCGCCAGGAGAAGGTCACCCACTTCTGCGCCGCGCCGATCGTGCTCAACAGCCTGGTCAACGCGCCCGCGGAACTCAAGAAGGGCATCGATCACCCGGTCAAGGCCATGACCGCCGGCGCCGCGCCGCCCGCCGCCGTGCTGGCCGCGGCCGAGGCCATGGGCATCGAGGTGACCCACACCTACGGCCTGACCGAGGTATACGGGCCGGTGACCGTCTGCGCCTGGCACGAGGAGTGGAACGACAAGCCGCTGGAGGAGCGGGCCCGCCTCAAGGCGCGCCAGGGCGTGCGCTACCACATGCTGGAAGGGCTGATGGTGGCCGATCCCGACACCCTGGAGCCGGTGCCGCGCGACGGCGAGCACATGGGCGAGATCTTCATGCGCGGCAACAACGTCATGAAGGGCTACCTCAAGAACAAGGAAGCCACCGAGGAAGCCTTCAAGGGCGGCTGGTTCCACACCGGCGACCTGGCCGTGTGGCACCCGGACGGCTACATCGAGATCCGCGACCGCTCCAAGGACATCATCATCTCCGGCGGCGAGAACATCTCGTCGATCGAGGTCGAGGGCGTGCTCTACCGCCACCCGGCGGTGCTGGAGGCGGCGGTGGTGGCGCGCCCCGACGAGAAGTGGGGCGAGACCCCCTGCGCTTTCGTCACCCTCAAGGAGGGCATGCAGGCCACCGAGCAGGAGATCATCGAGTTCTGCCGCGCCAACATGGCCCACTTCAAGGCGCCCAAGACCGTGATCTTCGGACCGCTGCCCAAGACCTCGACCGGCAAGATCCAGAAGTACGTGCTGCGCAACCAGGCCAAGCAGCTGTAACGGCATCGCCGATCACCTCGGGGGCCGATCCCGGCCCCCGACGCTCGCCGTCCCCCACGCGAACCAACGCAATACCGCTAGGGCATCTCCTAGCTGTGCCCCTCCCCCGGATTGGGTACTGTCACCAGCGAGCCCATTCTCAGGCCTTGGCTGACAGGTCCATCGACAGCCGTGGCGTCACGCAACGCAGGTAATCATTGACGATGGAACCGGACCATACCCGGCCGCTCGGCTCTTTTCGCCCTGTTGGCCACCATTCTCGACCGGCCCGGGCGCATGCCAGGGCGCTCGTCATGCCCGCCTCGTGCGCCCGCCCCCTGAACATGCCGAACGGCCCCGATGCGGACCGCGGCTACGCGCAACCGGCCAGACAGCGGACCGTGCTGATCATCGACGACGATCGCGCCATCCGCGATTCGCTGTGCATGGCACTGATCGACGAAGGGCTGGACTGCCTGGCCGCCGCCAACGGCGCGGAAGGCATCGACCGGCTACGCGAAGCCGACAGACTGCCGGATCTGGTGATGTTGGACCTCATGATGCCGGTCATGAGCGGCTGGGAATTCCGCGTCCGGCAGCTGTCCGACCCTCGGCTGGCCGACATCCCGACCCTGATCCTCACCGCCACCGGCGACACCGCGGCCCACGTCGGCGAACTGCGGGCGCAGGGCGTGCTGCGCAAGCCCTTCGACCTGGACACCCTGCTCGACGCCATCGCCTGCCATCTGCCCGGCTGGCGACCAAGCGGCGGATGAGCGCGCACGCCGCCCGAGCGGCCCCGCCCCCCGCTGACGCCTCACGAGAGTACCGCATGGACGTCCCCCCCAACCACACATCCGGCGCCAGCCCCGCTCCACTCCCTCTGAGCGAAGCCAACGCCCGCGCGCTGATAGACAGCGTGCTGGACTACGGCATCCTCATGCTCGACCGCGACGGCACGGTGCTCAGCTGGAACGCCGGCGCCGAGCGCCTGCTCGGCTATCGCGCCGACGAGGTCATCGGCCGCCACTTCGGCCTGTTCTACACGGCCGACGACCTGGCCGCCCACCGTCCCGAGCAGGAGCTGCGCACAGCGGCCGAAAGCGGCCAGTTCAAAGAGGAAGGTTGGCGGGTGCGCAAGGACGGCACCCTGTTCCGCGCCCATATGGCGGTCACCGCGCTGCGCGACGAGGCCGGCGAGCTCGACGGTTTCGCCAAGGTCACGCACGACGTCACCGAGCGCTGGCAGGCCGAACAGGCGCTGCGCCAGAGCGAGGAGCGCTTTCGCATCCTGGTCGAGCAGATCCACGACTACGCGATCTTCCTGCTCGATCCATCCGGCCGGATCACCACCTGGAACGCCGGCGCCGAGCGCATCAAAGGCTACCAAGCCTCGGAAGTGCTCGGTCGGCACGTCGAGCTGTTCTACACCCCCGAGGATCAGGCACTGCACAAGCCGTTGCGGCTGCTGCAGCTGGCCGACCGCCAGGGCGTGACGCACGACATCGGCTGGCGGGTGCGCAAGGACGGCAGCCGGTTCTGGGCCGATGTGACCATCACCGAGCTGCGCGACGGCAACGGTCAACTGTACGGTTTCGCCAAGGTGGTGCGCGACCTCACCGAGCGGGTGGAAGCCGAGGAAACCGCCCGCGCCTACGAGGCGGCGCGGGAAGCGGTGCGGGTGCGCGACGAATTCCTGTCCATCGCCGCTCACGAGCTGCGCACACCGCTGACCGCGACGCTGCTGCAGCTCAAGGGGCTGGAGCGGCTGCTCAAACGCGGCAACGGTCCCTGCGAGCGCGAGCCGATCACCACCCGCCTGGCGCTCGCCATCGAGAGCGGCGAACGCATCGCTGAGCTGATCGAGAATCTGCTCGACGTCTCGCGCATCGCCACCGGCCGCATCCGCCTGAATCTGGGCGATTTCGACCTCTCCGACGCCGTACACTCGGTGCTGGCGCGCATGCAGGGGCTGCTGCAGGACTCCAGCTGCGAGGTGGTCCAGCGCCTGCAGCCGGGGATCACCGGCCGCTGGGACCGCCTGCGGCTGGAGCAGGCGCTGGTGAACCTACTCGCCAACGCCTGCAAGTACGCCCCGCAGTCCGAGATCGAGGTGGGGCTGGCGCGCCAGGGCGACGGCGTGCGGCTGTGGGTCAAGGATCAGGGGCCGGGCATCGCCGCCGAGCATCTGGAACGTATCTTCCGTCGCTTCGAACGCGCCGTGTCGGTGGCGCATTATGGCGGCCTGGGGCTGGGCCTGTACGTGACGCAGCAGATCGCCGAACTGCACGGCGGCCGCATCCAGGTCGACAGCAGACCCGGCGAGGGCAGCACGTTCACCATCCTGCTGCCGCTGTGCACTGCCGAGACGAACGCCGACGCGCCTGCCGACTAACGCGTCGGTCCCAGCGGCTCTAAGTTCTGATCTCGCAGCCCGACCAGCAGCGCCTCGCCGTCGGGCGCCACCCGCAGCTCACCGAACCGGGCCATCTGGTACGTGCTGGCCGTCCCCTCCTGAAAGAAATAGGCGTCGGTGGCGATCAGCGGCTGGCGGTTGCGTATGCGGTAGCGCAGCCGCAGCTCATTGGCGGCCAGCGGGCCGCCGTCGTCCTTGCGCACGTAATGGCCGACGCCCCGCTCGTCCAGCGCCAGCACCAGGTAACCGTCGTCGCTGCGCTCCTGCGCCCACAGCGTGCCGAAGGCATCGCGCGCGACCCGGAAGTTCAGCGCCATGTAATCGCCCTGCATCAGCGAGCGCGGATCGACCGGCACCAGTTCTAGCAGCACCGGCCGGCCCTCGCGGCGCAGCCACTCCTTGGCGACGATGTCGTAATTGGCGACCAGCAGCACGGCGATGCCGACCAGCACGGCAAGCAGGCTACGCATGGTTTCGCGCCTCCGAAACCGGCCACAGGGTGCGCAGCGCATAGCGCGCGGCAAGCAGCGCCGCACCGAGCGCCATCAGCAGCAGCGATTTGTGCAGCAGGGACAGCTCCAGCCAGTAGTAGTAATTGCCGAGATAGAGCAACAGCGCGCCCACCGCCAGCCCTGTGAGCACACGGTCGCCGTTGGCGAAGCCGAAGAGCAGGCCGAGCAGGAACGGCGCCAGCCCGGGCGCGAAGCAGCTGGCCAGCGCGGGCGGCACGCTCAGGATCAGCGCCAGGCGCCCCCCGGCGCCGTCGACCGCCACGCCCTCGCGCCGAAGCAGCAACGCCACTGCGGCGAGCAGCAGCAGGCCGTAGCCGGCCCGCAAGAGCCAGCCCGGCGGCGGAACCGTACCGGCACCGGACGCCAGCCAGCGCTCGGACGTCATGGCGGCCAGCAAAGCCAGCATGATGCCGTAACCCGCCGCCCGCTTCAGGCCGGCCAGGCGCGCCCACTGGAACTCGGTCAGCCACAGCCATGCCAGCAGCGCGGTCAGGACCAACGGCGCCGGCGGCCACACCCGCCACCAGCCATCGCCCAGAAAAATCAGCGCCAGAGCCGCCGTGAGCGCACACCAGACCCGGTGCAGGAACACCGGCACCGCCGCCGCCATGAGCACCGCCAGCACCAGAGCGGCCAACGCCAGCTCGGATTGGGACGGGTCAAAATGCACCGTCAACGCTACCAGCACCAGACCTTGACCGGCCAAGCTCAGGGCAAAGGCGCTTTGCGCGCAGAAATCGTTGCCGCCATAGGAGCGAGCCAAGCCGGCCGCCGCCGCGCACAGCGCCGCGCCCACGCCGAGTCCGAAGGCCAGCGACTCACTCAGCGCCAGGAACAGCAGCAGGCCGAGCGCACCGAGCACGCACAGCGAGCCGAACCAGCCGACGATGCCGAGCATTATCCGAACATACCAGGGCGTATGGCTCGGCTCGCCCGGCGCCTCGCCGGCCACCAGCCGGCGCTCCCGCAGCTCGGCCCAGAGCGACGACCGCGACGCACTCATGCCTGGATCTCCGCGTTCGCCAGCCGCCGCAGCCAGACCGCGGCAACCGCCGACATGCCGATGCCGACCAGCCCAGCCAGCATCAGGCCACCCGGTGAATCGAGCACGGCATCGAACACCCAACTAATAAGAGCGGTGACGACGGCGACGATCACCGCCAGCGCCAACACGGCGAGCATGTAGAGGTCGCGCCGCCAGCGCAAATAAACCGCCGCGCTAGCCAGCAGCCACAGTAGCCAAAGCGCCGCCGCACCGGTGGAGGCGCCGAAACCGTAGATCCACAGCAGAGCCATCCAGGTCAGGGCGGCGCCGGCGGCCGTGGCGATGACGCGCGGCCCCCAGGGGCGGTCGAAGCCGCGCACGCCGCGGGCGCCGGCCAGCTCCCACGCAATCAGCGCCGCCAGATCGATTAGCGCGTGCGGCAGCAAGCTCGGCTCGTCCAGACCGGGCCACCCCCAGTCCAGGCCGAAATGCCGCAGATACAGCGCCAGCGCCACGTGCACCAGCACGAGCCACAGCAACCACAGCGCCGGCAGACGCGCCAGCAGCGTCCAGGGCAGGATCGCGCCGGCCCAGGCCACGAACAGCTGATAGGTGTCAGCGCCGGTCTGGTAGATCTGGCCGATCAGCGCGAACAGGGCGCCGACCAGCAGCGAGGCCAGCAGCACCGCCGCCTTGCCGGTCGGCGAGTCCAGCCCGGCGCGCCATATTGCCAGCAGGCAAGCGAGGATGGGCAGCTGCGCCAGAGCGAGCTTACCGAACCGCCCCAGCGCGTCCCAGTTGTAGGCGAAGAAGAAGATTACGCCGGCGCCGAGGCTGACCACGCCCAGCCACAGCAGCAGCCGGTCGAGGAAGCGGCGCCAGTGCTGCGGCCCAGGCAGCGCCTGCGCGACGGTAAGGGCATCGCGCAATCCGCGATCGGCGATCAGCCCTTGCTCGGCCCAATCCAGAATGTGGTCGCGATCGCTTGGCATTCCCCCGTCCTTGTCATACTCACGCGGTCATATTCACGCGCACCGCGCGCAACCGGCGCCTCCCTGTCCTGGCCGGGAACGCTACACGCAAAGCGATCGGCGCTTCAAGCGCGATAGGAACAGCGGTGTCGACAGGCCCGGCCGGCGCCGGCCGGGCCTCGCGCCGTCAGCGCGCGCGGCGCTGGAAGGTCCAGGACACCTGGTTCACGCCGAAGCAGCTGAAGCTGCCGCTGAGCACGCTCTCGTCGCCGTACGGATGGCGCACCGCCTCCAGGCACGGATAATAGGGCGCCACCTGGAACATGTCGCCGTTGAGCTCGGTGGAACCGTCGCCGCAGGTGACCGTCACGCTGCCAGTACCGCCCACGGTGAACATGTGCTGCCGGGGATAAGCGCTGTTGCTCGCGGTGTACACCACCAGGCTGCCGGCCGGATCGTCGGGGGTACCGCTGGCGATCGGCACCCGGTAGGGGCCGGGGTTGCAGGTCGGATCCTTGAGGGTGACGGTGATGGTGCCGCTCGGCAGATAGCTGCGCACGTCGCCGAGATCCTCGTACAAGGTCCAGGCGACCTCGGCGGTCATATCGTAGAGCGCGTTGCTCATCGTCAACGTACCGGCGTAGTCCGGGCCGTTGTCGTCGACGATGCGCACCTCCGCCGCCAGCAGTAGCCGCGCGGCGCTGCCCTGATCGACGCGCGCGCTCACCGTCACCGTATCGGGATTCGGCACCCGGCCAGGGGCGTTGAAGCGCGCGGACGCCTGATCGATCTTCGCCACCGTGCCGGTGACGCCGGAACCACCGGCGCTGCCGTTGACCGCCCACTCCTGCACGAACCACAGCGGCGCCAGCCCATCGTCGCTCTGGCCGTCGCAGCGCATGCCCAGCGGCACCAGCCCGTCCTCCTCGGCCGGCGCCGGGTAGCAGTCGACCACCCGCAGAGTCAGCGACTCGCCGGTCTTCACCGTGGCCGCGCGCGGCTGCAGCTGCAGCCCGGCGACCAGCGACCAATCGCTGAAGTGGGTGGTTTCGACGGTCACGGTACGGGCGGTGGTGTCGACCTGCGGCGCCCCCGCCCACTCCCAGGTGCGGTCGGCGCGCTGGTAGGCCACGCCGAGCGCGTCAGCGGCGGTGCCGGCCAGATCGTCGGCGCCGTAGCCGAACACCAGCTGCACCGGCAGCGCGAAGCTCAGCCCCTCCGGCGTCAAGCGGAAAGCGTCGCCGCGGCCGCCATGAGCCTTGTTCTCGATGGGCAGCAGGCTGAGCTCCACGTCCCGGTCGAGAGCGCCGGCGGGCACATGCACGGCGAGGCGGCCGTCCGCCGAGCTCAGGCTGCCGCCAAGACTGCCAATCGTGGCCGTCACCGCGGCACCGACGGGCCGGCCGACCTCGGTCGGCGCCCCGACGGGCTCGGTCGGCTCGATCGGATCGGGTTCATCGGGAAGCTGCTCGCCGTTTCCACTGCCGCCGCCACCGCCGCACGCGGCCAGAGCGAGCGTCAAAGAGCAAAAAAACGCTAAGCGCAAGCGCCAGACATAGGGGAATTTCATGCTGAGGAAGTCCTGTGCTAACTGCGTAAGGCGTGCGCCGGGTGGCGGCACCCGGCCACCGTAGAAGGCTGGCGATAACGGATCGGTAACGCCGGTAATCGGCTTGGCCAACGACATGGCGGGGCGGAATTGCCCCCAAAGAACGCTCTCGCCTTCCTTCCGCGCGGCGCCGATGTGCAATTTTCACTACGGGCGATTACCGGTGGCGCCGGCTTCGATTCTCGCTTTGTTGGAAAACTGTGAACTTTGTCGCAGGATTTCCGGTTATCTAGCCGTTACCCCTAGGCCGGTTAGCTGACTGCATCGTCAATAGCTAGTAAGCTGTTAGCCGGTTTAAATAACCTAATAAAAATTTCGGATCTCTCGCTGCGTGCAACACGCCGCCAGCCTTGCCAAATTCGCTGTCCCGGTTCCCAGCCGTGTCTTCCCGCGAGCGCGCCTGTTCGCACGGCTGGACGCCGCCCGCCGCGGGCGCATCATTTGGGTGTCCGCGCCCGCCGGTTCCGGCAAGACCACCACGGTCGCCCACTACCTCAGCGAGCACGGTCCGACGCCGCTGTGGTATCACCTGGACGCCGCCGACGGCGACCCGGCCACGTTCTTCAACTACCTCACCCAGGCCGCCCAGCGCATCGCGCCCACGGCGACCCTGCCGACGCTCACCGCCGAGTACCTGCTGGGCCTGGACGCCTTCGCGCGCAACTACTTCCGTCAGCTGTTCGCCTGTGTGCGCAGCGCCGGCGTGCTGGTGTTCGACGACTATCACGACGTGCCGGCCGACTCGCCGCTGCACTACGTGTTCCGGCAAGGTTTGCGGGAGGTTCCCCCGGCGCTGACCGTGATCGTGATCAGCCGCAACGACCCGCCGCCGGCGCTGGCGCGGCTGCGCACCGAGGAAGGCTTCACCCTGATCGGCCGCGACGAGCTGCTGCTCACCGAGGAGGAGACGCTCGGCGTGAGCCGCCTGCGGCTCGACGACGAAGCGCTGAGCGCCGAGCAGATCCAGTGCCTGCACAGGCGCACCTGCGGCTGGATGGCGGGACTGGTGCTGATGCTGGAGCAGGCGCGCGCCGACGGCGTGCGCGAGATCGCCCAGGCGAGCGACGCCCTGGTATTCGATTACCTGGCCGGGGAAGTGTTCGCCCGCATGGAGCGGGATGAACAGGATTTGCTGCTCAAGACCGCGTTGCTGCCGAACGTGACCGCCGACACCGCCGCCGAGCTGGCCGGCCTGCCGCGGGCCGGGGAAATGCTGGAGGCGCTGGTGCGGCGCAACTACTTCACCGTCTGCCACCGGCAGCCCGACGCCCCGCCGAGCTACGAGTACCATCCGCTGTTCCGCCAGTTCCTGCTCGCCCGCGGCCGAGTCTCGCTGGCCGAGCGCGAGCTCGACGCGCTCAAGCGGCACGCGGCCATGCTGCTGGCTCGGCACGGCGCGGTCGAAGCCGCGGTGCAACTGGTGCGCGAGATCCGCGACTGGTCGATGGCGGTGGAGCTCATTCACGAGCACGGCCCGGCACTGCTGCGCAGCGGCCGCTACCGCACCCTGCAGACGTGGCTGGAAGCGCTGCCCGGCGACGTGCTCGCGCAGGAGCCCTGGCTGCAGTACTACCACGGCCTGGCGCGCCTGCCGTTCGACCTGGCCGGGGCCCGCCACAGCTTCGAGAACGGCTACTGGAGCTTCAAAGCGCGCGATCAGGCCGAGGGCATGTATCTGACCTGGGCCGGCATCATCGAGACCTACCTGATCGCTTGGGACGAGTTTAAGAGCGCCGACCGCTGGATCAGCGAGTTCGACGCCCTGCACGCCCGGCACCCGACCTTCGCCGCCCTGGAAACCGAGGTGCGGGCGGTCGCCGCCATCTTCGCGATCCTCGCCTACCGCCAGCCGAGCCATCCCCAGCTCGAGGGATGGGCGCAGAAGCTGAAACGCGTGCTGTTTCAGGACATCGCCCCGAACCTGCGCATGACCTCGGCGCAGCACCTGCTGTTCTATCTCGGCTGGATCCGGGGCGAGCTCAACGAAGCCGGCGAGCTGGTGAGCCGCCTGCAACCCTTCGCCGAGAGCGACGACGTCGCCCCGCTCGCCAGGATCGCCTGGCTGGCCATGCTGTCCGGCTATCACAACTTCAACGGCGAGCCCGAGCTGGCGCTGCGCGTGATCCAGCAGGGACTGGCGCTGGCCGAGGACAGCGGCGTGCACTTGCTCGATCCGGTGCTGCTGGCCCAGGAGTTCTGGGCCAGTCTGATCAGCGGCCGCCCCAACTGGGCGCTGATCGGACGCACACGCGGCCTGCCGCTGGTGCGCGGCCACATGCACGACGCCCATGTCTACCACCAGCGATTCCTCGCCGCCGTGTGGGCCGACGACTTGGAAGGCATGCTGACCTGGGCGCGGGCCGGCGTGCGCAGCGCCGAGGCCGCCGGCGCCGGCTGGCCGCTGGGCCTGCTGCAGGCCGCCCTGGCGCGGGCGCTGATCCGCAGCGGCGACCGCAACGCCGGCCTGGCGCAGCTGGCGCAAGCCGAGCGCATCGCCGAGGCCCTCCGCAGCAAAACCGTCCAGGCCATGTGCCTGCAGATCCGGACCGAGGATGCGCTGACCTCCCTTACCCCGGCCGAGACGACCGACTTCATGCGCCGGCTGTTCGAGCTGCTGCGCCAGCTGCGCGGCAACCCGCCGCTCTGGCACAACCACTCGATCGCCCGGCTGTGCGCCTTCGCCATCGCCCACGGCATCGAGACCGACCACGCCCGCCACCTGGTCCGCCGGCACCGGCTGGAGCCGCCCAGCGAAGCTCCCGAGCACTGGCCATGGCCGGTGCGGATCTACACCCTGGGCCGGTTCGAGATCGTGATCGACGACGTGCCGCTGCGCTTCGGCGCCAAGGTGCAGAAAAAGCCGCTGGATCTGCTCAAGGTCCTGCTGGCCCACAGCGGCCGCCAGATACCGGAAGCCACTTTGGCCGAGACGCTATGGCCGGACGCTGACGGCGACGCCGCACACCGCGCCTTCGTCACCACGCTGCAGCGCCTGCGCCGCTTGCTCGGCGGCAACGAATTCCTGCTGCTGCGCGACGGCCGGCTCAGCCTGAACGACAAGCTCTGCTGGCTCGATCTCTGGGCGTTCGAAAGCGGCAGCGGCGAGCCGCTACGTCTCTACCGCGGCCCGTTCCTAGCGCAAGACCCGGAGGCGACCTTCGCCCTGCCCTTGCGCGAGCGGCTGCGCGCCAGTTACGTGCGCCATCTGCTGCGGCACGGCGAAACGCTGGAGGCGATGGCGGACTGGGCCGCGGCGATCTCGGTCTACGAGGAAGGGCTCGCCGCCGAGGAAGCGGTCGAGGAGTTCTACCAGCGGCTGATGGTCTGCCACGCGGCGCGGGGACACCGCGGCGAGGTGGTGGCCGCCTACCAGCGTTGCGCCAAGATGCTGGCGCTGCGCCGACGCCTGCACCCCTCCCAGGGCACCGAAGCCCTGTACCGGAAGCTCACCACCACAGCGCCCGATCCGGCCTGATCGGCGGCCCGCCAGCGCGGCGCCGCTACTCGGCTTGCCGGCCGAGCCGCTCCGCCGTGACCGCCTTGAGCCGCGCCAACCCCGGTCCCTCCAGCTCATAGGCCTGGCCGAAACCGCGCACATAGCTGCCCCGCTGCGGCTCCAGACGGAACAGGCGGAAGTCGGCCAAGCCGCGCAGCACGCCCATCACCGCGCCGAAACGCTGCTCGAACCGCTCCAGCACCGCCCGCCATTGCGGCGTGTCGCGCTCGACCAGCTCGGCCCGGCAGGCGTAGCTCAGGCGGCGCCGGGCGAAGATCTGCGGCGCCTCCTCCTCCGGCTCGACGAACAGCAGACTGGCCCGCGGCTGCGCCAGCAGGTTGCGGCCGTGGCGCGCCAGGCCGCTCAGGTAGACGTAGAAGCAGCCGTCCGGGTCGAGCACGTAGGGCGCGTAGCTCGCCTCCGGCTCGCCGTCGGCCGACACCGTGGCCATCAGCACCGAGCGGTGGCGATCGCGCAGCGCCAGCAGCTCGCGCTGAATGTCCTGGTCCGAGGGACGGGAATCTCGCATCGGTATCTCTCCGCAAACCATCTCAGTGGCCGCTGGCGGTGAGCAGACGATCCAGCGCGTTGGCGAAGGCCTGCCTGTCCGCCGCCGAATACGGCCGAGGACCGCCCCGCGCCTGGCCGCTGGCACGCATCTCCTCCATGAAATCGCGGATGTTCAGCCGCTCGCGGATATTGGCCTCGGTATAGAGCGCTCCGCGCGGATCGAGCACCCGCACCTGACGCGGCACCAGCTCGGCGGCCAGCGGGATGTCGGCGGTGATCACCAGATCGCCAGCCTGCGCCTGTCGGACGATGTAATTGTCGGCCACGTCGAAGCCGGCCGCGACCTGCACGGCCCGAATCCGCTTGCTCGGCGGCGTGCGGATGGGCTGGTTGGCCACCAGCACCACTTCCAGCGCGCGCCGCTCGGCGGCACGGAACACGATCTCCTTGACCGGATTGGGACAGGCGTCGGCGTCGACCCAGATGCGCATGGCGGCTCCTCCTCGGCGCGAACCAGTGTAGCGCGGCGGCGCTGCTTGAAAGCGGCGGTGGGCGACGGCATTGAGAATGATCCACGGCAGACCTCGGGAGACGACATGCCTAACCCCGTCAGCCAGGCCGTTACCGCCGCAAGCCGACTCGCCCTGATGCCGCTGACCTGGTGGCAACTGTGGTGGGCCGCCACCGAAACTGTCACTTACCGGCTGGCCATGGTGGCCAACGCCGGGCTGTTCCCGGACGTCGCGCTGCAGCGCGAGTATCAGCGCATGGTCGACGAAAAGGCGGCCGCCGCCCGGGAATCGACGCTGATCATGCAACGCGCGTTCGCGCGGTCCGGCTTCGCCTCGCCGCTGACGCCGTGGCGGCAGTGGCTGCTCGCCGTCCAGTCCGGCGCCGAACTGCAGCGCACCTGGCTGCGCGAGGCGGTGCGCTGGCAACAATCGCTGGGCATGGGCGCCCCTCTGCTCCTGGCCGGCAGCCGGCACCTGGAGCCGTGGCGGCGGCGGGCGGTCGCCAACGCCCGCCGACTGCGTCGCGCCCACCAGTCCCGCTGAGCGCCGCATTTGACCTCGCGCGGCAGACGGCTATACTGCATGGCAAGTATTGTCGTGGCGCCTCCGGTCTGCGCCCCGAAGGCCCACCATCCTTCAAGACAAACTTGCGGGTTCTCCTTTCCGCGCCAACGTTACGGCGCACCCTGGCAAGGCTATCCGTCGACCCTCTCTCACCCAACGCCTTGACCGGGCCCCGGCCGATCCGGGGTGGCGGTATCCAGGAGCATTTCCATGTCTTTCACTCAACTCGGTCTGCTGGCCGAGCTTACCCGCGCCGTTGCCGAACAAGGCTATAACGAGCCCACCCCGATCCAGCGACAGGCCATCCCGTTAGTGCTGGCCGGCCGCGACCTGCTCGCCGGCGCCCAGACCGGCACCGGCAAGACCGCCGCCTTCACCCTGCCGCTGCTGCAACGCCTGCACGGCGCGGCCCCCTCCCCCCGCGGCAAGGCGGTGCGGGCGCTGGTGCTCACGCCGACCCGCGAACTGGCCGCACAGGTGCTGGAGAGCATCCAGGCCTACGGCAAATACCTGCCGCTGCGGGCTACGGCCGTTTTCGGCGGGGTCGGCATCAATCCGCAGATCGCGACCCTGCGCCGCGGCGTCGACATCCTGGTGGCGACGCCGGGCCGGCTGCTGGACCACATCGGCCAGCGCACGGTCGACCTGTCGCGGCTCGAGGTGCTGGTGCTGGACGAAGCCGACCGCATGCTCGACATGGGCTTCATCCGTGACATCCGCCACATCATCGCCCTGCTGCCGGCTCGACGGCAGAACCTGCTGTTCTCCGCCACCTTCTCCAACGAGATCCGGGCCCTGGCGGAAGGCCTGCTGAACGACCCGGCCAGCGTCGACGTCGCCCCCAAGAACGCCACCGCCGCCACCGTCGAGCAGACGGTGTACATGGTCGACAAAGGCGACAAGCGCGCGCTGCTGGCTCACATGATCGGCACCGGCGACTGGCGCCAGGTGCTGGTGTTCACCCGCACCAAGCACGGCGCCAACCGTCTGGCCGAGCAGCTCGAACGAGACGGTCTCAGCGCCGCCGCCATTCACGGCAACAAGTCGCAAAACGCCCGCACCAAGGCGCTGGCCGACTTCAAGCAGGGCCGCGTCCGCGTGCTGGTGGCCACCGACATCGCCGCCCGCGGCCTGGACATCGAAGCGCTGCCGCACGTCGTGAACTACGAGCTGCCCAACGTCCCGGAAGACTACGTGCACCGCATCGGCCGCACCGGTCGCGCCGGCTGCAACGGCCACGCCGTGTCGCTGGTCTGCCCCGACGAACGCCAGCTGCTGGCTGGCATCGAGCGCCTGATCAAGCGCCACCTGCCGGTGGCCACGGCCGACGGCTTCGTGCCGAAACCGCGCTCGGCCGAGGCGAGCGCTCCCAGCCACGACGAGCGACGGCACGAGCAGCATCCCCAGCGCCGCGCGGTGCAGCAAACGCCGAACGGTCAGCAACGGCCGGGCCGCAGCCGTCGCCGCCGACCGGCGCGGCGCGCGCAGCCAGCCCCGGTCTGAACCGGACTCCCACCGGAGCCGCCGCGCCCGGGAGGGTGCGGCGGCCGCGCACGGACCCGACCGTGCCTAGCGTCCATTCCGCCCTCATCTAGCGAAGAAGCCTGCC
>ERZ777003.237-NODE-237-length-115799-cov-12.721722_pt1 | contig 115799 bp, 96 predicted proteins | sample MGYA00374956_ERZ777003 | MGnify/ENA primary metagenome ERZ777003 (study PRJEB29302, sample SAMN06268252) | bioreactor metagenome | isolation source: Joint BioEnergy Institute, California, USA | place: USA:Joint BioEnergy Institute, California, USA | collected...
TCGTTTAGTTCCTCGGTATGGTCCTTGTTCGGTGGTCTGTATGCGCTTTTTGTATACTGCCACGCAGGTATCTCTGCTTACAATGTCCGGATGCTTTTCAGAAAGCTTCTTGTACTTTGCTGCCACAGGCGAAACGCCCTACTCGGTGGGGTAGCGCAAGCCCCACGGCGCGCGGATGCGGTCGAGCGTTTGCATCAGGGTCAGCGTCTCATCGAGCGGCATGATCGGGCTTTCGAGCTCGCCCGCCCGTAGGCAGCGCATCACCTCGGCGGCCTCGTAGTTGTAGCCGTTGCCTACCAACGGCTCCTCGATCAGCTCATCGGGTTGGCCAGGTCGCGAGATCGTCATCTGCGTGCCGCGCAGCCAGTTGTTGATCGTGATGTAGCCCGTGGTGCCACGGATGATCACCTGTTGCGGCCCGGCTGTGCGGGTGGCTGTGGCGAGCAACGCCAACTGCCCACCAGCATACCGCTGCACGATCGCGGCCTGCTCATCGACACCCGTCTCGCCCAAATGCGCGTAGCCCGTCACCTCGGTCGGCGTGCCCAAGATCATCGAAGCCATCGAGACGGGGTAAATGCCCGCATCGAGCAGCGCGCCGCCACCAAGCTCCGGCGCGAACAAGCGGCCCTGCGGGTTGAACTCGGCGCGGAACGAGAAATCGGCATGGACGATGCGCACGTCGCCGATCACACCCTCGGCCAGCATCGCCCGCAACCGCACAAACAGCGGCAGGAAGCGCGTCCACATCGCTTCCATCAAAAAGAGACGCTTCTCGCGGGCCACCCGGATCAGATCGGCGGCCTCGGTGGCGTTGATAGTGAATGGCTTTTCGCAGAGCACCGCTTTGCCCGCGTTCAGGCAGAGCAGCGTGTGTGGGTGATGATATGGATGCGGCGAGGCCACGTAAATCACATCGACATCGGGGTCGTTGACGAGTGCCTCGTAGCTTGCGTGACGGTGCGGGATGTTGAAGCGCTCGCCGAATGCCTCGGCGGTGTGCGCAGCCCGCGAACCAACCGCGACCAGTTCGGCATCATCGAGAAAGCTCAGCCCGGTCGCGAACGAGGCGGCGATACCTCCAGCCCCTAAAATCCCCCAGCGAATCGTACCCATACTCTGTTCCTTTGCGCTCTCAGAGATGTTCCAGTTCGCCGTGCCGAAGCCGTTTCGGACGATGATGATGCATATGGGCTTGGCGTTGGCGTTGCCTACTATGCGCTCGGAATCTTACCACAATGACCAGTACGATGCGGCTAGTTGTTATTGGCAGCGATGCTGGCGAGTGCTTGACCTAAGTTGCCGGGTGTATCGATGTGGTCAAACTTCATATCGATAGCTACCAGGGTTTGCGCGAGTTGCGCGCTGATCCCGCTTATCACCACGCGCGCGCCGAGCAACTGCACGGCTTGCGAGATCCGCATCAGCTGCGTGGCCACCTCCTTATCGAGCGAGGCCAGCGAGGTGACATCGATCACCACCGTGCGGATGCGCTGCTGCGACACCACTTTCAGCAAACGCTGCTGAATCGTATCGGCGCGACGGATGTCCATATCACCTACCAGCGGCACCACCAGCGCCTGGTTGCCAACGGGCAGGAGCGGGATCTCGAGCGTTTCGATGACTTTGTGAAGGCGCTCCTGCTCGGCCTGCTGGAATTGCTCAAGCTCCTCTTGAGCGGCCTTCGCCTGTTGCTGCGCGATCTCTGTCTGTTCGACCTGTTCTTTGGCGAGTTGGAGCGCTTGGTGCTGGAGTTGGCTCATCTGGCCGTAGATCAGCCACGTTAATAGCAGGATCGAGAATGCGCCGATGATCTTGATCGGAAACTGCAGATTGCCCAGTAGAAATTGCCACGAGCTATCGAGCGGATGGAAGTAGGTGATCACATTGCAGATCAAGCAAACAACCAATGAAACAATAGCTATCCATCGTCTGGTGTTGCTCGCGATCACAAGCAGAGTAAGCGGTGAGATAAGGGTGATAAGGAAGTCAAGCTCAGGAAAAATCAGGCTCAACACAAAACAGACAATGAAGCTCGCCCATGAATTGAGCAGAGCGAGTAGTTCGTTGGTGAGTTGCTTGCGTATCACAAGCATAATACCCTGAATGATAACGGTAATGCCTGTTGTGATGGCGAGGATATAAGCAATCGTATTGCCGGTTTGTAGGCCGACGATAAACCACAATATACAGATCGGCACAAAGCTCATCGCCGTCATATACAGCATTCGATAGAGTAGTTGGCGATTCTTTTGCTCAAGGAAGTGCGTCACAGAGAGGCGTTGATTGCTCGTTAGGGCTTGAAGTTGGTTCGTATCTCCTATCATAGCTGCCATTCCCTTATTTCTGTTGCTTTTTGCTCCGATGTCGCCGAATTTCGCCCGAGCGACAACATGTCACAAACCCCACGCGCAACATTCAATGAAAAAGATGTACCCGTTGAACATGCTGATAGAGGCGAAAACAGCTTGCTAATCGTGATGATCCAATCGGCGTTGGCGAGAACCGTGGCATCTGCCGATGCAGTGGAAACCCTGTGCCGTGGTTATATCTTCCTATGTAGAGAGAACATCATTCACAGCGAAGAACCTCCGTGATTCTCTACTGTGTGGAACTAATCCGAGCAATTGATACAGAGACAGAAGCAAGAATATTGCAAGGGCCACTACATGCGCTGGGGTAGAAGATGTGGCTTCGGGGCGCGGAAACCACTATAAACTCGTCTTGTTATTGTATAGCAGCTTTTATCGATGTGCAAAATGAGTTGTGTGATACATGAATGATACACTTTTGATTTTTGATGTTTGTATATGCAAAATAATTACATTTCGTGATCGTTTCGTGATCTGGTAGATGGAATCAATGTATATGCCTTTAGAATGCGGAATATGCGTATGTTCATCTTTCATGTGGAAGCCTTGACAGCCATACCCCCCTGTGTTATAGTGGCAACTGTATCAATCAACTCATACACTTCTTGTTAGCGGCAAGATGTCGCTTATGTCCATGATGACCGTATTCAGGGGTGCTGTCGCGAGCGCTACTGCGTTTGAGAGACCCTTGAAAGTTCTGTGAGTCTTGTTTCGTGCAATGGCTCTTTTTTGTTTATCGCTGGGACCCCGCACTTTTCCTATTCTTGTGTGCACATCAATGACGAATTGTGCCAGCTTTGGCTTCGTTCGTGAGCGGTTCGTGTGAGCCGCTCTGTCATACGCTTCAATTGGGCCCATATCAAGAGGAGGGCAGCTATGAGCTGGCTAAACCGTCGGTTGGGAATCGGACTACTACTTGTTGTTTTGCTCAGCGCGTGTGGTGGGCAAGCGCCTGCCGCCCCTGCGCAGCCCACAAGCGCGCCTGCGGCTGCTGAGCCGACTGCGGCTCCGGCTGCCGAGGCGACTGCGGCTCCGGAAGCTCCGGCTGCCGAGCCTACAGAGGCTGCTCCGGTTGCAGATGCTCCACAGGGTGGTGTCGCTCGCATCGCTATTCAGACACAACCGGGCTCGTTCAACCCGGTCTTGCCCGCCGAGCTGAGCGCATCGATCGTGAACGCGGCCCTGTTTGCGCCGCTGACACGCATGAACTCGGAGACCTTCGCTATCGAGCCGTACCTGGCCAAGAGCTGGGAAGCCTCGGACGATCTGAAGGTCTGGACCTTCACGCTCCAAGAGAACGCCGTTTGGCACGATGGTCAGCCGATCACTGCCGAGGACGTGAAGTTCACCTTTGAGCGCATCCTCGACCCCGATGAGGGCGCGACGAATCGTCGCGACTTGGCTGGCGTCGAGAGCATCGAGGTCATCGACGAGCACACCTTCAAGGTCACGCTGAAGGAGACCGACGCCTTCTTTGCCGACCGCCTGTCGTTGGGTGGTTTGGAGCCGCTGCCCAAGCACCTGCTGGATGGCGATGCTCCGCTGTCGTCGTACACGGATTTCAACACCACCAGCCCGGTTGGTAGCGGCGCTTTCAAGATGAAGCAAGTCGTCACGGGTAGCTCGGTCGAGCTCGAAGCCTTCGACGACTTCTTCTTCGGTCGCCCCAAGCTCGATGGCCTGCTGTTCAAGGTCGTCGCCGACATCAACCAGCGCGTGGTGCAGTTGCGCACCGGCGACCTCGACTGGGTCGATATCGAGCCAGTGCACATCGCGCAGTTGGAGGGCCAGCCGAATATCGAGGTGATCAACGCCGCCAGCAACCGCTACCAGATCATGGACTGGAACCACGACGCGACGAAGTGGACCTTCTTCGTCGATCCGAAGGTGCGCCAGGCCATGTACTACGCCGTCGATCGCGATCAGATCCTGCAGGCGGTGGCCCAGGGTCACGGCGTGGTGAACGACTCGTATGTGCCACCTACGATCGCTTGGATCCCGCCCACGGGCATCGACCAGTACAAGTACGATCCTGAGAAGGCCAAGGCCCTGCTCGCCGAGGCCGGCTGGACCGATACCGATGGCGATGGCATCCTTGACAAGGACGGCGAGCCGTTCAAGTTCTACATCCTGGTCGATAAGGGCAACGTGCAGCGCGAGCAGATCGGTCTGATCCTGCAGCAGTTCTACAAAGATATCGGCATGGATGTCGATTACGTAGTGGGTGAGCGCGGTGGCCGCTGGATCGAGGAGACCAACCAGGGCACCTACCCGGTGCGCTTGGCCGAGTACCCGATCCCGCACCCGGTGTGGTTGGAGCGCATCTTCGCGACCGGCCAGGCCAACAACTCGCGCAACTCGAGCAACCCCGAGGTCGATGAGTTGTTCAAGCAGTTGTCGCAGACCGCCGATCGCGATGAGCAGGCCGCGGTGATCAACAAGATCGACGCGCTGTTGCAGGCAGATCCGCCCTCGATGGTGATCTTCCACCGCAACCAGTACACCGCTCGCAACGCAGCGCTGAAGAACGTGCCGAACGGCGAGCTGAAGCTCTCGATGTCGGCCGCGTACCAGATGTACTTCGAGCGCTAGTTCGGTTATCGCTTTGGTTGGGCGCACACCACGGCAGGAGCTTGTGGTGTGCGAACCCATCATCTCGTCTCTGTGGTCGGTTCTGATCCGCTGCGGGTGAGAATCGGCCACAGCAGCAGCAGAAGATCGCTACTGCGCTGCCACTCTCTAACATGATCCGGTTTATGCACCCACAATTAGGCATAGAGATGCGAGGGATGCCACTATGTTGCGTTATCTAACTCAACGCACGCTCGCCTCGCTGGCGGTGCTGTTTGTGATCGTCAGCTGTACCTTCTTCTTAATCAAACTTGCCCCAGGCGGTCTCTCGATCCTCACTAGCCCCGAGATGGACCCCGAAGTCGTTGCCCGTATTACTGCCAATCTTGGCCTTGATCAACCTGCCCACGTTCAGTACATGCGCTGGCTGAGCAGCGTTGTGAAGGGCGATCTTGGCCAATCGCTGATCTACAACCGCCCCGTTTTGACGATGGTGATGGAGCGCTTGCCCGCCACCCTGCTGCTGACGGGTAGCGCGTTGCTCGTGGCGATCATCGTGAGTATCCCCTGCGGTATCCTGAGCGCTCGGCATCAGCATAGCTGGATCGACCAAGCGCTGAGCTTCATCAGCTTCTTGGGCCTGGCTATTCCGGGCTTCTGGCTCGGTATTTTGCTGGTGCTGCTGTTCGCGGTGAAGCTGCGCTGGTTGCCCGCCGCTGGCATGATGACCGCTGGGCAGGAGTTTTCGTGGATCGATCGGGCGCGCCACTTGGTGATCCCCACCATCGTGCTGGCGGTGCCCTCGATGGCCGAGTTGATGCGGTTCACTCGCTCGACCTGGATCGACCTGCAGCATCAAGATTTTGTGCGGGTTGGCCGCGCCAAGGGCTTGTCGGAGTTCGCGATCCAGTATCGCCACATCCTCAAGAATGCGCTGATCCCGATTGTGACGGTGATCGGCCTGTTCCTGCCGCGTTTGGCTGGCGGTGCTGCTATCATCGAGACGCTGTTTAGCTGGCCTGGTATGGGCAGCCTGGCGATCGATGCGGCGACCAATCGCGATGCGCCGCTCATCCTTGGCGTGACGATCATTGTGTCGATCACGGTGATTCTCAGCAATTTATTGGTGGATCTCACGTACCCGCTGCTTGATCCACGATTGAAGAGGCGCTGATGTCGCAACTACGTTCTGGCCCATCTGTTGCGCCGCACGGCTCAGCCGCCGCTCAGGTGTCCGAGGTGCCACCAAAGCGTAGCGCTTGGCGCAACCTGATCCGCGCGTTTAAGCGCAACCCGCTGGCCATATTCGGCGTGTGTTTTGTAACCCTGGTCGCCCTGCTGGCGATCCTAGAGCCGTATCTGGGCTTGCCCGAGGCCACCAAGATCAACCTGCTTAAGACGCTCGCCCCGCCGAGCAGTGAGCATCTGCTGGGCACCGATGAGAATGGCCGCGATATCTTCGTCCGCCTGATTCAAGGTGGCCGCATCTCGCTGCTGGTCGGCTTGGTCGGCGCACTGCTCACCGTGTTGATCGGCGCTACGATCGGCTTGGTGGCGGGCTTCAGCGGTGGCGCCATCGACATTTTGCTGATGCGCATCACCGATGGTATGATGGCCGTGCCGCTGTTCTTCTTGGTATTGGTGATTGTGGCGATCTTCGGCTCGTCGGGCACGATCCTCGTCGTTACGCTGGCGCTCACCCGCTGGATGAGCGTGGCGCGGTTGGTACGCGCCGAGGTGCTGCGCAGCAAGCATATGGATTATGTGTTGGCCGCTTCGAGCTTGGGCTTGCCAAGCACTCGCATTATGCTACGGCACCTGTTCCCCGCCGCGCTGCCCACCACGATCGTCACAACCTCGCTCGGTGTGGGCGAGATCATGCTCGTCGAGGCGGGCTTGAGCTTCTTGGGATTGGGTATCCTGCCGCCAACGCCTTCGTGGGGCAACATGCTCAGCAACAGCCAGTATTACATCTGGTCGGCTCCGCACTTGGCGATCTACCCAGGCCTGATGATTCTGTTGGCAGTGCTCTCCTTCAACGCGATCGGTGATGCGCTGCGTGATCTGCTCGATCCGCGCTCCGGCGCCAAGTGATAAAGCAAGGAGCAACTAGTGTCTCAACCGTTTACTGTGCTGGTAAGCCAAAAAGCATCGCCCGAGGATATTGCGAATCTGCGCGCCTCCTTCCCCGATATCGTCTTTTGCCACTTGCCAGCCGATGGCAACGTGCCGCCCGAGGCGCGACACGCCGAGGTGCTCTTTCGCTGTGCGATGCCCAAGGATGCGCTGCGCAATATGGTCTCGCAGACGCCGAACCTCAAATGGGTGCATACCAGCACGGCTGGCTTCGATTGGGTGATGATCCCCGAACTGCTGGAGCGCCAAGTGACGATCACGCGCTCGGCCACCGCCTATCACATCCCGATCGCCGAGTTCGCCCTCACCTTTATGCTGATGGTGAGCAAGCGCATGCCCGCGCTGCTCGATGCGCAAGCCGCGCGACAATGGGCGCCGCCCGATCCGGATGAACTGGCGGGCCTGACGGTCGGCATCGTGGGTGCGGGCGCGATCGGCACCGAGTTGGCGAAGCGCTGCGTCGCCTTCGATATGCGGGTGATCGGGATGCGTCGCACGCCGCGCCCCGTGCCATACTTCGAGCATGTCGGCGGGCCGGAGGAGCTGCCCGATCTGCTGCAACAGTCCGACTTTGTGGTGTTGGCCTGCCCGCTCACACCCGAGACGCGCGGCATGATCGCGGCCCCGCAACTGCGCCAAATGAAGTCGAGCGCCTACCTCATCAACATCGCCCGTGGCGCGCTGATCGTCGATAACGACCTGCTGCAAGCGCTGAACGAGGGCTGGATCGCAGGCGCCTGTCTCGATGCCTTCGAGCAGGAGCCGCTGCCCGAGGATCATCCGCTGTGGAGCGCGCCCAACACCATCATTACGCCGCACTGCTCGTACCGCTCGCCGAACGGTATGAAGCGCATCGTTGCGGAGTTCAAGGCCAACCTTCAGCGCTATCTCAATAACGAGCCGTTGCAGAACGCGCTCGGCGACCCGAACCTGGGGTATTAAGAGGAGAATGGCCACCATGCACTACGAATCGCTGGATGCTGTGCCGCAGCAGCCTGGGCGCTACCTCGTTCGCGTTCCGATCACCACCGATATGAACGGCATGCAAGTCGCGTTGACGGTGCATGTGTTGGTGGGCCAACGTCCCGGCCCGACGCTCACCCTGCTCTCTGGCCTGCACGGCAACGAGTGGGGCCACTTACACTTCTTCAAAGAGTTTGTCGAGACCTGCGATGTGCAGCAACTGGCTGGCCGCGTGCTGGTGGTGCCGATGGCCAACGCGGTCGCCTTCGGCACGCTCTCGCGGGTGGTGCGCGACGATTCGGATAACCCCGACTCGAACCGCGTGTTCCCGTACAGCGGCCCGCAGCAGACCTGGCTCTCCGAGCAGGTGGCCCTCGCTGTGGCGCGCAACGTCGTCGATGTGGCCGATTGCTTGATCGATTATCATCTCGGCATGTGGGGCTCGGTGCTCGGCTCGTCGATCGTGGGCATCGACTATTCGCGCCCCGAGGTCAATCAGCGCTGCCAGGAGTTGAGCATGCTCTACGGCGTGCCGCTGATCTACGGCACGCGCGCAATGGGCGCCTTCCCTGGGCCGCGCTCAAGCGCGAGCTACGCCTGTGAGGTGCGTGGCATCCCCGCGTTCGGCAGCATGTTGGGTGGCATGGGCTTCGATCAGGTGCTGGAGCAAGAGTGGGCCGCCACCAACCTGCGGGGCATTTACAACGTGATGAAGGGCTTGGGCATGCTCGAAGGCGCGCCAGAGTTGCCCGAGCGCTACCTGATTTACGAGCGTGTGCAGCGCGTAAACCCTCGTGTGGGTGGCTTGCTGCTGCCCTCCAACACCACCGAGACGTTCGGGCGGTTGGTGCAGGCGGGCGAGTTGCTGGGCCGTGTCGTGAGTCCGTTCACCTTCGAGGTGCTGGAGGAGTTGCGCGCACCGTTCGAGGGATACCTGGCCTATTGGGCGCGTAGCTATCCGTTGCGCCCGGGCGATTGGGCGTATGCGGTCATCCCAATCGATCACCCTGGCACGCGTTGGGTGCAATACCCTCATTGGCAAGCACAAGCATAAGATCGATGGGGATTCGTTTGTGAAGCTGGAGGGCCACGATGGAAGACCAAACTCTGCCCCCCGAGAAGAAGTTCCCGTTGAGTATTAAGTTATTGGAAGGGCCGGGCCACCTCCCGATCCATAGCCAGATCAAGAATGCCCTGAGCTATGCGATCGGCGGTGGACTCCTACCGCCAGGTACGCAGGTTGCTTCGGTGCGCGAACTCGCCGCCGAGCTCAAACTCGCCACGAACACCGTGGCGCGCGCGTACCAGGAACTGCAAGAAGAAGGTCTATTGGTCACGTATCCCGGGCGTGGCACCTTTGTGAGCGATACGTTGATCGCAGAAGAGCAACCGGCCAACACGCGCGACGCCACATTGCTCGCGATTTTGCAGCCCGGTATCGAATCGGCCCGCTCGATCGGCTACAGCACCGATGAGATTCGCGCGGCCATCAACAATCTCCTGAGCAATGTCATCACCGTGGGCCTGATCGGCATCAGCCGCCCGGTGGTGGATAAATGGCGAACCGTGCTAGAGCAGGAGTTCGGCGAACTCAATATTGAAGTTGTGCCGCTTACGATCGCCGATCTGCAGCAGAATGAAGCTGCGAGCCTGGCAGCGCTGAAGGATGCCAAGCACGTCTTTACGCTCGTCACCACCTACGCATTCACGCGCGAGTTGCTGCGCCCGCACCAGAAGAAGGTATCGGCGCTGATCACCGAGTTATCGATGGCGACACACCAACAACTCGCCGAACTCCCCAGTAATCAGCCGGTTGGCTTGGTGTGCATCGATCAGTACGAAAATAGCATGTTGGGCCTGATTAGCCCATATGTCGATGTGGATCTGGTGCGTCGTGTAGCGCCCGACGATACACCTGCCCTCAAATGGCTGCTTGCTGAGGTGTCGTTGATCATTCATACCTCGGCTTCTAAGCCCGCGATCACTGCATTGGAACCACGAAATGTGCGCATGATCGAACTGGAATTTGTGCCAAACCGCGAGTGTTTTCGTCAACTGTACACCCTGCTTAAGCACGAGCGGGAAATGAAGGGAGTTCTCTGATGTCCACCACCGAAGTTCGACCGAATCGTGGATTCCATCCTGTTCTTGAGACGGATACCCCCTACATCGTGATTGATGCCTGTATGCAGATCTGGGAGGATGCCGACTGGTCGGTTGCCCACAAGCACGGCGCAACCGTCTATGGCGTCACCGCGTGGCGACCGCACGCCCCGTTCGATCAGGCAGTCGAAGAGTTGATGTACTGGCATCTGATCGCTCGCAAGAACGAGAACATCGTTGTGGCCACCACGGTCGATGATATTCGCCAGGCCAAGGCTAACGGCAAGGCCGCCTTATTGCTGGCCACTCAAGGCGGCGACGCGATCGGCAACAAGCTGTACCGTGTCGAGACCTTCCAGCGTCTCGGCCTGCGCATGATGATCCCGGCCTACAACAACAGCAACCACATCTGCGATGGCTGTCTCGACCGCACCGACAGCGGTTTGACTCGCTTCGGCGAGTTGGTGGTCGATGAGTGCAACCGCGTGGGCATCGTGCTCGACTGCACGCACGTGGGCCGCCGCGCCACGCTTGAGATCATCGAGCGCAGCAGCCAGCCCTGCGTCTTTAGCCACTCGAACCCGAGCGCCTTGGTCGAGAACCGCCGCAACATCGACGACGAGCAGATCAAGGCGTGTGCTGCGAAGGGCGGTGTGATCGGCTTGGCGCCGTGGGGGCCGTTGCTGTTCAGCAGCAAGCACACCGCTCGCCCCACCGTCGAGGATTTCATCGATCACATCGATTACATCGCGCAGTTGCTCGGCAGCACCGACAACATCGGCCTCGGCACCGACTTTAGTTTGGGCACCTACGGTCGCCACGATCCCGATCCTTGGGGCGAGCCGAAGGAGACCGGCTTCGGCGCGGTGGCCGTCAACTTCAACAAGGTCGTCCCGCCCATCACCACGTCGCCGCTGCGCTTCGCCGAAGGCTTCGACTCGTACCCCGAGGTCACGAACTTCATCGACCGCTTGCGGGCGCGCGGCTACGGCGAGGAAGATGTTCGCAAGATCCTGGGCGAGAACTTTATGCGCGTGTTCGCTCAGGTTTGGAAATAACCCTACAACGAGAGGAAATCAAGATGGCTATCAGTGATACAATCGACCGTATGGCAGCCTTCCCGGAGAAGCTGTTAGCACTCCTTGAGGGTGCCGAGCCAGAAGCACTCACCTATCGTCCCGGCCCCGAGGAATGGTCGGTTGTCGAAGTGATCGGTCACCTCGACGATGTCGACGCGCTGATGCGTGGTCGCATCGAGGCTGCGCAGGCATCGGATACGCCCGAAGTGACTGTGTACAAGGAACACAACGCGATCGTCGAGCGCGACTTCCAGAACCAGCCGTTCGAGACGGTGCTCAAGAACTTCTTGGCGGGCCGCGAGAGCTTCCTTGAGATGATGCGCGCCCTGACACCCGAGCAACTGCAGCGCGGCGTGCGACACCCGATGCACGGCTTCATGTCGTCGGAGCGCATCCCCGCCTCACTGCCCAAGCACGATCTGACGCACTACAACCAGATCGCGGGCAACCTAGCGCTCTACGCCTTCGAGAAACGCGCAAAGTAACACTCGGCATCAGCAACACGGTCAGGTTCGCGAAACGCAGCCTGGCCGTGTTTGTCATTTCAAACCATGCCAAATCCGAAAGATTATTTGCACAAGCGGCATGTGAGTGTTATGGCGTACTGACCAACCGGGTTTGGTATCACTCAGCCACTTGCCTCCGATCCCGACAAAGTATGACCCGAAAACATCTGCATACGAGATTGTATGGTAAGATACCCGATATTTCCTCTGCCACTCGAAACGGGCCATAAGGCTACGCAGGGAAACGCATTGCACGCATTGGATGCGGCATGAAGGTGTCTCACATTGCTGAGATAACCACACTTCTCGTTGTCTTGAACAGGGAAATACTTACCAAACGGAGGAGGCTATCTGAGAACGTACAAAACCTTTTGCGCATAGTGGCGCATCACATCACATAGTGCCTTGTTGATGCGGTTTAACATTCGGTGTTCTGCACCACTGTTCGATCAACATAGGCATTAATCGAACGGTAACCGTGCTTTCAGAGCCGTATCATCAAGGCATCAGGTCTTTCCCCTATAATCGTAGTAGACCTCGCTACGGTAGTTATGACACCCAAAGCGAACACAGGAGAGAGGCACACAAAGGGGGCCTATGCCCTTGACCGATCATCTCCACACATCACACGATAGGAGTTGCTATGCGAATTCGTTTCATCTCAATGTTAGTGTTTGTGGCGATCCTCGGCACGCTGGTGGTCTGGCCCCGCGATAGCCGCGCCGCTGCCAACAGCCCTGATGCTGTGCCGCCCTCGTTGCCGCCCTCAAGCGTGCAATACTACCCAGAAACCGGTCACTCGGCGGTGAACTCCTTCCAAGAATTTTGGAAGCGCACCCCCAACGCCCTGTTCGTGTTGGGCTACCCGATCTCGCAGCCTTTCATCGAAGAGAGCTTCACCGAGCCAGGCACGTATTATCGCGTTCAATATTTCGAGCGGGCCATCCTAGAGGAGCACCCCGAGAATCAGGGCACCCAATACTACGTGTTGGGCCGCCTGCTGGGCAATAAGATCATCGAGGGCCGCGAACACGAAGCGCCCTTCCAGCCCGTGAGCGACCCTGGCGATGGTACCTATGACCACTTGACGGGCCATACCCTGCGCAACGAACCCGCCCCGTTCCGCAACTTCTACATGAACAACGGTGGCCTTGAGGTGTTCGGTCGGCCCAAGTCCGAGCAGTTCCAGGAGCGAAACCAGGCGACTGGCGAAGTCTACTGGGTGCAGTACTTCGAGCGACAGCGCATGGAATGGCACCCCGATGAGCCAGATCCGCGCTACCGCATCCTGTTGGGCCTGTTGGGCAACGAATACCGCGATGCCCATCACCAGGGCAACCCGGCATTCAACCCCGTGCCTCGCGAGCAAGCGCTGCCGCAGCCCTTTATCTACGGCTACAACGCTCTGCTCTACGGTCAGGGCACCGAATGGCAGGATCGCAACCGCGTGCTCACGCTCTCGAAGAACTCTGGCGTGAATTGGTTGCGCCAACAAGTGCGCTGGCAAGACCTGCACGACCGCTCCGGCGCGATCTACTGGGGCGAGCTCGATGACATCGTCAACGACGCGCACGCCGCCGGTGTCAACCTGCTGCTGAGCGTGGTGCGCGCCCCAAGCTGGGCGACTCCCAACGGCAACAACGGTCTGCCTTCGCGCGCGCATATCGGCACCTTCGCACACTTCATGGGCGAGATGGCCGCGCGCTACAAAGGCAAAGTCCAAGCCTACGAGATCTGGAACGAGCAGAACCTCGCCTATGAGAACGGCGGCACGGTCGCGAGCGCCAGCCTGTACATGGATGTGCTCGTCGCCGCCTACGATGCGATCAAAGCTCGTGACCCGCAGGCGATCGTCGTCTCCGGCGCACCATCCTCAACGGAAACGAACCGTTCGGATATCGCCCTGAGCGACCTGACCTTCTTCCGCCAGATGTTCTCGGACCCGCGCTTCCGCAGCCACGTCGATGTGATCGGTGTGCACCCGGGTGGCCAGAGCAACCCGCCCGACACGATGTGGCCCGATAACCCGAGCACCAAGCCGGGCTGGACCACGAGCCGCGAGTTCTACTTCCGCCGTATCGAGGATGTGCGCGCCCTGATGGTTCAGTACGGCCTCGGCGATCGGCAGATGTGGATCACCGAGTTCGGCTGGGCCACCGCCAACAACACGCCTGGCTACGGCTTCGGCAACAACACGAGCTTCGAGGAACAGGCCGCCTACATCACGCGCGCCTTCCAGATGGGCCGCTACGACTACGCGCCCTGGGTCGGTGCAATGTTCCTCTGGCAGCTCAACTTCGCGGTGGAATGGAAGTACAAAGGCAACGAGCTGCACGAACAAGCCTCGTTTGGCGTCCTGAACGGCGATTGGAGCCCGCGTCCCGCGTATCACGCCATTCAGGCCATGCCGAAGAACTGAAACGTTTTGTACAGCGAGATGTCTAAGTGAGTAACCTTGCAGGATGGTTGGCCAAGTTGCCAGCCATCCTCATCCTATTTGATTGTTCGAGAATGCCATTATCCCAACGAATATTGGTTGAGCAGAACATACGTCTATCTCGGTTTTTGCACGTAGAAACTCGATACCACAAAAAGTGTATTGCAGAATCGTTCATGTGATTAGTTCGAATAACGCGGTAGATACGTCACTATAGTATACTAACCGCATGGTTTCAGAAGAGACCCTGATCTTGTGAAACCACGAAATCGTGTACAATACGCCAAATCTAAGGTAAGTGTCAACAAGGAGACCGATTGTGAAGATCTCCCTATTCCATTCACGTGTTGCAGCGATGTTGGTGATGGCGCTCTTGCTGCCGATCATTGCAGCGTGTGGTGGTTCGTCACAGACGAGCGAGCCAACACCGGCGCTGCCAACGGCGGCTGTCAGCACGCCAAGTCAGCCAACTACAACGCAGCCTACCGAGCCCCCCACGCCCACCGAGGAATCGGGGGAGCCTGTGCAGCCGACGGTGCCCCCGTCTGATGAGCCAATTACTGGGCCGCTCTCGACACCGTATCTTGAATATGGGGTGATTAATCACCTGTACTATACTGATCGCGGTCGCGTCCTCATCCTCACCAACAATGCTGGCTTCGATTGGGTGCGCCAGCAGATCCACTGGAAGGATATGGAAGGCCCCGAGCCTGGCAACTATGCCTGGGGTGATTTCGACGCTATCGTTGAGGATGTCGCAAACCACAACCTCAAATTGCTGGTCAGTGTCGTCAAATCGCCCGACTTCTACAACGAGACGAACGGCCTCCCACGCGATCCCAAGCCGCTCGGCGATTTCCTCGAAGCCCTCATGAAGCGCTACGGCAACAAGATCGGCGCGGTCGAGGTGTGGAACGAGCAGAACTTGGCTCGCGAGAACGGTGGTCGCGTTACCCTGGAGGATGCGGGCCACTACGTCGAGGTGCTGGCCGAAGCCTACCGACGCATTAAGGCCATCAGTCCTGGCACCTACGTGCTGGCAGCGCCGCCCTCCTCGACCGGCTTCAACCGTGAGGATGTGGCCGTGCCCGATGAGGACTTTTACCGCGCGATGTACAGCTACAAGAACGGGATGATCAAGGACTACTTCGACGCCCAAGCTGTGCACCCGGGTGGTGCCGCCAACCCGCCGCAGTACCTCTACCCCGATGAGCCGTACACCGTGCCGAACTGCCCGCCCGAGCTCGGCTCGTGCTGGACTAACGACGCGACGCACTACTTCCGACATATCGAGAATGTGCGCCGCTTCATGGTTGAGGAAGGTGTGGGCGATCATCAGATCTGGGTCACTGAGTTCGGCTGGGCCACCGCCAACAACACCCCGGGCTACGAGTTCGGCAACTTCGTGACGCCCGAACAGCAAGCACAGTACACTGTCGATGCTATGAAGTGGGCTCACGAGAAGTATCGCAACCCCGATGGTTCCTCGTGGATCGGCGTGATGTTCTTGTGGAACATGAACTTCGCGGTGATCTGGGCTGGCCAAGGCAACCCGAATCACGAAGAAGCCTCGTTCGGCTTGCTCAACCCCGATTGGAGCCCGCGCCCAGTCTTTGACGCGGTGCAAGGTTACCTCGCACGAGTCAAGAGCGAACGCTAATCGCAACAGCCTCTGCAAAGCCACGAGTCATTATGAGAGTGACTCGTGGCTTTTCGATTCCTCATCGTCGGCTACACACCAACTCCTATCCCAAACGAACGTTATGCTATAATGGCACACGTGCAGTTATAGCAACAGTGCGTATTCGTGCTGCAAATCGCTTTGAGAGAGAACACAGGCATGCCGTTCGCAGAAGTACATGGTCGCCCAATTTACTTGATGCCTTCGATCCTTTCGGCAGATTTCGCTCGCTTGGGCGAGGAAGCCCGTGCCGCCGAAGCTGCCGGAGCCGATGGCATTCAAATCGATGTGATGGACGGTGTGTTTGTGCCCAATATCAGCGTTGGCCTGCCAGTTGTCGCGTCGCTGCGCCGTACCGTCAACTTCGTGCTCGACTGCCACCTGATGATCACCCAACCCGAGCGTTACATCGCCGATTTCGTCAAAGCCGGTGCCAACCACATCACCGTGCATGCCGAAGCCACGCTGCACCTGCACCGCACCATCCAGCAGATCAAAGAGCACGGCGTTACCGCTGGCGTAGCGCTCAACCCCGCCACGCCACTCAGCGTGCTCGACGAAATTTTGCCTGACCTGGATCTGGTGCTGCTGATGAGCGTCAACCCAGGCTTTGGCGGCCAAGAATACATCGCGGCCACCACCGACAAAATCGCCAGAATGCGCGCCATCCTAGATCAGCGCGGCCTTGGGCATATCGCTCTGCAAGTCGATGGTGGCGTCAAGCTCAGCAATCTCGCCGAAGTCGTGAACGCGGGCGCCACCAGCCTCGTCGTCGGCTCGGCCATTTACAACCCACGTCAGAGCGTCGCCCAAGCGATCGACGACCTGCGCAAGGCAATGCCTTAGACCAAACGAACTATGCTGTCAGACACGCACGCCAAGACTGCGCAGCCCAACGTTGTGCTTGCCGCCACCCATCACGATCCCGATGGCCGCCTGTTCGCCCAAACCGAGCGGGTCGCTCCGCTGCTGTTGGGGATGGTGTCCTCTCTCGTGATCTTGGCGACCGCCACCACCCAAACGCGCTCAGTCGAACTGCTGCGCTCGCTGGGGGCAGTCGTCTCGTACGGGGCGGCCAACCAGGTGAGCGGCTTGGGTGGCATCGGGCGGGCGCGTCGCGACACGCTCGCACTCGCACTGCAGCAACCCGCGCCGACCATCCTGTTCTGCGATTTCGATCGGGCGCTGCATTGGGCCGAGTATCACCCAGACGAACTCGCCAGCGTGCTTGGGCAACTCGGCGCACACGATTGCACCGTGCTTGGTCGCACACCGCGCGCCTTCGCCTCGCACCCGCGCATGCAGCGCGACACCGAGGCGATCGTCAACGAGCGCTTCGCGGCCTTCAGTGGCTACGCCTGGGATGTCACCGCTGCCGCACGCGGCCTCTCGCGCCGCGCCGCCGAGGCCATCCTTGCGGGCTGCCCCGACGAAACCATTGGCACCGATGTCTCGTGGCCGCTGTACCTGGCCCGGCACGGCTATACTCTCGGCTACCGCGAAACCGAGGGCCTCGAATTCGAAACTGCTGATCGGTACGCCGATCAGGTGGCCGCCGCAGGTGGCCTGCAAGCCTGGATCGATATGCTCGACCAAGACCCGCAACGCTGGGTCGAACGGCTTGAAATCGCCCGTCTCGAAGTCGCAGCGCTATTACTCGTATCGTAACAGTAATCGGCGCACCAAAAATGTAGAACAAAAGCAGAAAGGTTGCTTGCACTTATGCCAAAAGATGGAATCACTCCACGCGCTAAAGATTATTCGCAGTGGTATTTGGATATTGTGCAACAGGCGCAACTGGCCGATTACGCCGAAGTTGTGCGTGGTTGTATCGTGTTCCGCCCGACTGGCTACGCGATCTGGGAGGCGATTCAGAGCGGCCTCGACCAGCGCATCAAAGCCACCGGTCACGTTAACGCCTACTTCCCGTTGCTCATCCCCAAAAGCTTCCTGATGAAGGAGGCCGAACACGTCGAAGGCTTCGCGCCGGAAGTGGCCGAAGTCACCCGTGCCAGCGGCGAGGACCTCACCGAGCCATACGTCATCCGCCCCACCTCCGAGACGATCATCGGCTACTTCTACTCCAAGTGGGTGCGCAGCTACCGCGACCTGCCGCTGCTGATCAACCAGTGGGCCAACGTGATGCGCTGGGAGATGCGCACGCGCCCCTTCCTGCGCACCGCCGAGTTCCTGTGGCAAGAGGGTCACACCGTCCACGCCACCGAGGCCGACGCCGAGCGCGAGACGCTGATGATCCTGCACGACGTTTACGCCGATTTCGTCGAGAAGGATATGGCGGTGCCTGTCTTCCGTGGCCTCAAGACGGCCAAGGAGCAGTTCCCGGGCGCGTTGCGCTCCTACTCGATCGAAGCGATGATGCAGGACGGTCGTGCGTTGCAGGCCGGCACCTCGCACAACCTGGGCCAGAACTTCGCCAAAGCCTTCGACATCACCTTCACCGACCAGAACAACACCATCCAGTACGCTTGGACGACCAGTTGGGGCGTCAGTACCCGCCTGATCGGCGCGCTGATTATGGCTCACTCCGACGACGAGGGTCTTGTGCTGCCGCCGCGCATCGCGCCAACCCAAGTCGTTGTGGTGCCGATCTACAAGAACGACACCGAGCGCAGCCTCGTGATGGAAGCCGTCGATAAGCTCACCGCAAGCTGGAAGGGCCGCCTGCGCTTCAAGGTCGATGATCGCGATCAACTCACCCCTGGCTTCAAGTTCAACGAATGGGAGATCAAAGGCATCCCGGTGCGCGTGGAAGTCGGCCCCAAAGATGTCGAGAAGGGCAGCGTTGCGATCGCTCGCCGCGACATCCCTGGCAAGGCAGGCAAGTCGTTTGTACCGCAAGAGGGCCTCACCGAGCGCCTCGAAGCGCTGCTCGAAGAGATCCAGCAGGCGCTGTTCGACCGAGCGCTGCGCTTCCGCGAGGAACACACCTTCACGGCGACTAACTACGAAGAGCTCAAGCAAGGCATTGAGAAGGGCTTCGTGCGTTGCTATTGGGCTGGCTCTCGCGAGGACGAGCAGCGTATTCAAGACGAAACACGGGCAACCATTCGCTGTCTCCCGCTCGATCAGCCCGATGTGCCAGGGAAGTGCATCCTGACTGGCAAAGAGACGACTCAGCAGGCGATTTTTGCTCGCGCCTACTAGTGAGCGTAATCATCACGAATCTGTGACTGGATCGCTACTGTTTTGATCCGCACACAGAATGAGAAAATAGCGTACAATACTAAGGACGTTCGCCATTTAGTGCAACAGGAATACAGCATGAAGCCGGATACGACACGACTGAGCCAATTCTTGCGCGAGCAACACGATACGTTTGTCGACGAGCTAGTTAAGTCTATATCTGAGGAGGCTCCTAGCAATATCCAGTCGAATCAGCTCGTCAGTCTCGTTCAGGCCAACGTGCAGTATTGGATAACATCGCTTGAGACAGGCGACCCGCAGCCTTTGTTCCAGGGTACACTCTCTCAAGTCTCCATGTACATTGACGAGGGTATTAGCATCGACACCTTGATGACCATCGTCAATGTGATCCGCCAGCACATCTGGCAGCTGATGGGCAAATTCTATAGCGCAGGCGATTGGGACATGGACGTGGTGGAGCTGGTCGAACGCTGGCTGCACGAAGTGCGTCGAACAATCATCTCTGGCTACAATAAGCACTTTGAGGAAGCCTCTGAGCGCCTTGCCGAGCGCGAGCGCGCTATCGAAGCTCAAAGCCGCCTCATTCAAGAGCTGTCGGTGCCAATTGTGCCGATCCACGAAGGTGTGTTGGTGCTTCCCCTGGTTGGTGCTGTCGACTCGCGGCGTGCCTCCCAGATTATGGAATCGGCGCTTGAGCAGATCGTCGCTTACCAAGCCGATGTGCTTATCTTGGATATCACCGGTGTGCCAGTGGTCGATACGGGTGTGGCGAACTACATCCTGCAGATGGCCCGCGCCGTGACGCTGCTCGGCTCGAAGGTTGTGTTGGTGGGTATCGGCGCTGAGATCGCTCAGACCATCGTACAATTGGGCGTCGAGCTGCGCGATATGACCACGCTCGCCAACCTGCAAGCCGGTATCGCCTACGCATTGGCACAGCAAGGCTACGCTATCTCGCCGATGTCGAGCAGTGCTCAGCAGCAGCGAGAACTCAAAATCTAGTCGAAACGTCTCAACGGTACGTAGGGTGGCCTTAACGGTTCGTTAAGCGCCACCCGTTGTTTTTTTCTTTCACCCCTCGCTCCGCGTTGTGCTGATCCTCCCCTGTTTGGTTCTTACCTTTGTTGATGCCATATCCTCGTCTCCTGCCGTCGCAGGTGCTGATGGTTTCTTGTTATCCCTCTGTAGTTGTATATCCAAATTTTTTGGAAAATTGTCTTTTTACTTGTAACTTTTGTATCGTTGCCTCGTATATCAAAGCGTGTTTGTAAGGCTCGGTTCGCAATACGATGAAGGAGAACAAGCATGAAACGCCAGATGAGCATCATACTGCTGAGTGTCTCGTTATTCCTGTTGGCCGCCTGTGGGGGAAGCGCAACAACACCTTCTGGGGAGACTACCGCGCCAACCGCATCGAGTTCGGCTCCTGTTGCGACAACCGCCCCTGCATCATCAACAGAGGAATCCGATGAGGACGCTTCGAACGAGGGTGCTAACGAGGAAGCAACAGGTAGAGAGATTCGCAAGATTGACGATCTTTCCGGCTCATTGAACAACCTCGATAGCTATCACGTGATCTTCTCGTATTCCTACAAAGGCACTGCCAACAATGGTGAGAATCAAGAGGGTATGATCACCTTCGATCAGACGATCGATCATAAGAATAATCGAAGTCACATGAGCTTCAAGACGTCGGGTGAGGTGGGTCTCGGCATGGGCGGCTTAGCGGATATGTACCAGATCGATGGAATGACGTACATTGTGACCAATGATGACGATAACGGGCTGCAGTGTATGAGCGTCGGCAGCGATGATTCGTCTTCTAGCATGGGTGCGATCTTCGAACCGTCGAGTCTGGTCGGTGGTTTGCAGCAGGCCAAGCTTGAAGCTCGCGGCGAGACGGTGAACGGCATTAAGGCCGACCGCTACACGTTCCAGGAGCAGGGTGTTGGTCTGGGTGCCTCGACTATCGCTTCGGGTGAAGTGTGGATCGCGCAAGATGGCGAATTTGTGGTGAAGTACATTGGTAAGGCCACCAGCAATCACGACCTCGGTTTGTCGAGCACTGAATTGAAGGACGTGACTGCGACTTGGGAGTACAACGTGGTGGACGTGAACAGCACCCCCTCGATTGAGGTGCCCGAGGCATGCGCGAACAGTGGGTTCGGTTCGGATGTGCCTGTGCCGGCCAACGCTACCGATAAGGCATCGTTCGGTTCGTTGCTGACCTTCGCCTCGCCCGACGACGTGGCGACGCTCGCCGAGTTCTACAAGAGCGAGTTGTCCGCCAATGGCTGGACCGAGGAGAGCAGCAGCGCGCTAGGCGATATGCAGATATTGAAGTACACCAAGGACAACCGCAGTCTCTCCGTGACGATCACGAAGGAAGATGATGGCCCTGGATCGCGAGTGATGGTGTCGACCTCTGAGGAATAGCGCCAAACAGCTATCGTTCAAGCATCGGGGTGGCGTGCGCTGCCCCGATGCTTTTTGTTTGGGTGCGTTAAGATTCGTCGTTGGTGCGGTTGAGGATGCGGATCGCTTGGCTGAGGCCGAACATCGCCAAGAAGGCGATGAGCGCGACCCATCCAAAGCCGAGCGGGATGCGGATGCCCATCGCTATCAGGCTGAGCACGGTGCCGATACCCAGTCCGATCGCGAGGCGCTGCAGGTGGTGGCGGATCAGCGCGTCCTCATCTTCGACAGTGCTGACGGCGCGCATCCGCTGCCGAAAGCGATCAATGTCCCAGGCCGCGATGCCCGCCGCAATGCCGAGCAGCATCGTGAAGCTGTTCAGTTCCAGCAGCACACCCACCGCCGCCAAGCCAAACGTGACGAGCAGCCCCAGCGCCTCGATCGAGCGCCAGCCCTGGTGTTGCGCAACAACCCACAGCCCGCCCATCAGCACGCTCACCAAGATGCCTAGCCACTGCCCTCCCAGCCCGTAACCGAGCGCCAATAGCAGGCTTGTGATGATGACCGCGCTTCGAGCGTAGATGTTGAGCATGATCGGCTCCTTCGCAACAAGGGTGTGCTAAAAATGCAGTGCTCCGCGCCCGAACGCGGCGGCGGCCACTTGCTGAAACGGCTGCTCGATATCCCAATCGATCACGGCGATGCCCGCTTTGCGCAGCTTGTTCAGCAGCACGCGGCGCTGAATCTCAGCGGCGCGCACCGCCAACTGCACTGCTGGCGTATCGCCCAACAGTTGGCGCTCGAAGGAGACGGTGTCGGGGCTGACCACCAGCACTTGGTAGCCACGCGCTCGCAGCCGAACGATCATCTCGTAATCGCGCGACAGCAGCGGACTGACCAAAATGAGCAGCGAGCGGGTGGGGAACAAGCGTGTTGGGATGCGGTCGAGGTCCTCAAACACGGGCAGGTCGCCAGCCTCGGCTTGGGCCAGCGCCCGTAGAATGCGCTCGCGCTGGATCTTGCCGTAGCCGGGGAACGTCCACGCCAGCACGTTGCCGTAGAGCAGCAGCCCCACACGGTTGCCCTGATCGAGCATGCCCGTGGCGAGCGCGGCGGCGGCTTGGATGCTGTATTCCAACAGCGAGCCGTTGCTGGTGACCATATTGCTGCGCTGCCGCACATCGAGGATGATGCCGATCTCAGTGACGCGCTCCTGCTCGAATTCGTTGACGTAGAGCGATCCAGGGTGACGAGCGCTGGCCCGACCGTTCAGCCAACGCGTGGGGTCGCCGGGCTGGTAGGCCCGCAGCCCGAAGAATTCCACGCCGGGGCCACCCTGACGCGCTGGGATGGTGCCCGAATAGATCTGCGTGCGTCGGGGCCGCAGCGTGAGGTGGCGCAACCGTACTACTTCGGGCACGATAAACACCTGGCTGGTCACTTCGATGAAGCTGTGTTGGCTCAGCAAGCCCAACCGATCACTAGCGATGGCGTTGACGCCCTGGAAGCGATAGACGCCGCGCGGCCCACTAAGGGTATAGTGCAACTCTACGCTGGCTCCCGCGTCCAAACTGGTGAGCAGGCTCGGCGTGCCATCCAGCAGGCGCAGGCCCTTGGGCAGCACATCGCCGATCTGGAGCTCGGCCAGGGCGCCGCCCGTGTTGGTGACCGTGAGCGACACCTCGATCGGCGTGTCCGGTGCCACGCGGTCGGCGTGCAGCCGACGCTCGATCTGGAGCTTGGGCTTCTCGGGCTGATCGAGCAGGGCGACCGCCAGATAGGCGATCGGCACGAGCGCCATGCCCAACAGCGCGCCGTGCAGCGTCCCCAAGCCCACCAGGATCAGCCCGTAGGTGAGCACGCCCAGCAGCACCAGCGGGCGCATCAGCGGCCTCCATCGATCATCGGGACTGGCACCGACCGCAGCACATCGTTCAGCACATCCTCGGCGGCGCGGCGCTGCATCCAGAAGTCGGGCGTGAGCACCAGGCGATGCACCAGCGCGGGCTTCACAAACGCCTTGATGTCGTCGGGCAGCACGTAGGTGCGCCGTTCGAGCGCCGCCTGCACGCGAGCCAACTTGAGCAGCGCCAGCGAACCGCGCGGACTCGCGCCCACCGCCACGCGCCGTTCTCGGCGGGTCGCATCGACCAGTTGCACGATGTAGCGCTCCAGGTCGGAATCGATATGCACGCCCTCAATCGCCTCGCGCATGCTCAGCAGTTCCTGTTGGTCGGTGATGGGCCGCACGTTGATGGTATCGCTGCGTCGCTCGCGCCGTCGCCGCAGGATCTCCTGCTCCTCGTCGATGGTGGGATAGCCGATCGACAGCTTCATCAGGAAGCGGTCTAATTGCGCCTCGGGCAGCGGGAAGGTGCCCTCGTACTCGATCGGGTTTTGGGTCGCCAGCACGATAAACGGGCGTGGCAACTCCATCGTCTCGCCTTCCAGTGTGACTTGGCCCTCCTGCATGGCTTCGAGCAGCGCCGATTGCGTTTTGGGTGAGGCGCGGTTGATCTCGTCGGCCAGCAGAATGTTGGTGAAGATCGGGCCTTTGCGCAGCTCGAAACGCCCCGATTCGCGGTCGTAGATGTAGCTGCCGGTGATGTCGCCGGGCAGCAGGTCGGGCGTGAATTGAATGCGGCGGAACTCCAGGCCCAGTGCGGTGGCGAAGCTTTTGGCGATCAGCGTCTTGGCCAAGCCGGGGTTATCTTCGAGCAGCACGTGCCCGTCGGCGAGCACCGCCGCCAAAATTTGGCGCAGCACTGCGGATTTGCCGACCACTGCCTGCTCGACCTCTTGGATGACACGCGCTCCAATGCGCGCAACATCGGTCAGAGCTTCGGTCATAGGTGTATCCTCAATGAGAACGGCGCGCCACGGAGCCGTGGCACTGCGGAACGATGAACACCAACGCGAACGTGGCGCGTTTCCCGTCGATCACTCGCGGTGCAGACGCTGCTCAAGGTAGCGAAGTGTCAACTCGGGATCAAGGTCTAAGTCGCTCGGCTCCGGCGGGGTGCGCTTGATGAAGGCGCGCACCTGCTGCCAGAACGTCGGCGCTGTGCGCGCTGGACGAATGCCAGCGTTCAGATAAGCCCGTACATCGGGCGGAATATCAAGTGTGGGGTCGCGTAGGCGCTCCCAAAGCGTCATCTCTGGCCCCTGCTCTTCGCTCGATAGCACATCGGAGGTGAGTTGCACGAGCCGTTGCGCCAGCGTATGGCGACCGTACTCGTCGATCGCGGCCCGCTCGAACAGCGCCGCCCAACTCGCCACGGGTGTGCGCGAAGAGCCCTTCTGTGTCTGCCTCATCAATCGTGGAGGTGGCGTGGGCTTCACCAGGCTGGTCCAGGCGAGGATCAGCAGCAGGATCAGCAATCCCGCCCAGAGCGCCGCCTGTGGGATGCTCTCGATCAGGACGCGCACCATCCAGAACAGCTGCAGCATGGGGATGACGATCATCTCGCGCACCACGCCGCGCAACAGCAGCGCCAACAGCGCCACCAACACAACCAAACCTGCGACGATGGCGATCCGTTTGATCATGATGCTGGTGCTCCGTACGTGCGTACAATCGCTTGCAGACAGGCGGCGGCTTCGCGTTCCTGCTGCGGATCGGCCTGTTGTGGGCCGTAGCGCACCTGCTCAAACAGGCGAGTGAGGCGTTGGATGTGCTCATCGCGCAGCCCGGCGGCTTGCAGTTGGCGCTCGAACTCGCGCGGCGTCATACTCAGCTCCCGCTCGATGCCACGCTGTTCGCTCAGCACGCGGCTCATGTCGCGGTAGCAGCGCAGCACGATATTTTTCAAGTCGCCGCCCGCCTCCAGGTCGCGCAGCGCGGCCCCGGCCTCCTCGGCGATCTGCTGGCTGGTCGAGACGGCTGCGGGCTTGCGCCGATGATACCAGAAGAACCAGACCAGTCCAATCAGCACCACGGCCACGATCACGCTCATCAACAGCACAAGCCAGAGCGGCGGTTGTGCGTCGAAGGTCGGGAACGGCTCGGCCACGGCTTCGGCGGGTGCGTCGTTGTTGGGCAACGAGCCGCTGGCCTCTTGCACGGGCGGTTCGACATTGCGCAGGGCGTTGAAGAATAAGTTTAGCAGAATGACGATGCCGAAGGCGGTGAGGAGACGCATCAGCATCTCGCGGCGGATCTGACGGGAGATGATGAGGGCCACCACCAAGTAGATCAGCAAGCCGAGGATGATGATGGCGATGAGGCGTTGCAGGACTGAGCCAGCGGCGGGCGCGGAACTGATGCCGCCGCTATACGTCAGCGGCTCCATCATAAACGAGTAGAAGCGACCTGGTCGAAACTGCAGATCGGCGATGCTCGATGCCAGGAGCATCAGCGCAACGGCTGCACCGCCGAGCAGGGCAACTATTCGAATGGTTTGGCGCTGCATCAGCCCTCGCTTCATTGGCCTGGAAGGCGGCAAAACGAAAGGAGGGTGCCAAAGGAGGCACCGAACAAAGGAGCATCGGTGCAGCCATTATAGCACAGGCAACGCTAGACGCCGTTGCGGGTCGCCTGCCAACCCGTCTCGCGAGAGCCATCGATGCGGAAGCCCGCCTGCTGCACCTGCTCGTACAGGTAGGCGTTGATGACGGTGCCGTAGACTTGTGTGCCGTAGCGTTCCGAGCGGATCATGTCGAACGGCAGCACCACGCGGCGCAGCGGCCCATCCGTGAGCACCGCCCGTGTGAAGGCGATGCCACGGCGACTCTGCACGACCGAGACGCGCACTCGCTCGAATTGTTCGACTGGTGCGGGCAGCGTTTTGCCGAAGCGGTGTATCCACAACACCCCTTGCTCATCGATCGTGAAGCGCTGTGTGGTGCTCCACAGCTTATAGATCGGCAACGCCACCAGTGCAAGCGTGAGCAGTGCGATCTGTGCCCATCCGCGTAGCGAATTGCCCAACTGTGGCGTCTCCAACACCAACAGCAGATGCACGCAACTGAACGTGATCGCGACGCCGAGCAGTATCCACCACATCAGCGGGAAGTGCCGGAATGAGCCGCGCAATCCCTCGGGACTGACGATCTGCCAGCTTGGGCGCTTGCCATAACGGACGATCAGCCAGGTGAGTGTGCCGCTGATCGCGAACAGACAGAGCATCCAAATCGTTGCAACTGCATCGTTGGGATGAAATATTGCAGCAAACACGCTTGTAGCCAAGATCGGTGCTAACCATACCACAACAATCACTAGTTGCAATACTGCGGGAAGCGTATACGTTTGCTGGATTCCACGCATGTTTTGCCTCCTCGTAGCTTTTTTTCAAAAATATGTTATCATGATGTCTGCCACGATCGACTCTGGGGCTTCTGATCACTGGCAATTGCTATTATATGCACACCGCGCTTCTTCCCAGAGGGAACCGCATGCGCACGGAGTTACTTGACGTGTGGTTAGCAACCACAAGGTTTGATGAAGCCTTGTGCCTCCCAACACCCCGAGAGCTCTGATTTTTCAACCAAGGACCCTTTTTGAATTTCGATCAATTTCAGTTCGACCCACGCATTGTGCGTGGGATTCGTGGTGCGGGTTACACCGCCCCTACGCCGATCCAAGCTGCCGCTATCCCTGTGGCGATCACTGGCCAAGACCTGATTGGGACGGCCCAAACTGGCACCGGAAAGACAGCAGCTTTCGCGCTCCCCATGCTTCAGCGTCTGATCAAGGGCCAACGTGGCCGCACCCGCGCTCTGATCATCACTCCTACCCGCGAACTCGCCGAACAGATCAACGATACTATTCGGACGCTTGGGAAATTTACCGGGTTACGTTCAGCAACGGTCTACGGCGGCGTTGCGATGCAGCCGCAAGAGAACGCGCTGCGCAACGGCGTCGATATCATCGTCGCGTGTCCTGGCCGCCTGCTCGACCATATCAACCGTGGCACCGCCCGACTCGACAATGTCGAGATGTTGGTACTCGATGAGGCCGACCGCATGTTTGATATGGGCTTCTTGCCCGATGTGCGCCGCATCTTGAGCCACTTGCCCACGCAGCGCCAGACGTTGCTGTTCTCGGCCACCTTTATGCCCGAGATCGAGCAGTTGGCCTCGCAAGCGCTGAAGAACCCGCAACGTGTCGCGATCGGTCTGACGCGCCCCGCCGACCAGATCAGCCACGTGCTGTACGCTGTGCCGCAACACCTCAAGACAAGCCTGACGCTCGCGCTGCTGAAAGAGACCGACACGCGCTCGGTGCTGATCTTCACCCGCACGCGCCACCGCGCCTCGCGACTCGCCACGCAGCTTGGCCGAGCTGGCTACAAGACCGCCAGTCTGCACAGCGATCGCACCCAGAATCAGCGCCAAGCCGCGCTCGATGGCTTCCGGAGCGGCCAGTACCAAATTATGGTCGCCACCGATATCGCTGCGCGTGGCCTCGACATCGACACGATCTCGCACGTCATCAACTACGACATCCCCGACACGACCGATGCCTACATCCACCGCATCGGGCGAACTGGCCGTGCCACGCGCAGTGGCGATGCGATCACGCTGATCACGCCCGAGGACGCCGCCACGGTGCGCGCGCTCGAACGCGCCCTGGGCAAGCCGATCGCTCGGCGCACGCTGGAGGGCTTCGATTACAACTCGCCGCCGCCCATGCAGCTGCCGCAAGGCCCTCAGACCAAGCAGGCGCGAGCCTCAGTAGCAGCGCAGCCGAGCACCCAATCACCACGGAGCGGCCAATCGCCGCGTGGGCACCGTCGCCCGCAACCCAACCGATCTGGTAGCGCCAACGACGCACGCAAACGCTAAATTGCTTGCGGAAGATGAGCACTTCTCATCTTCCGCACAGTTGTCGCATCTGCCAATGCTCCAATCTTGGCGTAGGAGGTAGATATGCCAACAGTTCAGCGCCTCAGCGATTATCCGCTGATGCCTGTCCTCGCAAGCGTCCATTGTGCCTTCACTGAACTCGCCATGAGCGGCATCGCCGCCATCGGCGAGTTTTGTTATGTCTGCGGCTGTAGATAGTCGTTGTGTTGGGGGAAGGAGCGGCAACAAAAAACGGCCAGCATCGTTGCTGACCGTGGATGTTCGTGGGTTGTGGCGACGCTACGGTTCGTAGCGCTGCACGATCAGGGCCGAGTTGTGGCCACCCAAGCCGATCGAGTTGGAGAGCGCGATCTTGACATCGGCCTCGCGGGCCACGTTGGGCACATAGTCGAGGTCGCAGGCGGGATCGGGCTGCTCGTAGTTGATAGTGGGCGGAATGCGGCGGTCGTGCACGACCAGCGCGCAGATCGCGGCCTCCAGTGAGCCTGCCGCGCCCATCATATGCCCCAACATCGATTTGGTGGAGCTAATCGCCAGGTTGTAGGCGTGCTGCCCAAACACCGATTTGATGGCCTGCGTCTCGGCGGAGTCGTTCAGCGGCGTGCTGGTGCCGTGGGCGTTAATGTACTGCACGGCTTCGGGCGCGATACCAGCCTTGCGCAGAGCCATACGCATTGCGCGGGCGGCTCCGGCGCCGGTCTCGTCGGCGGCGACCATATCGATGGCGTCGGCGCTGTTGCCGTAGCCGATGATCTCGGCGATGATCGGCGCGCCACGGGCCACGGCGTGGTCGAGGCTTTCGACTACGAGGGCCGCTGCGCCTTCCGAGAGGATGAAGCCGTCGCGTCGGGCGTCGAACGGTTTGCTGGCCTTCTGCGGGTCGCCTGTGGCGCTGGAGAGGCCACGCATCGTGGTGAACGATGCAACCATCAGAGGCACGATCGGCGCCTCGCTGCTACCAGCGATGATCACCTCGGCGTCGCCGCGGCGCACCGTCTCGAACGCTTCGCCGACGTTGTGACCGCCCGTCGAGCAGGCGGCGGTCACGGCCATGTTCGGGCCTTTGGCGCCGAGTTGGATGGCGATGTGCCCGCTGGCCGAGTCGGGGATCATGTTGGCGATCAAGGTGGGGGCCACGCGTCGGTAGCCCCGTTCGAGGTAGGTATCGTAGTTATCGAAGATCAGATCGAGGCCGCCTGCGCCTGTGCCGAAGATGACGCCGACTTGCTCGGGGTCCTCTTGGCTCATATCGAGTTTGGCGGCGCGCACCGCTTCGAGCACTGCGTTGAGGGCGTAGCGCACGTAGAGCGGCATTCGGCGTGCTTCGCGAGCATTGACTTCCGGATCGAGTTCGAAGTCCTTGACTTCGCCAGCGATTCGGATGGGGAATGTGCTCGTGTCGAAGCGAGTGATCGGCCCGATGCCGCTGCGGCCTTCGAGCAACCCGTGCCAAGTGGTAGGAAGATCGTTGCCGACAGGGCTAACAGTGCCCATTCCAGTGATAACAACTCGACGCATACAATTTGTCCATTAGCAACAAGGAAGGACGAATGGCTGGTTGTGCTAAACTGCTTCGGTAGATTCTACGCTGGAGAGCAACTTTACCACTTCGCTGTCGGTCATGTTGATCGGACGGGCATCGGTGGTAATGCGTTTAATGAGCCCGGTGAGCACCTGTTTTGGGCCGATCTCAACGATGGTATCAACTCCATGGGCGACCATTTCTTGGACGGTGCGGGTCCATTGAACGGGACCAGTGAGTTGTTGGGTGAGTTCGGCGCGTAGATCTTCGACGGTGGTGAGCGCGCGGGCGCTGATATTGGCGATCAACGGTACTTGCGGAGGGCGCAGGTTGATGCGGTTGATCAGTTCGCTGAAGTGTTGCGACGCCTGCTGCATAAGCGGCGAGTGCGAGGCAATGCTGATCGCGAGGCGCTGCACGAGGCGTGCTCCGCGTTCTTTGGCGAGCTCCATAGCGCGTTGCAGCGCGGCGATCTCGCCGGAGAGCACCGTTTGACCCGGTGAATTGGCGTTGGCCATAGCGACGACGCCCTCGGATTGTGCCTCTTGCACTACCTGTTCGAGCGTGGCTTCGTCGAGGCCGATCACGGCGGCCATGCCACCGGGATTCCGCTCGCCGGTCTCTTTCATCAGCCGACCGCGTTCGCGCACAAGTTTCAGCGCATCCTCGAAATCGAGGACGCCAGCGGCGACGAGGGCGGTGAACTCGCCCATGCTGTGCCCCGCTACAAGCGACGGCGTGCCAAGATAGCCGAGCGGGCCAAGCCGCTCTTTGAGTGCTTCCAGACAGGCGATACTAACGGTGAGGATTGCGGGCTGCGCATTGAAGGTATCGTCGAGTTCTTCCTGTGGGCCTTCGAAGCAGAGCTTGGAGAGTGGGAACCCAAGGACTTGGTCGGCTTGCTCGAAGATGCGACGGGCTGCAGGTGACGTATCGTAGAGCTGCTTGCCCATCCCCACGTACTGTGAACCCTGACCAGGGAAGACAAACGCCATCCTGGCTCGTAATGAGTTGAGGATGTCCAAACGCTTCCTCCTGAAAGGCATCACCAACACGCGGATGCCCTCGTCGTCGATGGAGCACACCGCAGCAAAAATCAAACTCCATGCCCATTAGATATATCAACGGCGGCAAAAGTATATCAGGGGGGGTAGGAGTTGTCAAATAGTTTGTAATAGTATTATGTTTCAAAACCCTCCTGCGCGATTCTGCATCGGTACTTTGTATGATATTGCTACGTATTCTCAACATCTACAAGTCGTTGTGTGCTCGATACGCTCGCTATCACCATTTATTACCTGTTTTCGCATTGGTATCCATTTCGCCACTGTTGTTACAGCCTAGCTACTTGCGCTTGTGTAGTGGCGTAACGCAAACACCCAGCATCCAGCACTAAGCAGCAACATACCGAGCGCCAGCGCGATGCCGATAAACAGCATGGGCCAGGTGATCTGGCCGAACAGCGCTTGGCTCGGGAAGGTGGTGGCGAAGGCGGCTGGGATGACGAACGTGAGACCGATGCGCAGCATCCGTGGGAAAAACGACACAGGGTAACGAGCCGCCTGAAAGAGCGTCGGGATGATCTGGTCTTGGTTGCGGGCCTGCGTCCAGAAGAGCGCGGTGTTGGAGAGGAACCAGATCGCGTACAGCAGCAGGATGCCGCTGATCATAAAGATGATGGCCGCCACCAGGTTGCCGAACTGCCACTGCACGCCTGCCAGCGGACTCGCGTAGAGCACCAGGCCGAGGCCGATCAGGGCGTTGACGCCCTCGTGTGGGCGGATGATGCGCGTGCTGACCAGGAATTGGCTGGCGATCGGGCGCAGCAGCAGGAAGTCGAGGTCGCCCCGACGAATGAGTTGCGAGACCGTCAGTTGGTTTGGCGCGATCAGCATGTTGACCAGACCTTCGACGAGGCGGTAGATGCCCAGCAGCACGAGCATTTGGCCCTGTGTCCAGCCCGCCACTTCGTCGGTGAAGCGGTAGAGGATCTCGAAGGTGAGCACGGCGATGATGAGTTGCAGCATGCCCTCACCCAGGCTGAGCAGGAAGTTGAGGCGGTATTCTGCCTCGCGGATGAGCGACATCAGCACGAGCCGCCACCAAACGCGTAAGTAGTAGAGCATAGCGTCTCCTTAGGCGCCAACCGCCGAGAATTTGCGCAACCCAACGCGCCACACCACGCTGTACAGCAGCCACAACAGCAGCAAATAGCTGATCTGCAAGAGGAAGCCGCGTTGCAGTTGCTCGGGCGAGAGCGCGCCCGTGAGCACCTCTAGCGGGAACGAGAGCGTGTAGCGGAAAGGTTGCACTTCGAGGAAGCCGGACAGGTTGGGCGGGAACAGAGCGAGCGGCACGAATTGGCCCGCCAGAAACGCGCCCGCCAAATCTTTCATCCGCACCAGGGCGCGCACATCGTCGATCCAGAAGGCCAGCGATCCGAGCACCATGTCGAGCAGGAAGGCGACACCCGCCGCCATGGGCAAACAGATCGCGAACAGCAGCCAATCCTGCCAATCTTCGGGCATGCGCAGGTCGTCGCGGAAGAACAGCGCGATCACTCCCACCATCGGCAGCAAGTAGGGCAGTTTGATCAGCTTCTCGCCGAGGTTGTTGGCGAGCAAGTAGGCGATCATCGGCACGGGGCGGATGAGGCGGTGCGATAGGCCGCCTAGGCGGATCTCCTCCGCCAAAAACTCGCCGAGCCACGTGGAAGTGAGCATCGTGATGATCGCGAGCAGCACGTAGTAGGTCACGAATTGTTGGCGATTGTAGGGCAGTTCGATGCCCTGTTGGTTGGCAGTGAGCCATACCAGCAATGCAATCACCGGACCGACCACCAGGTTGAACATCCAGACCAATACTTCGCCGCGGTATTCGAGCGTCACTTGGAGGTCGTACAGCAGCAGGCGCCAAAAGACACGAAGGTTCATGCGACGCCTCCCGCATTCACTTGACCCCGGAAGATCGAGCCGAAGATCTGCTCAAGCGGCACATCCTCGATGCTGAGATCGGCCAGGTTGCCCAGGTGCAGCAATTGCCCGGCGATCTCCGCCACTTGTTCGCGAGGTACCGATAGCCGCACGTGCAGCGGGTCGTCGCTAGGCTGTACCCAGGCCCCGAACAGCGCGGCGATCTGCGTGGGCGGCGGCGGCGCGGCGAACACGGCGCTGAGCAACTTGATCGGCGCGGTCTTGGTGAGCAATTCGGTGAGCGCGCCGTCGAAGTGCAGGTGACCATGGTCGATCAGCAGCACGCGGGGGCAGAGCTGCTCGATATCGGCCATGTAGTGGCTGGTGAGCAGAATAGTAGTGCCCTGCTCGCGGTTGAGTTGGCGCAGGAAGTCGCGCACCCGCTGCTGCGACACGACATCCAAGCCGATGGTCGGCTCGTCGAGGAACAAGATGGCGGGTTGGTGGATCAGCGCGGCCAGCAACTCCATCTTCATACGTTCGCCCAGCGAGAGTTTGCGCACCTGAACGTGCAGCAGATCCTCAACTTCGAGCAGTTCGGCCAGGCGCGTCAGGTTGCGCCGAAACTCCGTCTCGTTCAGCCGATAGATCTCCTTGTGCAGCAGCAGCGTGTCCATAGTCGGCAGATCCCACCAGAGCATATTTTTCTGGCCCATGACGAGGGCGATTTTACGCAGGAAGGCCGCCTCGCGACGGGCGGGTTGATGGCCCAGCACATTCACCGTGCCACTGCTGGGGTAGAGCAAGCCGCACAGCATCTTGAGCGTGGTGGTTTTCCCTGCACCGTTCGGCCCGAGGAAGCCCACGATCTCGCCAGGCTCGATCTGGAAGGAGATGCGGTCAACGGCATGCGTTTCGAGGTATTCTCGCCAAAATAAACTTTTCAATGAGCCGAGCAGACCCTCTTCTTTGCGATGGAAGCGATAGGTTTTTGCCAAATCGGCAACCGTAATTGCTGCCATGAATGTGCTCCTTGAGATGTGCATCGAAAAAAACGATGGCGGGCAGCAGCGGCAGGTTTTCACCTACACGATGCAATGGGTGTGGGTTGCGGCACAACAAAAAGGCCGCGAGCAAAAGCGATCGCTCACAGCCGAGGCCCTATGACGCACGTATCAGTTACATACGCCAGATTTTGGGCACACTGCGGCCATGAACGACCGCATTGATATCTGCGGCAGTGCTTCGGTGGGCAAGTAAGAATAGTAGCAGGCGATGATTGTAGTGCATACAACAGGTGGTTGTGTGGTTATTCCACGTATGCGGTGACTACCAGAATAGGATAGCATAGCGACTTTGGCATTGTCAAGCCATGAAAAGGCCATGACCTATTCGCTCGCACATCATACCAAATCTGAATTATGACTAGGCAAACGACATGTGAATGTTATGGCGTGATGCTAGTGTTCAACCGATACCCATATCTCCCGAAAAAGGTGATGTCGAGGCGCTACGCGTAGCAGCGCCTCGACATCATAAAAAACGTCATATACCTTGCTGCCGCAGGCTAAAACGGGTTTGTTACTGAGACTGTCCAGCCGGATTCGGTATGGCACCACATCCATCACAAACCATGTTTGCGTATTACCAGAGAACAGCGGATTGCTGAAAGAAGGAGCACTAGCATGGCTACTCTAGCCACATATCGCCAGCAGAAGGACGATTGGTTCAAGAACAGCAACGAATCGCCTTTGCCATATGAGGAGCGGGCCGGCTTTACTGGCCTCAACTACTACCCCGAGAACGAAGAACTGCGGATGGTTCTGACGCTCGATGAGTTTATCGACAAAGAACCGATCATCATGACGACCAACACCGGCGATGAGCAGGAATATTTGCGGTGGGGTAAAATTCACTTCACCGTCGATGATCAGCCAGTCTCATTGACCGTTTACTATGCCTCGTGGGGCGGCTACTTTGTGCCGTTTGTGGATGCGACCAGTGGCAGCGAAACATACGGGGCTGGGCGCTACCTCGAACTGCGCCCGCTCGACGAGAACACCTTCATCGTCGATTTCAACCTCGCCTACAACCCCTACTGCGCCTACTCCGAGAACTACAGTTGCCCGATCCCACCAGCCGAGAACCGCATCAACGTGCCGATTCGTGCGGGGGAGAAGGCCTACCACTAGTCGGGCCTCGTGCGTCGCGGCGCATCACGAGGGGTACAGGCGGGCGCTTTCCACGCGGAACTTCTTGGCGCGCGCCAAAAACGTCGTATCGAAATCCTCTAAACCCGTCGCCGTCAGCAGCGTTTGCTGATCCTCGCGGGCGATCACCGTGAGCAGATGCGCGCGCCGCTCAGCATCCAATTCCGAGAGCAGATCGTCGAGCAGCAGCACTGGTGCTTCGCCAGTGCGCTGCCGCATCAACTCGGCCTCGCCGAGCTTGAGGGCGAGTGTGGCGCTGCGTTGCTGCCCGCGCGAGCCGTACACGCCGATCGGCACGCCCTTCATCGCAAGATCCAAATCATCGCGGTGCGGGCCGAGCAGCGTCTGTCCCCGCCCGATCTCGTCGTCGCGGATGCGCTCTAGATGCGCGAGAAACGCCTGCTCGATCCCGCGCTCATCGAGCTCACCCGTGATGCCCGCCACGCTGCTCTGATACGTCACCACCAGCGGATCGGTGCCCGCCGTCACTTGGCAGAAGATATTGCCAGCCAGAGCGTTCAGTTCTCCCACCGCCTTTAGGCGTTCCCGCAGCACATACGCCCCCGAGATCGTCAACTCGCGGTCCCAGAACGCCAACTCATCGCGGGCCGTGCGGCTGGGGCGGCGACCCTCGCGCCACGAGCGCAGCAGACTATTGCGCTGCTGCACGATCTTCTGGTAGTGCGACAGGGTGCGCACATACCGCCCATCGAGCTGCGAGAGCGTCACATCGAGGTAGCGGCGGCGCTCCGAGGGCGCGCCCGTCACCAGCGAGAGATCGGCGGGCGTGAACAGTACCACGCGCAGGTTGCCCACCAAATCGAGCGCCCGCACCGCCTTGCGATCGATACGAACCGTCTTGACCGACGTGCTTGCCAGCCGACCACCCTCCTCAGCGCGGCGCTGCACCACCACCTCAAGGCGCACGCGTCCATCGCTGCGGCGCACCTCGCACAGCAAACGGGCGAACGGCGGCACACCGATATCGCCCTCGGCGTCCCAGCGCACCAACTCGCGGTCGGCTCCAGCACGGGGCGAGCGCGTCGTGGCCAGATAGAACAGCGCCTCCAGGATCGTAGTTTTGCCTGCCGCATTCGGTCCGTAGAATAACGTCGTGCCCGGCTCCAACTGTAACTCAAGCCGATCGTAATTGCGGAAGTCGCGCAAACTCAGGTGCGTAACGTGCATGCAGCCCATCCCGCCGTCGGGCAAACCCTCGGCGCTTGTGGTTCGAAAAAAGCTCAGCGGCTCGCACAACGCCGTGCCGCTGCACCAATGCTCACCAATCAGAAAATCGCGTGCTAGAAGGCGCGCATCAATTCGACTTGACGTAATGCTTGAAGGTTCCCGCAGCCGCTGCAGAACATAGCGATCCGCAACTCCTTCACGTAGCCCTGCAAGCCCTCGTACACCGCCGCAGCGCCGCGTTCGTCCACAGCTGGCTTCAGCGCGGGCTTGGCAGTGCCCGCCAAATCGGCACCCAGCGCGATCGCCTTGGCGATATCCACGCCGCTGCGCACGCCGCCGCTGCCGATCAACGGGATATCGGGCAGCGCTGCTCGCACCTGCCGGATCGCCTCGGTGGTGGGGATGCCCCAACCCGCGAAGGCTCCGGCCACCTGTGCGCCAATTCCGTCGCGATGGCGGTACCGCTCCACCTCACTCCAACTGGTGCCGCCAGCCCCCGCCACATCGATTCCCCAGACGCCGGCCTCCACCAAGCGCCGCGCCGAGCGCGCCCCGATGCCGTTACCAACCTCCTTGGCGATCACAGGCACCTCCAGCTTCGAGCACACCTCCTCGATGCGGCGCAGCAGCCCAGCGAAGTTGGTGTTGCCCTCGGGTTGCACGGCCTCCTGCAGCGCATTCAGGTGCAGAATCAGCGCATCAGCCTCGATCATATCGACCGCACGGCGGCATTCATCCACACCGAATCCGTTGTTCAATTGCACTGCGCCCAAGTTCGCCAGCAGCGGAATGCTTGGCGCGACCCGCCGCACTTGGTAGGTGTAGGCCAACGACGCATCGCGAATGGCCGAGCGTTGCGAGCCAACCCCCATCGCCAAGCCCAACGCCTCGGCGGCCTCGGCCAGCGCCATGTTGATCCGCGCAACATCGTGCGCACCGCCCGTCATCGAACTGACCAATAGCGGTGCTTGCATCGGTTTGCCGAGAAATGTGGTTGTAGTGTCAATCGCGTCTAAATCGAGTTCGGGGAGAGCCTCGTGGGGCAGACGATACGCCGCAAATCCCGTGTACACACCTTTCGCCGCAACATCTTCATCGAGCACAATTCGCACATGCTCGCTTTTCCGGCTGACAGTCTGCTCGTTTTCGCTCATGACGCCATCCTCTCTGTGATGCGGGCTGGTACAGCATCCAGAAAGGATAATACTTACCCGCTAGGCATATGTCAAATAGGAGATGAACCACGATGTCGCTGTTGGGCAGCGGTAGCGATTGGCCGATGCCTATTTATGAAAGGGGAGCTATCGGGTATAATACGGCGTAGTGAAGCGATTCTACGATTGAGGAGTAAGCTTGTGAGCCAAGCAAAAACCCCGAAAAAAGGGCGCCCACAGCCCAAATCAAATCCCCTTGGTGCCTTGATTTCGGCACTGATTGTTGTGGCGATTTTTGTTGCGCTCGGGTTTATGTTAGCCAATAACAGGCAATCCGAGCCTGAGACTGCGCTTGAGCCAACCCCCGAAGTGCCTCAAGGAGTGCCCACACCGGCGGAGATCAAGCAGTACGCGTCTGCACCGCCAATGCTGATCGACACGAGCAAAAACTACAAAGCGGTCATTACCACGCCGCGTGGTGATATTGTGATCCAGCTTCGGCCTGATCTCGCCCCGCAAACGGTGAACAGCTTCGTGTTCCTGGCTCGCGATGGCTTCTACAACGGCCTGACATGGCATCGCGTGTTGGAGGACTTCATGGCACAGGGTGGCGACCCCGAAGGCACTGGTATGGGTGGTCCGGGTTACACCATCCCAGCTGAGTTCACCGACCTCGTGTCGTTCGATCGGCCCGGTATCGTGGCGATGGCCCGCCCCGGCAACGATATCAACGGCAACGGCTCGCAGTTCTTTATCACCACTGCGCCCGCTCAGTTCCTTGATGGTCAGTACACGATCTTTGGGGAAGTGATCGAGGGGCAAGATATCGTCAATGGCATCCCGCTGCGTGATCCCGATCTGAACCCGACTACGCCTGGCGAGCAGATGCTCTCCGTCACCATTATCGAAGAATAAGGCACGCAACGAACGAGGCTCGGTGGGCGAACCACCGAGCCTCGTTTTCTATTTCTTCGAGCGACCAAACAGCCCGCGTTTCTTCGGCGTTTCGACCGTTTGGCGAAGCTTTGCCAAACTATCGAGCTCATTGCTCGCCTCTTGAGGCAGCGAACTCGCGGTTGGTTGCGGCGCAGCCGCAGGGATCGCCGCATCGCTCGTATCGAGCGGCGGAATGGGAATAGACGGTGCTGCGTCGGAGAGCAGCTCGGCAGCGGCGTATGGCAAACTGCCACTCTCAACCCCCATCGCCACCAACCAATCCCACAGCAACTGCTGACGCTCCAACGGCTCATCGGGCAGGCGCAGCGGGCGGCCACGGGCATCGATGATCACACCGAGCGCGCTGCCGCTGATCGCGGCGAGCTGCGAGGCGACCTCTTTCCCAGGTGCGTTTAGACCGATCCGCACACCACTGGCGGGGCGCAGCGTGAGAGTGCCTTTCTCGCCAGGAGACAACGGCAGGCAAGCGATCTGACCGTGTTTCACCGTAACGCGGCGCGGAGCCTCGCCAACCGGCGTCAGTTCGGCCTCCACCGCAACTTCGTCGCGCCGACCATCGCCGAGCGCCACAATGCAGGTCGCGAGTGGCGTATTGTTCAGCAGGTCGCGCTCGATCATCGAAAGCGCCCCATCGGAATCGGCGAAGGCGAGCGCACCCGCGGCAGGGGCGAGGCTAAGCATATCGAGGTGCAATTCAACCGCTAGCTCAGTTTGATCGAGGGTTGGTTGAAGCGCATCGAGAATCGTCAAGGCGGCCAAGCCGGGGTGCGGCGAGTGAGAAAGCACGCCACCACCGGCCATGACAAAATCGTACTGCGCATTCGGCTGCTCGTCCCACAGCGCTTCGAGCGCAAGGCTCAGCGCCTCACGTGTGATCGCGTGCTCGATCAGCACGTCCTCGCGCAGTGTGGGCAGCACGTGGGGTCGCAGCATCTTGTTCAATATCCAATGGGTGAGATCGCGCTCGCTGATCGGGAAGGGCAACCAGCGCATGATCGAGGCCAGGCCGCGCTCGGCGAGCACCGCGCTGGCTCCGTAGCCCGTGCCGATCCCCGCCATTACCACCGGGCTGTAGAGATCGCCATTGGCGAGGAACGCGGTTGTGTGCGCCGAGCCAGCATCAAGCATCAGCGTGGACCGTTGGTACTGCTTGGCGATGAAGCGGGCGATCAGGCCCGAAGCCTCAGCGACCGTGCAGAGCGGTCGGTTCGTCAGGCGCCGCAGCACCCCGATGCCCGGCAAGCGCGGGAGCACCTGCTCGTTGTAGCGTTTTGTGAGCGCTTGCCGCGTTGGGTTGAGTTGTTCGACCTCCAACGTAGGGCGAACATTATCGACCACCGTTAACTCGGCGCGTCCCGAGAGCGATTCGATCACCTGCTCGCGGGCGGCGCTGTTGCCAGCGAAGATGACCGGACGAGCCGCAACATCGTGACGCTGTTGGCCATCCCTATCAACACGCACATTCAGCGCCGTGATACCTACGATATGCGCCAAACGCACCAGCGCCTCCACCGCGCCGCCATCCAAGCCGCCGGTCATCAGCACCACATCGGGATTCAGCCCCACCAGCGCCTGCACCTGTCGTTCGATCCACGTCGAATCGTTGGAATCGGCGCTCTTGGCGGAATCATCGAGCGTGACGACCTGCAGCACGCTCGTGTACGTCGCTCGGCTCGCGTGGAGCGCACTGCGCGCCGAAACCTCGCTTGCCACCGCCGTGATCACCAAGCCCATCATCCCGGCGGCGCTGGTCAGGGCGATCACGCGCGAAACCCCATCATTCTCGCTATTTTGGGGAATCAGCAGCGTGCCGTCATCCTGCAGCAATTTACGCTCTGTAAGCTCGCTAATGCGGGCCGCAGCTTCAAGAATACCGATCACCGCGTTCTCGAAAGGCGGCTCGGTGGTGCTTGCAACTTCAGCCTGACTGATCAGGCGTGTCTCACCCGCAACCGTATCGACAAGCGTTACACGGGTGACAGCGTTGCCGATCTCGGCGATCAGGGTTGCCTTAGGCTTATCTGGCATATGCTACCGTTTCGTAGAGCTTCAGGATACGTTTTGTCGGATGCACAGCAGCACCTGCGGCAGGCTCAACCGAACAATGCGCGGAACCAATCGAGCAGGAAGCTTAGGCGCTCGGTTAGTGCGCTCAGATACGTCTGCATCGCGCTTGCAAAGAAGAAACCGAACGCAATCATCAACAACCAGTGACCGACCATCGATGCAAGGGCAACCAACCGCCCACTCGTACCTTCGCGGGGAGCCGTGTAGTAGAACGAGGCCAATGTCACGATCGTGCCGAGGCCCAACACTACGACACCTGCCATCTGCGCTGGCGAACCCTCCAGCGGGCGGGCGGTATCGAGGATCTGTGGTGCGAGCGTGCCTGCCACCGCGCCGCCAACCGCGAGCGCCGAGCCAACGCCGAACACGAGCGCCAACGGGATATTCGCCAACCACGAAAGCTCTTGGCGTCGGGTGATGCGCGTCAACAGCAGCACCCCCAGTAGCATCGGCACCCCATACAGCAGCCACGCATTGGAGCCGCCAGAAATGAGCGATACGACGGCTGGGCGCAACACCTGATGATAGGAGATCACAAAGGCCAACCCTAGCGAAATGCCCACAAACAGGTATTGGGCGATGCGGAAAAGCGGATTATCGCCGATGATACGGCTCAAGACCATCAAGGTCAGGATCACCGCAAAGACATCAATGATCTCCCTGGTCATGCTTCAGCCCTCCGCCGCACCATTTCACTCACACCTGTCGCGATGCCGCCGATCAGCAGAAGCAACACGAACACCAACACACCCAAGCGTTCCTGGCCGATCTCACGCTCGACTTGGACTGCAGGGCTATGATTTTCACCGCGCAAATGCTCATACGCTAGGGCGCCGTGCTTGCCGGCCAAGTGCAAAATTGGGGCTTGGTCGGTATCGCGCGACTGCTGGAGGTACGGCTGGACGATCGGCGAAGCCTCCTCGGGCATCAGGAAGGCGATCGGCAACTGGGTTGTGTTGCGGCGAATTTGCTCGAACCAGCTTTGCACATCCACCGCATCATCGGCCAGAACCACGATCATCGAGAGATCGTGAATGGTCTTGAGCGGCTTGCCTGTCTTTGTGCCGTCTGCCAGCACACCCAAGGTCGCGTCGTTGCCCTGGAAGTCGCTGCGCAGCACTTGTTCGAGGTCCTGCACCAATTGGCGCAACGCCAGTTCACCGCCGGGCTTATAGCCAAGGAAGATGTAATCCTCGGCACCTCGACCATACCCTGCTGCATCCAAGTCGCCGCGCAGATCGAACAGCAACAGCGAGCCTTGCGGATCGGTGCTGATCATCACCAACTTGACCTTCTGCTGGATGAGTTGCCCGATCACAGCCTGCTCTAGCGGCTTCATCTCGCTGATACGGCGCGCGTCCCACTCGTAACCCAGCAACACCACGTCGTTCTCACCGAGCGCACTGATCTGCTCGAACAGTTGCGCAGCTTGGGGAGACTCAGGCGGCGTCTGCAAGTTCGCGGCCAGGTTAGGCATCGCCAGTGCCGCTACAAGCACAATCAGCAGCACCACGTACAAGATACGCTCGAGCCCAATCCGTTGCAGCAGCGTCTGCGGGGGCGGCTCGGGCAGCGGTACCGCTTCGGGATACGGTGTAGCCGCCAACTGATCGAGCATCGCGATCGCCGCAAGCTGCTGAGGCGTGCGGCCTGGAGTGACAGGGGGCGGCAACTTCGCTACCGGAGCAGCGGCAACTACCGTATCTTCCTCTTGCGTGCCGAGCTTGGTGAGCCAATCGAGCGAGCGCGAAACGGTCGGGTTCGGCTCGGGCTGCGGCTCACTCTCGGTGGTGCGCAACCAGGCTGGTAGCTCAGCTCCGCCAAAGAAGTTATTGTCGCTCTCGGGCGTGCGCGTCGGCGTCGGCGAGGGCTCATCGAACCAATCGGCACCGATCGGCCCAGCACTGCTTGGCGCTTCGGTACTCGGTTGGCTCGAACTGGCTGGCATATACGAGACGCCGCGCAGCCACTCCGGCAGATTCGCATCACCAGGTTCGCCTGCCGTCGGCAATGGCTGGCCTGTCTCATCGCGCAACCACGGCGGCAGATCGTCGGCGGCGGGCGCAGTAGGCGGAGAAGGCGGGGGTGCATCCTGTCTACCCACAGGTGGCCGCTCTGGCTCCACTTGTGCATCTTCCCGCAGCCAAGCTGGCAGATCATCGGCTTCGCCAGTCGCAGGCGCTTGACTGATCGGGGACGGCTCGCTCAGCCAATCCGGCACGGCTGGCTCGCTCGGCGGCGATGGGGGTGGGCTGGCAGGCTCCACTTGCAGCCAACTCGGCAGCTCCTCGCTAGCCGACTCCTCCGACGGAATGCTCGGCGGCCCTTCCTGCAGCCACGGGGGCAGATCGCTATCTGCCGAACCGCTGCTTGCCGGGGGTTGCGGTGGCGCGCTCGGTTCGTTGGCGGCACTCAACCACGATGGAATTTGTGCATCGTCGGCGGTTGGGCCTGCTGGCGTGCTCGGCGGCTGATCCACCTGGAGCCAAGCGGGAATATCGCTCGGTGCGCTTGTCGTCGGCGGATCGGTGGTCAACCAACTCGGCACATCCGATGCGGGCGGGGTGGGTGCATCGTTCTGAAGCCACGCTGGTGCCGATGAACCCGACGAATCTGTAGCGGCATCGCGCAGCCAAGCGGGCATATCATCCAGCGACGAATCGTCGCTGGCAGGCTGCGATGGCTGCGTGGGCGGGCTCGATTCAGCTCCCAGATCCTGCAGCCACAGTGGCACATCTGGCGCTTCGCTCGCCTGTGGGGGCTGCGGTGGCCCACCCGGCAAGTCATTCAACCAACTTGGGCCGCTATCCGCCTGATCGGTTTCCTTCTCACCAAGACCCGAAAGCCACGAGGGCACATCGCTTTGTGGTTCGGAGGGTGGTGTGGAGGGCTCTGCGCCTTCGAATGTAAAGGGTTCGAGCGCAATATCCTCCTCGAGATCGTCCGATTCCATTACACGGCGGATCTCATCGGTGGGAATATTGCGCAACCAATCGGGGATATCAGCCAAATCCTCATCGTCGGTTGACGGCTGGAGCGAAGCGTTGACCGTATCGCTGAAGTCGTTTTGCGGCGCAGGCGGCTGAGGTGCGCTGGGTGGCACCGATGAAGTTGTCTCCGCATCGCGTAGCCAATCGGGCACATCCTCAGCGGGCGGTTGCTGAGCGGGTGGAGCAGATTCGCGCAGCCAATCAGGCACATCCTCAGCGGGCGGTTGCTGAGCAGGTGGAGCAGATTCGCGCAGCCAATCAGGCACATCCTCAGCGGGCGGGCTGAACGGTGTGCTCGGCTGAACGGGCGGCTCATTGGGTGTGGCCGGTGATTCCTGCAACCAATCCGGCAGATCTTCCGACGAGGAATCCGATGATGAAGATGTGCTCGGCGAATCCGCCGCGCGCAACCAATCCGGCAGATCTTCCTGGGTATCGCTTGGAGGCGCCTGCCAACTACCGCTTGGCGTACTCGTATCGCTGCTGAGGTCGCGCAGCCAATCGGGCGTTGCACTGTCGCTGCTGGGCGCACTGCTATCTTCTGGTGGGAGATCGCGTAGCCAATCGGGCATACTGCCACTATCCGACTCCGGAGCATCCAATGGTTGGCTGCTCAACTCTTGGAGCCAGGAGGGCATCTCCTCGCTGCTAGCGCCCGAAGCTGAGTCGGTTGGTGTTGAAGAATCGAGGCCCGCAAGCCACGGCGGCATCTCCTCGTTGCCCGCGCTCGCGGGTGGAGAGGAAGAGATATCTGAAAGCCATGGTGGTACCTGGTCTTCGCTTGCCCCTGTACCACCAAACGTCCCCGAACTCGGTGCTTGGAAAGCACTATTCGGGGCCTCTGGCATGCCAGGCGGGCGGGGCGGAAGGGGTAGACCACGCAGCCATGGCGGAAGGTGCTGATTGTCGTCGGCTGAATCGCGGCTCACCGCTTACTCTCCCAAACTTGTAAGAGCTCGATCGATAATCGAACGGTTACATGTGCGTTATCGGTCAAGGTATGGCTGGTCAAAGCCTAGCAAGACACGAATCCCAGCAACTAGAGCGCCGAGCGCGGCGCCGATGAGCAGACCGCGTGCGCTCGCCAGCGCCACGAAATCCGCCATCCAGTTCACAGTATCGTTCAAGTACGGTAGTGCGGCGAGTTGGGGCAATGCCGCGACGACAAGGACAATCATCGCAACCACCAAGATCACCAAACTATCGGTGGTTCGGCGGCGTAGCGCCCGGAGCGCAGCACTCAGACCAAAAAACGCCAGCAGCGCCAAGAACGACGCAGCTAGCGGTTGGTAAAATGCGCGGAACAGGTCGCGTACTGGTTGTTCGGCCAAAACTGTCGGGTAGAGCACATAGCCGCCGGGCACAAAGCCGATCAGCGTGCCGCTCACAATCACGGCGAGCATGGCGCCGAGCAGCACCACGCTATATCCCCAATCGGCGTTGCGGCGCATAACGCGCCGGATATGGCTCAGAACGACATTTAACAGGCCCACTAACAGCGCAAGCGCTGTGACAAGCGCGGCCCAATTCACCAACAACTGTGCAACTGCACTAATTGTGCCCACAGGGCCAGCGAAATCAATTAGAACAAGCAGCCCAGTAGCACCTGCGATTAACGTTGCAATCAGCCGCTTCGGATCATGCAAGAACGACATGACTATCCTTTGGCGGGCATCGCATCAACAAGACGACGCTCAAGCCACAAGCCTTTATATCGGTAGTGTCCAACCGAACAGAGCGAGGATCAGCAGGATGAGAATGACAAGAATGACAGCTGTTCGCATGGCATCTTGCGTCAGCAACCGAGCCTGTGGAGCGGTGGTACGAGCCAGATAGGCTTCTGCTGCGTAAATTTCCTCGCCAACCAATACACCATCGGCTGTGAGATACACCAACGGCAATGCTGTAGTGGTGGTGGCTCCAGCAATTTGTGGCACGTCACGCTGGGCGCCAACTTCGCCTGCCAACAGAAACTCTTGACCAAAACTACCGTTGAACTGGCTCACTTCAAGCTTCTGGCGGCCATACAGGGTTGTTACACCTGAAGCATACGCCATTGGGTCTTGGTGTGCAAGCATCTGAACGTTCACAGGATCGTAATCCTGGCCCAGCCCAGCGCGCTGATACGATTGGCGCAGTGAGCCACGCAGCGCAAGATGCGCCACGGCATCGCCACTACTTACCAAAATCGGTGCGCCGTTCAGCGCAGCCTCTGCCGCCACTCGCTCCGCAACGAGCAAGCCTGCTACCGTTTCTGCGGTGCTGGCCCTGCCCCCGACCGCGCCGCTGCCCGGCGACAGGTGGATCGCACGCCCTGTCTCTGCGCCGCGCGCCAACGCACGCCGCATCAGATCAAGACCAGGTAATGGGCGTAGGGTGAACGGGTTTCTTCCTGCCAACACGCGAGCATGATGCCAGAGGGTCAGGCCGATGACGGCAAGAACCAATACGAGAAGGAAAAGTGTTTCAGAGGGTAATGACACACTGGGCCTCAGCACAATTCTTTACAGATGCAGGCCACACAACCGTTTTGAGTGTACCGTAAAAGGAATCGTTTGTCAACTATCGCGCTGATCTACTAGTTTTTGTAATACTTTCCAACTTTGCTCATCTTCGAGCGCACTTACATACATTCGCCAGCGCTGAAACGGTGTGAATGGATGCATAAAAAGCATGACCTGACTCGCGAGAAAGCCTAACGGCTCGATCACGTCGAGCAGGATGCGAGCGGGCATCGACAAACGTCTCCGCGAGATACTCTCTGCTAAGCGTTGTAATGCAGCCTGTCGTTCGGATACGTCCATACTCCTCACCTCGCGTGGCGCGTCTGTTGGTGCATCAGCCGCGGCGCGGTGCACGAAACGTCTCGCTATCGAGCAGGATAGTCACTGGCCCATCGTTCGTGAGCGACACATGCATATGCGCGCCGAACCTGCCTGTCTCCACCTTCACGCCGAGCTTGCGCAGCGCCTCAGCACACGTATCGACCAACGGGGCTGCCAGCTCGGGAGGCGCCGCATCGGAGAAGCTTGGTCGGCGGCCACGGCGTGTATCGGCATACAGCGTGAATTGTGAAACGAGCAACACCGCACCCTGCACATCCAATAACGAACGATTAAAACGCCCTTGCTCGTCGGGGAAGATACGCAGATAAGCGATCTTCTCGGCGAGCAACTCGGCATCGGCAGCTTCATCGGTGGAACCGACCCCTAACAAAACGAGCATCCCGAGTCCGATCTGCCCGATAACCTGTGCATCGACCGTCACCGACGCTTCACTCACACGTTGAACAACAGCTCGCATCGCCTACAATTTCTATCAACACCCGTGCCAATGGTGAACGATTTAACGGCCATTGCTGTTCAAATGTGCGAACACAATGCGTCCGGTTTGCGTCTGATACACGCGTGTCACCGTAGCCGAAACCGTTTGGCCCACCAACTTGCGGGCATCCTCTACCACAATCATGGTCCCATCATCGAGGAACGAAATACCCTGCTCGCGCTCGCGGCCCACATCCCGAATGGTAATGTGGATATCTTGCCCGGGCAAAACAGGAGGACGCACAGCATCGGCAAGCTGATTCAAGTTGAGCACCTTGACACCCTGCAAGCCCGCCACTCGCCCAAGGTTGTAATCGTTCGTGATGATCGGACTATGGTATTGGCGCGCCAACACCACCAATTTATCATCGACCTGCTGAACACCATTCACTTCAACATCGATAACTTCAACCGACATATTGCCTTCTTGCTGCATCGTATTGAGGATTTCGAGGCCACGGCGTCCTCTGCTGCGTCGTTGCTCATCCGCCGAATCGGCCAACATCTGCAGTTCGTTCAGCACGAATTTTGGCACCAGCAACTCGCCATCCAAAAAGCCAGTTTGGCTCACCATCGCAATACGCCCGTCGATAATAGTTGAAGTATCGAGAATATAACGGTGTGGCTGCTGTGTTAGCGATTCGATCAATGGTTGCGGAACGACAAACGGCGAGCGTCGCGATGAGCGCAACAAATCGCCGATCTCTTTTTTACGCTTTGCGAAGATTAGCGCACCTAAATACGCCAATAAAATTGCCACAGTGATGGGCAGAAATTGACCGAATGGCGGGGGCAATTGCGAGAGAGGCACTGTAATCAGTGTCGCAAACACGGTGCCCAACAGCGCGCCAAACACAACTGCGATCAACTCGCTAATCGAGATGCTTTTGATATAGTGCCAAACCTTGGAGAGAGGCACCAAGATTAAATATGGCGAGGCGAGCAAACCTAAGCCGGCGCCAGCTAGCGTCAACAATTGCGTCGCCTGAATTTCACTCTGCGTTGGTGGATTTCCCGAGAGCACCGTACCTAAGTAATTGCCAACATACGCTAGTGCTCCCATCCCAAGCACACGAATAATAAAATTGAAACTAATCTTCATACATCATCTCAATACCGACCATCGAAAGGAAAAAGCGTTCACATACAGGTTGAATCTACACGAGCGTTTCGCTACCCCTCTCGATCGTCTAGCTTTCGTCCTCATTCTCTACAACATTGTGAGATGATCGTCGGTCTCGCGGCCCTAGCACCATATCAACAGCCTCGGCTACCGAGCGCACTGCAGCGACTTCCAAACCCTCAACTTTGGGCATCGCCGAAGGGCTAGGGTACAACGACCGTCGAAAGCCAAGTTTCGCAGCCTCACCCAAACGGCGGTCGAGTTGACTGACACTACGCAACTCCCCCGAAAGGCCGATCTCACCCACCAACACGACTTCTGCGGGAACGCGTTGGTTGCGGTACGATGATGCGATAGCCAACGCCACCGCTAAATCGGCAGCTGGCTCACTGATTCGTAGCCCACCAACAATGTTGACATAAATATCTTGATTGAAGAGCGGCAACCCCACGCGCTTGCTCAACACTGCCACCAACATCAGCAAGCGGTTCATATCGAAGCCGTTTGCCGTGCGACGAGGCTGGTTGCTAGCCGTATTAGCCGTGAGCGCCTGAACCTCCACCAAAATGGGGCGCGTACCCTCCATCGTTACCGCCACCGCCGATCCAGGTGTACCAATGCTACGCTCGGCCAAGAACACTTGCGAAGGGTTGGTCACCTCGGCCATACCGCGCTGTGTCATCTCAAACACGCCCACCTCATCGGTGGAGCCAAAGCGATTCTTGACGCCGCGCAGCAGCCGATACTGGTGGAACCGATCACCTTCGAGATACAGCACTGCATCGACGATATGTTCGAGGACACGCGGCCCAGCGATCGCACCCTCTTTCGTCACGTGCCCGACCAAGAAGATCGGGATGCCGTTCTCCTTCGCCACGCGCAACAGACGTAACGCGCCCTCACGTACCTGGCTCACACTACCCGCCGCCGATGTCAACTCGTCCAAATACACCGTCTGAATCGAGTCGATGATCACCAATCTCGGCTGAATATGCGTGATCTGCTCTAAGATCAAATCGAGATTCGTCTCGGAATAGACCAGCAACTTCTCGGGATCGAGGCCCATTCGTGTGGCCCGCAGTTTGATCTGCTGGACCGATTCCTCTGCCGAGACGTAGAGCGCCGTGCCCACCTCATCGGCGAAACGCGCCGCCACATCGGTGAGCAGCGTGCTCTTGCCGATGCCCGGGTCACCGCCGATCAGCACCACAGAGCCTGGCACTAACCCGCCACCCAGCACACGAGCGAACTCCTCGCCGAGCACGGGCAGACGCGCAAAACCGCCGCTATCGATCTCGCGCAGCGGCACGGGCCGATTGAGCCCTTGGACTGGACTCACACTGCGGCTGCGTCCGGAGCTCTCTTTGCGTTCGATCTGCTCGACCAAACTATCCCAAGTGCCGCAGTCGGGGCATTTACCCATCCAGCGGGTCTGTTGTGAGCCACATTGTTGACATATAAAAATGGTACGTGTTTTAGCCAAAATAAAGCCTTTGAATACAAGCGCTGATTAATGCAGAATAACAGAGGTGCGTGGCTGGAATGATAAATTCGCTCCATTATACCATGCCCCTACTGGCTACTCTGGATTATCGTGTGGGATCAATTGCATATCAATACAGCACAAAACCTGCTCAGTTAGAGCAGGTTCTGTACTGACTTCGTAGAATGTTTGGAGGAATTAGGCGATGGCCCCCTCGGTCTCTTCGATCGAGGCGTTCACCTCGCGCTGCGTGCGCAGCCGCAGGTACGTCTCGCCGTTCTCGAGGGTAGCGGTATCGACCACCACCACATCGCCGGCCTTAAAGCGACCCTCCAGCACACCTTCGGACAGCGGGTCCTCGATCAGGTTGGTGATGATGCGGCGGAGCGGGCGTGCGCCGAAGGCGGGATCATAACCGCGCTTGGCGAGCAACTCGTGAGCATCATCGCGCACATCCAACGTGAGGCCGTGGTCTTTCAGTTGCTCCTGCACGCGCTTGAGCATAATCGCCGTGATCTGGCGGATCTCATCGTTCGTCAACGCGTGGAAGATGATCGTTGCATCGATACGGTTGAGGAACTCGGGCCGGAACAGTTGCTTGAGCGCATCATCGACCTTCTTGCGCACATCCTCGTTGTCGAGCTCGCTGCCAGTGTTGAAGCCAGAGAAGCCGATCCGCGATGCGCGCCGAATGTGCTCGGTGCCAACATTCGAGGTCATAATGATGATCGTATTGCGGAAGTCGACCCGGCGACCTTTACCGTCGGTGAGTTGGCCATCCTCAAGCACCTGCAACAGCAGGTTGAACGCATCGGGGTGGGCCTTCTCGATCTCGTCGAACAACACCACCGAGTAGGGCTTGCGCCGCACAGCATCGGTGAGCTGGCCGCCCTCGCCGTAGCCGACATAGCCGGGAGGCGAACCGACCAATCGCGATGTAGTATGGCGCTCTTGGAACTCCGACATATCGATCTTGATCAGATGATCCTCGGAGCCAAACATAAACTCGGCCAGTGTCTTGGCGAGCTCGGTTTTACCGACGCCCGTGGGGCCAAGGAAGATGAACGAGCCAATCGGTCGCTTAGGATCTTTCAGGCCAGCGCGGGCGCGCCGCACCGCCTTCGAGATCGTCACGATCGGCTCCTGCTGGCCAACCACGCGGTTGTGCAGGAACTCCTCCATCTGGAGCAGGCGGGTCGTCTCATCGCCTTGGAGGCGTTTCACAGGGATGCCCGTCCACATGCCGACGACTTCAGCAATGTCCTCCTCAGTCACGTAGGGGCGTTCGGTCAGTTTCGAGTCGCTGCCGATGCCAAGCTCGCTCTCGATCTTGCTAATGCGGGTGAGCATTCGCTCCTCGCGCTCTTGCAGATCGGCGGCAAGCTCGAACTGTTGATCTTCGATCGCGGCCTCGCGCTCGGTACGGATCGCTTCGAGGCCACGGAGGGCATCGCGTAGCGATGGTGGTGTTGCCGAGCGTGTCATGCGCACACGAGCCGCAGCTTCGTCGATCAAGTCGATCGCTTTATCGGGAAGGAAGCGGTCGGGCACGTAGCGGGCCGATAAGTGCGCGGCTGCGCGGATAGCCTCATCGGCGATTTGCAGTTGATGGAAATCCTCGTAGCGGCTCTTGATACCGCGAAGGATCTCGATGGTCTCTTCCTCGGTGGGTTGCTCGACCATCACGGGCTGGAAGCGGCGCTCAAGGGCGGCATCGCGCTCGATGTACTTGCGGTACTCGTCGAGCGTGGTTGCGCCGATGGTCTGCAGTTCACCGCGCGAGAGGGCCGGCTTGAGGATGTTGGCGGCATCGAGGGTACCCTCGGCACCACCAGCACCAATAATAGTGTGGAACTCATCGATGAACAGGATACAGCGAGTCTCCTTGATTTCATCGACGACGCGTTTGAGGCGTTCCTCGAATTGGCCACGATACTTCGTGCCAGCGACGAGTGCACCCATATCGAGGGTGACGACGCGCTTGCCTTTGATGCTATCGGGCACTTCGCCAGCGACGATGCGCTGCGCTAACCCCTCGACGATCGCCGTCTTACCGACGCCCGGCTCGCCGATCAAAGCGGGGTTATTTTTAGTGCGGCGTGAAAGAATCTGAATAACGCGCTCAATTTCGTGTTGGCGGCCGATCACTGGGTCGAGGCGGCCTGCCTCGGCCATCTCAGTTAGGTCGGCACCAAGTGCATCGAGATAGGGCGTTTTGCTTTGGCGTTGGGCGCTCGGGCCACTGGCAGCGCTCGCCGTGGGGCGTTCGATACCGCTGCTGGGGCCTTGACGCAGCACACGCATCACCTGCGTACGCACCTGCTCTAGCGAGACACCGAGAATGTCGAGCACGCCTGTCGCGACGCCCTCGCCATTGCGCACCAAGCCGAGCAATAGGTGCTCGGTGCCGATGTAGTGATGGTTGAGGCGTTTGGTCTCTTCGACGGCGTATTCGATCACCTTCTTGGCGCGTGCGGTGAGGTCTTGGTCGGTGCGTGCTGCACCTTCGCCGACGCCAACGATAAACTCCACTGCATGCCGGGCTTGCGAGAGTTTGACGCCTAAGTTATTGAGCACTTGAGCTGCAACGCCTTCGCCCTCGCGGATCAGGCCGAGCAAAATATGCTCGGTGCCGATGTAGGGATGGTTGAAGGCGCGTGCCTCCTCGGTGGCATATTGCAGCACTTGTTTGGTGCGTTTAGTAAATTTATCAAATGCCCGGTCAGCCATGACTGTTCTCCACTTCTTCTATCTGAGGCCTAGTTGCATTGCGGCGCTCGATGTGAAGCCTGGTATGTTTAGGATGCGCAATCGCGCGCTCTATGCTTAGGATCTACGCTTCCTCCGGGCTTTCGGATGTGTCGTCGGTCGGTGTCGGCGTCGCATCCTCAGAGGCTTGGCGCATGCTCAACCCCATTCGTTTGCGCTGAGGATCGATACGTATGATGCGCGCCTGGATCTCTTGGCCTTCCTGGACTACTTCGCGTGGATGCTGGGCGCGGCCATCGCCCATCTCCGAAACGTGTATCAGGCCCTCAATCCCGTCTTCGATCCGTGCAAACGCGCCAAACGACGCTAACTGGGTGATCGTCCCGGTGACGATTTGGCCAAGTTGATACCGTTCGCTGACAGTCGTCCAGGGTTCATTTTGTGTTCGTTTTATGGACAGCGCGATACGTTTGCGTTCGTTATCGACGCTGAGAATATACACTTGTACCGTATCGCCGGGTTTGAGTACTTCACTCGGGTGTTTGACGCGACTCCAAGAGATTTCAGAAAGATGCACAAGCCCATCGGCACCGCCGATATCCACGAATGCACCGAAGTCGCAGACCGATGTGACACGGCCTGTGTGGATATCGCCTTCTTTAAGGGCTGAGAGCAGTTCGTCCTTCCGGCCTTCGCGTGCTTCTTGGACAGCCTGCCGCTCGGATAGAATCAACCGATTACGATTTCGGTTGATTTCAATCACCTTCAGCGGGAGTGAAGTACCGACCATTTTGGCCATGTCGGATTGCTTTTGCGTTTCAGGGCCACGGCTAATCCCGCTGACTTGCGAGGCTGGCACAAAGCCTCGTACTCCATCGAGATTAACAAGCAAACCACCTTTATTATAGTTGGTGACTTTGGCTTCGATGACTTCGCCGCTGTCAAAGCTCTGTTGCAGGCGCCGCCAACTCTTTTCTTGGCGCGCCTTATCTACCGAGAGCACTGCGCGACCTTCTTTGTCTTCGGCTTGCACCACAAACACAAGCAGTGTATCGCCTGGCTTGAGCGCTGCGCGGTCTTCGGCAGAGAGCGATTGCATTTCGCGTGTCGGCACGACTCCTTCGGATTTCGAGCCGATGTCTACAAGGAGCTCGTCCTTGTCGACACGCATGATGACGCCATCAACGGTATCGCCGTATTGGAGGTTCCGGTAATCGTGTGCGGGGTTGATAAGGAATTGCTCCATGAGCGCACGATCTTCGGCTTCTTGCGCAGCCAGATCGTCGGAGATACCATTTGTTGTTGTGGTTTCCTCGGCATCTTTATCGGCAGCCGTAGGTGTTGGTAGTTGCTTTTCCATGCGCTTTCCTTGAAATAGCCAGCGGATGGATGCGTGCCCCTATAAGAGAGATAGGGCTTTGAGGTATTATACGGTGTTCGATCACAAAACGCAAGAGTACATACCTCCTAGTCCTTTTGGACGTTGACATCTGTTCTAGGATGCGGTAGAGTCTTATACTCTGGTATTTTTATCGATACTCTTGGGTCATCAATGGCACTGCTTCTGGTGTGTTCGTTTGGCGATTCAGTGGTCAATCATCGGGTAGAGCGTTCATTATTTATGATGAGGTTACGATGCCATCGCTGATTTCCAACCAACGTCACTTGCAAACGCTTGGTCAATTATTGATCGCAGGAGGACATCACGATGTCCGTGGCTTGTTAGCCTCTTCGCTTGAACGTTTGGTTGCGTTTTGGCCAGCGTTGGGCGGTATGTTGCTGTATCAAGCTCCTACGAATGAATTGATCATGCTCGAACATGGCCATTTAGATCGCGAGGCGATTCGCTTGATCGCTGAGGCGCGTGAGGGGTTTACGCGCCGCGAGGAGGGGAGTGAGCCTGCGATCGGCTATTATGCCCTTGATGATGACCGCGAGATTATGGAGCTGCCGCTGCAGAGTGGAATGCAGACGGTGGGTTTACTCCATTTGGTAGTACGCGAGGGTGAACAGCGCTCGGATGCTACGGCGCCGCTCGAAGATATTGTGATGTTGTTGGTGCGCGCTATCGGTGGTGAGGCCGATAAGTTGGCGATGTTGCGCCACGCGGAGCAAGATCTTCGTGAGTTGCATTTGCTGTACGAGGTTGGCCAAGCGCTGGCGACGAACCTCGATCTTCCGAGTCTGCTTGAGGATATTAAGCACCGCGTGCCTTTGGTGATCGGTGCCGAGCGTTGCTCGATCATGATTTTCGATGAGTCGACGCAGGAGTTGGTGCTGGAGACGACCGATCCTCATACTGGTGAGCGCCGGGTCTTCCAAATTCCTACGGATCGCGGCATTGCTGGGTGGGTGCTGACCAATGGCATCGGCCAGATTGTGAATGATGTTGAGCAAGATCCGCGCTGGTTCGATGGTGTGGCCCGCGATATGGATTTTGTGACCCGCTCGATTTTGTGCGCGCCGATGCGGCGTGGCGATCGGGTGGTGGGTGTGATGCAGGTTATCAATAAGCAGACCGGCGAGCCGTTTACCGAGCAGGATTTGCAGTTGTTGACGACGCTGGCAAATCAGGCTGCGGTTGCGGTTGAGAATGCTCGCTTGGTGCGTAGCTTGAAGGAGGAGCGCGATAAGCTGTTGGCCAAGGAGGCCGAGGTGCGCGCTGCGATCGCTCGCGATCTGCACGATGGGCCGACCCAAAGTGTGGCTGCGATCGCGATGAACATTGAGTTTGTGAAGCGTTTGCTGCGGGCGATGCCCGAGCGGGTCGAGAGTGAGCTTGATGTCCTCTCGGAGTTGGTGCAAAAGACGGCCTACGATATCCGCACGTTGCTGTTTGAGTTGCGCCCGCTGGGGTTGGAGACTCAGGGGTTGTTGGCGACCTTGCAGCAGTATGTGAGCCGTTTCCGCGACCCGACGGGCTCGATGCGGTTGCGCTTGGAGGCTCCAACGTCGATCCCACGCTTGCCTGTCGAGGTTGAGGGTGCGATTTTTATTATTATCCAGGAGGCTGTGAATAATGCTCGTAAGCATGCACAGGCTTCTGAGGTGGTGATTTATCTGTACCCCGAGGAAGGCCAGTTGGTGGCGAGTGTGCGTGATCGGGGCCGTGGGTTTAATTTGGCTGCGGTCGAGTCGGGCTATAGCATGCGCGGTTCGCTTGGTTTGTTGAATATGCGTGAACGTGCTCAGTTGATCAATGGTGAGTGCCGGATTCGCTCGGCGGAGGGCGAGGGCACGACGGTTGAGTTGCGGGTGCCGATCACGTAGTCGCGCTGATTGCTGTTGTGAGATGAAAGGTGGATGCTTGCTGTGATGCAAGCATCCACCTTATTTATTAGCTATTCGCCGCCCGAGGTGACTTCGTCGCCGGGGAGCGGCGGCCAGCTGCCGAGTAACAGGCCAAAGACGAGGCCGATGATGACGCCGAAGATGGCTGCGGTGAGGTAGTTGTGGGTGGTGGTGGCGAGCAGCAGGCTGAAGACGGTGAAGATGATGATGCTGCCGATCACTTTGACGATGCGTGGTAGTGGTTGGCGGGTCGGTTCGGCTGCTTTGGCGGCAGGGCGGGCTGGTGCTGCTGGCGTGGCCGGACGCGTTGGCGCTGCGGCTGGCGCGGTTGCTGTTGGGCGCGCTGGCGCTGCGGTTGGTGCGTCGGCGGTCGCTGCTGCTTTGGCGCGGTTGGCGGCACGGATCGCGGCTAGGCGCGCGGCTTTGTCGTCGGTGGGGGCGGTGGCGGTGGCAGCAGGGGCGGCGGTGGCAACGGGAGCGGCGGGTGCTGCCGTTGGTGTCGGTGCGCCGTCGGGGGATGTGGCTGCCGCGGCTTTTTTGGCGCGGTTAGCGGCGCGGATCGCCTCTAGGCGGGCTTTTTTTTCGTCGGCATCGGACATAGTGCTGCACCTCGTTACGTTACGTAATGGGTTGCGATGATACGTCACTGCGTATCATTGGGGCACAATGTTGGGCCATCGATCTGCTGGGTGGGCCGCGAGTAGAGCGGCGCGCGTTTTGGCGCGTAGCGCCATCCTGCCCGAGCGCGCGAACGTTGAACACGACGTTGTTGTTCCGCAGCGACGGGCGTTGATGTTGAGGTTGCTCCTTTTTCTATATGCTACAAAACCTGGGCTGTGTTAAGTAGGGTGTTGTGGTGGAGTACAGCCCGTTTGTTAGTTGCCCACAAAGCCGCCGAGTTCGTGCCGCCCGATCACGACGCGCAGGATCTCGGAGGTGCCTTCGCCGATGGTGAGCAGGCGCTGGTCGCGGTAGATGCGCTCGACCGGGTATTCTTGGCTGTAGCCGTAGCCGCCGAAGATTTGGATGGCGTCGCGGCAGACTTTTTCGCCCATTTCGGAGGCGAAGAGTTTGGCCATGGCGGCGTGTTTGCTGAATGGTCGCCCTTGGTCTTTGAGCCACGCGGCTTGGTAGACCATGAGGCGGGCGGCTTCGATGTTGGTGGCCATATCGGCGATCATGTTGGAGACGGATTCGTAGGAGCCGATCGGTTTGCCGAAGGCGGTGCGCTCTTTGGCGTAGGCGCGGGCGGCCTCGAAGGAGGCTTGGGCCAGGCCGATGGCCATGGCGCCGATGCCGATGCGCCCGCCGTCGAGCACTTGCAGGAATTGGATGAAGCCGCGCCCTCGTTCGCCGAGCAGGTTGTCTTTGGGCACGCGGACGTCTTCGAATGAGATGGCGGTGCTGACGGAGCCGCGCAGGCCCATTTTGGGTTCGTGTTTGCCGAAGGTCATGCCGGGCGTGCCGCCGGGGACGATGATGGCGCTGATGCTGTTTTTGCCGCCCTGTGGATCGGTGACGGCGGTGATGATGATGTGGCCTGCTACGGGGGCGTTGGTGATCCAGAGTTTGGAGCCGTTGATGACCCATTCGTCGCCTTCGAGGCGGGCGGTGGTGCGGGTGGCTCCGGCGTCGGACCCGGCGTGCGGTTCGGTGAGGCCGAACGCGGCCATGTAGCGGCCCTCGGCGGCGGGCTTCAGGTAGGTGCGTTTCTGTTCTTCGGTGCCGAAAAGGGCGATCGGTGCGCTGCCAAGCCCGATGTGGGCGGCGTAGGCGAGTGCGGTTGAGCCACAGGCGCGGGCGACTTCTTCGATGGCGATGGCGGTGCTGATGCTGTCGGCGGCGGCGCCACCGTATTCTTCGGGGAAGGGCAGGCCCATGAGGCCGAGTTCGCCCATTTTCTTGAACGTTTCGGCGGGGAATTCGCCCGTTTCGTCGACGTGGCGTGCGCGTGGTGCGATCTCTTTTTCGGCAAATTCGCGTACAGCCTGACGAATCATTTGTTGCTCTTCGCTGAGCTCAAAGTGCATAGCTGGTGCCTCCAGTTGCGTTATCGCGGCTGTGGTGCGGTTTCAGTATACCATAGTTTGGGCTTCTTAGTCGGTAACTACAGCGCCTAAGGAGATTGGATTGTTTGCCTGTGGTATAATGCGCGTTCGATGAACCAAGTTGGGGGTGTTTTTGTGAGTTATTCGTTGGCTTTGGGGCCGTTTCATCCCGCGTGGCGGGGGCCGCAGCGGTTTGTTCTCCAAGTGAGCGGCGAACGGATCTCCGACATCGAATACTACGATGGTTTTAATGAACGCGGTTGTGCTGAACGGTTGCCGCGCCTTGATCTTCCCCGCGCACTGCATTTGGTGACGCGGATTTGTGGTGCGTGTTCGTTTGCGCATGCGTTGGCGTTTTGCCAGGCGATCGAGCAGTTGTGCGGTATCGAGGTCTCGGAACGGGCCGCGATGCTGCGTTGTGTGATCGCTGAGTTTGAGCGGATTAGTTCTCACTTGGATGCGGCTGCGACGCTGTTGACGGCGTTGGGGATGGAGCCGTATGCTAAGGAGTTGATGGAGCTGCGCGAGCAGGTGTTGGGCGGGATGCACTCGCTGACTGGCGCGCGTTTGGCTCCGGATATTTGTGTGCCCGGTGGTTTGCGACGCGAACTTCCTGCGCGTGAGCGCGAGGAGTTGTTGGTGTTGCTGCCAAAGTTGAATAGGGCGTTGTACCGTTGTGCTGATCAGTTGATCGATCATCGCGGGTTGTTGGCGCGGACGATTGAGGTGGGGGCGTTGCCCCGCGCCGCCGCTGAGCAGTTTGGTGTTCGTGGTCCGTTGGCGCGCGCTTCTGGGATTCCTCGCGATACTCGTTCGGATCACCCGTATGCGGCGTATGCCCAACTCGCCTTTCAGCCGATCACGCAGGAGGGCGGCGATGTGTACGCTCGTCTGATCCTGTTGCTGCTTGAGGCGTATGAGAGTGTGAAGTTGGTGGAGCAGGGCCTTGAGCAGTTGCCAGAGGGTGATGCGGTGGGCGCGTTGCCGGAGGAGTTGAAGGCGGGTAAGGGCAGCGGGGCCGTTGAGGGGCCGCGTGGGATGATCCGCTATATGATCGAGAGTGATGGTCGGCGGCTGACGAGTGTGCGGATCGATGCGCCTCGCCAGTTGGATCGGTTGTTGGCGCGCACGTTGTTGGCGGGTGCCTTGATCGATAATGCGGTTGCGATTGTTGCTTCTACTGATCATTGCGTTGCCTGTGCTGAGCGCTAGCGCTTGCGTTGCATTGGCACTTGGTTCTGCGTCGCTCCGAACTATGAGGATAGCCAACAGGCAATAGATGTTCATTTTCGCACTTATCTTTGCTATTCCACTGCTTGCTGTGCTGCTTTGCATGGCGCTGAATCAGGTGTTGCCTACGCGCTGGCTGGGCTTGGGCTCGGCGGTCGCGATGTTGGTGGCGATGGGCCTGCTGTTGATGGCTCCGCTGCCGATGTCGTTGCCTATTCGCACGTGGGTCGCTTCGGGTGAGCAGTCCGTCGAGTTGGTGCTGTCCTTCGATGCGCTGAGCTCCCCGTTTGCTGTGCTGACGTTCGGCGGCGGTGCGTTGGCGTTGGTCGCTCTGGCGTTGGCGTTGCCCCGCGATCTGCGCGGTTTCGGTGGGATGTTTGCGGCGATTGGGCTGGCTCAGGTGACGGTTGTCGCTGGTATTGCCAACCAAGACCCGTTGCTGTTGCCGTTCGCTTGGTCGTTGGTGACGCTGCTGGGCTTTGCGGCGCTGCGTGCGAGCGGTGCTCCGAATAGTACGAGTGCTTTGCCGCCCGGTTTGTTGACTGGGTTGGCTGGCGCGTTGTTGTTGGCCGGTGCGACGTTGGCGAGCGCTACGGCTCCGTTTGGGCCGGTGGCGTTGTCGTGTTGGACGCTGGTGGCGCTGTTGGCCTTTGGTGCTCCGCCGTTTCACGCTGCGTTCGATGAGGCTGCCGAGGCTCCGGCGGCGCTGATGGGCTCGCTGTTGCCGTTGGGCCTGCCGTTGTTGGGCGGCTATGTCCTGTTGCAGTTTCCTGCGTCGATGTGGGCCGATGTGCCGTTCGCCTGGCGGATGACGTGGGTGCTGTTGGGCTTGCTGGCGTGGTTGGTGTGTGCGGCGGGCGCGCTCAGCGCGATGCGCTTGCGCAGGCTGATCAACTGGCAGTTCAGCGCGCAACTCGGTTTGGTATTTATTTGTGTGGGCCTCGGCGGCGAGCAGCCGCCGTTGGCTTTGGCCGCTGGTCTGCTGGTCAATGCGGTGCTGACGACGCTGGTGAGCTACCTGGCGTTGGCGGTGTTGGAGCGCCGCGCTGGCACCGATGATCTGGCGGCTATCGGGATGCACGGCCCACTGCTGGTGCCTGGGTTGTCGTTCTTGGTAGCGATTGCGTCGTCGGTCGGTTTCCCTGGCACGTGGGGTTGGTGGGTGTACAGTGCGTTATTCGGACATTTGCGGACGATCGCTCCCTGGTTGATCGCGCCGCTGTTGGCCGGGGCGGCGTTGCGCGTGTTGGCGTATGTGACGCCGTTGGCTGCGTTCTGGCGTGTTGCTCCTCCGAAACCTGCTGGTGAGGCGGTTGTGCGTCGTGGTTGGCCCCGTCTGTTGGCGGCGGCGTGCCCGGCGCTTGTGGCATTGGCGTTGGCGGTTTGGGGGTTCGCGCCTCAGTTCGGCTGGCGGGCGTGGCAGGCCGATGGGCTGCGCTTTGGCGAGGCTCCCGCGCCAAGTATGCTGATGCAGGTGTTCGGCACGTTGGGCTTGCTGGTGCTGCTCGCCTGGCTGATGCAGATGACGCGTGGGCAGCGACGGCATCAGACGGTTGCACAGGCCGAGATCCAGAACCCTGGCTTGTTGGGGCCGTTGGCGCTTGGGCAGGGGCTACGCGGTTTGAGCGTGTTGGCTTCGCCGACCTGGCTGTTCGAGCGGTTGTGGGCCGGTCTGCTGTGGTTCAGCCGCACGCTGGCCCGTTTGCTCAGTTTGTTCGAGCAGCGATACTATCTGGCCGGGCTCATGATTTCGGTGATTGTTGTGATTTTGCTGATGATCTAGCCTTTGGGCCGAGTAGATAGCAGACTATATGGATTTGACGAGCATTAATTGGGCTGCGGTTGGCATCGCGCTTTCGGGCGGCATCATTTTGTTGCTGCGCGATTGGCGCGTGACATTCCCGGCCTTGCTGTTGAATTATGTGTTTGTTGCGCTGTTGTTGACGCAGCAGCCGTATTTGGCTTCGAGTCTGCAAATTGGCGGCTGGGGCATTAGCGCGATCGTGCTCGTGAAGTTGATTACGGGCGTGGCGGTGACGGCGATTCTCACGCTGACGGCGTTGATGTTCTCGCGGGAGTACGGCTTGGAGGATTTGGACGAGTTCTCGCTGGCCGAGTTGCGTCGTGCCGCACGGCGAGCGCAACGCCAAGGTGTCGAGCCGTTCCGCTTCTCGAACTACGTGGTGGCCTTCTGGGCGCTGGTACTGGCGGCGCTGGCCGCGCTGGCGCTGCCACGGCTGTACCCCATTCTGCCGAGCATTGCTGTCGATTTTTCGTGGTATTGGCTGGCGCTTACGGGTTTGTTTACGATGGTGGTGGCGGGCGATCTGCTCAAGATCGGGTTGGGCCTGATGTTGTGCGCGAACTGCATCGACCTGCTCTACACCGCGCATCCGCATCCGGCGACGGCGCGTATCGAGCCGAATGGCCTGGGTGTGTATCCGCTTGGCTTGTTGAGCCTGATGGCGATCACCTTGGCGTTGGGCATTGCGTATTTGAGCGGCTTGCTGTATGGCCGCCTGAAGACGCTCGAACTGAACGAATTGTATAAGCGATAACCACGTAGGGAGAGCGTCGGATCTGCGGTTTTGCCGCAGAGCATCGGCGAATCAAGTAGGCGTATGGTCTATCTGCTGCTAATTTTGTTTCCAATTGTGATGAGCCTCAGTTGCTTCTTGCTGCGTCGTCATAGTCATATGACGATTATTTTGGCGGTGGCAACGACGCTCACGCAGATTGTGTTAGTCTCGCTGTTGCCGACCGATGAGCCAGCGCGTTTGCTGGGCCTCACGCTCATGCTTGATCCGCTCCGGCGCCTGTTTCTGCTGGTGTTTTTGTGCGTTGGCGCGCTCTCTTTCTTGGTGGCGTGGCGTCTGCCGCAGGGCGAGAACTTTGTGCCCGTTGGCTTGCTGATCTTGGGCATGATCGGTTCGACGTTGCTGCTGCTGCAGGAGCCGTTCACCGTTTCGCTGTTGCTGATCAGCGCTGGATTGGCGGCGGTGTTGGCGATCGTCGATATGCCGACCGGCAGCCCGCTGCTGGTGGGAAGGGCCACGCTGGCGACGGCGCTGAAGTATTTGGTGCTGATGCTGGTGGCCGCCCTGATGATGTCGATGGCGTTTGTGCTGATCGATATCTCGGAGCCGGGCGCTGTATCGGGACGTGTGTCGCCTTCGCACCTGATTCTGGGCTTGTTCGCGGTGGGCTTCGGCTTGCGCTTGGCGGTAGTGCCGTTCCATTCGTGGCTGCCCGATATCGCCCACGATTCTGCGCCGATGGTGTCGGTGCTGGTTGTGGCGGTCATCAACATCACCAGCCTGCTGTTCCTGATCCACACCTTCCAGTTCTTCCCCGACATTGTGGCCGAGAATGAGCGCGGCATGACCATTTTGATGGGCCTCGGCGCGCTGACGGCTGCGGTGGGCGCGGCGCTGGCTCTGGCGCAGACGAATATGCGGCGGATGCTGGGCTATCTGTTCGTGTACAACGCTGGAATGGTGCTGTTTGGCCTTGCGACCACGACCACGCTCGGTTTGACAGGTGCGGTGTTCGAGGCGCTCAACCAGACGATCGTGGTGCTGCTGCTGTTCCTGTGTGTGGGCCTGCTGGAACTGCCCGATGGCCGCCCCTCGAACGTGGTGCGGCGCGATCTGCTGCGGCGCTGGCCGATCGCGGGTGCTGGCTTTTTGGGCGGCAGCCTGGCGCTGTTGGGCATCCCGCCGTTCAACGGCTTCGCCAGCAAGTTGCTGATCTACCAAGCGGCGGCTGAGCGCGGCGGCGTGTTCCTGGCCATTCTGCTATTCTCGACGGGCTTGGCGCTGCTGGCCCTGCTGCGCATGGCGCGCGATCGGCTGCTTGGCCCCAGCGAGCATATGCCGGAGGAAGAGACGCCCATTCTGCTCGGTACCACCGATCTAGATCGGCCTTTCGCTCGCCGTCTGGAAGGCGAACCGCGTGGCCTTGCGTTCCTCGCGAGCGCCCTGCTGATGCTCTGCCTGCTGATCGGCTTGTATCCCGACCCGCTGTTGGCGACCATTACCGATGTGATTCGCGGGTTGACGTTTATTCGGATCTAAAGTGACGGGCTACCCTATGATTAAGGTTTATCGCATCAACACCGGCTCATGCGGCGCTTGCGATCTCGAAATCGCCGCTGCCGTGGCGATGAGTAACGATATCGATTGGGCAACAAGCCCGGAAACCGCCGACGCCATCCTGCTCACTGGCCCGCTGACGGTCGGCAGCCGAGCCGCCTTTATGGCACAGTGGCGCGCCTTGGAGGCGAAGGTGTTGCTGCTGGCGGTGGGGCGTTGCGCGATCGATGGGCATCCGTACGGGCGCGGCGGTTTGGCCGATATGCCCGAACTTCACGCGATCCTGAAGGTCGATGGTTGCCCGCCCGAGCCAAAGGCGATCGCTGAGGCGATCCGCACGGCGATGCGGGATGCGCGATCTACGCCACCAAGCACGACGTAACGGTACAGCACAACCAGCCTCGGCTGTTGTTCGATTAGGGTTTTGTTATGCTGGAAACAGCGCTCTCGTTTTTGTTTTATCCGGGCTTGCTGCTCACCGGGTTGCTGGCCTTTCTGTTCGGCTGGCTGCTCGAAAGGCGCCTGCCCTCTCTCCCGTTGCGCGCCTCGCTGACGAGCGTCGATGCGTTGGCGAGTCTGATCAGCATCGTGTTGGCGGTGTTTGCATTGGCGCTGATGCCTTGGCCGTTTCACCCCGCGGCTGGGAGAGGCTGGATCGCCGAGCCGCTGCCGCTCTGGATCGCGCTTGAGGGTGCCTTCTTGGTGCCGTTGCTGCCCGGCTTGTTGGCCCCCTCGCCGCTCGCCGTGCGCGCCACCAGCCGCGAGGCGCAGATCGGCACCGCCGGGCGCTTTGTGCTCTGGTTGTCGGTCGGTGCGCTCTTGTGGATTGGGTTGACCTGGCATGCCAACGATTGGCTTGCGCGTCTGCTGTTCGGCTTGGCGGCTGTGATGGCGCTGCCCGCCGCGTTGAGCGTGGGCATGTTCGGCCCCGAGCGCAGCCTGAACGCTGCTGGCGCGGAGGAAGGGCTCGATGAGGCGATCGCCGATCTCGTGCGCTTCGCCCGTACCGTGCGGCAGGCTGTGGTGCTGGCGCTGGTGGCCGTCGCGCTGATCGCAAACAGCGCCGATTCCACGCCCGCTCAGCCTGTGCTCGCGCTGATCGTCGTTGGCGCGTTGTTTGTGGCGTTCAGCATTGGCTTGCGTTACGCGGCTCAGAGGCTGCCGCGCGTCACGCTGCCCGATGCGCTGCGCTGGTGCTGTTGGCGCGCGCTCCCTGTGGCGGTCGCCGCATTGATCTACACCATCATCGTCTAGTTGTCTTAGCTGTTTCGTACCCGGCATGCCGCGCCCAACAAGATTCGCTTCTTGATAGAATACGGCCTGGTTGCCTATGCTCGCGATCGAAACCGAACAACTTGTCAAAACGTTCGATAATGTTCACGTTCTGCGCGGATTAGATCTCGCCGTGCCGACTGGGCAGATCTACGGTCTGCTGGGATTGAACGGCTCGGGCAAATCGACCTTGATCCACCTGTTGCTCGGTTTCCTGCGGCCCAACCGTGGCAACGTGCGTGTGCTCGGCGAACACAACCCCGAGCGTATCCGCGGACGTGTTGGCTACCTGCCCGAGCGATTGCGCTACCATATGCGCTACACGGCCCGCGAGTATCTGCACTACCTTGGCCGTTTCAGTGATCTGCGCGAACCGCACCTCAGCGACCGCGTGAATGCCGAACTGCGCGCCGTCGACCTCTTGGAGGACGCCGACCGTATGCTCAACACCTATTCCAAGGGCATGCTGCAGCGGCTCGGCATAGCGCAGGCGTTGCTGCACGAGCCAGAACTGCTCCTGATCGACGAACCCACTTCTGGCCTTGATCCTGCCGGGCAACGTGAAGTGTTCCAGCTATTGAGCGACTTGCGGGGACAGGGCCACACGATCTTCCTCACCACGCATATGCTCGATGAGGTAGAACAGCTTTGTGATCGGGTTGGCATTCTGTTTCGCGGCAAATTGGCTGGCGAACTCGATAGTTGGCAACTGCGCACGACCGGCCACAATGTGCAGATCATCGTCGCCTCGATGACCCCCGAGTTGATGCTGCGCCTGCAACGGCTCGACCCGGCAGTGCGCTGCCAAGGCTACGAGATCCGCATCGACCCCAATACGCCCGAACTCCAAGCGGCGGTGCTGCGCCTCCTGCTCGAAGCCAATGTCTCGGTGATCTCGCTCAAACCTGCGAGCCGCAACCTGGAGAACTTCTTTAGGCGGATCGTGAGCGGCGAGCCAACCCCGACGCCGGAGTCGCCTCCCGCTGAGCCAACCCCGACGCCGGAGTCGCCTCCCGCCGAGGCAGAGCCAGCACCCGCTGCTGATGTTGCGCCTGGCCGACCTAGCACGGGTGAGACGCTGCTGCGAGAGTTGCTCAGCAGTGAGCAGGCTCGTTGGCGGCGCCCCGATCAAGATCAAGAATAGCTCGCGCTTCGCTGATAGCAACCCGACAGATAACACGGAACGGAATAGCACGATGAGTACCCTGCGGCGTACAACGAGCTTTATCACCTTCACCCTGATCGAGTATGTGCGGTCTGGTCGGGCACTGCTCGAAATGCTCGCCACCCCAGTGTTCTTCTACTTGTTCCTCTGGCGCGGCGTGGCCCAGCTCGATTATTTCTTCACCACCGTGGGCCTGTTCACGCTCGCATTGACCTTCTCGGTCACCTCGGCGCTATTCCGCCTGGGGGACCGCCCGCAGAGCTACCTCGTGCTGGTGCGGCGAATCAGCCGCAGTTCGTACCTGTTGGGCTTGTACCTCGCCTCGCTGTTTGTGGTGCTCGTCTACTACGTCCTCATCTGCATTGCGGCCCTGCTGCTGCAGCGGGTGGCTGGTTTGGATCTGCGCAACTGGCTGCTCGGCTCGGCACCGCTGCTGCTGAATGCGGCGCTCTTCGGCGCGCTGCTCATGTTGCTCTCGCCGATTGTGCTGCCATCCGGCTGGCGCCTCACCATCCTGGCGCTCGGCGCGATCGCGCTCTCGGGCAATCTCATCAGCGGCCCGATGGTGGAGCAACTCGGCTCGTTCAACATGGTGCTGGATGTGTTGCGCACCATCTTCAGCACCCCGCTGGTGCCCGCCTTCACTGGCTTCGCGATGGCGATCAGCCGCGACTACGGCCAATTCGGCTACCTCATCCTCATCGCGCAGGCTGCGCTCACGATTGTGCTGCTGGCGCTGGCGGTCTACGCCTTCTCTCGCAACGACCTGATCTTCAACTCGAACTAGCTGCCCTTCTCGAACGGCATTGGCGCTCGTAAGCCGTCTGTTATGGGGAGAAAGAGATGCAGCGGCGCATCAGCCCTTTCCTGCCATGCCCACGTGATGCCCAAGGGGCTGGCGACTGTGAGGCATCGCGCTGCGCTGCAGGGGTTTCGTTCTTGACAGATGCCCTCCGAAACGTGTAGAGTTAAAGACACGCAAGGAGGCGACCATGCAAACAGAACATCATCCCTATACGGATGAACGTCTTTACCGCATGTGCAAGGCGATCGGTAATCCCGTGCGTCTCAAAATCTTGCGCTATGTGCAACAGCATCCCCGCTGTATCGGCAACGAGATCTTGTTGCACCTCCCTCAAGACCTTGCTCGCGCTCAGTCTACGCTCTCGCAACACCTCAAAATCCTCTGCTCAGCAGGTCTGCTCGAAGCGGAATGCGACGGACCCGCCACCTGCTACGCGATCAGCCGACCCGATTGGGCTTGGTTATGCGAGCAACTGCGCGATTTTTGACGCCGAACGAGAGCCTATGCTACACTTCGACGTCATTCACTGAGTGCCAAGGAGTCTCGCTGTGACCGACGCTCCGAGCGCCGCCACGGTCCAGGAGGTGGCTGACCGTGTGCGGGCTAATGTTGCCCGTGTAATCATCGGTAACGCCGATATTGTTGAACTGTTGCTTGTTGCATTGCTGTGCGAAGGACACGCCCTGCTGGAAGATGTGCCCGGCACCGGTAAAACCACAATGGCTCGTGCGCTGGCCCGTTCGCTCGATTGCCCCTTTAGCCGCATCCAGTTCACGCCCGATCTGCTCCCCACCGATGTTACCGGCCTCGTCTATTTCAACCAGAAGCTAGGCGAGTTTCAATTTCGCCCCGGCCCGATCTTCACCTCGATCCTGTTGGCCGATGAGATCAACCGCGCCACACCGCGCACCCAAAGCTCCCTGCTGGAAGCGATGCAGGAGCGCACCATCACGATCGACGGCGAGACGCACACGCTCGCTCGTCCGTTTATGGTGCTGGCGACCCAAAACCCGGTCGAGCTAGAGGGCACCTTTCCGCTGCCCGAAGCGCAACTCGACCGCTTTCTGCTGCGCTTGACGCTCGGCTACCCCACGCTCGACGATGAGGTCGCCGTGTTGGAGCGGTATCAGCAAGTTGATCCGCTCACCGACCTGGCTCCCGTGACGGATGCCGAGACGGTGCGCCATCTGCAAGGGCAGGTGCGATCCATTCACGTTTCCGAGCCTGTGCGCCGCTACATCGCCGAAGTTGTGCGGGCCACCCGTTCCCACGACGATGTGCAACTCGGCGCTTCGCCGCGTGCGACGCTCGCGCTGCATCGCGCTGCGCAGGCGTTGGCGGCGGTGCGAGGCCGCGCCTTCGTCGCCCCCGACGACGTGAAGTACCTAGCGGTGCCAGTGCTGGCGCATCGCCTGATTCTGCACACCGAAGCACGGCTCCGTGGGCGCACTGCCCGCCACGTGGTGCAAAACCTGGTGGAAAAACTGCCAGCACCCGTCGAATAGGCGCTGCGTTCACCGCTCGCGCTTGCTGAGAGAGCTATGTTTAGCCGCACCACGCTACAAAGCATCGCATTTTTGCTGGTCCTCTCCGCCTTGTTCGGACAAGGTCTGTTGGCTCTGCTCTGCGTGCTGTTGCTGCTGACGGCGGGCTTGGCGCGCCTGTGGGATCGCTGGTCGCTTGCACGGATCAGCTACGAACGCACGCTCAGCCACCAGCGCGCCTTCCCTGGTGATGAGGTGGAGTTGGCGATCCGCATCGCGAATCGCAAGTTGTTGCCGTTGGCGCGGCTCGAAGTGCTCGATCTGATCCCGCAAGGGCTTGAGGTACTCGATCATACGATGCTGCACGATCCCGAGGGACGCACGCTGCTCGAACGCTCGACCAGTTTGCGCTGGTACGAGGCGTTGACGTGGCGATATCGGCTGCGCTGCCACGAGCGGGGCGTGTATCGTTTGGGGCCTGCGCAGTTGACGGCTGGCGATCCGTTTGGCTTCTACCGCACGGAGTACACGGTATCGCAACGAACTAGCCTGGTGGTCTACCCGCGCTTACTCTCGCTGGAGGAACTCGGCCTGCCGCCCCGTCACCCGCTCGGCGAGCTGCGCGCTCGTCACCTCATCCACGACCCGCTGCGAACCGTGGGTGTGCGCGACTACCACCCCGACGACCCGCTGAAATCGGTGCATTGGAGCGCGACCGCTCGCACTGGCTCGTTGCAGACCCGCATCTACGAGTCCACCACATCGCGCGAGGTGGCGCTGTTCCTGGACCTCGATTCGTTCGAGCACTACTGGGAGGGGATCGACGAACAGTTGGTGGAGCGGGCCATTAGCGCGGCTGCGACGGTGGCCAATGCCTGCATCGCCGATGGCTACGCGGTCGGTTTCTATGCCAACGGTGCGCCCGTCGAACACGAGCAGTTGCCGTACTTGGCACCGAGCCGCAGCCCGGCGCAGTTGGCACTGATTATGGAGACGTTAGCGCGGCTCACGGCAGTCTCCGTAACGCCGATGGCGCGGCTGTTGCAGATCGCGGACGGCACGTTGTCCAGTGGCGCTACGGTGCTGCTCGTCAGTTCGATCAAGCCCGCCGCGACCCGTGCGGCGCTGATGCGCTTGCGTGAACGGGGCTACCAAGTGGTATGGCTCTACGTGGCCGACGATGCGCCGCCGACCGCGCCTGGCGTGATCGTGTATCACGCGCCGTCGCAGATCGAGTGGCGCGCCCAGCAGGCCGAGAGCTACGCACGTTAAAGGGGAACGAGCATGCCTTCCTGGCAACGAATCGTCTATGTGATCACGCTGGCGGTGGTGGAGGCCACCCCTGCGGCGTTGCCGTTGATGTTGGCTGGTGGTCGGGCGGCGTGGCTGTCGATGCTGGTGTTGGTGCTGTTGGGCGCGCTGGCCGATTGGTTCGTGGCGGGTTGGTTGGCGGAATCGCGGCAGCGTTGGGCGCTGCTGGGCATTGGGGCGGCGGCGGCGCTTTGGCTGGTGAAGGTGCAACTCGGTTTGGGCGTCGGCTTGCTAGCCGGTTGGGGCGGTGCGCTTGGCACACTGTTCTCGTTGAGCGATGAAAACGCTGGTTTGGCCTATTGGGCCGGGTTGTTGGGCCTGTACGGCTTCTGGCGGGGCACGCGCCTGCTTGCTCACGATACGGTCAGCCTGCGGCAACAGTTCTCGCGCTCGGTGTTCGGGTTGATGGTGGTGCTGGGCTTGTCGGCGATGGGCATGTTCGCCGGCGCTACGGGCCGCATCTCCGCAACGACGATGCTGTTGATGGTGTACTTCGCCGCGAACTTGCTGGCGATCGCGCTGGCGACGGCTGCCGAGGAGCACGACCACGAGCTGCGGCATTTGAGTTGGCGCAGTATGGTCACGCTGCTCACCGCCATCGGCGCGGTGTTGTTGCTCGGCTTGTTTGTGGCTTCGCTGTTGGGCGAGCAGGTCGCCGAGGGCTTGAGCGCGATCATCCAAGGCGTGTTGCTGCTGGTGTTGTTGATCCTGACGCCGTTCGCGATGGTGATCCTCACGGTGCTGGAATGGGTGTTTCGGCAGTTGAATTGGACAGCTGTTTGGGAGCGGATCGAGCAGCAACAGGTGCTTGGGCAGCAAGAGCAGGCCGTTCGAGTGAGCGAGACGCTGGGGATGTTCCCGCCGTGGGTGCAGAACGCCTTGCAGGTGCTGTTCGCACTTTTGCCTGTGCTGTTGGTGGTGCTGCTGATTGTGTTGATGCGACGACGGGCGCGCCGCCAATCGAGCACCGATGAGGAGCGCGAGTCGCTGTGGAGTTGGTCGGGATTCGTGAACGATCTCGGCGATATGCTGGCGGGCTTTCGGCGTACTGCGCCAGAGGGTGGTTTGCGGGCGGCGTTGGCGCGCTTGAGCGGCGCTGATCCGGCGACCCGCATTCGGCGGGCGTATGTGCGCCTGCTGTTGGCCGCCGAAGCGAAGCGACCACGCGCCGATGCGCAGACGCCTCGCGAGTACGAGGCCGATGCGGCTGCGGTGTTTCCTGGTGCGCAACAGTCGATCGCGCGGTTGACGCGGGCATACGAGCAGGCCCGCTATCACCCGGAGGCGACGCAGGCCGCCGATGCCGATGCGGCTGAGCAGGCGTGGCAGGCCATTGAGGCTCAACGCGAGTCGTAGGCCCGCGCCTCCGAACGCAACCGATTGGGGCCGCGAATACCTGTACGTCGCCGAGCGCTTGGGTATTCGCGGGCATGCGCCGCCGAGGTTGCGGCTGGTTGGGCGCTCTTTCCCCCACTATCAACGGGTTTTGTCTGTTGTTCGCCTTGTTGGCCCAGTTCACCGTTCAATGAACGACAAGGCTGCGGTTGCGTGCTACAATTGTTCTCGCAATCATGCCAACATCCATCCTCTCGATCTCTCTCACTATCACGGAGGTTTCCCCATGCCTGATGCAGGGTATTATCGTGATCCTACGATTAACGGCGATACCGTTGTGTTTGTTTGTGAAGATGATTTGTGGACGGTGCCAGCGCGCGGCGGCGTTGCCCGTCGTTTAACGGCAAACCCCGGCCCCGTCTCATCGCCGATGTTATCGCCCGATGGTGCTTGGATTGCGTACATGGGCCGTGATGAGGGGACCGACGAGGTGTATGTGATGCCTGCGGTGGGTGGCCCGGCCCGTCGCTTATCGTACTTCGGCGGACAGTCCTGGGTGGTGGGTTGGACGCCGGATGGCACCTCGATTGTGGTGGCGAGCAACGCCAAGTCGCCGTTCGCTCGGCAGATGCGCCTGTTCACGCTGCCGTTGGAGGGCGGCGATGCGCAGTTGTTGCCGACGGGCGTGGCGTCGAGCATTTCGTTTGGGCCGCAGGGCGGGCGCGTGATTGGGCGGAACACAACGGATCTGGCGCGTTGGAAGCGCTACCGTGGCGGCTTGACCGGCGAGTTGTGGATCGATAAAGAGGGCAATGGGGAGTGGCGCAAGTTGATCCACTTGGCGGGGAACGTGGCGCTGCCCTTGTGGATCGGCACGCGGATCTATTTCGTGTCGGATCACGAGGGGATCGGCAACTTGTACTCGTGCACGCCGGAGGGCACCGAGTTGCGCCGCCACACGCACCACACCACGTACTATGTGCGCCACCCCTCCACCGACGGCAAGCGAATCGTGTATCACGCTGGGGCCGATCTTTTCCTTTTCGATCCCGCCACGCAGCGCAGCGAGCAGATCGAGGTGGAGTTCTACAGCCCTCAGGTGCAGCGCAAACGCAAGTTTATCCAAACCGACCGCTATTTGGAGGGCTTTAGCCTGCATCCGAAGGGCCACTCCTTTGTGGCGACGATCCGTGGCAAGGTGTTCACGGCTGGCAATTGGGAGGGCGCTCCCGTCCAGCACGGCGATCTGGAACGTGTGCGCTATCGCTTAGCTACGTGGCTTCACGATGGAAAGCGCATTGCGACGGTGGCCGATGCTGGCGGCGAGGATACGTTGGAGATCCATACGGTCGATGGGAGCCAGCCGCCGCTGTTGCTGGAGAGCTTGGATATCGGGCGGCCAACCTCGCTGCTACCCTCGCCCAAGCAGCCGTTGCTGGCGCTGACTAATCACCGCAACGAGTTGTTGTTGGTCGAACCTGCCACGCAGAGCGTGCGTGTGCTGGATCGCAGCCGATATGCTCGCATTCAGGATGTGACGTGGTCGCCGGACGGCGCGTGGTTGGCGTACAGTTTTCAGGAGACGGCCCAGGCCGCGATCATCAAGCTGTGTCGCGTCGAGACGGGCGAGACGTGGCCGGTTACCAAGCCGTTGCTGGAGGATTGCAGCCCATCGTTTGATCCCGACGGGAAGTACCTGTATTTCCTTTCGTTCCGCGATTTCAACCCCGTGCGCGATAACCTCCACTTCAATATGAGTTTTCCACGCGGCGGGCGGCCTTTTCTGGTGACGTTGCAGGCCGATACGCTGTCGCCGTTCGGCCCACCCAGCGAGCCGCGCGATGAGGAGCCGAAGGCCGAGGAACCCAAGCCCGAGGAGCCGAAGGCCGAGGAATCTCAGCCAAAGGAGTCGGATGCCGAGGCGGGTGAGGCCGCCAAGCCCGAGGAGCCGAAGGCTGCCAAGCCCGATGGCGGCGAGGCTCTGCGCATCGACTTGGAGGGCATCTCCGAGCGCTTGGTGGCGTTCCCTGTGCCGGAGGGGCGCTACCAGCGGGTGCGCGCGATCCGCGGCAAGGTGCTGTTCTCGGTGTTCCCAATCGAGGGATTGCTGGAGGCGTCGCCCTCGGGCGAGGCTGGTCCGAAGGGCAGGCTGGATTGCTACGATCTGGCCGAGCGCCGCTTGGAGACGTTGGTGAACGGCATCTCGATCTTCTCGGTCTCGCAGGACGCCAGCACAATGTTTTATCGGACGGGCAACCGCTTGCGGGTGCTGAAGGCTGGCGAGAAGCCGAAGGAGGACGGCGCGCCGAGCCGCCGCACTGGCTGGATCGACCTGCGGCGCTTGCGGGTGTCGATCACGCCGCACGCCGAGTGGGAGCAGATGTACCGCGAGGCGTGGCGTCTGCAGCGTGATCATTTCTGGACCAACGATATGTCGGGCGTGGATTGGGTGGCGATCTACGAGCGCTACTTGCCGTTGCTCAAGCGCGTGGCCACGCGGGCCGAGTTCTCGGATCTGCTGTGGGAGATGCAGGGCGAGCTCGGCACGTCGCATGCTTACGAGAGCGGCGGCGATTATCGCCCCGAGCCGCGCTACGATCAGGGATTCTTGGGCGCGGACCTGTATTACGACCCTGAGCTCGATTGTTATCGGTTCGGGCCGATTGTGCGCGGCGATGTATGGGATGAGACGGCCAGTTCGCCTTTGGCTCGGCCCGGCATCAACGTGCAGCCCGGCGACCGCTTGTTGGCGGTGAGTGGCCGCAAGGTGGGTCGCTCTCTATCGCCGCAGCAGTTGCTTGTGCATCAGGCGGCTGCCGATGTGCAATTGACGGTGGCACCCGCTGCGGGCGGATCGCCCCGCACCATCACCATCAAAACGCTGCGCAGCGAACGGGCGGCGCGGTATCGCGATTGGGTCGAATCGAATCGAGAGCAAGTGCATCGCGCAACCGATGGGCGTGTGGGCTACATCCACATTCCCGATATGGGTGCCCGTGGCTTTGCGGAGTTCCATCGCGGCTTCCTGGCCGAGGTGGTGCGCGACGGCATGATCGTCGATGTGCGCTTCAACGGCGGCGGCAACGTCTCGCAGTTGCTGTTGGAGAAGTTGGCGCGCCGCCGCTTGGCCTACGTGGTTTCGCGTTGGAGCGAGCCAGCGCCCTATCCCTCCTACTCGTTGTTGGGGCCAATGGTCGCGCTCACCAACGAGGTCGCTGGCTCCGATGGCGATATCTTCAGCCATGTGTTTAAGATGATGGGTTTGGGGCCGCTGATCGGCAAGCGCACGTGGGGCGGCGTGATCGGCATTAACCCTCGCGCCCGCCTCGCCGATGGCAGCATCGCCACGCAGCCAGAATTCTCGTTCTGGTTCAAGGATGTGGGCTGGCGGGTGGAGAATTACGGCACCGACCCCGATATCGAGGTGGATATCACGCCGCAGGATTATGTGGCGGGGCGCGATCCGCAACTGGAGCGCGCGATCGAGGAGGTGCTGCGGCGTATGACCGAGCAGCCGCCCGAGCGCCCCGATTTCGGCGAGCGTCCTCGCCTGGCGCTGCCGGAGTTGCCGCCGTGGGATGATTTTGATACGGAAGATTAAAAAATTGAACGGTTCGAGGCGCTGGTGTCCGCTTGCACCATCCGCCTCACTGTGCTAGGATACAACCCAAATCGGTTTATTACCAGACGGACAGTAAGGAGCTAGCGTGAGCATCCTGGTCGATACAAATACTCGGCTGGTGGTTCAAGGGATCACCGGCAACGAGGGTACATTTCACACCCGGCAAATGATTGCATACGGCACCAATGTGGTGGCAGGTGTGACTCCTGGCCGTGGTGGTCAGAAGGCGGTTGATGGTCAAGTGCCGGTGTTCAACACCATGAAGGAGGCGGTGCGGGAGACAGGCGCGAATGTTTCGATCATTTACGTTCCTGCCCCATTTGCGCCCGATGCGATCCGCGAATCGGCTGATGCTGGCGTTGATTTGGTTGTCTGCATCACCGAGGGCGTGCCGGCCAACGATATGGTCAGCACCTACGCGTTTGTGCAGGAGCGAGGCGTGCGCCTGATCGGCCCGAACTGCCCTGGCTTGCTCACTCCTGGCCAAGCCAAGGTCGGTATTATCCCTGGGAATATCGCCACTCCTGGCCCGGTCGGCGTGGTCTCGAAGAGCGGCACGCTCACCTATGAGGCTGTTGATGCGTTGACCCGCTTGGGCATCGGCCAGAGCACGATTGTCGGTATCGGCGGCGACCCGATCATCGGTACGTCGTTCATCGATGTGCTGGAGATGTTCGAGGCCGACGAGCAGACGAAGGCGATTGTGCTGATCGGTGAGATCGGTGGCACTGCCGAGCAGGATGCGGCTCGCTACATCGCCGAGCATGTGACCAAACCCGTGGTGAGCTTCATCGCTGGCCAGACGGCCCCGCCCGGAAAGCGCATGGGCCACGCTGGCGCGATCATCTCGGGTGGCGAAGGCACCGCGCAAGAGAAGATCGCGGCGCTGGAGGCGGTTGGCGCGAAAGTTGCGCGCTTGCCCACCGACATCGCTCAGTTGGTCAAAGAAGTGCTCTAACGCAACTATGACCCAAGCACCCGGTCGATCTGCCGATTGGCCGGGTGTTTGTTTTACGCAAGCGTGAGGAGGTACGATGATGTCCGATCCACACGATGCGGTCAACGCCGCTTACACCCAATGGGAGCAGCAAACCCTCTGGCCCGCGCTCCAACGCACACCCGAACGCCCCATCTCGTTTATGACCACTTCGAGCGCGCCGGTCGAGCGCCTCTACACTCCCATCAGCCTGGCCAACAACGACTACCTGCGCGATATCGGGCACCCCGGCGAGTTCCCGTTCACCCGGGGCATTCATCCCACAGGCTACCGTGGCAAACTGTGGACAATGCGCATGTTCGCGGGCTTCGGCACTGCCGAGGAGACCAACGCCCGCTTCAGATACCTGTTGCAGCAGGGTCAAACTGGCCTGTCGATCGCTTTCGACATGCCCACGCTGTACGGTCGCGATACCGATCATCCGTTGGTTGAGGGCGAATTCGGCAAATGCGGCGTGGCGGTCTCGTCGCTGGCCGATATGGAGATCCTGCTGGAGGGCTTGCCGCTCGACCAGATCAGCACCTCGATGACGATCAACTCGCCTGCCGCGATGATTTGGGCGATGTATCTGGTGGTCGCTGAACGGCGCGGAATCCCGTGGGATCGCCTGCGCGGCACCATTCAAAACGACATTTTGAAGGAGTACATCGCGCAGAACGAGTACATCTTCCCGCCCGAACCTTCGATGCGCCTGGTGGTCGATACGTTCGAGTTTGGTGCGGCGCACGTGCCGCAGTGGAACCCGATCTCGGTCAGTGGCTACCACATCCGCGAGGCGGGCAGCACCGCCGCTCAGGAGCTCGCCTTTACGTTGGCCGACGGCATCGCGTATGTCGAAGCGGCGGTGGAGCGCGGCCTGGATGTCGATACGATTGCCCCGCGCATCTCGTTCTTCTTCAACGCCCACAACGACTTTTTCGAGGAGATCGCCAAGTATCGAGCGGCCCGCCGCATATGGGCACGCACCATGCGTGACCGCTTCGGCGCGAAGAATCCCCGCTCGCAGTGGTTGCGCTTCCACGCGCAAACCGCCGGTTGCTCGCTCACGGCCCAACAGCCCGAGATCAATATTGTGCGCACCGGCATCCAAGCGCTCGCCGCCGTGTTGGGTGGCGCGCAATCGCTGCACACCAACTCGATGGACGAGGCACTGGCGCTGCCCTCCGAGAAGGCCGTGACGATCGCGCTGCGCACCCAACAGGTGATCGCCGAGGAGAGCGGCGTCACCAACACGGTCGATCCGCTGGGTGGCTCGTACTTCGTGGAGGCGCTGACGGATCGGTTGGAGCGCGAATGCCTCGACTACTTCGCCAAGATCGACGAGCAGGGTGGCGTGATTGCCGCCATCCGCAATGGCTACTTCCAGCGCGAGATCGCCGATGCCGCCTACCGCTACCAGCGCGAGATCGATGAGGGCGAACGGGGGATCGTCGGTGTGAACAAGTACGTCGTCGATGCGCCACTCGAAATCCCGATCCTCGAAATGGATCGCGATGGCGAGGCGCATCACCTTCGAAGGCTCAACCATGTGCGGGCCACGCGCGACCAGCAGACCGTGGAGCGTAGCTTGGCCGCCCTGCGCTTGGCCGCCGAGGGCGACGCCAACCTGATGCCACCGATCCTCGATTGTGTGCGCGCCTACGCCACCATCGGCGAAATGTGCGACGTGCTGCGCGAGGTGTTTGGCGTCTATCAGGATATGACATTTGTCTGATTCTTAGCGAGTTTTAAAAGTAATTACTAGTGAAACACTAGCCAGGGTTGCAAAAATCTGGTATACTATGGCCCAGACAGATACAACATCCCTGATGAGGAGGGACTGACAATGGCAGTGATCGAGGAAGATGTCGTCGGCGTTGCAACTGGCGCTTTGCTGGAGATTAGCCCAGTAGCAGCCCAGCGCTTGCAAGAGATGATGCGGGAAAAAGAACTGGAAGGCTACGGCCTCCGTGTGTTTGTTGCTGGCGGTGGCTGTTCTGGTCTCCAGTATGGCATGACGTTCGATGATGAGGTGCGCGAGGGTGATGCCGATTGGCAGGCCCATGGCTTGCGTGTGCTGGTTGATCCAGTAAGTGCACGCTACCTGCGGGGCGCTTCGATCGACTACCAACAGGATAACATGTTGGCAGGCGCCTTCAAGATCGACAACCCGAACGCAGTGGCAAGCTGTGGCTGTGGTCACTCGTTCCGCGCGAAGGACGGCGAGGAGTCGTCTGAGTACGATAACTACGACGAGGGCTACGCTGGCGGTGGTTGCGGCCACTGCAGTCACGGCTAAAGCTTTTGTTGATGTGATGGAAGGCTACCCTCCCCTTGTCGCGAGGCGGGTAGCCTTTCAGTTTTAAAATTGATGAGAATACTATGACTAGTCATCGCTCCACTGTCAAACAAGTGACACCCTCCCAAGTGAAGGCGCGCCTCGATCAGGGCGAAACGATCCGTCTGATCGATGTTCGCGAACCCAACGAGCACGCCATTGCGCATATCGAAGGCGCCGAACTTATGCCGCTCAGCCGCGCGCAAAGCTGGATCAATACGCTCTCGCCCGATGAAGAAATTGTTGTTTTCTGCCATATGGGTGGGCGCAGTCAACAAGTCGCCCAATACTTGGTGAACCAACTTGGCTTCACCAATGTGGCGAATATGGTCGGCGGTATCGACGATTGGTCGCTCCAAGTTGATCCCAATGTTCCGCGCTACTAGGCTTCGGCTCGATCGCAGAGCGGAAGCATTTGGCTAGTAGGCATTTGGTTGGTATGGTATCTCACTCGCTGCCCGATCTACCTCATCTTTATCTCGAAGGAGTGCGCCTGTTTAATCAAGGCGCGTTTTGGCATGCCCACGAACAGTGGGAACAGTGCTGGTTGGCAGTTCAAGAGCCAGATACCACGTTTTATCAGGGGTTAATTCAAGCAGCCGCCGCTTTAGTGCATTGGCAACGGGGGAATCTGCGCGGCCTACAACGCAATTGGGCCAAAGCCCGCCCTAAATTGGTCGCGCTTCCCTCTCCTATGCACCAACTCGATCTTCACGCGCTTATTTCGGCTATGGATCATTTTGTCATCGCTAGAGGTGCGTCGGAACGCGTGCCCATGTTGACATTCATACCAAACGCAGTAACCGTCGCCGAAAAATGAAAGAATGGATAGATGTAAACGAAGGGTTATGAATGAATTATCATAGTACTATAGTACTATTGTAGTCTCTCTTTATGGTATACTACTCTATCTAATCGAATGATATCCGTGCTTACTAATCGAAAGGCCTCCTTGTCTGTGGCCTGATCTTGCAAGATCTCTTACGAATCGTGACAAACATCATCTGGCAGGAGGCCATTGTGTATGTCGGCTCAGATTTTAGTTGTTGATGACGACTCGATGATTGTTGATGTGCTCACACGTTTCCTCGTACAAGAGGGATACAGTGTGATTACGGCTAGCAATGGCCGCGAAGCACTCGAACAAGTTCATCGCCACTTGCCCGATCTGATATTGCTCGACGTCACAATGCCCGTGTTGGATGGATTTACGACGTGCAGGTATCTGAAGGAAGATGTTCGCACCGCTCTCATCCCCATCACAATGTTGACAGGCCTCGACGATCGCGAGCATCGCAAGCGGGGCATCGAGGCAGGCGCCGACGACTTCTTAACCAAACCCTTCGAACAGAGCATCCTGCGAGCGCGTATTCGTTCGCAACTTCGCCTCAAGCGTCTGGTCGATCAGCTTGAACATACCGAAAATGTCATCTTTATGCTCGCTCAAGCGGTTGAAGCGAAGGATAGCTACACCGAGGGCCACTTGCGGCGGTTACGCTCGTATGGCGAACAGTTGGCGATCGCCTGTGGCCTGCCACCCGATGAGGTGCTGGCGGTACGCTACGGCGGCATCCTGCACGATATCGGCAAGATCGGCATTAGCGAGGCGATCCTGTTGAAGCCAGGCGCGCTCACCCCTGAGGAAGTCGAGCAGATTCGCGAACACCCCGCGATCGGCGCTCGTATCATCTCGCAGATGCGCTTCGCTCCTGAAGTTGCGCCGATCATCCTGGGCCACCACGAGCATTGGGACGGCAGTGGGTACCCTCAAGGCCTACGGGGCCATGAGATCCCCATCGGCGCTCGCATCATTGCGATCGTCGATGCCTACGATGCGATGACGACCGATCGCCCGTACCGCGCCGCGCTCAGTTGGGAGGAAGCGTACCGACGTTTGCAGGCGGGTAGTGGCACTCAGTTCGATCCCGAGATCCTTGAGGTATTCTTGGAGTTGTTGCGTTCCAATCAACTGCGCTCACCCGACCTTGAACAAGAACAAGAAGCAGGGAAGTAGTCGATGCTGCGCTTTGGCATCGGCTTGCCCGAATAGGTCGGCCAGGATGAACGCTGAAGTTCTGCCGTTCCTGCGCTGCACCTGTTGTGGCGGCGAATTGGTGTTGCAACACGCACGCTACGAGGATTCCGGCGAGGTTATTACTGGATCGTTGTGGTGTCTCAGCGATCAAGTCGCCTTCCCTATCCGCGATGGGATTATCGATTTTCTTGGTCCGCCACGTCCGTTTTCGCTAGCCCAAATCATCAATGAACTCCCACCGACCGCCTGGGCCTACGAGCGCCTTTGGCGGCCTTTTGCATTAACGTTGTTGAGCGGCGAGCGCTTCCCGTACCGCCGCGAACTGCCGCTGCTGGTCGGGTTGGCCGAGCCGCAGCGGGGCGGCTTGTGGCTCGATATCGCCTGTGGCAACGGCCTCTACGCCCGTGCGCTGGCCCGCGCCTCACAGGGCGACGCCGTGGTGGTGGCGCTCGAACACGCGCTGCCCATGCTGGCGCAGGGTCGCCGCTATGCGCGCTCGGCTGGCGTGCGCGTGACGTTTGTGCGCGCTTCGGCCCAAGCGCTGCCGTTCGCTTCCGCCACCGCTGCAGGAGCCGTGATCGGTGGCTCACTCAACGAGATCGGCGATCTCGATACGTGTCTCGCAGAGATCGCTCGCGTGATCAACCCAAACGGACGTTTCGTGGCGATGACGCTGGTGCGCGGGCGCACCAAACTTGGTCGGCTGGTGCAGCGCCTGCTCGGCCTAGGTGGCATCGCCTTCTGGTCGCCCGACGAATTGCGCGCCAGGATGCAGCAGCAGGGCCTGTATCTGCGCAGCATGTGGCGCTACGGCATTGTGCTGTTCACGCTCTGTTTGCCTCGCCCCGTCGGTGATTCGCAAGCTTCGCAGGATGGGATACAATAGGGCGCCGACGCGTCAATTGATAGCCTCACACTGGTTCTGGCGATGGCGCTGTCGGATTTGGCTTCAGAAAGTATAGGCGCATGACTACACAACATATTACTCCCGTGCGACAGCCGATCAATGCAGTGGTGCAGGTGCCCGGCTCGAAGAGTTTGACCAACCGCGCATTGCTGCTGGCTGCGCTCGCCAAGGGCCGCTCGCACCTGACTGGCGCGCTGTTCAGCGACGATAGCCACTGGTTTGTCGATGGCCTGCGGCGGCTGGGCATCGCCGTGGAGACGAATGCTACAACTGCTGAAGTGATCGTTGATGGTGTGGGTGGCGCGCCTCCCGCACAACAGGCCGATCTGTGGGTCGAATTGGCGGGCACCGCAGCGCGCTTCCTGATGGCATACGCCTGCTTGGGCCATGGTCGCTACACGATCGATGGCACGCCTCGTATGCGCCAACGCCCCATGCGCGACCTGATCGTGACGCTGAACGCGCTCGGCGCGAATTGCAAGGGCCAAGGCATCGGCGCGAACCTGCCGATCACCATCGAGGGGCGTGGCTTGCGCGGCGGCTCGGCGGGCATCGCAGGCAACGTGTCGAGCCAGTTTCTCTCGGCGCTGCTGATGGTCGCGCCCTACGCCGAGCAGGATGTCGAACTGACCCTGACCACCAAACTCGCCGCTGGTCCGTTCGTCGATATCACTGTCGCGATGATGCATCACTTCGGCGTCGAGGTCGAGCGCGACGGCTACGAGCGTTTCCTCGTGCGTGCGGGCCAGCGCTACCGCGCCCAGGAGTACGCGATCGAGCCGGACGCCTCCAACGCCTCGTACTTCTGCGCAGCAGCCGCGCTGACCGGCGGGCGCGTGCAGATCAACGGATTATCGCGCAACGCCATTCAAGGCGATATCAAATTCCTCGATGTGCTGGAGCAGATGGGCTGCACCATCGAGAGCGGCCCCGATTGGATCGCCGTGCGCGGTGGCTCCACGTTGCGCGGCATCGATCTCGATATGAGCACCCTGCCCGATATGGTGATCACGCTGGCGGCGCTCGCGCCGTTCGCCGAGGGCACGACCCGCATCCGCAACGTTGGTCTGATCCGCCACCACGAGACCGACCGTCTTACCGCGATCACCAACGAACTGCGCAAACTCGGCGTGCGCGTCGAGGAGTACGAGGACGGCCTGACGATCTACCCGGGCGTGACGCAACCCGCCGCCATCACCACCTACCACGACCACCGCATGGCGATGGGCTTCGCGCTCGTCGGCCTGCGGGTGCCCGGCATCGAGATCACGGGGGCCGAATGCGTCGCCAAGACCTTCCCGGATTTCTTTGAGCGTTTCGCCACGCTCACCGCGACACAAAAGTAGGGAACATTATGGCCAAAGCAGGTTTACTGTTCGTGGGAACCGATGATGGCCTCATTCAATTCAGCGATCCTGGCGGCATCGGGCGCTGGTTTCGGGTTGGGCAGACCCTGAACGGCCAATCGGTGTTGGCGATCTGGCCTGTGGTCGATGCGCCGCTGGAGGTGTTGGCGGCCACGTCGCAGGCGCTTTACCGCACCACCAACGGCGCTCAGCAGTGGGAGACCGTGCTGGAGGCCGATCTGCTGACGGTGCTGGGTCACCCGCGTGACGCGCACGCCTTATACGCACTCACGCGGGGTGGCGCACTGTTCCACAGCACCGACAACGGCGTGACCTGGCAGCCCTGCGCCAGCGTCGGGCCGAGCGCCGCACAAGCGCAGCTGCTCGTCGCCCACGAGGACGCCACGCGGCTCTACCTGCGCCTCGACGACACACTATGGCTCAGCGAGGACGGCGGCAACTCCTGGAGGCCCTACGGCCAAGCGCTGCCGCCCAACACGGCGCAGATAGCCGCCGATCCCGCGCAACCCGGCGCGCTCTACGCCATCGCTGGTGACACCGCCTACGCCTGCGCTGGAGCCGACGCTGCCTGGCAAGCGCTGGGCCGCGCCGGAGCGGGTGTTTGCCAGGGCCTGATCGTGCTGACAGGCAAACAGCCTGTGCTGCTGGCTTCGTGGACTGAGGCCGGACTGCACCGTAGCGAGGACGGTGGCGCAACCTGGAGCATCGTCGGCGATTCTGACATTTGGAACGGCAGGGCAACAGTGCTGAGCGCGGCGCGCTTCCACATGGATAACGCCTTCGCCGCCAGCACGGGCGGTCAGTTGATGCACAGCAGCGACCGAGGCCGCACCTGGCAAGCGCTCAAGAGCGACCTTGGCACCATTCGCAGCCTCGTCGCCACGCGCCTACGATAGCGTTGGTACGATCGGTGCTACCAAGCGAGATATGGCAACACAAACGCTCACACAATCAACGACTCGTACGCCGCGCTGGCTGCTCGTGATCATGGCGGTGCTCTTCTTCGGGCCACTGCTCGCGCCGCTGTTTCAGGCCACGCGCCTGCCGCTGCTGGCCGATTCGGGCACGCTAGCCCACGACCTGCTGACTCGCTACATCTGCCCGACCCCCGCCAAGTCGTACATGCTGCTGGGCTTCCCGATGGCCGTTTGCGCGCGCTGTTGGGGCGCGACCATCGGCATTTGGGCGGCCTGGTGGCTGTTGCGCAACCCGCGCATCGGCACGCACTACCGCGCCTTGCCGCTAGCGTTGCGCTTCGCGCTCCCGCTCCTTGCATTCGGCCTGTGGTGGCTGGAGATCCGCCTGTGGATCGCCGCGCCACTGCCGCTCGTTTTGCTGAACGGCATCCACGCGGGCCTCTGGGGGGCGCTGCTCGGTTCGCTGTGGCAGCCAAACCCCCGAGCAGCAACGGTACAATTCACGCAGTAAGTTTTGGGGAAAAGAAAACGCGGTGTCATCGGCAGCGTGGCGGCCCCATGCCCACGGATGGCCCAAACGCGTACCGATCAGGTACAGTTTGCGCAACACCCATGGGCGGGGCGCTACTCCTCGCCGCGCGCTCGCTTACGGGCGCGGTCTCGGGCTTGGCGCAGTCGCTCTAGGCGGTCGTCGGGTGCGGCGGTTGCGGTGGGTGCTGTGGTACGCTCAGCGGCCTCCTGAGGCGCGGTGGCACGCTGCGTGGGTGCTGGCTCGGCAGGTGCCGTTGGGGCGCCTACGCGTTGTCTGGCGCGCTGCTTGGCCCGTTGTAGCGTATCGAACTGCGGGGCGACTTCGGGCGGCGCTGCTGGCACCGTCTCCGCTCGCTTGAACAGCGGCGCAAAGTCGCTGCGGCGCAGCATCAGGCGGCGCACGCCAATGTCGAGCGGCAACAGCAGGAGCACCAACGACAGCAGTGGCAGCGCGATCTCTTGGGCGCGGGTCACATCGCTGCGCAAGGGCGCAAACGCATCGGCGGGCTGTTCGAGGCGCCGACCGTTGGTCGCCTTGGCCAGCGCTTCGAGCAGTGCGGGGTTGCCCTGACCCTGGCGGTATTCCGGCGAATAGGGCACCACCAAGCCCGCTGTCTCCTGCGCCACCACCGTATTGTCCTGCTTGCCCGAGATCTGCACGATATAGGTGCCCTGCAGCGGATTCTCGACCGTGGCGCGGTAGGTGCCCGGCCCGATCTGCGTCAACTGCACCTCTTGGCCCAGGCCGTTGTTGCCCACAAAACTCGCCTGCAATTGCAGGCCGTCCTGCGGGTTACCGTTCGGGTCGTGGGCCTGCACTTCGATCACCGTCTGCGCGCCCTCTTGGCGCATCGTCGTGGTGAGGTTGCTATTGCTGGCGCTCGGCACCATCCACTGCACCATCTGCGCGGCGAAGCGGGGAAACTCCGACCACGTGATCCAATCCTTGGCCCACTTGCCCTTCGTATCGCTGGTCCACGCCACGGCGCGGCCCAAGCCGTACTGCCACTGGGCCAGCACTGGCGATTGTTCGACGCCGACTAGCACGGTGGTGGCAGTCTCTTTGGGTGTGCTGCCGTTGTAGCCGTACAGGGGCGGCAAGCCGGATTGCAGCCCATCGAGGATGGCGCTCGGCGCGGCGTACTTGGGCGTGAACGGCTCCTCGATCAGATAGTTGCCCACGGCGGTGATGGTCTCTTGCACGAAGATCTGCGGCACTTCGTCCATCGTGACGGTGGGGTAGTAGCGCCCGCTGCCCGTCGCGGCCATATCGGCGAGGTACTCAGCAGAGCCTGCGCCCGCGCCGACAACCGATGTGGTGATGCCTTCATCGCGCATGCGCTGCACCACATCGAGGTTATCACCGCCCCGCGACCAACCGTCGGTTAGGAGGATGACGTGCTTGATCTTGGCGTCGGTCCTGAGCAGCGCTTCTTCGGCGGCCACCAAGCCCACCCGCACGTCGGTCTGTCCGTCGGGTAGCAGTGGCGTGACCGCTTCGAGCACTTGGTTGGGGTTGGCGTCGTGCGTGACTGGCAGTGCCCACTGCGCGCCCTCGTTGAAGGCCACCACGCCGATGCTGTCCTGCTCGCCGAGCAGTGCCGAGGCTTGCACCACCGCGTCCTTGGCGATGTCGATCTTGGGTGTGCCGCCCTCGATCGATTGCGAGAGAGCGGGATTCGGCCCCGAGCAGTGGCAGGCGTTCATGCTGCCCGATTTGTCGATCACAAAGACGATCGCGACGTTGGGGCGCTCCTGGCGGTTGCGCACGTCCATGTACACGGGCAGCGCCTCTTCGATCGGCGTTTGGCTGTAGCCACCCACGCCGTAGGAGCGTTCGCCGCCGATCATCATCAGCCCTTTGCCGAGGTCGCGCACGTAGGTGGGCAGGTGATTGGAGAATTGCGTGGGCAGCGCTCGATAGGGGACGTTGATCAGCACCACCCCGTCGTAGTTGGTGAGCGCGGTGAGGTCGGTGGGTGCGTCGCCGGGCGCGATCAGGTCGGCTTGGATGTTGTTGGCGGCCAGCGCATCGCGCAGGGGCCAGCCGTCGCCACTCTCGCCTTCGATTAGCAGGATTTTGGCGCTGCCGCCGACCCGCACGATCGCCTCGGCTTGATTGTTTTGCGAACGGCCATCGCTATCCGGCTCGATCTGGGCGCGGTAGCGCTGGAAGCCCTGTTCGAGTGCATCGACGGTCAGGCTGAAGCGGTTCTCGCCCGGTTGCAGTTGCACGCGCTGGTCGAGCAGTACGGTGTCGTCGGCGAAGATGCGCAGTGTAGCGCCTTGCTCCACGTTGCTCTCGATGGTGGCGATGAGCTCGATCTGTTGGCCCTGCCGCACGTTGGTGGGCACGTCGAGCGCGGCGATCAGCGCTTCGTTATCGCTGCTGGGCATCGTCAGGTCAACGTAGTCGATGGTGACGTGGCGGGCGCTGGCAAGTTGCTCTGCCACCAAGGCGTTGCCGCTGTTTTCGCCGCCGTCGGAGAGCAGCACGAGCCGCTTTTGTGTATCGGCGGGCAGCAGCGCAAGGCCGAGTTGCAGCGCCTCTTGAATGTTGGTGCGCGCTGCGACAGGCACCGAGCGCAGTTGGCCCAGCCGCTGTTCGGCGGACGGCGCGCGCTCAACCAGGGCGTTCTCACCAAACACGATGATCGCCGCCCGATCCTCCTCACGCATGCTCTGCAGCGCATTTTGGATGAAGTTCTCGGCTTGGCTGCGGGCGCTCGGCGTGATAGAATCGGAGCTATCGATCAGGAACACGGTGGTGATCGCGTCGATGCCCCGTTCGATCTGGGTGCCAGCGAGCGAGAGGATCAGCGCAACGATCATGGCAGTGCGCAGCCCCAGGCTGGCCCAGAAGCGTGCGGTCGGCAGCCGACGTGGCGCGGCCAACACGATCGCCCACAATGGGATGATGATCAGGAGAAGCCAGAGGATGTGCGGAAAAATAAAGGAAATGCGCATGGGTTACGTTGCTTTCTCGCCAGCAAACTCCACGGTTTAGGCGAATGGCACGTGAAATCACAACGTTCGGATACGTCTGTCAGTAGCTATGACGCTGTGTGCGTGGTATTGGTTCCGGGTTGTGTTTGTTGAAGATTCTACCATGCGCTCGGTTGTTCTGCTGTATGCCTGGCTGATAGGTGTCTGATACGGTTGCTGTGATGCGTCTTGATTGAAATACGGCAGTGCGTCGTTTTGTTGTCTTTTTTTGATAGTTTTTTCGGGTGGTGCAACAAAAGTGGCGGTTGTAGCGTCAGGGTAGTATGGCGTCTGTTCGATGGCTGCGGAACAGCGCTGATCATCGGTGCCCCGACGATATGGGGTGTTGGATGCAGCGGTGAAGCGCATGTGCGCGCCGCGCCACGTTCCACAAGACGGAGGTTGCTACGTAGCGACGGGCGCTGGGATCGCGGTTGCCTCTTCTTCCCAAAACATTTAACAGGATTGGTGTAGTGGCTGCGCGATGTTGGCGTATCCGGGACGATGGTTAGGCTGTTGTATATGCCACTTGTTTGTAAGGAGTTATCACCATGGCTAACAAGCAGAATGAGCAGAATGAGCAGGTAGGCCGTTTCGCAGGGTTGGGTGCTGGCGTGATCGCCGGGGCGAGTTTGGGCTCGGTGCTGTTGCCGATCCCGGTGGTTGGCACCTTTGCTGGCGCGTTGGTTGGCGGTGTACTGGGGAGTGAGGTTGGCCGCACGGTGGGCAGCGCGCTGCTCGATGGTGTGCAGACCTTCACCGAGAGCCTGAGCAATGCTGCCCAGCAGAAGGATGATGACTCGCAGGGATCGTAGGCTTCTTGACAATCCCGTACAGATATATTATCATCTCCCCTGACAATTGAATAGCTCAACTCTTATCCAGAGAGGCAGAGGGACCGGCCCAGTGAAGCCTCGGCAACCACCTAGAGCGTTTGAGATGCTAAATGCTCAATAAAGGAATGGTGCCAAATCCGGCAGCGTATGTCTGGAAGATGAGAGGCAGATCTATTTCATAGCATCGCTATACGCCCCTCATCATAACTGATGAGGGGTTTTCTGTTGCCTGGAGTGGCTATTCGATCGTTTGTCGAGGTGTAATTCGTACAGTTGAGGAGGCGATCCCTTATGTCGGATGAGAAGACGTTCAGCGGTTTTGATACTCTAGCACTCCATGGCGGCCAACAGCCAGATCCTACAACGGGTGCTCGTGCGGTGCCGATTTATCAGACCACGTCGTACCAGTTCAAGGATACGGGCCATGCTGCTCGGCTGTTTGGCCTTCAGGAGTTTGGCAATATTTACACTCGCATTATGAACCCGACCACCGATGTGCTCGAGCAGCGGATTGCGGCGCTCGAAGGTGGCGTGGGTGCTTTGGCGGTGGCTTCGGGCCAGGCCGCCGAGACGTTTGCGGTGTTGAATATTGCTGGTGCAGGCGACAATATTGTGTCGTCGTCGGACTTGTACGGCGGCACGTACAACTTGTTCCGCCACACGCTGCCGAAGCTGGGTATCACGACGCGCTTCGTCGATGCTCGCGATCTCGATGGCTTCCGCAAGGCGATCGATGGCCGCACGAAGGCGTTCTTCCTGGAGTTGATCGGCAACCCCAAACTCGATGTGCTGGATCTGGAGAAGATCGCGGCGATCGCCCATGAGCAGGGTGTGCCGGTGATCGTGGACTCGACGACGGCGACGCCGTACCTGTGCCGCCCGTTCGAGTGGGGTGCTGATATTGTGGTTCATTCGGCCACCAAGTATTTGGGCGGCCACGGCTCCAGCATCGGCGGTCTGATCGTCGATAGCGGCAAGTTCGATTGGGCGAATGGTCGTTTCCCCGAGCTCAGCGAGCCAGATCCTTCGTACCACGGCTTGGTGTACACGCAGGCGCTCGGCCCGCTGGCCTACATCATCAAGGCCCGCGTGCAGTTGCTGCGCGACTTGGGCGCGGCGCTCAGCCCCTTCAACTCGTTCCTGTTCTTGCAGGGCATCGAGACGCTGTCGCTGCGTATGGAGCGCCACAGCCAGAACGCGCTGGCGGTCGCCAACTACTTGCAGGAGCATCCGAAAGTGGCGTGGGTGAACTACCCCGGCTTGCCGAGCCACCCGTCGTATGAACTGGCCAAGAAGTACCTGCCGAAGGGTCAGAGCGGTATCTTGGGCTTCGGCGTGAAGGGTGGCCGCGAGGCTGGCGCGAAGTTCATCGATAGCCTGAAGCTGTTCTCGCACTTGGCGAACATCGGCGATGCGAAGAGCTTGGCCATTCACCCGGCCAGCACGACGCACAGTCAGTTGACGCCTGAGGAGCAGCTGCTGACGGGCGTGACCGACGATTATGTGCGCCTCTCGGTCGGTATCGAGACGATCGATGATATTCTGGCCGACTTGGAGCAGGCGTTGGCAAAGATTTAGGTTGATTGTTTAGTGGTCCGTTTTGCGTTGCGGGGCGTGCTTCGCGACGCAAAACGGTACTGTGAAGCGTAGGATTATGACTGCACTTGCGACACAACTGAACGATGGTGTTGGCTTGGTTGAACGCCGCTCGATGAGCTGGATCGAGCCGCTACGCCTCGACAGTGGTGCAACCCTTGCACCTGTGACGCTGGCATATGAGACGTATGGCACGCTGAGTCCTGCACGGGATAACGCTATTCTTCTGCTGCACGCGCTTTCGGGCGATGCGCACGCAGCTGGTCGCCATCGCCTCACCGATCGCCAGCCAGGTTGGTGGGATGCGATGGTTGGCCCAGGCCGTCCGTTCGATACCGACCGCTATTTCGTGATTTGTTCCAATATTATCGGCGGGTGCCAGGGTAGCACTGGTCCAAGCAGCATCGATCCCCGTACGTTGGGCGATAATCCTCGTCCCTACGGCGCACGCTTCCCGGTGCTGACGATCGGCGATATGGTACGCGCTCAGGTTCGCCTGATCGATAGTTTGGGCATCGACCAGTTGCTGGCGGTGGCCGGCGGGTCGATGGGTGGGTTCCAGGCCCAGGAGTGGGTGGTAAGCTACCCCGAGCGGGTGCGCGGTGCGGTGCTATTGGCGACCAGCGCACGCTCTTCGGCGCAGACGCTGGCGTGGAGCGCGATCGGGCGGCGGGCGATCATGAGCGATCCGAACTGGCGGAATGGCGATTACTACGGTCATAAGCCGCCGGTCGATGGGTTGGCGGTGGCCCGTATGCTCGGCCATATCACGTACCTGAGCGAGCCGTCGCTGGAGCGCAAGTTTGGTCGGGCGTTCCAGAGTGGCGAAGGCCCGCAGTTCACGCTCGAACCCGAGTTCGCGATCGAGAGCTATTTGGCCTACAAGGGCGAATCGTTCAACGCTCGCTTCGACGCTAACTCGTACCTCTACATCACCAAGGCGATGGATTATTGGGATCTGCCTGCGCGGTTCGGCTCGCTAGAGGCGGCTTTCGCGCGCAGTCAGGCGTCGTTCTTGGTTCTGTCGTTCAGCAGCGATTGGCTCTACCCAACCTCGGAGTCGGCGCTGATCGCTCAAGCGCTGCGACGTGTAGGTCGCCCAGTCGAGCATATCGATATCGAGTCGCAGGCTGGCCACGATGCGTTCCTAGTGGATATCGAACAGCAGGAGCCGCTGATCGAGCAGTTCTTACGCTCGCTGTAGCTGTTTGGTTGTGTGATGTGCATCGCTGTTCGAGCGATATTCCCCTGAGATCGGCAGCACGATGGTGATAGTGGTGCCGACGTGTTCGGTGCTTTGGGCCGAGATGCTGCCGCCATGGGCGATGACGATCTGTTTGGTGATAGCGAGGCCCAAGCCGCTGCCGCCGCTGCCACGGGTGCGTGAGCGGTCGGCGCGGTAGAAGCGGTCGAAGATCAGAGGTAAGTGTTCGGCGGCGATGCCCTGCCCACTATCGCGAACGTGGAAGGTGATGGTCTGGGCTTCCCCTCGTTCGGCTTGCAGCGTGATGGTGCCACCGGATGGCGTATGCCGCAGCGCATTCGTGATCAGGTTGGCGAAGACCTGGTTGAGGCGCTGTGGGTCGGCTTCGAACATCGGCAGATCGGGTGGTGCCTGCACCTGAATGCTGATGTCCTGCTGCTCTGCTTGGTTCGCGAAACTCTCTGAGACGCTTTGCAGTAGTTCGGATGGCTCGATCGGCTCGGGGTAGAGTGGCAGTTGCCCCGTCTCGGCCAAGGCGAGCAGCCGCAGATCCTCGATCAGCCGTTCGAGCATGGCGACTTCGCCCAGTAAACGCTCGATCTCCTCTGGCGTGGCTTCGTACACGCCATCCTGCAATCCCTCCAATCGCCCTTTGATGATCGTGAGTGGTGTGCGCAATTCGTGAGCGATGTCGGCGGTGAGCTGTCGCCGCTGCTGATCGGCGCGGGCCAACGACTGCGCCATGTTGTTGAAGGCTTGCGCTAGGTTATCGAGCTCTCGCACGCGCGCGCCGGGCGCTTGAGCATCGAGTTGCCCTGCGGCGAGTTGTTGTGCCGCGTTGGTGATGCCACGGATCGGGTGGCTGAGGCGCTGGGCGAAGAAGGCCGCTAAGAGGACCAACACGCTCATCAGCCCTATGCCAGCGAACACAAAGCCCCGCAGGATGCCCCACACGAATCGCACCTGTGGCCGATTCACAAACTGCGAGGTGAGATCGTCGCCTGGTTCAGATTCGTGCATTGGCAGGCCCGGTAGTGTGGGTGCGCGGGGTGCGCGGGGCGCTTGTGGTGGTTGAGCGGGGCCACGAATCTGCAGCAGGGTGCCGACCTGTTCCCCTTTGACGAAGATGGGCGTTCGGGTTTCGCCGTAGTGCGATGGGAGCACGCTGCCGACGGATATTTCGTGGTCGTTGCTAACGATGACTCGTTCGGCTTGATCCAGCAGCACATAGGTGGAGAGCTCGGTTGGCCCGTTGAACGGCGGGCCGTTGAGGCGACGTTCGGCACCATGCCACGAATTGCCGTGGGCAACGTAGTAGTCGCTCAGCATATCGGCATAACTGTTTTGTGCTTCGCGGGTGGTGCGTGCCCATTCGGCAGGCTGCCACAGGTTGTTGACCGCTAGGCCGAAAAAGACCAACATACCGCAGACGCCCAACACGATCACGAGCACAAACGAGAACAACATTGTCCAGAACAAGTGCGGCTTCACCGAAACGTTCCTCATGATTCTTCGCTGAGTTCAGCGCATTTGTAGCCCACGCCGTAAATGGTGAGGATGTACTTTGGGTTGCGTGGGTCGGGTTCGATCTTACGGCGCAGGTTTTTGATATGCGCATCGACGGTACGATCGAATCCGGCGTAACTGGTATCGTAGGCGAGATCGAGCAGTTGGCTACGGGTGTAGGGGCGGCCCGGCTCGCGGGCGAGGATCGCGAGCAGGTCAAACTCGGTGGCGGTGAGATCGATAGGCGTATTGCCGCGCCGCACGCTTCGCCGCTGCAGATCGATGGTGAGTTCGCCGAGGCGCAACTGGCCGCTCACTTCGGGCTGGCCTTGGGTGCGCCGTAGCACAGCCCGCACCCGGGCGACCAACTCGCGAGGGCTGAACGGCTTGGTGATGTAGTCGTCGGCGCCGAGCTCAAGCCCGATCAGGCGGTCGGTCTCCTCCACGCGAGCGGTTAACATAATGATCGGAAGCGCATTGGTGGCGGGGTCTTGGCGCAGCGCCCGTGTGACATCGAGGCCATCCATCCCCGGCAGCATCAGGTCGAGCACTAGCAGGCTCGGGCGTTCGGTGCGGGCGAGTCGGAGCGCCTGCACGCCATCGCCAGCCGTTACAACGCGAAAGCCCGCCCGGTCGAGGTAGTCGCGCGCGATCGTCACGATGCCTGGTTCATCATCGACAACAAGAATGGTTTGTGTAGCCATACTGCTTCTCAATGCTGATCTGGCGAGGTTGCAGGACCCCCGCCAGATCATGTTTGGTTCGAAGTATTAGGTATTATAGCGCCTGCGTGCCGCTAGTGTATGAACCTTGGTCGGGATTGCTCGGTGGTATGGTCTCCTTGCGGCGACCAAACCAGCGCACCAGCATAAAGAGGATCAGCAGGAAGAGCGCCGAGCGAACAAGGGTGCCGAGCAACTTGAAGCCGAAGAAAAGGCCGAGCGGTGGTCTATCGTTGCTGCGGAATGGCCCGAAGCGATTCTCGTGATGGCTGAACGGGCCTCGGAACTCGCGGAAGTCCTCGCGTAGCTCACGGAAGTCGTTACGGAAATCGCCACGTGACATACGCGGTGCCGGAGGTGCTTCGGGTGCGGCGGGCGCAACAGGTGCGGCGGGCGCGTAGCGTGGCGCTTCACCATCGTACCAGTGGCGCGAGCGCATGTTCCCGCCGATGCTGAATATCAATGCAATAACGCCAATACCGAGTGCTAGCCAACCAAGTTTACGACTATCCATATCAATCCTCCTCGTGAAGCTCAAGTCGATCTCAGTACTTGTAGTATAGGAGGGAAATGTGAATGAACTTTGAAGATATGGCGGAGCAATTGCGGAGATATTGAACGCTGGGCTATGCCAGGAGACATATATCTAGTAAACATTGGCTATTGCACCGGGTAGTAAGACAATTATAATGAAGTTAATGAACAGGCGGATGGGTGCGATTTTCAACGTACTTTTGAATATTCAAACACCATCAAGGGAGCATTCATGACCACTCCACCACCTGGAACAGTCACGTTCCTCTGCATTGATATTCAAGCGCGTGCTCAAGTGATGTCTCCTCGAGCCAACGATTTGTCGCTTGAACATTACACGACTATCCTCAACCAGGCGATCCATGCATGTGGTGGCACGGTATTCAAGTTCAGCGATGGTTCGGTGTACACGGCTTTCCCCAGCGTGCAATCGGCTATAGCTGCGGCGCTTGCTTCCTATTGGACAATGCATACTCAATCGTGGGGTGAGACTGCCGTACCGCATATCCATATGGCTCTTCATAGTGGTCCGGTCGGTCGGTTCGGCACCACCTTTGTTGGCCCAGCCTTTAACCACGCAGTTTCGCTCTTGGCCGTCTGCCGAAGCGGGCAGATCTTGCTCTCGCGCGAAGTGTACGAGCAGATCGATACACTGCCAGTTGGCACAGAGGTGCAAGACCTTGGTGAAGTTCGACTGAAGGACCTGACGCGCCCGGAACACATCTATCAACTGATCCCCAGCCATCGCCCTGTGGACCTGCCGCTGACCATCGAGCAGATGCCGTTCCCCGTCAACCTGCCGGTGCTGCCCACGCCACTGATCGGACGCGACCGCGAGGTCAACGAGATCCGCTCGTTTTTGCGCATGCCTTCGGTCCGTATGCTGACGCTGCTCGGTTCGAGCGGCACGGGCAAGACGCGCCTCAGCTTGCAGTTGGCGGTCGAGATGGCCAGCGAATTTGAAGATGGTGTGTATTTCGTACCGCTCGCACCGGTTGGCTCGGAATTGCTGGTGGCCTCGGCTATCGCGCAGGCGTTGGACCTGAAGGAGACTGGCGAGCGTCCGCTTATTGATGCGTTACAGGCTCACCTCAGCACGCGCCATATCCTGCTGATCCTCGATAATTTCGAGCAGTTGGTCGGCGCGGCCCCGTTGCTCAATACATTGCTGACTGCAGCGCCCAAGCTCAAGCTTTTGATTACGAGTCAAGCGAAGTTGGGCCTCAGCTACGAGCAGATCTTCCCGGTGCCGCCGTTGGCGCTGCCCGATCCACAACGCCTGCCCCCGCTCGATAAGCTGATAACCTACCCTTCAATCGCGCTCTTCCTGGTGCGTGCGCAAGTGGTTCAGCCCGATTTTACGTTGCAACCCGAGCAAGCCGCGACATTGGCGGAGCTATGCGTCCAATTGGGCGGTATTCCGTTGGCGATCGAGTTGGTCGCAGCCTACGCCAACCTGTTCACGCCAGCCGAGATGCTGGAGCAGATCCGCGAACGTCTGGCGCGTGCCGATCAGGACGGCGACGAACTGACGCACAAGCAGACGTTGCACGAGGTGCTGGCCTGGAGCTATGCGCTGTTGACCCCCAACGAGCAGTTGCTGTTGGCGCGTATGGGCGTATTTGAGGGCGGGTGTACGCTCGAAGCTGCGGGCGCGGTGGCCGCTGAACTGCGCGACGACGACGCCGATCAGCCCGACGAGCAGCTTGTACTCGCGTTGATGCACTCGCTCCTGCACAAGAACCTGTTGGTACAAGAGCAGTGGTCGAGCGACGAGCCGCGCTATGTGATGCTCGATATGATCCATCAGTTCGCTGCTTCTCAGCTCGAATTGCGCGGCGAAACCGCTATGCTCCGTAAGGCGCACGCGACCTACTGTCTCTCGTTGGCCGAGCAGGGCGAGGCGGGTTTGACGGGCGCGCAGCAGGATATGTGGCTGAAGCGCCTGGAGGACGACCTGCACAATATGCGCGCTGCACTGAGTTGGGCGATCAAGCAACGGAATGTGGAGTTGAGCCAACGCCTCAGCGGCTCGCTCTGGCGCTTCTGGTACATTCGCGGCTACCTGAGCGAGGGGCGGCGCTGGCTGACGGCGGCCCTGGAGCTGAGCGACGAGCTCGCCGCTTCGCGGGTGAAGGTGTTGACGGGCGTGAGTGTGCTCAGCTTTATCCAGGGCGATTACGAGAAAGCGCGCAGCTATTCCGAGGAGAATCTGGCGCTTGTGCGCATGCTCGGCGACACACGCGGCATTGCGAACGCGCTCAACAATTTAGGCGCGATGGCCGTCGAGCAGGGCGATTACGCCCGCGCTATGCCGCTGCTGGCCGAGAACCTCGATCTCCGGCGCCAGATCGGCGATACCTGGGGCATTGCCGCTGCGCTCAACAACTTGGCGCGCGCCACCGAGGGCGAACACGACTATAGCCGTGCCGAGGCGCTGTACCTGGAGAGCCTGCAACTGTTCCGCGAAATGGAGGATAAGAGCAATAGCGTCAATCCGCTGGCGAACTTGGGCTGGATGACTTTGGCGCAGGGACAGTACGACCGGGCGAAAGCGTATTTTATCGAGAGTTTGGCACTCGCGCAGGAGTTGAACTACCTGGAAGGTGTTGCTAATGCGCTGCAAGGCATCGCGCATGTGGCGGCGGTGGAGGGCCAGCGCATCCGCGCAGCCCGCCTGATCGGTGTGGTGGATCAGATCTATCAGCAGAGCGACATTCGGCTCTCGCCGCTCGACGCGATGCACTACAACAAAGCGTTGGAGGTCGTGCAGGCCCGCGTTGATGAGGCAACCTACGCAACCGCTTGGGCCGAAGGCCAGACGCTCGCCGTTGATCATGTGGTTTCGGGTATCTTGAATGCAGCTAAAAGTTGAAAGGTGGTTCTAACAAAGGATTGCAGCCTGCCACATGGCGAGGTTCCAAAGCTATACTGTCGGGATCATATGCCGTGTGGCAGGGGAATATGAGCAGGTCGTATCGGTACGGTCTGTTCGGGGCATAGAATGGTCGTGTTGTTCTCGCTACCATATTCCTAACCCTCCTTCAGCATCTGTTTTACGTGGTTGCAATCCTGATCTTTGAACATATCGAACTCGATCACGATTGCGCCAGTTACACTGTTCCATACGTCTACAAAGGCGTATGTCACATGGAAGACCTGCAAAAAAATACAGCAAATCGATAGTACACTAGTCCTGTTTTACTATCGTACCTGCTATGCAATTGTAATATTCCATGCTATACTGGCATATATCTTTTGGAATAGAAACATTTACTGCCATGATCTACTAATGTAGGTCATATGCTCCACCATAGCAGGTTATAATCGGTCTTTTTCTCTGGATTGATCGCTTATCGCCACCCTCATATCACCAAGGAGGTGCCTATGGTGTAGTTGCGCGTGCCATTTTTTCCTGCCGACGTTGTGGCGGACTACCACTTCCTCGGCTACGAACAGGCAAACTTGTCGAAAGGCAAGGACGCAAAACGTTGGACCTACGGTGAGTCTGCAGAAGATCACTATGGTTGCCAGGTTGCCGATAGCCAATCAGCGCTAAGGCGCTTCCTATATTTCCTCTACTACTATCACCTTCACATAGTCACACAACGTTAAGGAGGCTGGTGATGAAAGTTTTGCGAAGTGTTTGGGTTCTCCTCATCGCACTTTCCCTCTGCGGATGGTTCCCTTCAACGGAGCAAGCAACCACTCGTACCATAGTGATGGGCTCATCGTCCGCTCAGACAGCATTCCTTGTCCAGAGCGTCCAGGGCACAGTCGAACGCGAGCTAGCGATCATCGATGGTGTTGAGGCGAGTTTGACGCCTCGGCAGATCGCGTTATTGCAAGCGCAGGGCTTGATTGTTACTCCGAATAGAGAGTTGCAATCGGCAGGCGTTCTGAGTGCGCCCGTACCACATCGCTCTTCGCAGACGGCAGGAATCGGCCCGTCGCAAGCATTGAACATCAATAAGCCCGATCTCCCTCGTTATACAGGCGAAGGTATCACCATTGCGATCGTCGATTCGGGCCTGACGCTCAACGTCGATGGGCCGAACAATCCTCCTAAGCCCGGTCCGAAGGACGACAAGGGTCCGAAGGACGATAAGGGTCCGAAGGATGACAAAGGTCCAAAGGATGACAAAGGTCCAAAGGATGACAAGGGTCCAAAGGACGACAAGGGTCCGAAGGACGACAAGGGTCCGAAGGACGACAAGGGTCCGAAGGACGACAAGGGTCCAAAGGACGACAAGGGTCCAAAGGACGACAAGGGTCCAAAGGGCGATAAAGATACAATCGAGCTCCGCGACGCTCATAACCGTTTCTTGGTCTATCGTGATTTTACTGGCCCAACCAACAAGAGTAAGGATTCTTACGGCCACGGCACGCATATCACCGGTATTATTGCTGGCTCGCTACCGGGTAAAACGCGCGATCTCGAAGAGTGGCGTGGTGTGGCGCCCAATGCCAACTTGGTGGTCGCACGGGCGATCGGTGAGGATGGCAGCGGCACCTATGCCGATACTATCGCCGCTATCGATTGGATCGTCGCGAACCAGAAGCGTTACAACATTCGCGTGCTGAACCTGTCGCTGATTGCGCCGGTCGAAAGTCTCTACTGGGCCGATCCGCTGAACCGAGCGGTCATGAAGGCCTGGCAATCGGGTATCGTTGTGGTGACGGCGGCTGGCAACCACGGCCCCGATCCCGAATCGGTGGCGGTGCCGGGCAATAATCCCTACGTCATCACTGTTGGCGCGTTCCGTTCGGCCCCACTCACGGCGTCCGGCCAAGATGAGTTGACGGAATGGTCGTCGCGCGGGCCAACGCCTGACTCCGGCTTTGTGAAGCCCGATGTGCTGGCTCCTGGTGTGCGCATGGTGTCGGCGTTGCCCGCGAATTCGGTGCTCGCCGCGACCATGGCCGATGGTATGGTGGCGCAGCGCGTCCAGTTCAGGCTGGCTGGCGCGGAGATGCAGGTTGGGATGTATCAGCTCAGCGGCACATCGATGGCTGCCGCCGAGGTGAGTGGCTTAGTGGCGCTGATGCTCGAAGCTCAGCCACACCTGACCAACGATCAGGTGAAGTGGATCTTGTCGCGCACCGCGAATCTGGCGGTGAACAAGAAGACCAATACAGCGGCTTACTCCACGTGGGAGCAGGGCTTCGGCAAGATCAACGCTATCGAGGCGATCAAGTTCCGCAAGAATATCGGCTCGGCCAACAAGGGCATGAACATCGCCCGTGACCTCGACACATCGCCGCGAGGGCAGCACTACATCGGCCTGACGTCCTACGACCCGGCTACTGGCCTCTACTCCCTGCCAGCTTCCGGCGACACGACGAGCACCTACTTCAACTGGTGTGGTCAGTTCACGCCGTGGCCCGGTAGCGCGTCGCTCGGTAATTGTGCATCGGGTGGCTCCACCACCCCGAGCGCGGGCAGCACGTGGACGGGTGCAGGCAGCACGTGGACTGGTGCGGGAAGCACATGGACGGGTGCAGGTAGCACATGGACAGGTGCAGGTAGCACGTGGGGCGGCGCTGGTAGCACATGGACTGGCGCGGGCAGCACGTGGACGGGTGCAGGCAGTACGTGGACTGGTGCGGGAAGTACATGGACAGGTGCAGGCAGTACGTGGACTGGTGCAGGAAGCACGTGGACGGGCGTAGGCAGCATCTGGACCGGCTTGATTAACTCGTGGGATGGTGACTAATCACCATCACCCCCCTGTAGATCCATCGTAACCAACGAGTACGGGCAGTGATAGAAAAATCTATCCTGCCCGTCGCTATTGTGATTGACGTGAATACTATCTCCCCGTATCATACGTGCGTCTTCGTTGTGCTCGCACCGAGGAACGTATGAATCAACCGATAGCACCCAAGGAAGCACAACTGGTCGAACAGGACCTAACATACGAACACTACTCGGATACCGAGTTGTTGGCATTGATTGTGCAATGCCAACAGCCAGCCCTTGCCGCGCTTTACGATCGTTACGGCATCCGGGTTTTTATGTTAGCCCTGCGGTTACTTGGCGATCGTCAAGTGGCCGAGGAAATTACCCAAGATGTGTTTCTGCGGATCTGGCAACGAGCGCATACCTTCCAGCCCGGCACATCCTCTGTGTTAGCTTGGTTGCTGGCGATCACCCGCAACCGTAGCATCGACGAAATCCGCAGCCAACGTGCAGTGTCCCGGCGTCACGAACAAGTTGATCTTCCCCCCAGCGTGACTGATACCAACGATGATGTGCAGCGTCGAGTTGAGGGGCATTTACTTACGGATGAAGTGCGCCAAGCATTGGCAAGACTCCCATCGCAGCAGCGCCGTGCGATCGAGTTATCCTTGTTTGGCGGACTTTCGCAGAGCGAGATCGCAGCCGTGCTGGATCGACCGCTCGGTACGGTGAAAACCTGGTTACGACTCGGTATGCGTCAGTTACGGGCTGTGTTGGGGCCGAATTGGCCCAGTAATGGCGATTAGCCGCACAACGACTGCTTGTTGTCTCATCCACCCCCACGATCCACTCTTGCTTGGCATCAAGCGGTCTGTGGTACGCATCCATTGCGAAGAGATATGCGTAGAAGAATGAAGAGCAAACGCTCGCTAGGCTGTAAGGCAACGCTATGAGTGTGCGAAGCCGACGTTCAGGCGGACAAACCGCATCGGACGATCGTGCCTTACTTGCACGGATTGCCTCGGGCGATAGCCGCGCACTTGATCAGCTGTACGATCGCTATGCACGGGTGGTCTATGGTTTGGCGCTGCGCATGTTGCGCTCCGCCGAGCTGGCCGAGGAAGTGGTACAAGAGACGTTTTGGCGTGTATGGCGGCGAAGCGAAACGTTTCAGCCCGAACGAGGGCAGGTATCGTCGTGGGTGTTGGGTATCGCGCACAACTTGGCGCTCGATGAGTTGCGTCGGCAGCGCGCCCGCCCAAACCCCGTGTACGATCAAGAAGATCAGCCAGTGTTACGCGATCTTGAGGATCAACGGGTCGATGTGGTGGGTGAAGCGCTTGATCAAGAGCAACGCCAAATCATCACTGCTGCACTCGCACAGATCCCAGAGGAGCAGCGCGAGGCGATCGAACTTGCCTATTTTGGTGGGCTTTCGCAAAGCGAAATAGCTGCACAATTGGATAACCCATTGGGTACAGTCAAAACACGTATTCGATTGGGCTTGCAGAAGCTCCGCGATATCTTAAGTGCCCAAGGGTTCGAGATCGGCGATTCAGCCGATTGACCTTTGCTAGGCTATACACTCGTCGTTTACTATGAACAATCACCCACGCGAATTATTATCAGCTTTTGCGCTTGGTGTACTCGATGCAGAAGAGGTTCGCATGATTCAGGCGCACCTCGACGATTGCATAGATTGCCGTAACGATGCTGATTCGTGGTCTGCCATCATTGCTATGCTACCGTATGCCGTCGAACCACGTCAGCCACCCGCCTATGTGAAGCGCCGCCTGTTCGCGCTCCTCAATGCCTCGGAGGCGCCGAGCGAACACGCTACTCCACTTCCTCAAGCGAAGCCAAAACGTTGGAACAGCTGGCTCATGACCGGCGCGCTGGTGATGACACTGCTATGTATGGGGTTTGGCTTCTCGATGTTCCGCATGCAGAGCGAGTTGAACCGCCGCAACCGCCAGATGATGTTTATGAGCACTGCGGTCTCGTATCGCCCCGAAACGAAGCCCCCCATAACAGATGCGATGTTATACGTGCAGCCCGGTCACACCTACGCACTGCTGATCATGCGAGAGGCGAATCCGCTGCCACCCGGGCGCGTGTATCAACTCTGGCTGGCCAAGGCGAATGTTCGCCTGCCGGTGATGATGCTGAAGGACAACGATGGCGAGGTGATGGCCGATTTTGAGGCCCCCGCCCCAATGAATACCTACGACGCGGTGATGGTAACTGTTGAGCCCGAAACGGGAAGTTCTGAGCCAAGTAGTCAACCCGTGCTGGAGGCCGATTTAACCTCCGCTCGTACCCCGTGATGCTGCGCCAATATCAACTCTATGCCATAAAATGGAGGTCGTGTGGTTGACTACTATGAGTGCTCTGCGGTATCATAACAAATGCACGCCAACGGGCCAGACCCGTGTATGTTATTGCATAGTGCAATGAGGAGACTCGATAATGCGTAAGATAGCTGGTGCCCTTTCGTTTGTGATCGGTCTCGGCCTGGGCTTGATCGGCGGAGCTGCGCTGCTGGCCTATGCCTATCAGGAGGCTGGCCTTTACCCCCCTGATGATGCGACGATCAAATTTATTGCTCGCGAACGCGGCTGGCTTCGAGAAGATGTCTAAATTGAGCGGCCTTGGGCTGGCTCAAGGTAAGTTCACTTGTGTTGCGTGACAGGTCAAGCCTGTCATGCGACACATAAATGTGGGCGTTTAAGCGGTGCAGCAGCCGATTTGTTACAAAGGAGTACGGTGGTATGGAGGAACGCCCCTGGTTTAAGAAGTACGAACCTCAGGTCCCGCATTCCCTCTCGTTTCCCGAGATGACCCTCGATGCTTTTTTGTCGGAGGCATCGCAAAAGTACCCCAACAATATCGCCACTAACTTTGTATTAAGCTATTTAGCCGGCGGGCGATTGACTGTTGGCGGTAAGTTGACGTACCAAAAGTTGGATGAGCTTGCGAATCGCTTTGCGAACGCGCTCTATCAATTGGGTGTACGCAAAGGGGATCGAGTGGCGGTGATGCTGCCGAATTCGCCCCATTTCATTATTGCCTTCTTCGGAGCCGCAAAATTGGGCGCAGTGGTGGTCAACGTCAACCCAACCTACACAGCGCGCGAGATTAAACACCAACTTGAAGATGCGGGTGCAGAAACGATCGTATTGCTCAATCTGTTCTGGCCGCGCCTGCAGGAAGTGCGAGCGGAAACGCCGTTGAAGCGGGCGATCGTTACTCATATCTTCGATACGCTCCCCTTCCCATCGAGTTTGCTGGTCAAAGCCAAGCAAAAACGCGCTCCAGAATGGGTTGATGTGCAGCCTGAGCACGGTGTTTTCTTCTTCCAAAATCTGCTCAATAAGTTCGATGCAAACCCTCCAAAGGTCGATATCCACCCCGATGATGTCGCCTTGTTCCAGTACACTGGTGGCACAACAGGTTTGCCGAAAGCCGCAATGCTCACACACCGCAACTTGGTCTGCAATACCTTCCAGGTTGCAAGCTGGCTCACGAATGGCGTGCCAGGCAACGAGAAGATGATGGCGGCGATCCCGTTCTTCCATGTCTACGGTATGACGGTCTGCATGATCTACAGCATCCATATGGGCGCTCAGATGGTGATCGTGCCAAGCCCTCGACCGATCGACAATGTGATGAATGTGATCCAGAAGGAACGCTGCACGATCTTCCCTGGCGTTCCTGCCATGTACATCGGTATCGTCAATCATCCGAAAGTGACCGAGTACGATCTTCGCTCGATCAAAGCCTGTATCAGCGGCTCGGCACCACTGCCGATGGAGATCCAGGAGCGCTTCGGCCAGATCACGGGTGGGCGGCTGGTGGAGGGCTTCGGTATGACCGAGGCTTCGCCGGTGACGCACTGCAACCCGGTCTATGGCGAGCGCCGCGCTGGCTCGATCGGTGTGCCTCTGCCCAATACCGACGCGAAATTGGTTGACCTGGAGACGGGTGAGGACCTGCCCCTCGGCTCCGAGCGGCCCGGTGAGTTGTATGTGCGTGGCCCGCAGGTGATGAAAGGCTACTGGCAGCAACCTGAGGAGACCGCCGATACGGTCGATCCTGATGGCTGGCTGCACACTGGCGATATCTGCAAGACCGACGAAGACGGTTACTTCTACGTGGTCGATCGCAAGAAGGATATGATCATCGCCTCTGGATTCAAGGTGCTCCCTCGCGATGTGGAGGAAGTGCTGTTTATGCATCCGCAGGTGCTTGAGGCAGTGGTCGCGGGTATCCCCCATGCGGTGCGCGGCGATGAGACGGTGAAGGCGTATATCGTGGCGAAGGACGAGAACGATATGCCAACGGTCGAGTCGATCCGCGAGTTCTGTAAGCAACATTTGGCTCCTTACAAAGTGCCACGCGAGATCGAGTTCCGCAAGGAACTGCCGAAGACGATGGTGGGTAAGGTGCTACGGCGCGTGCTAGTGGAGGAAGAGAAGCAGAAGGCAGCGCAGAAACGCAACGCTGTCGAGGCTGCGTAACTCATTCCAAAGCACGTATCGATACAACGGTTTTCAACAGTACAGTGTGGTAGATCTTCGTCTGTAGATCTACCACACTGTTTATGGAGCCGGACATTTCCAAGGCGGCGATTGCTATTATGACGTTGTCAAACAGCGAACCAGTTGGTGCTTTTTGCTCTGCTTGCGGGCAGAACTTTACCGTCGATGTGTGGACATTGGTGGATGCCGAGGAGCGTCCCGATTTGGCCGAGGCGTTGCTTGAGGGCGTGCTGCATACAGTAGCCTGCCCGCACTGCCAAACCTCGCAGCAGGTGGTGGCGCCCCTGCTCCTGCACGATCCGGCGAATCGGCGCGTCTACTTTGCTGCGCCCCCGGATTGGCCCGAGTATCAACTGCGCGAGCAAGCCCAGGCGCTTTTGTACCGTCTGATGGCGGGCATCCCCGAGGAACGTCACTTCCCGTATTTGGGCGATGTACAAGTGGAGCAGGGTATCGATGGTGTGCGCCGTGCGATGATACGCCGCCAGCGCGCCAAAGCCCGTTTGCAGGCCGAAGCGCAGGGCCAAAGCCTGCCCACCGCGCAGCCGACGTTACCGAAGCGCAAGGCTGCTCCAACACCGCCGCCACCACCACCGCGCACCGAAGCGCCAGAGCCGCAGCCATCATCGGAACTGTTCGATGCGGTGCAGCAGTTGATGGGTGCCAATTCGATTGAGGAGTTCCGCGAGATCATCGCCGAGCGCCCTGTGCTGCAAACCACCGCCGCCGATCTGCTGCTGGCGCGGTTGGCCGACGAGGCCGCCGAGCAGGGCGATTCGGGGTTGGCCTCGGCGCTGCACGAGGTACGCCTGCAGTTGGCCCGTCAATTACGCTCTGCACCATCCGATGGCTCGCTCGCTGCAGACACATCCGCGAGCACTGCTGATCTATCGCTGGCGCAAGGTCCGCTTTCGCAGGCGGCCTACCAAACGCTAATGACCGTCAGTTCGGTCGATGAGTTGCGCCTGGCGTTGGGCGAACAGCCCGCGCTGCTTGAGCCGTGGGCCGACGACGACCTGTTGTTGCGCACCGAATCGGCGCTGGATGAGGGCGATGAGCGGCTGGCGTTTGAGTTGGAGGAGCGCCGTGAGGCTTTGGCGGAGCTGCGCAATGAGTTGATGAGCGCCGCGATGCTTGCGAAGGCGAATCGGGCGTTGCTCGATGCCGAGGGTGAGGAGGAGGTGGCGGATGTGCTGGCCCGTTACCCCGCACTGCTCACGAGCGCGGCTCAGGCGAGCCTGAGGCAGTTGGCTGCCGAGGCGCAACAGCGCGGCGATGAGCGGCTGGCGATGAGCGCCGAGCAGCGCCGCCAAATGCTGCTGACCGTGCGGCTTGGCCTCGATGCCGCGTAGCGATGCCGAATCGCTCTGCGCTCTACGCCACAACTGCCGAGAATACGCTAGGAGTCTGTCTTGCGCGCTTCGCAGGGCAGTATGATGCGGAACGTCGTGCCCCGTTGTGATTCGCTCGTCACTTGGACCCCGCCGCCGTGCTGCATCACAATGCCGTAGGTGGTGGCCAACCCCAACCCCGAGCCTTGGCCGACCGGCTGCGTTGTGACGAACGGCTCGTACAAGCGCTCTTTGATCAGCGGCGGCAAGCCCGGCCCATTATCGGCAATATCGAAGACCACGGCAGGCTCGGTGTTGGCTGGCTCCAACAGCGGGATCGGGTCGCCGAGGAGTGGTGGCGCGCCAATCGCCGTGGTGGCCAAGAACACCGAGATGACCACGCGCGGTTCGGGCTGATTGTGCAGCGCCTGTTCGGCGTTGACGAGCAAGTTCAGGAGCGCCTGCTGGATGTTCGGGCCATCCACCCAGAGCATCGGGAGGTTCGGCGCGCAGTTGATCTCAAGCGTGATACGTGCGGCGCTCAGCGCCTCGCGGCGCACATCAAGCACCCGCTCGATCAGGTCGTGCGGGGCGTGCCAGGCTTGCTTCATCCCGCCGTGCTGCGCGAAGGTTGCCAGACTGCGCACCACCCGTCGCGCCCGTTTGGCGCCATCGATGATCTGCTCGACGGCTCGGCGGTCGTCCTCGTTCGGCAGGTCGGGCAGTAATTCGGCATTCCCCAGGATGATCGCGAGTGGATTGTTGATCTCGTGGGCCACGCCAGCCACCAGAGCGCCGAGCGCGGCGAGTTTCGAGGTTTGCACCAATTGCGCCTGTGTAGCGCGAAGCTGATCGTAGGCCGATTGCAACTCGGTATGCTGATGCGCGAGGGCATTGAGCGCCTGTGTGCGCTCGACCTCGGCCCGACGAATGCGCAGCAGCGAGCGCACCCGCGCCAGCAGTTCATCGGTATCGAATGGCTTGATCAGATAATCATCGGCCCCAGCATCTAAACCAGCCACCCGATCGGCCATCTCTCCACGGGCAGTGAGCATCAATACTGGCAGGAACGTCGAACTGGTATGCTCCTTGATCAGACGACACAGTTGAACACCCGGCAAGTCGGGCAGCACCCAATCGAGTACCACAAGGTCGAGCGGCTGCGTATCGACACGCGCAAGGCCCGCCATCGCCGTATCAGAGGTCGTTACAGTGTATCCAGCATCCTCAAGCAAAATCGTTATGAGGGTTGTGATATGTGGATCATCTTCAATAACAAGAATTGAAGGTTGATGATTCACCCGACGCTCCTCTCAGGCAACGATGTCAACGAGGTCTGAAGCGGTTTCGCACGTTCAAAAGAGAATGTTCGTTGATACACGAAGGCCGAACCTATTCATAAATACTGCAGATGATTTTAAAATGGGGTGCTATTGTACAATATCTTACGTATTTTGAAATGCTTATTATGCCCATTATACGCCATCCATGCAACTAAGGTTTATGCTACAATGGCCGAATGAACAACGAATTACACTTTATCGATACGCATATGCACCTTTTAGCGGTGCAATTCGACGAAGATCGTGCTGAGGTGCTGGAGCGTGCAGCAGTCAATTGTGTCACTCGCATGATCGAAATCGGCTACGATCTGGTATCTTCGCGGGCCGCTGTGGCGTTAGCCGAGCAATATCCGCATATTTACGCAGTTGTTGGCATTCAGCCGCACTACGCGCTCGAAGCCGATGATACATGGCTTCAGACTATTCGCCAGTTGGCTGCGCATCCGAAAGTTGTTGCGATTGGTGAGATCGGCCTCGATTATTACCATGATCGTGCGCCTCACGACCTTCAGGAGCACCTGTTTCGTCAGCAACTCGCGCTGGCCCGTGAGCTTGATAAGCCCGTGGTTATTCACAGCCGCGATGCGCAAGCCGATACTGTGCGCATCCTGCAATCGGTGAAGGGCCAACCCGGCATTATGCACTCGTTCTCGGGCGATTGGGCCTATGCCGAAGCCTGCCTCGATGTTGGCTTCTATCTCTCGTTCAGCGGGCCAGTCACCTTCAAGAAGGCTACCGAGCTGCACGATGTCGCTCAGCGCGTGCCGCTCGACCGTATGCTGACCGAAACTGATAGCCCGTACCTGTCGCCGCATCCGTTGCGGGGCAAACGCAACGAGCCGGGCAATGTGCGCATCGTGGCCGAACGACTGGCCGCGCTGCGCGAAATGCCGATCGACGAGCTCGCCGCGGCGGTTTGGTCGAACGCGGAAACCATATTTCGGTTCTCCTAACGCTTCCGAAAGGGATCGAGGTCTATGGTTGCAACCACACCACGTCACTATGTTCCTTGGTATATTCGTTGGCAGTTGCCCTCGCTGCTACCAGGCGTGCTGCTCGCCTTTGTGATGGTTTGGGCGGTGATCCGCAGCATCGTCGTGGCCAACTGGGCCGATGATCTGCAAGTGTTGGTGAGCGTAGCGCTGCCCGCCCTCTTGGTTGGCGTCATCTTCGCTCGGTTGCAGTGGTTGCCCGCCTGGCTGGCGCATATTCTCTCGGCTGCCCTCGGCATCGCCTGGTCGATCCAGCGGATCGGCCCGCTGCTCTCCAGGCAAGTCTCCCGCGAACTCGATATGGTGGTCGGCGATCGGCTGCTGAGTTGGGGCGACCGCGCCACCGAGATCCTGATCCGCACCATTATGTGGCTGCGTGTGCTGCAAGTCGGCGGTCGCGGCGAGGATATTGTGCTGTTCGTGGTCGCCCTCGCGCTGCTCTCGTGGGCGCTGGGCTACGCCACCGGCTGGCTGCTGTTTCGATCGGGGTGGACATGGTGGGCGGTGCTGCTGAATGCGATGACCATCTTGGTCAACTATACCTTCGCTTCGCCCAAGCCGAATCAGACCTTCTTCATCTTCCTGGGCGCCGCACTGCTGCTGATCGTGCACCAAAACGTTGTGCAGAAACAGTCGCAATGGCAAGAATCGCAGGTGGATTATCCCGAATTTATGTCGGTGCGTTTCTTGATCGCGGCGGCGCTGTTCTGCACACTGCTCATGGTCGTCACCAGTATGCTGCCGGGCAATGTGAGCAGTGCGCAAGTCGCGCGCGTGTGGCGCGTGGTGAGTTCGCCGCTCACCGCTGTGCGCGAGGGCTGGGAGACCGCTTTCACGACCATCAACGCGCCCGAGGGCACCACGGGCAACGATTTCAGCACGGGCGGCGTGCGGGCGGGTGGCCCGCGCTCGCTGGGCGATGGTGTGGTGATGCGGGTGCGTTCGCAGCGCTTCGACTATTGGCGGGCGATCGTGTTCGACCGCTACACTGGGCGCGGCTGGCAACCCACCATTGGCGAACGGGCACGCTCGGCCCTCGGCGTGGCTACCCAAGTCGAGGCGCGCACGCCCATCGAAGCGGGCATCAGCGTGCCACAGCTCGAAGTGAGCGGTCGCACCTTGATCACCCAAACAGTGATCATGGAGGTGGGGCGCAACGACAACCTGCTGGTGTTCGGCGGCGATTTCGTTTCATCGGGCCTGCCCGTGATGATCCAGCACGGCTACGTGCTCAACGAGGGTGGTCTGGCCCTACCGAACTTCAGCGAGACCGCTGCGGTCTACTCGCAGATCTCGCTTCAGCAGCCGCGCACCTACACGGTTACTGCCCTGCTGGCCTCCACGGTCGATGAGCAGAGCTTACGCCAAGCCAGCACCGTTTACCCACAATGGGTGGCTGGATATTATTTACAGTTGCCCGATACGGTAACTGATCGGACAAGGGAACTCGCCCAACAAATTGTCGAGGAAGCCGGAGCGACCAACCCCTACGATCAAGCGCTCGCCATTCAGCGCTACCTCAATCAGTTTGTGTATGATGAGCGTCGCACCGCGCCGCCGGAGTCCCGCGATTGGGCCGATTACTTCCTGTTCGACGCCAAGCGCGGCTATTGCGACGACTTCGCTACGGCGATGGTTGTGATGATGCGCTCGTTGGGTGTGCCTGCGCGCTGGGTGCAGGGCTACGCTGGCGGGAGTTTCGACCCCGACGCTGGCAACTACATCGTGCGGCAGAGTGTGGCGCACAGTTGGCCCGAAGTCTACTTCCCCGAATACGGCTGGCAGCGTTTCGAGCCGACGCCCGCTTCGTACGCTAGCCCGCCCGCTCGACCCGCGCGGCCCGTCGATAATACCAACACGAACACGCCTAACACCAATCCGAGCACGGCCAATCCCTCCGATGCGGCGATGCAAGCCGAGCTTGAGCGCCTGCGCCGCATGGAAGAGATGCTCGAAGGCTCGACAGGCGATCTGGAAGCCAGTCGCCGCGCGCTGGAGGAGCGCCAGGCCGCCGAACGTATGCGTCGCTTGTTGATCTTCGGCAGCATTGCGGCTGTGCTGTTGGCCGCAGCCGCCTACTTCTACTACCGATTGCGGCGCGAAGTGGCGGGTCTCTCTCCTAGCAGCGCCGCCTACGTGCAGATGACGCGCATGGCTGCTTGGGCTGGTATGCCGCAGCCTGCACACAGCACATCCTACGAATATGGACGCGAACTCTCGCAGTACGTGCCCGAACAGCGTGCCCAAGTTGAGCAGATCGTGAACGCCTACGTGGCCGAGCGCTACAGGCCGGAACATGCTGCGCGTGGCGAGGAATCGATCCGAGCGTGGCAGGCTTTGCGCTTGCCCCTGTTGAAGCGCATGTTCCTGCGCTTACTGGCGATTGTGCGGCCAAATCCGCCCACACCCGAACGGCGCGGGCAACGCCCCACCCGACGATAACAACCATGTGCCACCACCGCTCACAGTGTGTGGTGGCACCACTCAGCACCAATGGCAACGACCACACCCACAACCCAACTTCCACCTAGTTGCAAGCGCTGTAGCCGCTTCCTGCGCACCGCCGCCGAGCGTGAACGCGGCTACTGCGACCGCTGCCCACCACCAAGCGCAGAACCGCCGCCCGAACCCGACGACGAGATCTTCTGCTGTAGTAGCGACCCGCCCTGTCCCTCGTGCCCGTTTGTGATCGGCTGGTGATGGGTGGGCTGAGGTGAAGCCATGAGCGAACCGATTTCGATAGTTGTGCGCGAAGTTCAGAATGTCGGTGGCTTCTTTGGTGGCGATACCATCACGCTGACCGCCGTGCAACTTGGCGGCGATACCGAGCAGACCTTCACCATCGACGAGCGCGCCTTTACCAATGTCGTCAACCGCTACACCATCACAGCGGGCATGCTGCTCGTGCTCACACTCAGCGGCGAGCGCGTAGACCGCGCCGAACTGCTCGGTGCCGCCGAACACGTCGAGCTACGCGCTGCACTCCTCCCGCCCGATGCACACGCACCGCTCGACGGCCCGCAGATCGTCAGCTACCACTGCCCGAACTGCGCGCTCTGGATCGTCGGCGAGCCAAACGGCCAACTCTGCCGCATCTGCCAGCAGCCGCTAGCCTGGCTCAGCGCCGCCTCATAAAATCGGCGCAGTATGGTTTAGGGAAAAAGGTCGCGTCGGCAACTTCAGCGCCCGTCGCTCCGTAGCAACCTCCATCGTGTGGAACGTCTGCGCGCTCGGGCAGGGTGGCGCTACGCGCCAAAACGCGCGCACCCGCTGCTGCGCAGCGCATGGCTGCGCCGCTCGCACGCCTCGCGTGACCGGGGCGACTAGGTGACTGGGTGGCTTGGTGATAGAGATGCAGAAAAGCGCACTGTCATTCTGCGATATCGATATTGCGGGGCGATATGGAGAGGGGCTGAAAAAACTGGCCTGTTCAGAGGCTCATTTCTGAATAATGAGCCGCACCCATACGAGTCATTCTGAACGAGTGCGTAGCACGAAGTGAAGAATCTCTCTGTCTCAACAACCTTGAGCATTTAGCTTCCATGCTGCTCGGCCCATGCAACGGTCAGGTTCTGAGTAACGCACATAAGCGATCTCAAAGGACATTGCAATGCAAAAACGATGAGATTCCTCACGTCGCCTGTCGGCTCGTTCGGAATGACAATGAGAAACGTAGAAAACGTAAGAAACGATGCATTCAGCGCGGCAGCTCGATGATACGTATTATGGCTATACCACTACATCTAAGGTTACCTCAAAACACTCGCCTCAACATCTAGGGAAAACAAACCGACTCACCGGAGTGAGTCGGCTTGAACGTTTGGCTGATTGGAGCAGTTTAGGCGCTCGTCAGGCGCTCGGCCAGCGGCAGATTGGGCTGCACATCGAGATCCCAACCGCTCTGTAGGCCTGCCTCGAAGCGGTAGAACGCTGCCGCAGCGATCATCGCCGCGTTGTCGGTGCAGAGCGAGATCGGCGGGCAGCGCACTGGCACCGGCGAGCGACGGACCAACTCTTCGCGCAGCCGCGCATTGGCGGCCACACCGCCTGCCAGCAGTATCTCGGTAGCATCGAAGGCGCGGGCCGCATCGACAGCCTTAGTCACCAGCACATCCACCACGGATTCCTGGAAGGCGTAGGCCAACTGCGCAATGAACTTGTCGCTGTTGCGCGGCTCGGGCACTGGCGCTGGCGCAGCGGGAGCCTCGGCGCGCCCCTTCTTGTCGCGTTGGGGCAAGTTCTTGGTCGCTATCTTTTGTTCGCGCTCGCGCCGCCCCTCGACCTGGTGCAGCACCGCCGTCTTGAGGCCGCTGAACGAGAAGTCGTAGCTGTCGCGCAGCCACGCCCGTGGCAGCACCACGCCGCCCGGCGCGTTGACGGCGGCCTTCTGGATGGCCGGACCGCCAGGGAAGCCCAGGCCCATAATGCGCGCGGCCTTGTCGAACGCCTCGCCCGCAGCGTCGTCGCGGGTCTGCCCGAGCAGGCGGTAGTTGCCGTGCCCTTCGAGCAGTGCCAGCAGCGTGTGCCCACCCGAAACCAGCAACGCAACCAATGGGAATTGTGGCTGGCTGACGGGCAAGGGGTTGCTGTTCGGCACGTCGAGCCAGTTCGCGTAGATGTGCGCCTCTAGGTGATTGACGCCCACAAACGGCAGGCTGCGACCCCAGGCCATCGTTTTGGCGGCGTTGAGGCCCGTGAGCAATGCGCCGGAGAGGCCCGGGCCGTAGGTGCTCGCGATCGCGTGGACATCGTCCCAGCCGTTCGGCAAGTGCGACAATGCCTCGTTGATCACTGTGGGCAAGGCCAAAATATGCTGGCGCGAAGCAACCTCGGGCACGATGCCACCGTAGCGGCGGTGCTCGTCGATCTGCGAGGCGACAACGTTCGCGATTATCTCGCGACCGCCGCGCACTACTGCTGCGGCTGTCTCATCGCAGGAAGTTTCTATCGCCAGAATAGTAAAATCATTAGAAAGTATCATGTACTGGTGCCTCTCAACGGCTCGTTGCATTTGAGCGCTAGCTGCAACACATTTGCTGTTCTGAATTGTACCACGAGCCAGCCGTCATTGTTGCGATGGATGTGGTATAGTACCACGCACTGCCTGCATGTTGCTCTGTTTGCCTTTTCCAATCGCCTTGTGGCGTTGAAATCTCATAGAGAGCGATGTTACACGGAGCGATCTATGCCTCAAACAATGCTTATTCCCGAGGATCATATCGAGCTCTCGCTCGAACAATCGCTGGATCACTGCATTAAGTGCAATATCTGCACGTCGGCGTGCCCTGTGAGCGCGGTGACTGATCTCTTCCCTGGTCCAAAGTACGTTGGGCCACAGGCGCAACGCTTCCGCCAGCCGAATCAGCCCACTCCTGATGAGTCGGTCGATTATTGCTCGGGCTGCCGGGTGTGCAACGAGGTCTGCCCCACTGGGGTGCGGATCATGGAGTTGAACGCTCGTGCCCGTGCGCAGATCGTGGCGCAGAAGGGCATGCCGCTGCGCAACCGAATGTTGGGTCGCTCGGAGTTGCTGGGTAAGCTTGGTAGTGGACCATGGGCGCCGTTGGCGAATCTGATGCTGCATAACAAGCTGTTGCGTTGGGGGATCGAGCAGGTGTTGGGGGTGGCGCGGAATGCTCCGTTGCCCTCGTTCTCGACGTATCAGTTCCGTTCGTGGTTCCGCCGCCGTCCTGCGGAGGCGGTGTCGTTGCCGCCGAATGTGTTGCAGGCTCGCAGCAAAGGGCTTCGCCAAGTGGTGTACTTCCACGGCTGTGCGACGAATTATTACGAGCCGGAGGTTGGTAAGGCGGCAGTCGAGGTGCTTGAGCGCAACGGCTTCGAGGTGATCGTGGCTAAGCAGAACTGCTGCGGCTTGCCGTTGCTCTCGAATGGCGAGTTTGGGGCCGCGCGGAGCTACCACGAGCACAATATCACGAAGTTGCTGCCGTATGTGCAGCGCGGCATTCCGGTGGTGGGCACCAGTACGAGTTGTACGCTGACGTTGAAGGAGGAGGCGCCCGAGTTGTTGGGCATGCACGATCCTGGTGCGCAGATGCTGGCCGAGAACACCTACGATATCTTTGAGTTTTTGTGGTTGTTACACACTCGCGGCGAGTTGAATACGGAGTTTAAGCCGATCGAGCGCGAGTTGCCGTATCATCCGCCCTGCCAGCAGCGCGCGCATCACGTGGGCAAGCCGGTGCTCGATGTGCTCGGCTTGGTGCCGGGCTTGGTGCTGCAGGATAGTAACTGCGATTGCTGCGGCATCGCGGGTACCTACGGCCTCAAGCGCGAGAAGTATCAGATCGCGATGGATGTTGGTGCGCCGCTGTTCGAGTTCGTGAAGCAGAGTGGCAGTGATCTGGCGCTCTGCGATTCTGAGACGTGCCGCTGGCAGATCACGCACGGCAGCGGGGTGGCGGCTAAGCACCCCATCCAGATTCTGCGCGAGGCGTATGGCTAGGTCGTCGGGTTGCGACTCTGGTGCGCGCGTTTTGGCGCGTCAGCGCCACACCTGTCCGAGCGCGCACACGTTGTGCACGACGTTGTTCTCCCGTAGCGACGGGCGCTGAAGTTGCCGACGCGCTTTCTCTTCCCAAAAACATAAAGCGAACTATACAGAACGGTCGCCATCCTCGCGAATGGCGACCGTTTTTGTTGCTAAGGTTTTGGGTTAGACATCCGAGCGGTTCGGCTCGCCCTGACCTTCGCCCACCCAGCGCTTCCGCTCTATCGTGGGCTCCTCGGGCGGCAGGATGTCCTCGGACTCGATCGGGCGGTTGGCCATGGTGTCGGCGGCTGCAACGATCGGGCGCGTGCTGTACGGGTCGCTTGTTGGTGGTGGGCTGTAGATGCCTGTTTGGGTCGGGGCGACGGTCGCCGCTGGCGGAAGGGTCGCCGGATCAACGCGACCGTGCTCGTCGTACACGGCGACGGCTGGTGGCGGCGCGCTGATGTCGGTCTCTTCGCCGTTGGAGACGTCTCCGCCGAAGCTTTCGAGCAGGTTTTGAACTTCGTTGGCGTCCTCATCGTGTGCGCGGACGGCTACCAGCGTTTTGCCTTCGTGGACGAGCGCTTCGTAGCGGCGGGCTTCGCTCTCGGTGATGCCGCCGAAGTCGATCAGTGCGGCGGAGATGCCACCGACGACGGCTCCTGCGACTGCGCCTGTGAGTGCTGCGCCGATCGCGCCGACGGCGATGAATGGGCCAACACCTGGGATGAGCAGCGCTGCGAGGCCGATCAGGCCGCCCCAGACGGCTCCAACAGCTGCGCCTTCGCCTGCGGAGACGTCGCTATCGTTGGCGATAGCTTCTCCATGTTCGGTTGCGCGAGAGACGAGCGAGATGTCGTCGAGTTCAAGTCTGCACGTTTGTAAGGATTCGAGCGCGTTTCGTGCCGCAATTGGATCATCAAAGGTTCCAAAAATAGTCCGCATGGTGTTGTCCTCCTTAACTCTCGCGAGTTAATGGCTGTTCTGCTCTCACGTGGGCAAAAGTGGTGTAGTGTTCAGTGCATTGTTAGGCTCACGTTCTGTTGTAAGCAAAGAATGTGCCAAGTAGATATGGCGTGGTACAATATATTGGTCATTCTGCCTTTCGTTTCTATTTCGCATTCCGGCTACGAGCACGCTGTTGGTGGTGTTGAGCAGGCGGTGGGTGTTCATGCGATTGGTTATGCGAATGCGTGAAATGTGGCTGTACGAGCTCTGTTGGTGCCGCTACAAGTGGTGATTGCAGTGTTGCAAACGCCTATGGCTCTACCTTCTGCTGATACGTTGATGCATGCTTGGCGCACGTTTCAGGCGACTGGCGTGTGCGATGAGGCTGTGATTCCGCCTCCCGTGCTGCGTTCGTGGCAGCGTTGTGTTGCCGCGAAGTTGGACCCGTATGGCGCTTGCCGTGCGATTGGGTTGCCTCGGCAGTTCGGTTCTTCCCTTTCCGATGCGTTATTAGCCCAGTTGCGCCCTCATATGGAGGATCTGCACCAGTTTATGGAGGGTGCGGGCTTTGCTGTGTTATTGGTCGATGCTGAGTTGACGTTGGTGGAGTTGCTCGGCGATATGCCGATTGTGCGGATGCTGGCTGAGCTTGGGCTGTCGCCCGGCGCGAGTTGCAGCGAGTCGGCGATCGGCACGATGGCGATCAATCTGGCGTTGCACGAGGCGTTGCCCTGCCAGACGCGAGGCGCCGAGCATTTTTGTGTCTGTTACCACGAGTTGAGTTGTTCGGCGGCGCCGTTGTTCGATGTGTCGGGCCAGGCGATCGGCGTGCTGGCGGTGATCGGGCATCGCGATGCGGCGCATACGCATACGCTGGGCATGGTGATCGCGGCGGCGCAGGCGCTGCATGCGCAGGTGCGCAACAATCTGTTGCTGGCCGAGACGAACGATCATTTGCTGGAGTTGAACGCGGCGATCGAGGCGATGAGCGAGGGGTTGATCTTCCTCGATGCTTCGGAGCGAATCAGCCGGATCAATTCGCGGGCTGCGCAGATGCTTGGTGTGGTGCCGCGTAGTGTGGCGGGGCGCACCTTGGGCGAGTTAATCGAGGTGCCCGCGGGGTTGCGTCCGGCGTTGGAGCAGCGCCGCCCGATCAACGATCAGGAGATGGTGTTTGTGGGCCGCAAGTCGTCGATCGCAGTGTTGTGTAGCGCACGGCCTCTGTGGGATCGGGGGCGGCGCTTCATTGGCACGATGGTGACGCTGCGTCCGCCGGAGAGCGTGCAGCGCTTGGTGCAACAGGTGGTCGGCGCTCAGGCGCGCTTCCGCTTCGCCGATATCATCGGCGAGAGTCAGGTGATGCAGATCGCCATCCATCACGCGCGGATGGCGGCCAATTCGCATTCTCCGGTGTTGATAGAGGGTCAACACGGGGTTGGCAAGGAGTTGTTTGCGCACGCCATCCATAATGCCAGTGCGCGGGCTAATGGGCCGTTTGTGGTGCTGAACTGCGCTGCTGTGCCGCGCACGCTGTTGATGGGTGAACTGCTGGGCTACGAGGGCGATCAGCACGAGCAGTCGGAGGGGCGGCCCGGCAAACTGGAGTTGGCGCAGGGCGGCACGCTGTTGATCGAGGAGATCGGCGCGCTGACGATGGAGGCGCAGACGAGCCTGCTGCGGGTGATGGAGACACAGAATCTGCTGCGTCTGGGCAGCAAGCGGGTCGTCCCGATGGATGCGCGGATTATTGCGACGAGCAGCCGTAACCTGCAGCGCGAGGTGGCGATGGGGCGCTTCCGGCCCGAACTGTTCGATCGTCTGAGCGAGATGCTGATTACGATCCCGCCGTTGCGCGATCGTGAAGATGATGTGTTGTTGTTGGTCGATCACATGCTGACGAACCTAAGTATGCGCTTGGGCAAGCAGGTGCTGTTCGCTCCGGCGGCGTTGGCGGCGTTGCGGGCGTACAGCTGGCCCGGCAATGTGCGCGAACTCGAGACGACGTTGGAGCGCTTGCTGCATGTGACCGAGAAGAGTGTGTTGACGCTGAGCGACCTGCCCCCCGAGATCACCCAGGCGGTGCCTCCGGAGACCTTGCATCCCCCGAAGTTGCCTCGCTTGTACGATCAGCAGGCGGCGGCTGAGCGTGATGCGATTCTGCAGGCGGGCCGTGAGGCGGCTGGGCACCTTGGTTTGACCGCCGAGCGTTTGGGCATCAGCCGTGTGACGCTGTGGCGCAAGATGAAGTTGTATGGCCTCACCAAGGAGCAGTTGTGGCATGCGCCTCCTCCGTGATGCGCCATAGTGTGGGTGTGCTGTAGTGACGTGGTGCCGCTGATGCGGACCACGTTTTTGTTTGTTCACACAGGCTACCGTGCTCGCTTGCGCAGGCTAAAACAGCTTTTCATTACAACTGTCCAATCGGAGTATAGTGTGACTACTCCCCCGCCGAAAGGCTGAGGGCTTCTTGGAGCCGTAGCCCCTGAG
>ERZ777003.239-NODE-239-length-115556-cov-18.576688_pt1 | contig 115556 bp, 94 predicted proteins | sample MGYA00374956_ERZ777003 | MGnify/ENA primary metagenome ERZ777003 (study PRJEB29302, sample SAMN06268252) | bioreactor metagenome | isolation source: Joint BioEnergy Institute, California, USA | place: USA:Joint BioEnergy Institute, California, USA | collected...
AGCATTACCGGAAGACACCGGCGGACCCGTACCAGAAGACACCGGCGGATCCGTATCGAAGATCGCCGTTGTAGCGAAGGACGCCGCAGGTTCGGTCGACGCACCATCACGGAGCCACATTCCGGACGCGCCCCTATTCCTCCTGCACACCCTCCCGAATAGCTGCACAACATCGCGCGCTCGGCTCGGCACTGACGCACGGCGAGCGCAACGACAAATCAATCGCTCACCAGCGCATAAAGGAACCCGACCTGAAAGTCTCCGAACTAGAACCTCATCTGGCGGCCGCGGGTCGAGTCTTGACGAGCGCACCGCAAAGACGCGCCGGGTCTGGTCGCGTGGGGGGCGCACAGCAGTTTTGACATTGGTTCTAGAAGAAGTGCGTACGACAGCGTGACGGATTCGATATCGTTGCAGACAATAGAACCTGCTGCTCGATGCTGCGTCGGCCACAAGATTCCTGGTCAAAGGGGGACCCTTCGTGAGCGAAAACAATACCAATCGCGCAGTCATCGATGCAGAACACCTGAGGCTGCTGTCGATCTTCCATTTCGTGTCGGCAGGTCTGGCGTTCGTCGGGGTGTTGTTCTCCTTGCTCTACTTCGTGCTCATTCAGGGCTTTTTTGCCAATCCGAACGTCTGGACTGAGGCGCCCGAAGGCCCGCCGCCAGCTCAGGTAGTCTCGATACTTCGCGTGTTCACCATTGCATTTGGGACGTGGTTTCTTGCAACAGCGGTCGCCAACCTGCTTTCAGGTCTATTCATGCGCTCGCGGCGTCATCGCGTGTTTTCATTGATCACCGCCGGCTTGAACTGCCTTCACATCCCTCTCGGCACCGTCCTCGGCATTTTCACCTTCATTGTTTTGGGTCGCGAATCGGTTCGACACATGTACGAATCGCCGCACGCGTCGAAAGATGTGTTCGAAGCAACGCATTCTTGAATTTGACGGAATTTACTGGCGAGGAGCGTCAGGACATGGCCGAACCCAAAACGAAACGGACGAAGAACAACGTCCAGGCGTTCATCGCTGGAATCGAAAACGACACGCGCCGAGAGGATTCCAAGACGCTTTCGAAGCTCTTCGAGGAAGTCACGGGGTGGAGAGCTCAGATGTGGGGCCCCAGCATCATCGGCTTCGGCGCCTACCATTACACCTACGATTCGGGACACTCGGGTTCCATCTGCGTCGTCGGCTTCAGTCCGCGCAAAGCCAACCTGGTGATCTATGTCGCGGACTTCCCAGGGAAAGCAGACCTGTTGAAGAAGCTCGGCAAGCACAAAGGGGGGATCGAGCAATGCTTGTACATCAACAAACTTGCAGATGTTGATCTCGGTGTGCTGAGCAAGATTCTGAAGGAAGGCGTGAAACAAACGAAAAAGACATGGCCGGTGACGCCAAGCTAGTTGCTTGTAGCGTTCGGCGTAAAGACGTGCATTCCGAGTGGACACCGCACATACGCTCCACACTGAATATGCCATTCACTCCTTTTCATCTCGGGCCTGGAGCACTCGTCAAGAGTGTCGTCGGTCGACACTTCAGCTTCATGGTTTACGGCGGCACGCAAGTGCTCATGGACATCGAGCCGCTGATCGGAATCATTCAGCACAAACCGGTGCTGCACGGACCTACGCACACGATTCTTGGCGCACTCGCCATCGGGAGTGTCGCGGCGATCATCGGAAAACCGATCGGCACGTTCGTGCTCAGGGCTCTCAGGATTCCTCGTTTCGATCTCACATGGAGTGCCTCGTTTATCGGCGCCTGCGTCAGTGCCTTGTCGCATGTCCTGCTCGACGCACTGATGCACAGCGATATGAATCCCTGGTGGCCGCTCTCTTCCGGAAACGGACTGCTTGGCATAGTCACTCTTGACTCACTGCACCGCGCGTGCGCAATTTCCGGCATCGTCGGCGCTTCCATCATTGCCGCGAAATTGCGCGTTAATGGGCGAGCCTGCACATAGCCCCGCCATACAGAACCTGCCTTCTTCGCATCCGTGTACCGAAGTCGCGACCCTCAACTGTACGGTCCGCACGCGAATCCGCGCATCGATAATGCAGCGATTGGTTCGAACGAGCGAAGAGAAGCAGACCGTGAGCACTGATCCCCTTTTCGGCAGTTGCCTGTGCGGTGCCGTCCGCTACGAAGTCCGCAAGCCCTATTTGCGGTTTGCGCATTGCTACTGCGGACGCTGCCGCAAAGCGACGGGCGCCTCGCATGCAACCAACCTCTATGTGGCACCGGCGCAGTTTTCGTGGCTATCAGGCGCCGAGCTCGTCCGCAGGTTCGACTTGATGTCGGCGGCCAGCTTCGGCATCTGCACCTGTGCCCTGTGCGGCGGCCGGGTCCCCCACAGCACGCGTAACGGCCAAGAGATGGTCATTCCCGCAGGCACTCTGGATTCCGTGCCAGACGTCATGCCTCAGCTCAACATTTTTTGGGAATCGCGGGCGGCTTGGGCGTGCAGCGGCGGAGACTTGCCGAATTACGCGGAGTATCCTTCGAACTGGCGGTAGCGAGCCGCGCAAGAACGACACCGGCGGGATACTGGCAGCTCTCGGTTGCGCCGCGTGGAACTCGAGCCCGCAAAGCATACGGTCTTGTTTCCAGCTCAGTGAACCCGTGGAGCAACATCCTGTAGCTGAGACAGTCATGGTATCGATAGTCTTGCTCGACAGGCCGATCGCCCTACCCCTAAAGGAAATCGAAAGAGAACTTCGGAACAGATTTCCAGACCTTGGCGCGTCCCTGGCCGATGGTGAAAGGTTTTGTGCAAGACGACAACGCTGTGGAAGAACGTAGAGAGTGAGATCAAGAAGCACGGGGCTCACCTCATCGTTACTTTCACGAGCGAGCTCGACAAGGTCGAACAAGCGATTCGACTGACGAAGGCGACGGCCGCCGCGCTTGCCGCTACCGATGCAGCGATCGGCGTCTATTGGGTCAACGCGCCGCTCATCGCCCCGAAGGATATCTTTCTCGATTTCACGACGGAGATCTTGCCTCGTAGGCCGCCCATTCACATTTGGGTCGACGTGCAGGTCGGTTGGAAAGACAACGGAACCAGCTACGGCTATACGCGCGGTATGGAGGCGCTCGGATTCAAGGAAATCGAGGTTCCGTCGTCGCCCGAACGCCCGCATGAGTTGCGCGAGCGCCTGCACGATCTCGCCATGTATCTGATCATGAACGGCTCCGTCATCAGGCACGGCGATACGATCGGGCGAAGTATGCGAGAGAGAATTCGAGTGGTTTTCTCGAATTCGGTCTTCGGATACAAGAACCGCGTGATGTGCCTGGATTACGAGCTGTTCAAACCGAAGCCGTGGTGGCAGTTTTGGTGACGAATGCAATTCCACGGGCATGGAAGACGTTGCCCAATGAACTCCCTCACTCATGTCGGAACGCTGATCGCCCTCGGGGCCATCGTAGCCCACCAGCAGATCGGTCCGATCGGTAGCGCAGGCAATTTCCGATCTGTATTCGCGCCTCCGACGGGTAGAATGCGCCTGCCATGCGCACAGCCAATTCCGTTTCCGGCGAGAAAATCGACGAGCCGCGTGAAATCCCCGCCGGGCCGTTCGGTGCGTGGCTGCTGAGCATGCAAGCCTGTCTGCGCGGAGATGCAGGCACAAACGTACCGTGCGGCGACTGCGTCGGCTGCTGCATCTCTTCTTATTTCATTCCCGTTCGACCTCAAGACAAGGGGGCGTTGGCACGCATTCCGGCGGAGCTTCTGGTGCGCACACGTGGCAAAGGCGGCACAGACGTAGTGTTGGGCTACCGAGACGACGGCACGTGTCCCATGCTCGCCGGCAGCGAGTGCTCGATCTACGAGGATCGGCCGCAAACTTGCCGAGATTACGACTGCCGGATCTTCGCTGCTGCCGGCATCGATGCCGGCGGCGCGGACAAAGAAGTCATCAACCGGCGAGTCCGTGCGTGGCGCTTCGTCTATGAAGATGAATCCGCCAAGCGCGTACACGATGCGATTCGTGCTACAGCGGCATTCATCCGCGACCGGAAATCGAGCTTCCCGGGCGGACGCGCCCCATCTTCGCCGACCGGCATCGCCGTGCTGGCGCTCAAGGCGCACGAGGTGTTTCTGGATCCGGATTGGCGATTGCTTGCGGACACCGAGATAGCGGAGCGCATCCTCGCCGCCGGACGCGCGTTCGATCGCACGTCGGCAACCTGACACTTTTCGCCGCGAAGCGAACGAAGCGCGAACGCGCGCCGCAACTACAGCCTTCAGCCTGGGCTCTTTGCCTTTTGATTCACCTGATCCACAGTGAACCCGGCCGTCTGCTTGTATCGCAGCGCGATTTCCTCGAGCTCAGCTTGCGAGATGACGTCATGGATGTGCTTGAAGCCGTTCGGCGCGCGCTCCTCGGCAATCTGCATCACCTGCTCGGGGCCGTTTTGGCGATTGAGCAGCACGAGCTTGGCCGTCGCAGGCCGACGCTCTTCATCATAGGCCAGCAACGCATCCGGCACCGGTAACCTAGTCAATGCGTTCGCCACCGATTCGGCGTCGAGGATGGCTTGCGATGCGCCATTCGAGCCGATCGGATACATCGGATGCGCTGCATCGCCGAGTAACGTCAGCCGACCTCGCGTCCATGACGGCAACGGATCGCGATCGACGAGTGGGAATTCGTAAACGAACTCGGCGCCTTCGATCAGCGCAGGAATATCGAGCCAATCGAATTTCCATTTCGCAAATCGATCCGCAAAGCGCGACTTCGGCACTTCGCGGTTCCAATCCTGTTTCGGCGGGAATTCGTCCGGCACCGTGAGCTCGGCGATCCAATTGATGAGCGACCTACCCTCCTTCGCATGGCGCTGCGAAATGGGATAGCACACGAACTTCTCGTGCTGATAGCCCGCCATGATCATCGTGCGCCCGTCGAGGAACGGTTTGCCCTCGGTGACGGCACGCCACAGGATGCGCTGCGCGAAGTTCGGATCGCCCTCGTTCGGATAGAACGTCTTGCGCAGCACCGAGTGAATGCCGTCGGCGGCAATCAAAGCGCAACCTTCCGCTTCGAAGGTCGAGCCGTCGGAATCTCTGAATCGCGCAACGACGGTATCGCCGCGTTCCTCGGCGACCTCGAAGCTTGCGTTCGTCCGGATACGCTCGCGTCCCAGGCGCTCGATGGCAGCTTCGTAGAGCAGCATCTGCAGATCGCCGCGATGGATCGAGTACTGGGGCACCGCATAGCCGGCTGCCAGGCCGCGCGGTTCGCTCCAAATGAGCTGGCCGAACTTGTTGTAGTACTCGAGCTTCGAGGTCTGGATTCCCGTGGCCGCCAGTTTGTCGGCAAGCCCCAGTTCATGAACGACGCGTGCCGCATGCGGCAACAGGTTGATGCCGACGCCTAGGGGCTTGAGCTGCGCAACCTTCTCGAACACGCGCACGTCGATGCCGCGTGCATGCAAACACAATGCTGTGGCGAGGCCGCCAATGCCGGCCCCGACGATCAAAATCGGTCGGTTCATCTAGTTCGCTCGCAAGATTGGCCCGGGCTTTGGGAGTCGTTATGTCTAGCGCCCGCAACACCCGTGTATACAAATCTTACCCGATCGGGCGCCAACGGTTCGCCAGTCGTGGCCAGAATTCTTTGCTTCCTGAGCCAAGAACCCGTCGCGAGTGTCCCAATCTGCGGGACCGCGCGGTCAGGCGGGGTCGCGCTTAGCCGTCATCGGTCATCGTTCCCGGCTTCGAAACCGTCGACGACCTGCTACATTCCCCGCTTTTCCTACCGGATGAAGGTTGGTCATGTCCTACGCTCGCCGCTTCGCATTCGTCGCATCGGCTCTACTGTTTGCCTCTGCCTGCACCCAGGCACCACGAACCATGAACACACCCGCAACCGCCGCCAACGACAATCCCTTGATCGCCGAGAGCCCATTGCCCTACGGCACGCCTCCGCTCGACCGCATACGTCCCGAGCATTTCCGACCGGCGTTCGAAACCGGTATGGCCGAGCAGCGGCGCGAAATCGAAGCGATCGTGAACAACCGCGCCGAGCCGACGTTCGAGAACACGATCGTGGCGCTCGAGAAGTCGGGAAGCGTGCTGGGCCGTACGTCGAGAGTGTTCTCGAGCCTGACGTCGTCGAACACGAATCCTGAGCTCGAAAAGATTCAAACCGAAATGTCGCCGAAACTTTCGGCACATTCGGATTGGATCTACCTGCATCCGAAACTGTTCGAGCGCGTCAATGCCCTCTACGAGAAGCGTCAAAGCCTGGGGCTCGATCCGGAATCGCTCCGCCTGCTCGAGCGGTACTACATCAAGTTCGTTCGCCGCGGCGCCAAGCTCGACGACACCGACAAGGCGAAACTGAAACAAATCAACGAGCAGCTCTCCGCGCTGTCGACCCAGTTCCGGCAGAACGTACTCAAGGGCGTGAATGCGGCTGCCATCGTCGTCGACGATGTCGCAGAGCTCGACGGGCTTTCCCCGGAGCAGATCGCAGTCGCAGCCGAAGCCGCCAAGAGCCGCGGGCTCGAAGGAAAATGGGTCATCGCGCTCTTGAACACGACGCAGCAGCCGGCGCTTGCGCAGCTCAAGAACCGCGCGCTGCGCGAGCGCATCTACAAGGCGTCGATCTCGCGCGGGCTCGGCGGCGAGTTCGACAACACCGGCATCATCGCTCAAATGGTGAAGCTGCGTGCCGAACGCGCCGCGCTGCTCGGCTATCCGAATCACGCCGCGTACGTGCTGGAAGATGAAACGGCACTGAACCCCGATGCAGTCAATCGCATGCTCGCACAGCTCGCGAAGGCCGCCGTCGCGAATGCGAAGGCCGAAGCTGCAGAGATCCAGGAACTGATCGACGCCCAGGCAAAGGCCGATGGTCAACCGAGCTTCCGGCTCGAGCCTTGGGACTGGGATTTCTATGCCGAGCAGGTCCGTGCGGCGAAGTATTCCTACGACGAATCGCAGGTACGCCCGTACTTCGAGATGAACAGCGTGCTACGTAACGGCGTGCTGTTCGCAGCCGAGCAGCTCTACGGCATCAAGTTCCAGGAACGCAAAGACATTCCGACATATCACGAAGACGTGCTCGTGTTCGAAGTCTTCGATCGCGACGGATCGCAGCTCGGGTTGTTCTTCGTCGACTGGTATGCACGCGACACCAAGCGCGGCGGCGCCTGGATGTCGAGCTACGTCGAGCAAGCTCATCTCACGGGCACGAAGGCTGTCGTACTGAACAATCTCAACATTCCGAAACCTCCGGCCGGACAACCGACACTGCTGACGTTCGATGAAGTGAATACGGCGTTCCACGAATTCGGACATGCGGCGCACGGCCTGTTCTCGAACGTGCGCTACCCGGAATTCTCGGGCACGAGTGTGCCGCGGGATTTCGTCGAGTTCCCGTCGCAGTACAACGAGATGTGGGCAACCGACCCGAAGGTGTTCGCGAACTACGCCAAGCACTACAAGACCGGCGAGCCGATGCCGAAGGAGCTCATGGACAAGGTGCTCGCTGCGCGCAAGTTCAATCAAGGTTATGCGACGACGGAGTACCTCGCGGCGGCCATCGTGGATCAAGCCATTCATCAGCTCGCTCCGGGCGAAACGCCGAGCGCCGAGGAAATCGCCGCATTCGAGCAAGCAGCGCTCGAGCGCGCTGGATTGAACTTCCATGCGGTGCCTCCGCGCTATCACCTCACGTACTTCTCGCACGTATTTGCGGGCGGTTACTCCGCGGGGTACTACGCGTACATTTGGAGCGAGGTCCTCGCCCGAGCCACGGAGCACTGGTTCAACACGCACGGCGGCTTGAGGCGCGAGAACGGCGACATCTTGCGCGAAAAGATCCTATCGCGCGGCTTCAGCATGGACGCACTCACCATGTTCAAGGATTTCTACGGGCGCGAGCCGGACATCGGACCGCTGCTCGAGTCCCGAGGCCTCTCGCTCACCGAAACCGGCGCGTGACAGTGCATCGGGCGCTGTGCATCCCTGTCGTTGCTTTGGCAATACAGGGATGCACTCCGCTTGCAATACAGGAAGGTCGGGCAGCGCACTCGACGCTCGGATGCATGCGCGCGGCCGTCGCTAGATTGCCGAGCTCGACACTGTCTGATGCGCAATTGCATTGCCTCGCAGCGGGATTGATCGCACTGCACTGCAGTGCAGCGGAAGCGCGGCTCGCGAGCTATGGTAAGGAAATCGTAGATATTTTCGGACCTGGCAATGCGGAGTGGCGCGATTTGAACGCCGATCGACAGGGAATCGCGTGTGCGCGATCTGCGACAACCGATGCGGGACTCTTCGAGTGTTGCGAGCAGATCGGCACGGTGCCGTAAGCGGTTCGATTCCGTATCTATACAAACATTTGCCGCTGTCCGGCGTTCGCCATTGTCCTTCCCGGCGGGTTTCAATGTATCCTCGCCCGCTTCCACCCTCACCTACAAGGAATGCACATGCGTCTCTTATCCACGGCGTTGACTTGCGGACTCATCGCGATTGCGGGCTGCTCCAAAGGCCCGTCGCAATCGGCGACGAACGCCGGCGACACAGAAGAGCAAAAGGCACTCTACGCATTGGGCGCAGCCGTCTCGCGCCAAATCGCCAGCTTCGATCTGACGGAAGAAGAGCTGAAGTATGTCCAGCGTGGGTTTGCCGACGGCGCCTTGAAGAAAGACGTCGGCAACATCCAGGAGTACTTCCCCCAAATTCAGCAGCTTCAGGAGCAGCGAATCGCTGCCGCTGCGGCAGCAGAAAAGAAATCCGGCGAAGAATATGCTGCGAAAGTCGCCGCCGAGCCGGGTGCAGTGCAGACTCCCTCAGGACTGGTTTACAAGGAAATCACTGCGGGCACCGGGCCATCGCCGGCGGCAACCGATGTCGTAACCGTCCACTATCACGGCACGCTGCAGGACGGGACGGTGTTCGACAGCTCGATCGAGCGCAACGAACCAGCAAGCTTCCCCTTGAATGCTGTGATTCCTTGTTGGACGGAAGGCGTGCAACTGATGAAGGTCGGGGGCAAGAGCCGTTTCGTGTGCCCCTCCGCTCTCGCCTACGGCGATCGCGGTGCTCCGCCCGACATCAAACCCGGCGCAACGTTGATCTTCGACGTCGAGTTGCTCGGCATCGAAAGCGACGGTTGACGAGTCGCGCGACAGCCAACGTCATACGAAATTGGCCCCGCGATTGCGGGGCCAATTCTTTTCGGGAGCCTTACGCGGGCACTGGCGCAGGTGCGGCGAAATTGAGCTTGCGGCGAAATTGCAGGCGCACGAGCCACAGGCTCAGGAATGCCTGTGCGGTGTGCGTCGCCACCGACAAATACCAGATGTGCTCGATGCGAAAACCCGAACGACCCGACATCCACATCGCTGGCAGCGCGAACGTCAACAAGCGTGTTCCGGTGCTCAACATCGCAGGCCGCGTGTCGCCGAGTCCTTGGAATACGCTCGAGCATGTGAAGATCACACCCTGAGCGACGAAGTTCCAGGATGAGATCTGCAAGAACACAGCTGCCACTTCCAGCACTTGCGGGTCGTCCGTGAATCCGCGGACGAGCAGCGGCGGATCGATTTGAACGAGCAACGTCAGCACGGCCATGATGACCGCGCTGATCGTTGCCGCGGTCTTGAACGTTTCGCGCACTCGATCGGGTCGTCGCGCCCCGAAGTTCTGACCCACGATCGGTCCAGCAGCGAATGCAATTGCCATCGCAGGCAGGAAAATCGATTGCATCACCCGCCCGCCGACACCGAAGCCCGCTTGGGCATCCGCGCCGAAACCGCGAATGCACCAATAGATGACACCCATGAAAATGAACAGCAGCAGGAACTCGCCGCCCGCCGGCAAACCGATCCCCAGCATGCGGCGCCACGACTGCAATTGCGGCTTCCACAAATCGCGATGAAATCCGACGTACTTCTCCAGACGGACGAAGTACACGCCGAGCATGATCACACCGACGACGATCGCGATCGTGCTTGCAAGCCCGGCGCCGGCGACACCCATCGCGTACCCCGTACCCCACCCGACGATGAGGACCGGTGCCAGGACGATGTTCAAGAGCACCGTAACGATCTGCACGACCATCGTCGGTCGCACGATGCCGGTTCCGCGCAGCGCCGAGCCCATCGCGACCATCGCGAATTGCAGCGCCATGCCGGGCAGGAACCAGTACAAATAGGTGAGTCCGGCTTCGATCGTGGCAGCATCGGCCGCCACTTCCTTCATATAAATGTGAGAGAAGCCGTAGCCGCCGGCGAGCGTGACGAATCCGCACAGCGCCGACAGAACGATGGACTGATTGAAGATCAGATTGGCTCCGGGCTGATCCTTCCGGCCGACCGCATGCGAAATGAGCGCAACGGTACCGACGCCGAGCACTTGAGTGAGTCCGAGTACGATGAACATGACGTTGCCGCCGGCGCTGACGCCGGCAATCGCCACGTCTCCAAGGCTGGCAACGAAATACAGATCGACGAGGTAATAAAGCGTTTGGAAGATCATCCCAAACGCAATCGGGGTCGCCATCGCGATGATGTTTCGCGTGGTCGACCCCTGCGTAAGATCCTTCACTGCGCCCCTCCGGATTTTGCCGGCGCGTAGTCTACAGGAGCGCAGCGCGCGGATTGCGAACGAGCTGTTTTACTTCAGCTCGTACACGAGGTTGATGGTCGTCAACGTGTCGGTTTTCTCGAAGCCGGCGGGCGGATCAGTGTTGTGCCGCACGACATAGCCGACGGCCAAAGCAAGCACGTCGGTCATCTTGACCTGCAAGGACAACCCGTTCTCCAGGAACGTGTTCTCGGCGCCAGCCTCGACGATGAACTTGTCGACCAGCGACGTCGTCTCCGTGAACTGATGCTCGAAGTCGAGCGTGCCGCGGAAAATCACTTCGTTCTCGCTGTCGCCGGGCAAGATGAGCTCTCCGGTCTCCTCATCGAACACATCGCGCGTTTCGAAGAATTTGTAACCGACACCGACCGTGCCGACGAACTTGGTGCGCTCGTTGTCGATGAACTTGCGGCCGACGCCGCCGGACAGCGCGGCCTGGTACTCGAAACCGCTGAAACGATCGTCCTCGTAACGTCCGGCGGCGAAGACGAAATTCCGCGGCGAGAAGTTGTAGTGCGTTTCGCCGTACACATCCCAGCGCTGCGCGGTCGTGCCTTCGTCATCCGTCCACGCATACAACGCCGAGCTGCCGATTTTGTTGACGAATGCGTCGGTCTCGTTCGCGAGCGCAATCTTGAGGTTCGCTGATTTGGTTTCGGTGTTGCCCGTCGAGATCACGAGCCCGGCCTCGCCCTTGCCGGTCCAATCGGCAAGCGCAGCTGTAGACAGCAGTAGACCCAGAAAGAATAAGTAGATACGAGGCATGCAACTCCCCATCGTGCCGTGTTGTCAACGTTGAAAGGGCCAATGGTGCCTGTTTGCGGCCCCTAAGGGAAAGCAGTCGTAAGCTGATGAGAGGACCGGCTGAGGACCTCATCTGCACCAAGCGAAACCGTCACTTTCAGGAACAGGGTCTTGGCGATGCGCGTACTGCCTGGGCACGGCTCCGACCTCGCTACAATACCGGTCCTGGGCAACGGCGGCAGCGAGCGAGTCGGGCGAGCTCCGCGCGCCCCGCGCTCTCACACTCCCAGGCCGCTTTCTCAAGATTCGCCAGGTCGGTGTCGACGAAGGGCCGTGTGGCGAACGAGGTAGCATGAAGTCACTGGCGTCAACTCCGAGCGAACCCAAGCCTCAGCCCACTGTCGCGGCACGTCCACGTTCGCGTGCGCGGATATGGGCAGGCATCCTCGCAATCGCGTGCGCGAGCGTGGCGGGCGTCGCTGCAATGCGACAGGAAAGCCCGCCGCCTCCGCCCGCCCGCACCAAGTTCACGCCCGATTTGGTGAAAGAGATGGCGCAGCGTCTCGCGGAGCAGGCGCATTCGATCCGACAGCTCGAAAGCAACTCGCCGCTTCGTCAGATCGGCTACGAGCAGTATCGAGACATACGGGTCGATCCGCAGCGGCAAATCTGGCGCACGGAGCAAGTGCCGTTCCGGGTGGATGTGCTGCCGGCGGGCTTTCTATTTCAAAATCCCGTTTCGGTGTCCATCGTCGAAAGCGGCTTGACGCGCGAGATCGAGTCGCCCCCGGGCACCTTCATTCTCGGACCGCTCGTCGAAAAACAGCTCGCCGGACAAGCCATTCCTCTGTCAGGCTTCCGTGTGCGTGCGCTCATCAATTCGCGCGCGGTCTGGGACGAGTTCCTGGTCTTTCAGGGCGCGTCGCTGTTCCGCGCTGTCGGTAAGGGAACCGCATATGGGGTATCGGCCCGCGGCTTGGCGCTGCGCACCGCCTCGCCGACCGGGGAAGAGTTTCCGGTGTTCACGCATTTCTGGATCGAACGGCCGAGCGCGAATGCCAACGGCATCGTGATCCATGCGCTGCTGCAGAGCGAATCGACGACCGGCGCGTATCGCTTCGCGGTCACACCCGGCACCGAGACGATCATGGACGTGGACCTCACGCTCTATCCGCGCGTGACGCTCGAGCATGTCGGCATCGCACCGCTCACATCGATGTTCTTGTTCGACGAGTCGATGCGCAACCGCATCGAAGATTTTCGCGATGAGGTGCACGACTCCGACGGCCTGCAGATTGTGATGGCTTCGGGCGAGCAAGTCTGGCGCCAGCTCGCCAATCCCACGCAATTGCAGGTGTCGAGCTTTACGTCCGTTGCGCCGAAGGGTTTCGGTCTCGTGCAGCGCTCGCGCAAGTTCTCCGACTTCCAAGACCTGAATGCGCATTTCGAGAAACGACCGAGCACCTGGATCGAGCCGCGCAGCGATTGGGGCGAGGGTTCCGTTCAGCTCATCGAGATCCCGAGCGACCGCGAGACCAACGACAACATCATCGCGTTCTGGCAACCGAAGGAGCCGATTCCCGCCGGCAAGCCGTGGTCGATTTCCTATCGGCTTCGCTGGAATCAACTGCCGCGGCTGACGCCCGAGCTCGGCCGCGCGATGGTCACGCGCACGGGCCCGACTTGGGACGGAAAGCGCAGACTCTTCGTCATCGATTTCGAGGGATTGGGTAAGTCGACCGAAGGACTGCGTATCGATGCAGGCACGTCCGCCGGGAAACTCACCAATTTGGTCCTGCAGCCGAATCCGCGCATCGGAGCAGTGCGCGCCAGCTTCGAGTTGGCGCCCGGCGACGCAACCGTCGCCGAGCTTCGACTGCGTCTGATGCGCGGCGATCAACCCGCCACCGAAACTTGGCTCTATCGATGGACGGCAAGCTGAAGCCGGCTCGCGTGGAGACGCTCGCGTTCGCAAGCGGTGCAATGCCGCCCGAGCATCCGCTCGAAATGCCGACTCAGGATCTGCGTCTGGTTCAGGAGCACATCCCGCGCACGGGTCAGTCGAGCTGGACCACCTGGCCGGCACGACTCGTCGCGAATCTCGGCGCGCTCGGCATTACGGCCTACGGCGTCTGGGAAATGTTCGGAATCGTCGGCTTCAGCAACATGACCGTGTTGCAAGGCGTGATGATCTTTTTCTTCGCCGTGACGCTCGGCTGGATCGCCTTTGCCGCAAGCTCCGCCGTCGCCGGCTTCTTGTTTCCGGCACCGCGCGCTACCGAAGCACCGCTCGGCAACTCGCGCACCGCACTGCTGATGCCGATCTACAACGAGGATCCGATTCACACGACCGCGGCGCTGCAAGCGATGGCCGAAGCGCTCGCCGAGATCGGCGCTGCGAAGAACTTCGAGATCGTCGTCATCTCCGACTCGACGAACGCCGATGCATGGATCGCTGAGACGATTGCCGTCGACCGGCTGCGGCGCGCGTTGAACGGCGTCATGCCCGTGCGCTATCGGCGCCGTTGGCACAATACCGGCCGCAAAGTCGGCAATGTCGAAGACTTCGTCAAACGCTGGGGCGGTCACTACGACTACATGATCGTGCTCGACGCCGATAGCTTGATGACGGCCGAGACGCTCGTGACGATGGTCAAGCGCATTCAAGCCGATCCCGAGCTCGGTCTATTGCAAACCGTCCCTGCGCTGATCGGCCAGCAGTCATTGTTTGCCCGTTTGCAGCAGTTCGCCAGCCGCGTGTACGGCAACGTCATCGCGCGAGGCGTCGCTGCGTGGTCCGGCGACGATGGCAACTACTGGGGACACAACGCAATCATCCGCGTCAGCGCCTTTGCTCGAGCTTGCGGGCTGCCGCAATTGCCAGGCCGCAAACCGTTCGGCGGCCACGTGCTGTCGCACGATTTCATCGAGGCCGCCTTCATGCGACGCGCAGGCTGGAAAGTGCGGATGGCACCCGATTTGGAAGGCTCGTGGGAAGAAGGACCTCCGTCGCTCGTCGACACCGCCGTTCGCGACCGCCGCTGGGCGCAAGGCAACCTGCAGCACATCAAGCTCATTCGTGCGCGCGGCTTGTCATGGACGAGCCGGAAACACTTGGCAATCGGCATCATGGGCTACCTGTCCTCGCCGCTGTGGCTGATGCTGATTCTCGTCGGCTTCGCGCTCACGTTGCAGGCCTCGCTGATCCGCCCGGAATACTTCAGTCAGGCATTCCAGCTGTTTCCGAACTGGCCGGTATTCGATGCCGAGCGCATGGTCTCGCTGTTCATCTTCAGCATGATCGTGCTGCTCACGCCGAAGGCGCTCGGTCTGATCCGATCGATCGTGCTTTCGCACACGCGGCGCGGCTGCGGCGGTTTGATTCGCGTGCTAGCCAGCTCGATTGTCGAGCTGGTGCTTTCAGCGCTGTATGCACCGGTCATGATGTTGATTCAAACGCAGCACGTGTTCGACATTCTGACCGGCAGCGATTCGGACTGGGTGACGCAACGCCGCCAAGCAGAAGAGCTTTCGTGGCGCGATGCCTGGCATTTTCATTGGAAACACACGTTCGTCGGCCTGGTGATCGCCGTTGTGGCGTATCTGCTTTCGCCGACGCTGTTGGCGTGGCTGTCGCCGGCAGTCGCTGGCCTCGTGCTGGCCGTGCCGCTTTCGAAGATCAGCGGAAGCGTCCGATTCGGCCGCGCATTGGCCGAGGTCGGCGTATTCCGGATTCCGGAGGAGACTGCACCTCATGCATTGATTCGGCGTCGGAACGAATTGATCGCTCAAGCACCGCCGTTACCCAAGGACGGCCTGCGCTATCTCGCACGCGATCGTGCCGCGCGTGTTGCACACTTGGCCGGCAACTTGCCTCGCCCGCCGGATGCCCGCGGTCATCCGCATCCGCAACGTCTGACTGCTGAAACGAAAGTCATGCAAGCCGAGCGACTCCAAGAAGCGCTCGATTGGTTGAGCGGTCCAGAGCGCATCGAAGTAGCTGCGGATCCGCGGTTGTTGGAGCGGCTGGCGGAGCTGCCGGATTGAGCCCTTCTCCTCGGGAGATAGAGGGCGAAGACCGGAGAGCGTCTAACGCAGTCCTCATGGCTCTCAGATCCCCCTCACCTGCACGCTTCGCTCTGCGGCCTCTCCCACCCGGGAGAGACGATCGAATGCGCGCCAACTGTCGCCCGTAGCCTGTCGCCTAGCCTTTCCTCCCGAGACCCCATGCCCTCTCGGATCTACATCGGTGTCTCCGGCTGGCGCTACGCGCCGTGGCGCGGCGTGTTCTATCCGGTAGAGCTGCCGCAAAGGCTCGAGCTTGCTTACGTCTCGCGACTGATGTCGACGGTCGAGATCAACGGCACGTTCTACTCTCTGCAAAGTCCGGACCGATTCGCGCAATGGTTCGATGAGACGCCGCACGACTTCGTATTTGCAGTGAAAGGCCCGCGTTTCATTACTCACATGAAACGCTTGAACGACGTGCGTAAGCCGTTGGCGAATTTCTTCGCCTCTGGCGTGTTCAACCTGCGGCACAAGCTCGGTCCGATGTTGTGGCAGTTCCCTCCGCAGCAGCGTTTTCATCGCGACCGCTTTGCAGGGTTCCTTGAGCTGTTGCCCAAAGACACTGCTGCCGCACTATCGCTCGCACGCGGGCGAGACAAGCGCATGCGAGGCCGCTCGCGCCTTGCGATCGATGCGGTACGACCGATTCGGCATGCGTTCGAGATCCGCCACGAAAGTTTTCTCGACACCGAGTTCGTCAACCTCCTTCGGAAGCACAACGCTGCTTTGGTGATCGCGGAGACAGCTCAGCGCTGGCCCATGCCGCAAGACATCACAGCGGATTTCGTCTACGTCCGCCTTCACGGCGACAAAGAGCTTTACCAAAGCGGCTACGGCGATCGGGCACTAGAGCGATGGGCGGAGCGCTTGCGTGCTTGGCACACGGGCGGCGTTGCCGATGGCATGACGATTACGCAGACGCGGCCGCCTCGCCGCGCCCGAGATGTGTTCTGCTATTTCGACAATACCGATGTGAAGTTGCGTGCGCCCTTCGATGCGCAGACGCTCATGCGCAAGCTTGGACAGGAACGTAAATTCGCGAAGCGACAAATGCTCAAAGAAGTCTTAGAGACCGCAGCGCCTTGAATCGCTACTTGGCCTTCACCAAGCGCCGCTCCAGCACACCGAACAATCCTTGCGCGAGCAGCGCCAGCAGTGCGGCCGGTATCGCGCCTTCGAGAATCAAGCCGAGATCGTCGAGACGAATGCCTGCAAGAATGGGCTGCCCGTAGCCGCCCGCACCGATGAGCGCACCCAGCGTCGCGGTGCCGATGTTGATGACCGCTGCCGTGCGAATGCCGGCGATGATCGAGCGGGCGGCAAGCGGCAGCTCGATGTATCGCAACTGTGCTGCGGGCGAAAGACCGAGCGCCTCTGCCGATTCGCGCAGATCGCGACCGATGTCCGCCAAGCCCGCGTGAGTGTTCCTGAGAATCGGCAACAGACTGTACAAGAACAGCGCAGCGATGGCCGGTCCGTAACCGATGCCGAGCCATGGGATCAGGAAGACGAGCAACGCGAGCGCAGGCACGGTCTGCAAAACATCTGCAATCGCAAATGCAACGCGAGCGACGTTGCGATTGCGGTAAGCGGCAATACCGAGCGGAACGGCGATGACGATCGCCGCCACGAGCGACACTGCGACCATGCCGAGATGCTCGCGGGTGCGTTGCCAAATCCGCGACATCCTCGTATCGAGGCCAGCGGAGGTCGTCACATCGAACCGCTCGACTGCGAACCGTTGAGCCACGTATCGCTCATCCAGGCGATCGAGCTTTGCCTGAGCATTCAACCCGGCCATCGTCTGAGCATCGATCGCGTTCTCGAGGCTCTGCAAGACCTGCTTGACGTCCTCCGCCACGCTCGATCGACAGACGAAGATGGCGTCGTAATTGGGAAAGAACCTGCGATCGTCGGGCAACGCAAACAGATCGTAGTGAGCAATCTCCGCATCCGTCGCGTACAGATCGGTCACATCGATCGCGCCGGATACCAGCGCGCGATACGCCAAGTCGTGCTGCATGCCGCGCACATCGCTTTGCGGCAAGCCGTACGCCTGTTTGACTCCCGGCCAGCCGTCGGCGCGCCGCATGAACTCGTTGCTGAAACCGAAGCGCAGCTCCGGATGCTGCGCGAGATCGGACATACGCACGATCGACAGGCGTTGGGCGACGTCCTTACGCATACCGAGCACATACGTGTTGTCGAAGCCGAGGGATCCGGAAGCCCAAACCCCCATTTGCGCAAGCGCTTCGCGAAGTTGCGCATCGGACTGAAGCGACTTGGAAGCAAGAACTTCGCCGCGCAACGTACCCGTATACTCCGGATAACAATCGATGTCGCCACGCAGCATTCCACTCCATAACACGCTCGTTCCGCCGAGCTCGCGGCGATGCACGGTCTCGATTCCTCGCGCATCGAGCAATTGAGTTGCGAGCTCGGCCAGAATGACGGACTCGGTGAACACCTTGGAACCGACGATGACCTCGCGCGCCGAGGCGCTCGTCGCGAGGATCATCAACAGCACGCCAGACCACCTAAGCATCCGGCGTCACTCGCTGGGCACGCAGAAACGTGCGCACGAATTCGTTCGCGGGCCGCTCGACCAAGTCGCGATAGCTGCCCTCCTGAACGATACGACCTTCGTGCATCAGGACGATGCGGTTGGAGAAGAACGCAGCTTCCGCCAGATCGTGCGTGACGAGTAAGACGGACTTACGAAGCCGCGCGAACAGACTCTTGAGATCTTCTTGCAACCCGAATCGAACCATCGGATCGAGCGCACCCAATGGTTCATCGAGCAGCAGCACCTCCGGTTCGAGCATGAGCGCACGCATGAGACTCACGCGTTGGCGCTGACCTCCGGACAGCTCGCCTGGATAGCGATCCAACAGCTCAAAAGGCAGTTGCACGATCTCGAGCAGCTCGGCGACCCGAGCGTCGATCCATGCTCGATCGCGCCGCAAGTAGCGCGCGGCGAGCGTGACGTTGTCTTTGGCCGTGAGATGGGGAAACAACCCGCCCGACTGGATGACGTAACCGATGCGATGGCGAATACGGCGGATGTTTTCGGTGGTCAGCCGCTCGCCGTCGACAGTGACCGACCCGCGCATCGGCCAGACCAAGCCGACGGCAAGCTTGAGCAAAGTCGACTTGCCGCAACCGCTCGGCCCGATCAACGCCGTCGTTGCGGCATCGGGCACGCGCAGCGTCACACCCCGTAATGAGGGCGCCTGGGCGTATGCGTGAGCGACATCTTCGTAGACGATCACGGCAACAGAGGGCGACAGGCGGACGATTCGCCTGGCTTGAGCTTAGCCGCCGAATCGTCGGATGACGAGCTGCAAAACGTACAAGACCGTCCGCCTCGAATCGTGCTCGGCGCTCGAAAGGCACCGATACCTACGGTCTTGCCTGATAGCGTTCCATGATCGACATGGCCGATTCGAGCCTCAAGGTCTGCTCATCGTTGCGCGATCGTGCGCACTCGTGCCATCGCGAACCCGCTGCATGAAGTCATACCGTGCCGCTCTCGGCGGGCACCTCACCGCCGAAGGTGCCTACACGCATTTTCATCCGTTGCAAGACTTGCAGCCAATCGCCTTCTATTTCACGCGCACCGGCCCGCAAAGGTCTGTGCTTTCTCATCGCCGCGATTGCATCTCACTTACGGCGTCATTACGACCTTGATGCAGTCGTCTTCCTTGTCGCGGAACGCTTCGTAAGCGAGTGGCGCATCGTCCAACCTCAAGCGATGCGACACGATGAACGACGGATCGATGTCGCCGCGCTCGATCCGTTCGAGCAAGGGCCTCATGTAGTGCTGCACGTGGGTTTGGCCGCTCTTGACTTTGAGCGCCTTGTTGACGATCGCGCCGAACGGAATCTTGTCGATCAGACCACCGTAGACACCCGGTACCGACAAGGTGCCACCCTTACGGCAGGCCATGATGGCTTCGCGCAGAGCACTCGGACGATCGGTCTCCAAGCGCATTGCCTGTTTCACGCGATCGTAAGCGCCGATCGGACCGTGCATGTGCGCCTCCATGCCCACGGCATCGATGCAAGCATCGGGGCCGCGCCCGCCCGTCATTTCCTTCAAGGCGCTGAGCACATCGGTGGATTCGTAGTTGAGCGTTTCCGCGCCGGCTTCACGCGCTTTGCGCAGTCGCTCCGGAAAACGATCGATGGCGATGATGCGCCCCGCTCCGAGCAAGCGTGCGCTCGCAATCGCAAACAAGCCGACCGGTCCGCAACCCCATACGGCGACCGTGTCCCCTTCGTCGATGTCGCAGTTTTCCGCAGCCATGTAGCCGGTCGGAAGCACGTCGGAAAGGAACAGCACCTGCTCGTCCGTGAGCGTATCGGGCACTTTGATCGGACCGACGTCCGCGAATGGTACGCGAACATACTCAGCTTGACCGCCGGCGTATCCTCCGAGCATATGCGAATAGCCGAAGATGCCTGCCGGCGAATGGCCCCACATCTTTTCTGCGATGTGCGCGTTCGGATTGGAGTTCTCGCACAGCGAGAATTGCTCCGTTCCGCAAAAGAAACAGTTTCCGCATGCAATCGGAAACGGCACGACGACTCGGTCCCCGACCGAAAGGTTGGACACGCCCGATCCGACTTCCACGACCTCGCCCATGAACTCATGGCCGAGAATGTCGCCGCGATAAACGGTCGGGATGTAGCCGTTGTAGAGATGCAGGTCGGAACCGCAGATCGCAGTGCTCGTCACTCTCACGACGGCATCGCGCGGGTTGATGATGTGCGGATCGGGAACGTGTTCGACGCCCACCTTGCCGATACCCTGCCAACAGACCGCTTTCATGACAGCCACCGTCCCAAGGTTGTCCGGCCGAGCACACTGCGACGACCGCTCGGTTGTCCTTCGGTCGTTGCGATTTCTCCGGTCTCGATGAGTTGTTTCATGCGACGCAAGTCGTCGTCGATCTGTACGCCCGGCTCTTCGCCGAAAAGCTTCGCGACCTGTACGCCCACCTTGCCGGCGGGCGGCACATAGCTCATCGATACGCGCACGATCGTGCCGCGCCCCGCCGGTGCCGGCTCGAAGCTCACGACGCCTTCGTGCTCGACCGACGAGCCCGGCAATGTGCGCCAAGCGATGCGCGAGCTCGCTTCGTCTTCGACGATCTCCGCGTCCCATTCGAGGCGCGTCCCCGCAGGGGCCTTCGCGACCCAATGCGATGTACGTTCGCCGGTCATCCTGACTTCCTCCAGATGACGCATGAAGCGCGGGAAGTTCTCGAGATTGCGCCAGAAACGATAGAGAGTCTCTGGCGAACTATTGATCGTGATCGCCTTCGCGACGATCGCGACCGGCGCATGAGCGGATTCCACACTCTCGAGCTGGCGGCTTGCGAAGACATCCAATGCTGCGACACCGGCAACCGCCGATGCGGCCAGCGCAATCCGTGTTCGGTCGGCATCGGGTTGACGTGTCGCGGCGCCGAGCAGCGCCAGATCGATGGCATCGCCAGCGACGCGCGCCATCGCCCATTTGGACGGATAGCGCTCGGACAGCATGCCAATCCCACTCACGATTTCCCGCACACCGCACAAACGAATGAGCGTGGGCTGCTCGCCCACGCCGATCGCCCGCCCTAGTGCGCGCGGAGCAACGAGCTCGGTGAATCCCAGCGCAATACTGAACCAGCCCAATGCCTGCGTGAGCTGACGCGGCTCGAACATGGGCGTGACGCCGTAGTCTTCATACTCGTATTCGGCTTCGGTTCCGTACCACTCGTCCTCTGCGACATACCTCGGCGGCGCAGATTGCGAACGATCGGGCTCCGAGCCGGGGGTAAATTGCGTGGACATATCGAAGCCTCGGCAATTGCGGCGGGATGTTCGTTAATTGCACGCGGCTCGTACGAGTTCCAGCCTGCGCAACGAGTTGTTCCCCGATCGAGCTCGGCATCGGCGCCGAATTGGCATGCGTACTCAAACAACGCACGTTCGACAAACGGTCTTCGCGCCCGACGCGTCGCAGCGTGTACCAGTGTGATCCGTAGCGCAGAAATTCCCCGCTGCAGTCGGTTCGAGCGCAAACTTGCTGTACCGGATTCTCGCACCCGTATAGAGTTTGGCTCGCGTTGCCGCGCGAGTCGTCGGCGCTCACCGCGTACCACATGACCGAAACTCATCCAATCGCCGCCTCCGTTGCTGAAGTCCGCAAGCAGCTCGAGGATCATCGCTACATTTGCTCGGACCAGATCGCCACCGCGGTCTATCTGGCCTATCACCTGCGCAAGCCCATCCTCATCGAAGGCCCGCCCGGCGTCGGGAAGACAGAGCTTGCCAAGACGGCAGCCGAGATGTTCGATCTGCCGCTGATCCGCCTGCAGTGCTACGAAGGATTGGACGAGGCTAAAGCGCTGTACGAATGGAAGTACGGCAAGCAGCTCCTTTACACCCAAGTCCTCAAGCAGACGCTCGACGAAGTTCTGCAAGGCGCGAAGGGATTTGCCGAATCGGTTCAGCGCTTGCACGAGTTCGGCGATATCTTCTTTTCCGAAGAATTCCTGGAGGCCCGCCCGCTCCTCAAAGCACTCAAAGAGGAGAACGGCTGCGTTCTTCTAATCGATGAAGTCGACAAGTCCGACCAGGAATTCGAGTCTCTGTTGCTCGAGATTCTCTCCGACTATCAGGTGTCGATTCCGGAGATCGGCACGGTCAAGGCGAAGCGGACGCCGCCGATCGTATTCTTGACCAGCAACAACACGCGCGAGATCTCCGACGCTTTGAAGCGCCGTTGCTTGCACTTGTACATTCCGTTCCCCGACGTCGAGCTCGAACAGCGCATCGTGCATGCCCGGATCCCCGAAATTCCGGACCGCTTGCGCACACAGCTCGTGCGGTTCATTCACGAGTTGCGCGAGCTCGATCTGAAGAAGGCGCCCTCGATCTCCGAGACGATCGACTGGGCCCGCACGTTGCTGTTGCTGCACGCCGACCGCCTGGAGCCGGACATCGTGCGCAACACGATCAATGTGATCCTGAAATTTCAAGAAGACATCGAAAGCGTGGAACCCGAGATCGCGCGACTTACGCAAAAGGCAGTCGATGCACGCTGATTTCCGCAAATGCATCGCGTCCTGACCAACTTCATTCAAGCTCTGCGTAACGCGGATGTGCGCATCTCGACCGCAGAGACGCTCGATGCGCTGCGTACGGCGGAGCTCGTCGGCTACGCGGACAAGGCGCTCTTGAAGAGCTCGCTGTCGCTCGTATTGCCGAAGACGCTCGACGACAAGGCCATCTTCGATACCTGTTTCGATCAGTTCTTTGCCGCACGCGAGAACAAGCCGATCGAGGCGTTCGATGCCGAAGGTACTCAGGGCTCGCAAGGAAACGCGAACGAAGAAGGACCGAAGCAAGGCAGCGGCACAGGAGCCGGCGGCCGCGCACACGGCACCGAAGAATCGACGATTACTGAACAGCAGCCGAGCGCGGCGGTTGCGAACACGCCGCCCGACCCGAGCAGCGCAAGTTCACCGCTCGGTCAAATGCTCCTGCGCGGCAATCGCGTGGAGATTGGCGTCGAGATCAACAATGCCGGACGGCAAGTCGGCATCGAGCGCATCGAGATCTTCACCCAGAAAGGCGTCTACTCGCGCCGCATCCTGGAAGCGATGGGGCTCCTCGATTTACAGAGCGAAATCTCCGAGCTCGAGGCGAGCGCGGACCCGACCGATCGACGGAGAGGTCATGAGCTCGGACGCCGGCGCGATTGGCTGCGCGAAGAAGTTCGCGCCTACGTCGAACAGCAGTTTCTCTTGCACGCAGATGTCGCTGGACGACGCGTGCGCGACGACCTACTGCGAACCGTACGCCTATCCGCACTCGATCAACGCCATCGCCGTCACGTGGAAGACCTCGTGCGGCGCATGGCGCGGCGCTTGATCGCGAATCACTCTCACCGGCGCCGCACGTTCAAGCGCGGTCAGCTCCACGTTCCGCGCACGCTTCGGCGCAACATGAAATACGACGACGCGATCTTCGATCTGCACTGGAAGTCGGAGAAGGTCGCCCGGCCCAAAGTCTTCGCCATTTGCGACGTGAGCGGCTCGGTCTCGGAGTACGCCCGTTTCATGCTCACGTTCCTCTACAGCCTCGAGGAAGTGTTGCCGAAGGTGCGTGCATTCGCGTTCTCATCGCACCTCGGCGAGGTGACCGAATCCTTCGAAGACAATCCGCTGGAACGGGCGATCGCGCTTGCGCTCGCGGAACACGGAGGCGGTGCAACGGACTACGGACAGGCATTCGTCACCTTCGCGGCCCTTTGCCTCGATGACGTCGACCGACGCTCGACCGTCATCCTGCTCGGCGACGCACGCAACAACAACGGCGATTTGCAGCTCGACGTGCTCAAGAAGATCTACGAACGCTGCGGCAGGCTGATCTGGCTGAACCCAGAACCCCGCTCGATGTGGAACACCGGCGATTCGGAAATGCGGCACGTCAGCGTGTACTGCCACCAAGTCGAGGAGTGCAGCACGCTCGCGCACTTGGAACGCTTCGTCGCGCATCTCGTGCGAACGCACCGCTAGCGCCGCCTCCCCTCGAAGAACGCAGCGCGCTGGCAAGGAATGCGCACAGCGCATTCCCCCCTCAGCTGTCAACTATCCACTGTCAACTATTTCAGTCTTTCTTCTTGAAAATGGACCTCAGTCCCTCGGAAAGCTGCTTGGCCGCTTCGTTGATGTTGTTCACGGCATCGAGCGTTTCGTTGCCGAAGTTGCCGGCGGTCAAGTTGCCGAAGTTGAAATTGAGCTCACGTACCGTACGAATTTGCTGACTGGGCAAGATCTCGAGCTGATCGAGAACGAAGTCCGGACTGTAGATCGTGCCGATTTCCGTCTTTACGACGAAGCGGTAAAACTCCAACGTAAAGCTACGCGCCTCACCCGGCCGCAATGCGAATTGCGGATCGGCCTTCTGGGATGAGATCAGTCCGATGCCGCGAACGCCGTCGGCGGCTCTGACGGTATAACGGTTATTGTAGTTGTCGAGCAGAATGCCGGAGTCGCGCCGATAGGCGAGGATCACAGGTCCGGCCGAGGTGTTGCGCGCGTTCAGCGTCACACGCACGTTGTGGTAGTTGCCGTCGGATGCAGCCGTCACGCTGGAAACGTTGATCATGACCGGACCATTGCTCGCGCAGCGCGGCGAGCCGTTGCACGGATCTCCGGCTGCGACGGGCACAGTGGGTGATGCAGCCGCTCCGGCCGGCATCGGCACTGCTGCCGTGCGTCCACCGACGCCGTTCGTCAAGCCGGCGAAGCGCAGGGAGTGCTCGCGTCCCAGCCTGTACTGATTGCCCGCCAAGGCGTCGATCTCGCGCACCGACAGATCGAAGTCGAAACGCACACCCTCGATCTTGCCGGCCGAAAACCATCTCAATTCGATGCGCGCGTCGCTGCGCTCACCCGGCTGCAGCGTGAACTTCGGATCGAATGTATTGCGCTGGATGGCCCCGATCCCTCGAACATCGCTGTTTCTCGCGGTATAGCGGTTGCCCTGCTCATCGACGGCGACGGCCGAATCCGAAACATATCCCAGGATCAGCGGTGCATTGCTCTTGTTTCGAAAGCTCAGGGTTGCGGTGATGATGCGGTAGTTGCCGTCCTTGCTCGTACGGAAATCCGCGAGCTCCGCGACGAAGGTCGAGGTTTCATTGCACAACGAACGGTTGTCGCAAGCCAGTGCCCGCGGCATCGCAACCACGAACAAGGCGAAGAGCACCAGGGTTCTAACAACGAAGACAGTCATGGTTTCGCCCCTTTGAAGAATATGTGCCGCATTCATTTCGCGAGCTCCACGCGACCGAGGAGTTGGCCCCCACGTGCACTGCGAATCTCATAGGACAGGACTTCGGTATTGATCACGCCGCCACGCGGCAGCGACTGAACGTCGACGATGCGGAGCAATGCATCGACCTTCGCATAGTCATAGGTGAGTCTGTCGCGGATGCTCTGCGCTTGGTCGGCAGGCACCGACCAACTCTGCGCATCGACCGCATTCGTGAACTTGACCTGGATGCGCTGATCGAGCGCCTTGAATTCGAACAGCGAGCTCGGCGCGAATGCACGAACCGTGAATTCCTGATACGCCGGATCGTAATCGGTCAAGTTGGCACTGAAGGACATGCGCAGCAGGCCGACATTCGCGACCGACTGCAGGCCGGCCGTCAGTTCGGCACGCACACGCTCGCGTTCGGCCGGCTTGTCTGCCGGACGCGCGACGAGCACGCGCGTGTCGCGCTCCACCCATTGCTCGATCGGCGGCGGAAGCTTGGCGAGGTCGTAATACAAGAAGACCATCGCGGCTGCATCCGGTTGGGCGAGCTCCGCGGTACGTCCAGCGAAATCGGCAGGCTGACTCCTATCCGTTCGCGACGAACGGTTCGTCGATGTGACCGTGGCAGCTGTCGTGGTTGAGTCCGGCGCTTCGCCGGCGCTCCCACCGCGAACGGACTCCGCGTCCTGACCGCACGCAGCAAGCGCCATCGCTACAGCACCTAGAACGATGTTGCGCATCACCACGTCCTCACAGCGTGGGGGCCGTCGCGTTGCGCGATGCGGCTTCGGTTTCCTTGGCACGGCGCTGCTCGTCGAGCTGAGCCAGACCGCGCTCCGTGTTGACGAGCGTCTCGTAACCGCCCGCATGATCGATCACGAAGACGGTCAGCTCTTCGATCAGATTCGGATTGTTCGCCGCCCGTTTCGGCGCTGCGGTCACGGCGGGGCCGCAATTCGGATTGAAGGTAAAGGCGAAGTCGATACCGCCGGGCGCTCTGCAGGCGTGGTACAGCGGTGAAGTCTCGACGATTCTTCGTCCACGCGGATCGTACGACCAGAAGAACCACTGGCCGTCTTCGCGGGTCGGCTCGCCGTACTTTTTCACGAGCGCCGCACGCACATTGTCGAAGGTCGGCAGCTTGCCGTCCTCGAAGCGCTCTACCCGTCCGGCGTTGATGACGCGTTCCTGGCCGGGCAGGCCCATGGTGCCGACATACCAGCGAGCGGTACCAGGTTCCGTGCCTTGCCGCCGTTGATTCGTCCCTGCGCCGATCGACTGGGCCTGCCACTCGCGCCTGTAGTCGCGCGCCGAACGTTGCACGTTCACCTTGGGTTGCGCGAAACCGGCGCTGAAGCCCTGTCGCACCGTCTGGCCGTAGGTCTGAATCTCGAAGCGTCGCGACGTCGGCCCGGTGATGAGCAGCTCGTGCGAGCACAGCACGACGTTCTCGGCTTCTTCGTAGGTCATACCGGGGAAGACGCCGACCACATCGACGACAGCGTCGATCTTGAGCGGCCGCGAGGCGACTTTCGCCGGGCACTTCACCTTGCCTCGCGCTTCCTTCGCGACTTCTTCGGCCGTCATGTCCCGTGGCTGATTCTTCGCCTGCTGGGACGAGCTACGCGTCCCCGCCGATGCCTGTTGCTTCGGCTCTTCCGAACCGCCGCAAGCCGCCAGCACGAAAGCGCAAAGCGTCGCTACGTAATGAAGCTTTCTCATGGTCACCTCAAGCTCTGGAATTCAGACTCACTTGGTCGGTACGGGCAGCAGCCGCAGGCCCATCGGGCCTTCCAAGCCGTTGTCGGTACGAACGAACACGACGGTGCCCTGCGGGGCCGTCACCAGGACGCGGTCTTTGTTGATCTCGTAGTTCCCTTGGACGGTGACGCCGAGCACCGAGATGTCCACGCGCCCGTCATCGTGGAAATCGTAGGACGTGACACCTGCGGGATCGGAATACGTGCCCCGCAACCCATCGCTACACGCCGACACCAACACCGCACTCGACAGCACGAGCCAGAATCGAATCGTTTTCACGGCTTACTTGCGCCCTTGGTCGCGCCAGATCGCGCGTGGGGGAATCTGCGTCGAAAGACGTTCTGTCGCATCGACAGAAACGGGTAGTTAGCGCCAGTTATTGGGGGTTAAGATTCCGGCACGACGAAAAGAGCGTTCTCATGCCAGATCCGGAGGTACGAGTGCGGCGCCGAGGGGTACGAGCGTCGCGCCAGAAACTGACGAAGGCGTTGACAGACGCGGGACTGAAGACTCAGGCCGCTCTCGCAGAGCGGATCGCGGACCTCGAGGGCTTGAGCGCCGCTCCCAAGGACATCGTCAATCGCGTCTTTCGAGAGCAACCGGTCGATGCGGCGACGCTCGAGCGCATCGCCCGCGCGCTCGGTGTCGAGGCGTACACGCTGTACCTGACGAGTCAGGACACGCCGCAGAGCGGCCAGGAGAACGCAGCCGATTCGACCGCAGCCATCGGATCCACGGGCGACGACGATTTCGAGGAACACGAGCCGGGGGCAGCGACGTCCTCGCGCGGGCGGCTGCGCTGGATCGGCATAGCGGCCGCGGCGATCGCCTGTTTAGCGGCTTCCGGGATATGGTTGGTGTTGCGGCCGGCATCGCAGCCGACCGCCTCAGCGCCCGCACCGCTGGTCCCGAAGTTCGGTCGTTTTCGCGTTGCCGTCTCTGCCTTTGCCGGCGACGACGACGGCAAGCTTGCCGTCGCGGTTCGCGAACGATTGGAAAAAACGCTGGGCGTCGCATCTGCGGGGCTGCCGCTCATCACCGATACGACCGACCGTGCCGAAATTGCAGCGCGATTTCGCACCGATCTCGTGCTCGACGGCGAATTGAAACGTGTCGGCCAATGGATCGGTGTGCGCGCGTTTGCCTACGTCGAATCGCGCGGACGACGCGAACAAATCTGGGCGGAATCATTTCCCGCCAGCAGCTTCGAACGGGTCCTCCCTAGTGCCGCCAATCGAATCACCGCAGCGGTTCACCGATTGCTCGGACTACCCGAGGGAGACAGCCGCATCCCACCGCACTTTCCGCTCGCCCCCGTACAAGACGAATATCTGGACGGAAAGCTGTTCCTGGACCGTGCTCCTAATGAGCTCAATTTGCGGCGCGCGCAAGGCAGTTTCGCCTCAGCGGCGCGACAGGACCCGAACTATGCCGAGGCGCACGCCGGATTGTGCGTCGTCGCCTTGGATGCCGTGTGGATCGGAAGCGAGCAGCGCCAACTGGCGGATGCCGAACGGTCCTGTTCGCGAGCCGTGCAGCTCGCACCGGACAATCCGGGCGTGATGCGCGCTCGAGCATACTTAATGCTTCGTTCGGGCCGGGCCGATGAAGCGATCTCGCTGTATGAGCGACTCGTGGCGCAAGAGCCCGACGACATGGAATCCGTGCTCGGACTGGCAGGCGCGCTCTTCGGCAACTATCAACGGACAGGGGAGGCACGTTGGCGCGAGCCGGCGCTCGAAACAGCGAGACGTGCCGCCGCTCTGACGCCGGATTTCTGGAAACCGTACCTTTGGCTCGGCGTCTACGAGCACGCTGCAGGTTCCGTGGACCGCGCAATCGATGCTTTCGCACGCGCCGCCGAGCTCGATCCCGGCAACGAGTACGTCGTCGCAAATTTGGGAACGATGTACTTCTGTCGCGGAAACTTCACGCAAGCACGCGACTTGTATCTACGCGCGCAACAAGTCGCTCCGGCCGGTTACGCGGGCACCGAGATGCTCGGCATGTTGTATTACTTCCTCGGCGACTTCAGTGAATCGGCGCGGCTGAGACGGGCAGCGATCGAGATAGCACGCGGAGCCGGCGAAGCGGAAATCCATCAAATGTGGGGCGCGCTGGCCGACTCTTTGCGGCAAAACGGCGAGACCGAACGCGCCATCGACGCTTATCGACGTGCGCTCGAAATCATCGAACGCGATTTTCTCATGGGCAACGCGACGACTGGCGACAAAGCTTCGCGTACTTATTACTACCACCAACTGATCGCGCTCGATCGACAACCCTTGCCTGCGGCGATAGAAGCATCCATGGAGCGCGATCTAGAAGACGCGCTGCGATCAACGACCGAGTCCTACGCGCTATTGCGCCTCGCGCAGACTGCTCTCTTGCGCAACAACCTGACGCAAGCGCGCGCCGCGCTCGCGAAGGCGACTGAGCGATGCGAGTGTTATCGGAGTTATCCGGATTTGAAGGCGATCGCAGAGTAAGAGGGGCTCTGGGCTCTGGGCTCTGGGCTCTGGCAAGAGTGGAGCGCCGAAGGCGCGCCTGATTCCACTCCCCTGCGCGGCGGGGAGAGCCCGGAGGAGCAAGGCCTTCACGCAATCGACAGAGATCGATGCTACTTCGATCTGAGGCCCGCTTTGTGCGCCTCTTACCAGAGCCCAGTGCCCAGCGCCCTTCTTACTGTTGCCTGTCGCCTGAAAAAAGAAAGCCCCGCTTTCGCGGGGCTTTCTGCAGGCTCGCTGCTTCGGGCTTTGGTCGTTGACCAGTCACCCGCTGCCAGAGCGTTACATATCCATTCCGCCCATGCCGCCCATGCCAGGACCATGGGCATGCTCGGACTCTTCCTTCGGAGCTTCGGCGATCATGACCTCGGTCGTCAGGAGCAGGCCGGCGACGGAAGCTGCGTTCTGCAGCGCCAGACGCGTGACCTTCGTCGGATCGAGGATGCCGAGCTCGAGCATGTCGCCATACTCGCCGGTGGCAGCGTTGTAGCCGAACGTGCCCTTGCCTTCCTTCACTTTCGCGAGGACGACAGCGGCATCTTCACCGGCGTTCGTGACGATCTGACGCAGCGGCTCTTCGATCGCGCGAGCGAGGATGCGGATACCGTAGGTCTGATCCTCGTTCTTGCCTTCCAGCTTCTCGACAGCCTTCTGGGCGCGAATGAGCGCAACACCGCCGCCCGGAACCACGCCTTCTTCGACGGCCGCACGGGTCGCATGCAGCGCGTCCTCGACGCGGGCCTTCTTCTCCTTCATTTCGACTTCGGTCGCAGCACCGACCTTGATCACGGCCACGCCACCGGAGAGCTTCGCAACGCGCTCCTGCAGCTTCTCCTTGTCGTAGTCGGAGGTCGCATCTTCGATCTGCTTGCGGATCTGCTCGACGCGAGCCTTGATGTCGGCAGCCTTGCCCTTGCCGTCGATGATCGTCGTGTTCTCCTTCTCGACGACGACCTTCTTGGCCTCACCGAGATCGTTCAAAGAAGCCTTCTCGAGCGAGAGGCCGACTTCGTCGGAAATCACCACACCGCCCGTCAGCACGGCGATGTCTTGCAGCATCGCCTTGCGGCGATCGCCGAAGCCCGGCGCCTTCACGGCAGCAACCTTCACGATGCCACGGATCGTGTTCACGACGAGCGTTGCGAGCGCTTCGCCTTCGACGTCTTCCGCGATGATCAGCAGCGGACGGCCGGCCTTCGCGATGCTCTCGAGCAGCGGGAGCATTTCGCGGACGTTCGAGATCTTCTTCTCGTACAGGAGGATGTACGGATTCTCGAGCTCGGCGGTCTGGTTCTGCTGGTTGTTGATGAAGTACGGCGAGAGATAGCCGCGGTCGAACTGCATACCCTCGACGACCTCGAGCTCGTTCTGCAGACCCGAGCCTTCCTCGACCGTGATCACGCCTTCCTTACCGACCTTTTCCATCGCGTCGGCAATCGTCTTGCCGATCGACTCGTCGGAGTTCGCCGAGATCGTGCCGACTTGCGCGATCGCCTTCTGATCCTTGCAGGGCTTGGAGAGCTTCTTCAGCTCTTCGACAGCAGCAGCAACGGCTTGGTCGATACCGCGCTTGAGGTCCATCGGGTTCGCACCGGCTGCGACAGCCTTCAAGCCTTCGCGAACGATCGCTTGAGCGAGCACCGTCGCCGTCGTCGTACCGTCACCGGCTTCGTCAGAGGTGTTGGAAGCGACTTCCTTCACCATCTGCGCGCCCATGTTCTCGAACTTGTCCTTGAGCTCGATCTCCTTCGCGACCGACACACCGTCCTTCGTCACCGTCGGGGCGCCGAAGCTCTTCTCGAGCACCGCATTGCGGCCTTTGGGACCGAGCGTCACCTTGACGGCATTCGCAAGGATGTTGACGCCTTTGAGCATCCGGGCGCGGGCGTCATCGCTGAAACGTACGTCTTTAGCTGCCATGTGAGTTCAACCTCTAAACAGGAATTCAGTGCGTGAAAGGAAGCGGGATTACTTCTCGATGACGGCCATCACGTCTTCTTCGCGCATGACGAGGAGCTCCTCGCCATCGACCTTCACTTCGGTACCGGCGTATTTGCCGAAGAGGACGTGGTCACCCACCTTCACATCGAGCGGACGCACCTCGCCGTTCTCGAGGATCTTGCCCTTGCCGACGGCGATGACTTTGCCCTTGATGGGCTTCTCGGTTGCCGTATCGGGGATCACGATGCCGCCCGGGGACGTACGCTCCTCCTCGAGGCGCTTGATGATCACGCGATCGTGCAACGGACGAATTTTCAGTTTGTCAGCCATAGCTCAAACCTCGATTTGAAGACCGGTGTGGAGTGATTGATAGATTTCGCGGGGTGCGGCCTTGGGAGATCGCCACGCATCCTGCTTGCTGGCTTGCGGAACGGTCCCGGCAGTCTGTTAGCACTCACCCCAAGCGGGTGCTAATAATAGGCGGGGACTGGGTTATTTCAAGGGAAATATTCGTTGCGATTCGGTGACATGCTGCGGTCGCGCCGGCTATGCTCGCGGCCCGGCTTCGATGAGCTAAGTCCATGAGCGAGCAAGCGATTATCGCGTTTTCGACCTGTCCGGACGAAGCGGTCGCACAGCGCATCTCACATGCACTGGTGACCGAGCGGCTGGCGGCCTGCGTCAACCGGGTTTCCGGAGTTCGCTCGTCTTACACATGGAACGGCGCGATGCAGGATGACAGCGAGATTCTGTTAATCATCAAGTCCACCGAGACCCAGGTCGCGAATTTGGAGCGGCGGCTCAAGGAATTGCACCCCTACGAGTTGCCAGAATTCGTGGTCATGCGTGTCGAGGGCGGGAACGAACCGTATCTCGAGTGGATCAGACGGAACGTGGGTTCCAAGGGCGATTGAGCATGAGATTTCCGCAAGGGTTGTTGGTGATTCGACTGCTCGTCGCAACGCTGGTCCTGGCGCTCTCGAGCATTCGTGCGGTTGCCAATGACGATTTCCTGCCGCCGGAGCAGGCTTACAAGTACTCGGCGCGTATCGAGAACGATCGGCTGATCGTCACCTGGAAGATCGAGAAAGGCTATTACCTGTATCGCAACAAGCTGGGGATTGCGCTTGGGCAGGAAGTCGCCGGCGTTACCCTCGGCTCTCCTGCTTGGCCCAAGGGAGAGATCCACAAGGACGAGTTCTTCGGCGAACAGGAAATCTATCGCGGGACGACCGACATTTCGGTGCCGATCAGTTTCCAAGCTGCGCGGCCTGCCGAGCTGCCGATCGAGCTCAAGCTGCAGGGGTGCGCCGATGCTGGTTTGTGCTACCCGCCACTGAAATGGACCACCCAGGTGCGCGTTCCCGCTGCCGGCGGCGGCCCGCTGAGCAGCTTGCGCTCGCTCTTCGGCTCGAGCGCGAGATCGAGCTCTGCGCCGGGCAACGATCTGCTTCCGCCGGATGAGGCATTCCGATTCGGCGCAGCGATGGAGCGTCCCGATTCCATCGCGCTCACCTGGATCATCGCCGACGGGTACTACCTTTATAAGAACAGCATTCAGGTCTCGACCGATTCGCCGATCGTACAACTCGGCAGTCCGCAGCTCCCGCAAGGCGAGCCAAAAAACGATGAGTATTTCGGCGACACGGAGGTGTACTACCAATTCGCGGAAGGCAGCGTCCCGGTTGCGCGCGCCGCAGGAACGCAAGGCACGCTGAATCTGACAGTGACGTATCAGGGATGCGCAGAGAAAGGGTTCTGCTACAACCCGATCACTAAACAAGTTGCACTCGAGCTGCCGCCGACCGATGTCGCTACGACATTGCCGGCAGACACCGCAAAGCCCGCCAACGCAGCAGCCTCAGGTCAGCCGCCCGTTGCCGAACAAGACCGCCTTGCCGCCGCGCTGCAAGGCGACAACCTCGTTTACGCATTGCTGCTGTTCTTCGGCGCCGGCGTATTGCTCTCGCTGACGCCCTGCGTGCTGCCGATGATTCCGATTCTCTCCGGCATCATCGTCGGTCAAGGCGAGAACGTCACGCGCGCGCGCAGCTTCTCGCTCGCCTTTACTTACGTGCAGGGCATGGCACTCACGTACGCCGCGGCGGGTGCGATCTTCGTGCTCGCGTTCAAGCAAGCGCCGCAGGCTTTCTTCCAGCAGCCGTGGATCATCGCGTTGATGGTCGCGCTGTTCGTCGCGCTCGCGTTGGCGATGTTCGGCGTCTACACGCTGCAATTGCCGAGCTCGCTGCAGACTCGCATCACGAGCGTCAGCAATCGTCAGAAGGCTGGTACGTTCGTCGGCACATTCGTCATGGGTGCGTTGTCGGCGCTCGTCGTCACCGCTTGCGTCGCTCCTGCCATCATCGCCGCGCTGTCGGTCATCAGTCAGAGCAAGCAAGTGCTTCGCGGCGCTGCAGCGCTCTACGCAACCGGCTTGGGTATGGGCGTGCCGCTCTTGATCGTCGGCGCGTCGGCGGGCTCACTGTTGCCGAGAGTCGGTCCGTGGATGGACGCCGTGAAGCAATTGTTCGGCGTGCTGTTCCTGGGAGTTGCGATTTACCTTTCGCAACCGCTCGTTCCCGACGGCCTCACGATGCTGCTCTGGTCGGCGCTGGCCGTGATGTCGGGCCTCTGGATTTTCTCCCTCAAGAAGCGCGACGGCTCGCCGGCCATCGCACCGGTCCGCGGCGCGGGTCTGCTCGCGATCGTTTACGGAATCTTGCTTTTGATCGGCGCTGCCTCGGGCAGCCGCGATCCGCTTCAGCCGCTCGATCGTTTGGCCGTCGGCGCGCGCAACGAAACGGGCACGCAAACCGAGCACGGCCTTGCGTTCGTGCGTATCAAAACAGTCGAGGATCTCGAGCGTGCTCTCGCTTCGGCACAAGCAGCGCAAAAGCCGACCATGCTCGACTTTTACGCGGACTGGTGCGTCTCCTGCAAAGAAATGGAGAAATACACATTCACCGATCCGCAGGTGCAGGCAGTCCTCGCCGGCGCCGTGCTGCTGCAAGCGGATGTCACGGCGAACGACGAAGCCGATCAAGAATTGCTCAAACGTTTTGGCGTCTTCGGACCGCCGACGATTGCGTTCTTCGGGCCCGACGGCATCGAACGGAAGAATTTCCGCCTCGTCGGTTTCTCGCCAGCCGAGAAGTTCCGCGAGCATGTCGCGGCGGCCTTCGGATCGAGCTGAATGGGGCGGCCTTGCTGGCGGCGCTCCGGATTCCCTCCGAACGCGTAAGGTCGACTAAGATGCGCGTCCACGCGACAACACCGGACCGAATCTCATGAAGGCGTTGACTTACATCCTCGTCGCACTCGCTGCTGGCGCTGCTGGCTTCGCCATCTACCGCTTCGGGATCGAACCGGCAGCCCTTTCGCAGCCAGACGAGAGCACGAGCCAGACCGTCTCGGTCCCGGTCCAGCCGACGCCGATACCGACACGCTCGGCCCCGGAGGTCCTGCCGGATTTCACACTGGCGGACCTTGAAGGTCAGCCGCGCTCGATCCGAAGCTGGCCCGGCAAATCCATGATCGTGAATTTCTGGGCGACCTGGTGTGCGCCGTGCCGACGCGAGATTCCGTTGCTGAACGAGCTGCAGAAGCTGCATGGCGACGAGGGCTTCCAAGTCGTGGGCGTGGCCGTGGACGTCCGCGAGGAAGTGCTCCAGTTCGCCAAGGACATCGGGATCGAGTATCCCGTCATCATGGGCGAACAGGATGGACTCGAAGCTGCCGGCAAGTTCGGGCTCGTCTCGATCGGCTTCCCGTTCACGGTGTTCACCGACAACCAGCACCGCATCGTGCTGACCCACCTGGGCGAGCTGCACAAGCCGCAAGCCGACGTGATCATGAGCATCGTCGCCCGCGTGAACAGCGGCGAGATCACCCCCTCCGCCGCCCGCTCTATGGCTGCCGCGCAACTAGAGCAGCTCGATATCCCAGAGGCGTAAATCTCGGAAAATTGCGGTCGAGCCGTGCAGTGCACGGCCGATCGTCGCATTCGCGCATCAGAAAGCGTTCCGGCTCGGCAGCGATCCGGAACGCAAACATCGCCAAAAATCCCGAAAACTGGTACAACTTGCGGCCTTCTGCGCCCAATTGGCGCGACCCGAACGAAACCGATGGCTCACCTACTGCTGCTGAACGGCCCGAATCTGAATCTGCTGGGCACGCGGGAGCCTGGAGTCTATGGCTCGGTGACCCTGGAACAGATCGTCGCACGGCTCTCGCATTTGGCGGCGGAGCTTGGACACCATTTGTCCTCGTTCCAGAGCAATTCCGAGGCGGAGCTGATCCAACGCATCCACGAAGCGCCGGCGACGCACGTGGCCTTCATCCTGTTCAATCCCGCTGCGTTCACGCACACCAGCGTCGCGCTGCGGGATGCGCTGCTCGCAGTGAAGATTCCGTTCATCGAGATCCATTTGAGCAACGTGCACGCGCGGGAGCCGTTCCGGCATCACTCTTACTTTTCCGACGTTGCGGTCGGCACCATCACCGGCCTCGGGGCGATCGGCTATGAGTTAGCCTTGCGCGCGGCCGCGCATCACCTCTCGATCGCCCGCAAGTAAATTAGAAAAGAACGACTGGAGATTGCATGGACATTCGCAAGGTAAAGAAACTCATCGAGCTGCTCGAAGAATCCGGCATTGCCGAGATCGAGATCAGCGAGGGCGAGGAGTCGGTGCGCATCAGCCGCTATCCGACCGGCGGTGCGGCCGCGCCCGTCGTGCACTACGCACAAGCGCCCGCTCCCGCTGCTGCGCCTGCGGCGCCGGCAGCGACCGCTGCAAGCGCGCCGACGGCAGAAGCCGCACCGGCTGCACCGGCACACAAGCCCGATCACACCGTGACCGCACCGATGGTCGGAACGTTCTATGCCGCTCCCGCGCCCGGCGCGAAGCCGTTCGTGGAGCTCGGCAGCGAAGTCAACATCGGAGACACGCTCTGCATCATCGAAGCCATGAAGATGATGAATCAGATCGAATCCGACAAAGCCGGTCGCGTCACTGCGATCCTCGTCAAGAACGGCGATCCGGTCGAATTCGGGCAGCCGTTGTTCATCATCGAATGAAGACTCGGGGCTTGGGGCGCGGGGCTCGGGTCAGAACCCGATCCGCACGCTCGCTTTAACCCAAGCCCCACGCCTCAAGCCCTCAGGGCCCTAAGGAACATGCTAGAAAAAGTCGTCATTGCGAATCGCGGCGAGATCGCGTTGCGCATTCTGCGCGCGTGCCGCGAGCTAGGAATCAAGACGGTCGCCGTCCATTCGACGGCCGACTTCAATCAGAAGCACGTGCTGCTCGCCGACGAGTCGGTCTGCATCGGGCCGCCGCCGTCGAAGGACAGCTATCTCAACATGCCGGCCATCATCAGCGCCGCGGAAGTCACCGACTCGGTGGCGATTCATCCCGGCTACGGCTTCTTGTCCGAGAACGCCGATTTCGCCGAGCGCGTCGAGAAGAGCGGCTTCATTTTCATCGGTCCGAAGCCCGAAACGATTCGTCTGATGGGCGACAAGGTGTCGGCCATCAAAGTGATGAAGGCAGCAGGCGTACCTTGCGTGCCCGGCTCGGACGGGCCGCTCGGCAGCGATCCCGAAGAAAACAAGCGCATTGCACGCCAACTCGGCTATCCCGTCATCATCAAGGCTGCGGGAGGCGGCGGCGGACGCGGCATGCGCGTCGTTCACAGCGAAGCGACGCTGCAGAACGCCATCAATGTCACGCAGGCCGAAGCGATGGCGGCTTTCGGCAATCCCGAGGTGTACATGGAGAAGTTCCTCGAGCGGCCGCGCCACATCGAAATCCAAGTGCTCGCGGACAACTACGGGAACGTCATCCACCTGGGCGAACGCGATTGCTCGCTGCAGCGCCGCCACCAGAAGGTGATCGAAGAAGCCCCGGCACCGGGCATCACGCCGAAACAGCGCAAGATGATCGGCGAGCGCTGCGTCGCTGCGTGCCGCGAAGTCGGCTACCGCGGCGCCGGCACTCTCGAGTTCCTGTACCAGGACGGCGAGTTCTATTTCATCGAAATGAACACGCGCATCCAGGTCGAGCACCCGGTCACCGAACAGGTCACCGGCATCGATCTGGTCAAAGCGCAATTGCGCATTGCCGGCGGCGAGCGCCTGCCATGGTCGCAGAACGATATTCAGGTCCGCGGCCATGCAATCGAATGCCGAATCAATGCCGAGGACCCCAAAGGCTTCGTCCCCTCACCGGGCACAGTGAAGCTGTTCCATGCTCCAGGTGGCCCGGGCATTCGCGTCGACAGCCATCTCTACAGCGGCTACACCGTCCCGCCGTACTACGACTCGATGATCGGCAAGGTCATTGCGTACGGCGAAGATCGTGATACGGCGATCGCACGCATGAAGAACGCGTTGTCGGAAATGGTGATCGAAGGCATCAAGACGAACATTCCGCTGCACCAGGAAATCTTCAATCACGCGGCATTCAAAGCGGGCGGGTTGGACATCCATTACCTGGAGCGCCGTCTGGGCATCAAATAACGCGCTCCCGCGGCGATCTGCGCGAACCGGGCGACCCGCGCACGCAGATCGCTCGAGCGCAGGATCGAAACCATGCCGTTTCTTCAACTGACTGCGTCGATCGGCTCGGCCGATCCCGAGCCGTTCGAAGAAGCGCTGCTGGCCGCCGGCGCAACCTCCATCACTTTGGAGGACGCCGCGGACGATCCCGTGCTCGAGCCAGCGCCGGGCACGACGCCGCTGTGGCCTACGGTGCGTATCAAAGCCTTGTTCGATGGGGATAGCGATCGCGACGAGATCCTACTGACGCTCGCACAGCATCTTTCGCCTCCGCTGCCTCCGCTTGCCTTCGAGCACATTGCCGATCGTGCCTGGGAGCGCGAATGGCTCAAGGATTTCCGTCCGATGCGTTTCGGACGGCGCCTGTGGGTCTGTCCTGCGGGGATGCGCCCGGCTTCGGAAGATCTTTCCGAGGACGCGGTGTGCCTCGATTTGGATCCCGGCCTTGCTTTCGGCACCGGCACACATCCCACGACCGCGTTGTGCCTCGAGTGGCTCGACGGCGCGCAGCTCGGCGGCAAGACCGTGATCGATTACGGATGCGGAAGCGGCGTGCTCGCGATTGCGGCCTTGAGGCTCGGCGCCAAGTCGGCCGTCGGCGTCGATCTCGACCCTCAGGCCATCATCGCAACAACCGAGAACGCGCAGCGCAACGGCGTTGACGATCGCCTGCAAACCTTCACCGTCGAAGACTTCTTGCAGCCCGCCCCATCGGATATCGTTCTCGCAAACATTCTGGCCGAGCCACTCGAACAACTAGCATCGCGGCTCGCTGCGCTCGTCGTTCCGGGCGGCGCGATCGTTCTGTCGGGCATCTTGACCGATCAGGCAGCGCGTCTAGTCAGCGTGTACGGCGCGTGGTTTGATATGGACCCGATCGTAACGCGCGAAGATTGGGCGCGGCTCAGCGGAACCAAGCGCCGGTAGCTCCATTGCTCACTCAATGCCCTAACTGCGAAACGATGTTCCGGGTCACCGCAGAAATCCTGCGCGTGGCCGACGGACAAGTGCGCTGCGGAAGGTGTCACACGCAGTTCGACGCACTCGAGCGACTCCTGGAAGAGGGCGATCCGAACGCCGCGGAATCCGGACGCTTCTTGCAAACGCCGAACGGCTTGATGCCACAGTTTCAACCGCCGCGAGCGGAGAAGATCGTTCTCGAGGGCGACCGCGCGCAACCCGTATCCGATGAACCGACGCACGCTGAATCCGAAGACGATGCGGACGCTGTCGAGCATTGGACCGACGTCGACCCAGACGAGGACACAGTCGACGTCACTGAAATATCCGTCGCAGAGGAACGATTCTCGGCGAGCAGTGAGAGCGATGAGGAAACGATCGACGAAGAACCTCAACCTCGGCGCCCGACTCGCGCGCCTCTAGGCGCACGGCTTGTTCCAAAGCCGACGGTTTCAGACGAGGAAGAAGAAGACGAGATCTCCGATTTGGTCTTGCGGCGCAAGACCTCGACACCGCTCGTCTGGAAGCTTCTCGTATTACCCCTCGCATTGCTGCTGATTGCACAAGTCGTGCATCACCATCGTTCGGAGCTTGCACGGCACCCGCGCTTGGGCGCACCGCTGATGGAGATCTATCGGAAGCTCGGCCTGCAGCTGACGCCGGAATGGGATCTGCATGCTTACGGCATCAAACAATGGGGCGTCGGGATGGACCCGGCCTCGCCTGGCACGCTGATCGTCCGCGCCAGCATCACGAACAACGCGGCGTTCGCGCAGCCCTACCCTTTGCTCAAGCTGGTGCTCGAAGATCGCTGGGGCGATCAAGTACGCGCGCGCGAATTCGAGCCGAGCGAATACCTCGATCCGAGCATTGCACCGGATCGCCTCCTCGCGCCCGCGCAGCAAGCGAACGCAACGATCTCCATCGTCGATCCCGGTCCCGATGCAGAGGGCTTTCGCTTCGATGTATGCCTGCGCGGACGCGCAGGACCGGTTTGCGCAGCAGATCTGCCGAGCGCCCGCTGATTCCAGACTGAAGGCTGAAGACTGTAGGCTGAAGGTAGAGCGCGCGTTCGCGCGGGTTTTTTGACCCAAGCCCCGCGCCCTGTAACCTGTTGCCTGTAGCCTGTAGTCTTCTCTCAAATGCTCCGCATCGGCCCCTACATCCTCGACAACAACCTCGCGCTCGCGCCGATGGCGGGAGTCACCGACTTGCCGTTTCGGCGCTTGTGCCGAAGCATGGGTGCGGGAATTGCCGCGGGGGAAATGCTCACGAGCGATGTGCGCTTGTGGCACACGGAAAAATCGCGGCGGAGAATGGACCATAGCGGCGAGCCGGAGCCGTGCATCGTGCAGATTGCCGGCGCCGATCCCGCGATGATGGCGCAGGCCGCGCAGCTCAACGTGGATGCAGGTGCGCAAATCATCGATATCAACATGGGCTGCCCGGCGAAAAAGGTATGCAATCGCGCGGCGGGCTCTGCGCTACTGCGAGACGAAACTCTCGTACGTCAAATCCTCGAGGCCGTTGTCAAGGCCGTACCAGTACCCGTAACCCTGAAAATGCGCACAGGGTGGGACCCCGCAAATCGCAATGCCGTGCGTATTGCCCGAATGGCCGAAGACATCGGCATCCAAGCGCTTGCCATTCACGGGCGCACGCGCGCTTGCAAGTTCGAAGGCGAAGCGGAATACGAAACGATCCGCGCCGTGAAACGAGCAGTTTCGATTCCGATTTTCGCTAATGGCGACATCGACTCACCGCGCAAAGCGAAGTGGGTGCTTGAACAAACGGGCGCAGATGGCGTGATGATCGGACGCAGCGCACAAGGCCGCCCATGGATCTTCCGGGAAATTGCCGCGTACCTGGAGAGCGGCGTCGAGCCTCCCGCCCCTTCCATCGCAGAAGTCCGTGATATCATGCTCGCTCATTTGCGCGATCTGCATGCTTTCTACGGGGAAGAAGCTGGAGTCAGGATCGCGCGCAAGCACATCGATTGGTATGCGAAGGGTCAAGCGTCCGGCCATGCTCTTCGTCATGCCATGATGCAGGCGACCGACGCACGAACGCAGCTCGAGCTCGCAGGCGAATACTTCGATGCGCTCGCGGCTGCCGACGCCAAGTCGCTGTCGAACGCTGCTTGATTCCCCGTGACGTGCGGCGCAGCGGCTGCCGCTGCTTGACGATGAATTTGGCGGAGAGCCCATGGCGACGAAGAAAAGAACTAGAGCTCGAAGAGAGCCGATTTCACGACCTTCCACGCGCGCCGTGCCGTTGCGCGCGTTGTGCGCCGAAGCGCTCGACTCCTATTTCGCAGCCTTGAACGGCCACAAGCCCGCGCAGCTCTACGAGCTCGTGCTGCGCGAGGTCGAAGAGCCGCTGTTCAAGGCCGTGCTCGATTACGCCGAAGGCAATCAAAGCCGTGCCGCGGACATCCTCGGCATCAACCGAGGCACGTTGCGCAAGAAACTCAAAACATACGGGCTCGTGCAGTGACGTGAGCCGTTGCTGAAGCGACGGGCGCGAGTCTGCCTCGATGCACGATCTGCCGAATCCTCCAATTGCTGCCGTAACGACCATGTCAATCCGCCGCGCCCTCTTGAGCGTTTCCAACAAAGACGGTCTCGTCGAATTCGCCAAAGCTTTGCACGAGCAAGGCGTTGCCATTCTCTCCACAGGAGGCACCGCGACGCTGCTCGAAAAGAACGGCATCCCGGTGACTCAGGTGTCGGCGCACACCGGCTTTCCGGAAATCATGGACGGTCGCGTAAAGACGCTGCATCCGAAGATTCATGGCGGATTGCTCGGGCGTCGTGGCGTCGACGAAGCGGTGATGCAGCAGCACGGTATCGAGCCGATCGATTTGCTCGTCGTGAATCTATATCCATTCGCCGCCACGATCGCGAAGCCGGATTGCACGTACGAGGACGCGATCGAGAACATCGACATCGGCGGACCGGCCATGGTCCGCGCAGCTGCGAAGAATCACGACCGCGTGACCGTCGTCGTCGATCCGGCGGACTATTCGAGCGTGCTCGATGAAATGCGCAAGAACGGCGGTGCGGTTTCGCTCGAGCGTCGCAAACAACTCGCCGCGAAAGCATTCGCCCACACGGCGAGCTACGACTCCGCGGTTGCAAGCTATCTCGGCCGGGTAACGCAAGGCGCCGAAGCCGAATTTCCGGAATCGCTCTCCGTGCATTTCCGTAAACGTCTCGATCTGCGCTACGGCGAGAACCCGCATCAAACAGCCGCGTTCTACACCGTGCCCAATTCGCCGGGCGCGAGCATCGGCACCGCACAACAACTGCAAGGCAAGGCGCTGTCGTACAACAACGTTGCCGACGGCGACACCGCGTTCGAATGCGTGCGTCAGTTCGCCGAGCCCGCATGCGTCATCGTCAAGCACGCAAACCCGTGCGGTGTAGCTGTGGCGAAGAACATCCTCGGTGCGTACGACCGCGCCTACAGCACCGACAAGACGTCCGCGTTCGGCGGCATCATCGCGTTCAATCGACCGCTGACAGCAACTGTTGCGCGCGCCATTCTCGACCGACAGTTCGTCGAGCTCATCATCGCGCCGCAAGTCGAACCCGAAGCGCTGGAAGTGTGCGCAGCGAAACAGAACGTGCGCGTTCTTGCGACTGGCTCCCTCAATCCCACGAACATTCGCCACGAATATCGCAGCGTCAACGGCGGGCTGCTCGTGCAATCGCGCGACGAAGGCATGGTATCGCTGGCGGATCTGAAGGTCGTTACCAAACGTCAGCCAACTCAGGCCGAGCTCGACGATTTGTTGTTCGCATGGCAGGTGTGCAAGTTCGTGAAATCGAACGCGATCGTCTATGCGAAAGATCGGATGACGATCGGCGTCGGCGCAGGCCAGATGAGCCGCGTCGTCTCTTCCCGCATCGCGGCGATGAAGGCGAAAGACGAAGGTTTCACCGTACAAGGTTCGGTGATGGCCTCGGACGCGTTCTTCCCGTTCCGCGACGGCCTCGATGTCGCCGCCGAGTACGGTATCAGCGCCGTGATTCAACCCGGCGGCTCGATGCGCGATCAGGAAGTCATCGACGCCGCGAACGAGCACGGCATGGCGATGGTGTTTACAGGGATGAGGCATTTCCGTCATTGATTCGGTTGGCGCTGCCAATCGAATCAATGACAGGCTGTAGACTGTAGGCTCTAGGCTGTAGTGAGAGTGCGAGCCGGCGTCTCTGCCTGAATTTCGTCGTCTGCGAGAAAGTCACTGTGAAGCCACACGTTCGAACGCTTTCTTTCTACCTGCAGCCTACAGCCTACAGCCCACAGCCTAACCGGAGCGCGGCATGAAAGTGCTCGTCATCGGTTCCGGCGGTCGCGAGCACGCACTCGCGTGGAAGGCGGCTCAATCGCCGCGCGTCGAACACGTCTTCGTTGCGCCGGGTAACGCCGGTACGGCGCGCGAGCCGCGAGTGTCGAACGTCGACATCGCTGCCGAAAACATTCCTGCACTCGTCGAGTTCGCGCAGCGCGAGAAGATCGAGCTGACGATCGTTGGCCCCGAAGCACCGCTCGTGCTCGGCATAGCCGATGCATTCCAAGCCGCCAATCTTCGATGCTTCGGACCGAGCAAAGCCGCGGCGCGGCTCGAAGGCTCGAAGGCGTTCACGAAAGATTTCTTGAAGCGGCACGGCATTCCGACTGCCGCGTACGCAACGTTCACGAAAGCATCGTTCGATCCCGATTGGGTACGCAAACAGCGTGCCCCGCTCGTGGTAAAAGCGGACGGCCTGGCTGCCGGCAAAGGCGTCGTCATTTGCGAAACGACCGAAGAAGCGATTCGCTGCGCGCAAGCCATGTTCGACGGACAGTTCGGATCGGCTGGCGAGACGATCGTCATCGAAGAGTTCCTGCAAGGCGAAGAAGCGAGCTTCATTGCCATCGTTTCGGGCGAGCAGATCCTGCCGCTTGCAACTTCGCAGGATCACAAACGCCGCGACGATGCGGACAAGGGACCGAATACCGGCGGAATGGGTGCGTACTCGCCTGCACCGGTCGTCACCGACCAAATTCACGCACGCATCATGCGTGAAGTGATGGAGCCGACGGTGCGCGGGCTCGCAGCCGATGGCGTGTCGTATCTCGGCTTTCTATATGCGGGGCTGATGATCGCACCCGACGGCACGCCGAACGTGCTCGAGTTCAATTGTCGTTTCGGCGATCCAGAAACGCAGCCGATCATGATGCGGCTGCAATCGGATCTGGTCGATCTCTGCGAAGCCGCCATCGACAACCGCTTGCAAGACGTCGACGCACGCTGGGATCCGCGAGCGGCGCTCGGCGTCGTGCTCGCAGCCGCCGGCTATCCGGAGTCCGTGCGCAAAGGCGATCCGATCTCGGGCCTGGACGATGCAGCGCAATTGCCTGGGAAAGTCTTCCACGCCGGCACGAAGCTCGCCGGCGAACAGGTCGTAACGAACGGCGGCAGAGTGCTGTGTGCCGTCGGGCTCGGCGATTCCGTGCGCGAGGCGCAACGTGCAGCGTATCGGCTCGCCGAAGCGATCACGTGGCCCGGCATTCACTATCGCCGCGACATCGGCTATCGCGCGATCGCCCGCGAAGAGCGCGCAGGCGAATAAAAACTATCTCAAAACGACTGCGCCCGCAGGTAACCGGCGATCAGCACCGGCGCGTCTTTGCGGACGCGACCTGCGGCAGCTCACGACGTTTTGAGAGAAGTTTTAGTCGCGAACGTCGACCTCGAAACTCACCTTGACGAAACCGTCGCCGGCTTCGAACACGTGCTCGAGGCCTTCCTTGCTCGGCAGCCGTTCGGCAAATGCGTGCAGCTCCTCCTTCGGAATCGTGATCCAGATGCCGGTCGGATCGCTTTCCAGCTGCCAACCGCCCATCGCACCAGGCCATACGCTGGCGCGAAACACGTGATTGCGCGGTAGGGAAACTTCGAGCGTCACTGCGCGCCCGGAGAGAAGCCGGTCCAATTCGGTACGTTGCACGCGGCAACGCACGGCGTTTTGCGAGAACTTGATATTCATCTCGTATCCACGAGCGAGCCCGAAAACGTGCGCTGCACCCGACACTCGACCGAACGCGAGGCATTCACCATTCTGCCGAATCGTTCGGGTCGATCGCCTGTCAGTATTCAGCCGATCAGTCGTCGTCGACTATGATGACCGCTGCGTGGGCACGTGCGCCGATCCTGACTTCATCGTCGAGCGCCTCCAGCTCAACCAGGAAGAGCTCGGTGTTCTCCGGCACGGCATCGACGACGAGAGGAATCGTCAACGTGGCGGTTGCGCTCCCTGGCGGTATGACTTCGACACCCGGACCGATCGCAGCGTAATCCGCACCGGCCTCCGCCGAATTGGGCCGAAGCACCCAACGGAAACGCACGGCGTTGCGCGTCGAACCATGGCGCCGAATCGTCAGCCTCACCGAGCCCTCGTCCTCGGTCGCCACATAGGTGTCCTTGTCGAATTCGACCGTCGGCGGCACGTGAGCAGCCACCCCTTCAGGCTCGTGTGCGCGCGGCTCGCTCGGCGCCGACTTCTCCGGTTGAGTTGCGGACGGCTCCTCGGCGGTCGCGGTGACGATCTCGCCGGTCGATGGGATCTTCGGCATTGAGGCTTGCTTCGAAGCCCCTTCAGCGCTCGGCGCATTGGGCGTCGATTCGATGGCCGATGGGTCCGTCGACGATTCGGACGGAGTCGAGTCGGGTTCTGTCGCTGCCGGGACCGGGCTTGCGCGATCGGCTTCGATGAACCGCGGCCACTGCCACCACCCGATCGCACCCGCGGCCACGATGAGCACCATCATCAACAGCAGGCCCTTGCCGCGCCCGAAAGGATTTTCGAGCGAGGTCGCCACAGCCGGTACGGCTCGACCGCCCTCGATCATCCCGAGCGCCTCCAGGAGCTGCTCGACGTCGATGCGCCGTTCTTCTCGATTCCATTTCAGGGCAAGCTCGAGCGCCTGCCATTGGCGCGGATTGAGACCGGCAATCTTCTGCGGCGAACGTCCGTGCACGCGCGCCAGAGCTGCCGACCGCCCGCCATACGGATGGCGGCCGGACAAGGCCTCGTACGCGATGCAGGCAAAGCTGTACACGTCGTCGCGCGGATGCGGCTCGTCACCGTCGATCCGCTCGATGCTTGCGTATGCAGCGGTCCTGTCGGCATCGCCGTCGATGCTCGGCTCGCTGCCTGCCCACTGATCCACTGGCCGCGAACGCGCAAAGCCGAAATCGATCACCTTCACTTCGCCGTGCGTCGTCAAAACGATCGATGCAGGCCTCAGATCGCCATGGACCATGCCGAGCCGATGCGCGTGGACCAATGCGGCTCCGACAGCGCTGAGCACCGCAATCGCCCGCTCGCGAGAAAGCGCTCTTCCGGCGAGTCGGTGCAGCACATCGCCCAACGTTTCGCCCTCGATGAACTCCATGACGGCGAAGTACGTCTCCCCGTGCCGGTCGAGGTCGAATACGCTCGCAATGTTCGGATGCGACAGGGACTGCGCTTCGTAGGCCTGACGTTCGAGCGTGGCGATTTCCGCTTCGCGATCGTGCTGCGACAGCTCGAACACGCGAATGGCCACATAGCAGCGCGGCGCGGGCAAATGGCTGCGGTGCCGGTCGAAGGCTTGATAAACCGTGCCGAACCGATCGGAGCGAATCGCTTCCATGAGCTCGTAGCGATCGCGCAAAACGGAACCCGGTCCAATCTTCGCGGACGCTGCGGCGCCGGATGCGAGAGGTTTGCGCTCGACGGCAAGCGGTGGCGGGCGCGTGACAGGATCGAAAGCGCGCTGCACCGGATGCTGAATCGGTGCCTCGTCCGTATCGGGCTCGCCACGCTCTGCGTAGAGCTTGCGCCACCGAGCACCCGTCGTATCCGTGTCTACGGTGGCTTCGCCTTCCTGCAGTTCTTCGGTCTGGGTGGCGACGCCGAATACGAGCTGTGCGATATCAGCTTTCAACGAGCGTACGACACCGACATCGATGCGTCCTCGCCGCTGATATTGATCCAACAACGCCAGCGCGTCCCAAGGCGCTTCGGGATTGCTGCGGCAGACCTCCAGAAACTGCTCGTGCATCTTGCTGCGGTCGCATCGGCCGGCAATGTAATCGTCCAGCCAAGCCGATAGGCGCTCGCGCGAGTCCTCGGTGCTTGCAGTTCCGTTGTCTATCGACGCACTCATTTGGGGGGAGTTTAGTCCGCGGCCTTTCCGACTGGGTACCTGTCGCAGCATCGAGCCGCCCTATCGCAGCAAGGCAAGCACTTGATGGCGCTTGGCAGCCGATCACCCGGCATCCAGGCCTTTGAGCCTGCACGCCGGTCAGAGCTGCCTGTCGGAAATAGGAGACCTCGAGAGAAAAGCCCGGCACGGGCCTCGAGCACTCAAACTCCACGACAGCGCTGCGGGTTCCGTTTCGACGCGGTCGTGTCGGAACTCGAGCGCTCAGCCGGACTTGGGCTGCAGCTGCTCCTGCAGCTGCTTTTCATCGAGCGCATTGCACCACTTCGCGACGACGACTGTTGCAACGCCGTTGCCGATGAGATTCGTGAGAGCGCGCGCTTCCGACATGAACCTGTCGATCCCCAGGATCAACGCTAATGCGGTCACTGGCAATGTACCAACGGCCGACAAGGTGGCCGCAAGCACGATGAACCCGCTACCCGTCACCCCGGCGGCGCCTTTGGAGGTCAGCAGCAGCACGCCAAGGAGCGTGAGCTGGTCCATCAACGTCATCGGCGTATTGGTCGCCTGGGCGATGAAGACCGCCGCCATCGTCAGGTAAATGGACGTGCCGTCCAGATTGAACGAATAGCCGGTCGGAATCACGAGACCGACGACCGATTTCGCCGCACCGGCCGATTCCATTTTCGCCATCATGCGCGGTAGCACCGACTCGGAAGACGAGGTGCCGAGCACGATCAGCAACTCGTCCTTGATGTAGCGAATGAACCGCGTGATGGAGAACCCGTGCACGCGGGCAATCGTGCCGAGCACGAAGAAGATGAACAGGAGGCACGTGGCGTAGAAACAGATCATCAGCCACGCGAGATCTTTCAACTTGTCGATTCCGTAATTGCCGATCGTGAATGCCATCGCGCCGAAGGCGCCGATCGGCGCCACGTACATGATCATGCCGACGATGCGGAACAGCACGTGGGAGACGCCGTCGATGAAGTCGTAGATGGGCCGTGCGCGCGGACCGACCGCATGCAGCGCGAAACCGAACAAGAGAGCGATCAGCAGCACTTGCAGGATCTCGCCGCTCGCGAATGCATCGACGAACGTGCTCGGAATCACGTGCAAGAAGAAGTCGACGACACTTTGCTGCTCGGCGGCCTTCGCATAGCCCTGGATCTTCGAAGCATCGAGCGTAGAGACGTCGATGTTCATGCCGACACCGGGCTCGACGACATTGACGATGACGAGACCGATGATGAGCGCCACCGTGCTCACGATCTCGAAGTACAACAAGGCATACACGCCGGTGCGTCCGACCGCCTTCATGTTCTCCATGCCGGCGATGCCGGTGACGACCGTACAGAAGATGATGGGCGCGATCATCATCTTGATGAGCTTGATGAAGCCGTCGCCGAGCGGCTTCATCTTGGCGCCGATCTCGGGGAAGAAGTGCCCGAGCAGAACGCCGATGACGATGGCGACGATGACCTGGAAATAGAGCGAGCGATAGATCGGCGTGCGCTGCTGGTCTTGCTGCATTGGCTGTTCGTTCGTGCGTATAGACCCTACCCCCCGCCGGCTGGAGCGAGCGATCAGGGTCCGTCTTTGTCAGTGAGCTCGAAGCGAAACTGCCGCCGCACGAGGCAGTCGCGGCAGACTGCGAACGGAGCTTTTTTCAATGGGTCATCCCCGTCCGAAGCATAACCGACCGCGCTCCGCACACGCGGGTGCGGGCGCACCGATCGGCCCGGTCAGGACGAAAAGAATCGAAAAGCCTGGGCGCGAGCGTGCCCGGAAGGTCTTCAGGCAACCGCCGGCGCGGCGAGACGGGCACTCGATGCGGTGCCGGGCGTACCGGTCACCCAAATCCGGCCCTCGCGCGCATCGAGCCGAACGACGAGCCCCAATTCGCACTGCATTTCCTTGCATTCGACGGGCAATCGTCCGTCTGCGAAGTACGCCTTCACCAGGTCGAGCACGGTCGCTGCCGGATCGCGCATCTCGGGCTTCGGCGGCACATGGGCGAAGATGCTGACACGCCAGCTCTGCTTCCGTGCGCCGAGACTGCGTAGCTCCTTGCAGAAGCGATCCATGAGCAACAGATCGGAGCTCAGCGTGTTGTCGGTCAGATCGAGCGGCTGATCTTTGTCAGTCGCCACGTAGCGAAGGTGCAGCATCCCTCCGACACCTTGCGTGTCGTCGTAGACGCACGCGGCAAGCGCTGCACGCAGCTCGCAGACGAGTAGCGCGGACTCGCGCGAAACGCGGAACGAGTCCGCTTCAACCAACAGTTCCTGGGCCGATTCAGGCATAGCTTCCCAGGATGATGCTGATGTTCGCGCCGACGAGGTGTGCAATGGGTCACGGAATCGGGCGCCGTTCGTCGGCACTCGAACGAAACTCTCACGGTTCTGGCGCGGGCGCGACTTTTCGTGCACCACCGAAGCTCAGCATAGATGTGGCGATGAACACCTCGCGCAAGAAGTACACGAGTGAAACTGCCAGACTGAACAACGCCACGACGAACGCTACCGATATCGGCGCCGCGAGATCGAGGCGCAACGATGAGCTCACGAACAGCGCGGCGACGACGAGCGACACCAACAGGCCGCTCAAGACGCAGAGCCCAATGGCACGATTGATGAAAGTGGCGCGACGCGAAAGAACTTTGAGACGCGCGTGCAAGGCGCGCGCCGTCTCTGGATCCGCCTTCTCGAGCCGCTCCTCCATGAGCCGCGCGCGATCGATGATGCGCCCGATACGGTTGGCGAGCACGTTCAGAATCGCACCGACGCCCGTGAGCAGGAACACCGGCGCCACCGCGAGTTGGATCACTTGGGCGAGGCTGGTGGCGTGGGGGTCCATCTTTTTAGGCTACAGGCGACAGTTGGGCTTGGGGCTTGAGGACAGAAGATAGCGCAGCGCGCTTCCTTCAGCCTTCAGTCCTCAGCCTAGCGAAGCGTGTCACGCCCTCCCGATCCCGCTCCTTCCTCAGTCGGCCGGCGTGCACGAGGTATTCCAAATGTGCCAACGCCTCGGCCATGGCGAGGTAGAAGTGCATGCCGTGCAGCGAGCGTCGGAACATCGTTGGGAGCACTTCCAGCGCCGTTTTCGGCTCGTCGCAGGCGAGTTCGACTGCTTCGAGCTGCCGCAAGTGATGCGCACGCAAATCCTCAATGCGCGCCTTCAAACCGCGAAACGGCAATCCATGAGAAGGCAGCACGAGCGTCTCGCGCGACAGCGTGTACAGACGGTCGAGCGATGCAAGATAGGATCCGAGCGGATTCGAATCGCTACTGCGCCACGTGAAACCGATGTTCGATGAAATCGTCGGCAGCACCTGATCGCCGCTGATCAAAACTTGCGCAGCCGCGTTGTGCAAGCACAGATGACCCTCGGCGTGACCGTTGGTTTCCAACGCAGTCCATTGTTCGGCGCCGAAACCGATCGTTTCTCCGTCCGCAATGCTCGATGCGTGCGGTACCCCGCTCGTCATGCGTGCAAAGCGCGCCGGCGACACACCTTGCGGCAACGTCTGATCCGCAAGCCCATGCTCACGAAAGAATGCTTGTGCAGCAGCAGTCACATCCGCTGGGTCGGCCGCCAAGAATTCACGGATCTGCGCGAGCGTGCGAGCCGACATCCATACCGGCACGGAGTAGCGCTGCTGCAGCCAGCGAGCAAGACCGAAATGATCCGGATGAAGATGCGTCACGAACACGCCGCGCAGCGGCCGCTCGCGCAACGCTTCGGCTTCGAGCGCCTGCCACGCCTCTTCGGCCGCGGGCGCCGCCATGCCCGTGTCCACGGCAACGCAGCCATCCTCGTGATCGATGAGCCAGACGTTGATGTGATCCAGATCGATGGGCAGGGGAATTCGACACCAACGCACGCCCGGAGCAATGGGAATGGCTTGACCGATTGCGGGCGGTTCGAAGATCACGAATTCCAAACGGCGCGGCGCAGAGAGCAGAGCCTGGCCTTCGGCCGTGACGTTCTCGGAGGGACTGCTAGAAGTCATAAGAAGATCGATATTGGGTGAGCAATGAACGCTTCGACGAACGGGCGCCCGCATCGCGGGCCGCCATGCATCGCTCATTACTCGTTCGCGTATGATGCGCCTACGTCAGCAAAAGGTGAAATCCGTCATGCGCTTCTGCGACCGCCGTCTTGCAGCTTGGATTTTGTGCCTCGCGAGCACTGCAGCACTTGCGGCGACATCGCCGACGGAGCGCCGCATCGTGGACCACATCGAGCGTGCAGAAGACAGCTCGCTTCGCCTGCTCGAGAACATCGTCAACATCAACAGCGGGACGATGAATCTTGCCGGCGTTCGGGCGGTCGCGAGCGTCCTCGAGCCGAAGTTCAGAGCGCTCGGATTCGAGACACGTTGGGTCGACGGATCCTCGTTCGGGCGCGCGGGTCATCTGATTGCTGAGCGTAAAGGCCGCGGTCCCCACGTGCTCCTGATCGGGCATCTCGATACGGTGTTCGAGCCCACGAGCCCTTTTCAGCGCTTCGAGCGCGTTGACGCGAACATTCTTCGCGGCCCCGGCACGAGCGACATGAAAGGCGGCATCGTCGTCGGCTTGGCCGCGCTCGGCGCGCTTCACGCAGAAGGACTCCTCGATCGACTTACCATCACATTCGTTCTGCATGGCGACGAAGAAAATGCCGGCGAGCCGCTCGATGCCGCACGCCGCGATCTGATCGAAGCCGCCAAAGCCGCGGACATCGCCATCGGGCTCGAGAACGCGGACGACGATCCGAGCACCGCAGTGACAGGCCGACGCAGCTCGAGCAGTTGGGAGCTGCGGGTCACGGGCGTCACGTCGCATTCCTCGCAGATCTTCAGCGACGAGATCGGTGCCGGCGCCGCCTATGAGCTCGCACGCATCTTGAACGCGTTCTACACACAGCTTCGCGGCGATGACTTCCTGACGTTCAGCCCCGGCCTCATCGTCGCCGGCGCGCAGGTCGAATTTCAGCAAGAGCCGCTCGCAGGCAAAGCATCGGGCAAGAACAACATCGTGGTACCCGAGGCGCGCGCCTCGGGCGACTTGCGTGCGCTGTCGGTCGCGCAACGCGAGCAGGCCAAGAACCGTATGCGCGCCATCGTCGCCGAGCATTTGCCGAAGACTTCTGCGCAGATCGAGTTCTTCGACAGCTATCCTCCGATGACGCCGACGAGAGGTAACGAACGCTTGCTCTCCCTGTACGACGAGGTCAGCAAGGACTTGGGCTTCGGCCCCGTCACGGCGGTCAACCCGCGCCGAGCGGGCGCTGCGGATGTTTCATTCGCTGCCGATCATGTCGAAATGGCCATCGACGGCCTCGGCTTGCTCGGCGGCAAGGCGCATACATCCGAAGAATTCGCCGACTGGCGCACGTTCCGCATCCAGGCGAAGCGGTTGGCCGTGCTGCTGCATCGGCTCGCACGACCCTGAGGGCTCGGGGCGCGGGGCTTGGGGCCAGAGAGTGCAGCGCTTCCTTCAGCCTACAGCCTAAGAAGCGCGCAACTCGCGCTTCTTCAGCGCTTCATCGCCTCGAAGAACTCGGCGTTCGTCTTCGTATCCTTCATCTTGTCGATGAGGAATTCGATCGCAGCGAGCTCGTCCATCGGATGCAAGAGCTTGCGCAGGATCCAGATCTTCTGCAGCTCTTCGGGGCTGGTGATCAGCTCTTCCCGGCGCGTACCGGAGCGGTTGATGTTGACCGCCGGGAACACGCGCTTCTCGGCGACGCGGCGATCGAGGTGGATTTCCGAGTTACCGGTACCCTTGAATTCCTCGTAGATCACGTCGTCCATGCGGGAACCGGTGTCGATGAGCGCCGTGGCGAGAATCGTTAGCGAGCCGCCTTCTTCGATGTTGCGCGCCGCACCGAAGAAGCGCTTCGGACGCTGCAACGCGTTCGCATCGACACCGCCGGTCAGCACCTTGCCTGAGCTCGGCACGACCGTGTTGTAGGCGCGCGCCAGACGCGTGATCGAATCGAGCAGGATGACGACGTCGCGCTTGTGCTCGACGAGGCGTTTTGCCTTCTCGATCACCATTTCCGCCACTTGCACGTGGCGGGTCGCAGGTTCGTCGAACGTGGACGAAACGACCTCGCCGCGGACGGTGCGCGACATTTCCGTCACCTCTTCCGGACGCTCGTCGATCAGCAAGACGATCAGGTAGCACTCGGGGTGGTTCGCCGTGATCGAGCTGGCGATGTTCTGCAAGAGCATCGTCTTACCGGCTTTCGGCGGGGAGATGATCAGGCCGCGCTGGCCTTTGCCGATCGGCGCGACCAGATCGATGATGCGGGCCGTCAAATCCTCGCTGGAGCCGTTGCCACGTTCGAGCTTGATGCGGTTCGTCGGGTGCAGCGGCGTCAGGTTCTCGAACAGCACCTTGTGCTTGGCGCTTTCGGGCGAATCGAAATTGATCTCGCCGACCTTGAGCAGCGCGAAATAGCGCTCGCCGTCCTTCGGCGGGCGGATCAATCCGGAGATCGTATCGCCGGTGCGCAGGTTGAAACGCCGGATCTGGCTCGGACTGACGTAGATGTCGTCCGGTCCCGCAAGGTAAGAGCTGTCGGCCGAGCGCAGGAATCCGAATCCGTCTTGCAGGATCTCGAGCACGCCGTCGCCGTAGATGTCCTCGCCGCTCCTGGCGTGCGCCTTGAGGATCGAGAAAATGATGTCCTGCTTGCGCGAGCGGGCAAGATTCTCGAGCCCCATCTTTTGCGCGATCTCGACGAGCTCCGACACAGGCTTCAGCTTGAGCTGCGTCAGATTCATCGACTGCCGCGAAGCCGCGAGCTCCGACGGCGAGATAATGCCTACATCGTCGCCGTCGAACGCGTCGTCTTGCGGGAGATCGTCGTGCTGAGCGTGATTGCCGCGCTGAGCGCGATTGCCGTCGTTGCCGCGGTTCTGACGACCGCCGCCACCTTTGCCCTGACGGTTACGGGCCTGATTGCCGAGATAGCCTCTCACAGTTTGCTGTCCAGAAATGCTGCCAGGTCTGCTTTGCGGAGGGCTCCGACCTTCTGGCCTTCGACCTGGCCGTTCTTGAAGAGGATGAGGGTCGGAATGCTGCGCACGTTGTAGCGCAGCGGGGTTTTGGGACTTTCGTCGACGTTGAGTTTCGCGACGGTGAGTTTGTTCCGGTATTCGTCCGCGATCTCGTCGAGCATCGGCGCGATCATCTTGCAGGGGCCGCACCACTCGGCCCAGAAGTCCACGAGCACCGGACCGTCCGCCTTCAGGACATCGGCCTCGAAACTTGCATCAGTGACGTACTTGATCTGGTCGGTGCTCACCAGGACTACCTCCGGTTGTACTGTCGTTGTGTGAATGCGAACTCAAGAACCGCGATGCTCTGCGCTCTTAGCCAGTTAACTGAACAACTCAACTCGAATTCGAGGACGCGAAGAACGCGCTGAAGGGGAATGACCGTTAGTGACTAACGCGTGCTCGGTCGGGCACAATTGCGGCGGTGAGGCCTCCGATGTAAAAACGCTCGCGGTCTTGCCTTACGCGTTGGACCTGTCTTCTGAGCGAGTCGAGTCGATACTCACGTGTTTGGATCGAACATTGCTCGAACCCCCGACGGGGTCTCACTTCAATGAGGAGCTTGGTCTACGATCTGGTGCCGGTGAACCGGTCGGGGCGGGTGCGGATGATTCCGCTCGTTGCGGCCTATTAGAACCAAGCCATTTTCAATTTGCAAGTCTCCACATCGGTAAACGCGACCCCATTCAACAGACGTTCCTCTTCGCTGCATGTCGTCACATTAAATGTCTGAATCCCATCTGACAGACTTGTCGTTCTCGAGCCTGCACCTTCCCGAAGCCCTGCAAAAGGGTCTGGCTGACGCATCTTTCGAACGCTGCACGCCTATCCAGGCGCAAACCCTGCCGCTCGCACTCGCCGGGATGGACATCGCGGGCCAAGCTCAAACCGGAACGGGCAAGACGGCCGCGTTCCTGGTCGCGATGTACGCGCGGCTGCTGCGCGAGCCCGTCCCTGCTGCGCGCACGCTCAATGCTCCGCGCGCCTTGATCATCGCCCCAACGCGCGAGCTGGCCGTCCAGATCCATCGCGACGCCGAGGTGCTCGGCTCCCATACCGGTTTGAGCCTCGGGCTCGCATTCGGCGGCGTCGACTACGAGAAGCAACGCCACCAGCTCGAGCAGGGCGTGGATATCTTGATCGGAACGCCGGGGCGATTGATCGATTTCTACAAACAACGTGTCGTCGACCTGCGCTCGGTTCAAGTGCTCGTGCTCGACGAGGCCGACCGCATGTTCGACCTCGGCTTCATTTCCGACATCCGATACCTTCTTCGCCGCCTTCCCGAGCCGACGCAACGCCTGAACCTGCTGTTCTCGGCGACGCTGTCGCACCGGGTCCTCGAGCTCGCGTACGAGCACATGAACGATCCCAAGCTGGTGCGCATCGAGCCGGACAAAATGACGGTCGATCGCGTGCGGCAGGTGATCTACTTCCCTTCGAACGAGGAAAAGCCGCGTCTCCTGGTCGCGCTGCTGAAACAGATGGACCCGCGACGCAGCATGATCTTCGTCAACACGAGGCGCGCGGCCGAAGAAATCGAGCGGCTACTGCAAGCAAACGGCATCAAGGCCGAAGCGATCTCGGGTGACGTGCCTCAGCGCAAGCGGCTACGCATGTTGCGCGATTTTCATGACGGCAGTCTCGCCTGCTTGATCGGCACGGACGTGGCCTCGCGAGGTCTGCACATTCCCGACGTGAGCCACGTCTTCAACTACGACCTGCCGCAAGATCCCGAAGACTACGTGCATCGAATCGGACGCACGGCGCGGGCGGGCGCGGAAGGCGATGCGATCAGCTTCGGCTGCGAGGAATACGTGATGTCGCTACCCGACATCGAAGCCTACATCGGCCGGAAGATTCCCGTCGTTGCCGTGCCGGCGGATTTGCCCGAGATCGCACAACCGGAGCCGCGGCGTTTCAAAGGCAAACCTCACGGCAAACACCGTGACGGTGGGCGCCGGCGAGGCCACAGAGATAATGGACAACGCGCGCAACGCCCCCCAGACAGCGCACAGTCGCCTGTGGAGGCCAGTCAGGCTGAGCCCGAAGCCGCAACCTCCGGCCCTGAGAACGCAGCCCCGAACGGCGACCAGCAACAGAGCCGCCGTCGACGACGCCGGCGTCGCCGTGGGAAGCGTTCCGGCGACGCCCCACAGCCCACGCCGCTCCAGTCGGAGTAGCGACCCGGCGCGATCGACCTCGCGCCGATCAAGTCCCGAGCACCTCGCCCGGCTCAGTGGGGATGCGGCTCAAGGCGAGCAGTTCTACGACGGCATGCACGCTCGGAAACTCTGCGACGATGCGTCGTTCGAGCGTCGAGTCGGGATGCGTGATCGCCACGACATGACGCACACCGTGCCGACGCGCAGCCCTCAACACGGCAAGGCTGTCGTCGACGAACAAAGTGCGCTCGCAATCGAATCCCAGTTCGGCCTGCAGGCTGATCCAGAACTTGGGATCCTCCTTAGGGGCACCGTAGCGATGCGAGCTGATTGCGGCCGTGAGGTAGTCGAGCAACCCGGTTTGACTCGCCTTCACGCGCAGCGAATCCCGGTGGGCGTTCGTGACGAGCACGGTCGTCAGACCGCTCTCTTTCAACGTCCGTAGAAAACGTTCCGCGCCGGGCAGGTAACTGACTCTTTCGCGCAGCTCGTGCTTGAGCGCAGCGATATCGAATTCGAGCTGCCGGCTCCAGTAGTCCGTGCAATACCACTCGAGCGTGCCCTCCTTTGCCGCAAACATCGGCCGGAGAATCTCGCAAGCGCGCTCGAAGGTCAGCCCTCGATCCCTGGCATAGCGCTCCGGAACGGCCTGCAGCCAAAAGTAATTGTCGAACTTGAGATCGAGCAGCGTCCCGTCCATGTCGAGCAACACGGTGTCGATCCCAGCCCAGGGGACGAATTGGCGCCGATGACAGGGATTCTCCGAAGCCGCCATGGTTTAGGTAAAGCGCGAAGGATCTAGACGTGACTGGCCGTATCATAGTGAGCCCGACAGCCCGTGACGGGAAAATCTTGGTGGAGAGACGATGGAGTTCGGCTGGACCGCTCTGGTAATGCTGATTCTTGCCGCTGCGATTGGCTGGTTCTGGCAAGACAGCCTCGCGGCCCGCGAACGCGCAAACAAAGCTGCAATGGAGGCCTGCAACCGGCTCAGCCTGCAGTTTCTCGACGGCACCGTGGCGTTCGCACGCCTGCAGTTGATTCGGAGCACCGGAAGTCTCTTCACGCTGCGGCGGACGTATGTTTTCGATTACACGGCCAACAGCATCGAGCGCCGACAGGGTTTCGTCGTGCTCGCCGGCCATCGCGTCGAAACCGTCGGGTATGCGCGCAGCGAGGATGATGCGCCGCAGTCCCAAGCATCTGCCCGTCGTGCGGCGGAGGTGCAGCATCTGCCGCCGTCCGCCAAGGTTTTGAGCCTGGACGAATGGCGCGCGCGTCAGCGATCGGCGACAGGCCAAACGAGCGAAACGAGATACAACGGCACGCGCGCCGGAGACTGAGCGCGCCGCCTGGGCTGCGCGGGACGCGCTGTGCATACGTTCCCTACTTCGCTAAAGTAGTGCGGCAATGAGCGAGTCCGAAGACAAGACGGATAGCAAGATCGACACGGAGACGTTTCGCCGGCTCGAGCGCTTGCGTGAATTGCGCATCGAGCATCGCGATCTCGACGACGTGATCAATCGCTTGCAGCTCGACCTCTACGTCAACGAAGTGCAGCTGCGCCGCCTGAAGAAGCGGAAGCTCCTGCTCAAGGATCAGATCGCGAGATTGGAAAGCGAGCTGATCCCCGATTTGAATGCATAAGAGCCGACGGCCAACCCTGAGCGACCAGCCGCCGCTCGTGGAGCGGACGACTCGATCGACCGGGCGCAGCTCGACGAACCATGATGCCGTGAGTGACGCGCCGCAAGCCATTTGCGTGCTTCGAGCTCGTCAAGTTTAGCGCTAACGCCGCCTCCTCATGCAGGAACTGCTCGCCAAGCTCAGCCGCCAGATCGAAGCCCTGCTCGCACCCGAGGCTTTGCTGCAACTCGGTGCGATTGCGATCTCGATCCTGCTCGCGTGGTGGTTCGGCCGCCAGGTCCGCTCCACCGAGAAAGCCAAACTCGCCGTCTCCGAAACCGGCTTGCAAGCGCGGCTGACGGAAGCCGTTCTCATCGTCAGCCCACACGTCGCGGCGCTCGTCTTGATCGCCACATTCGGCGGCGTACTGCACGCGCTCGAGGCGGAAAGCAGCATCGTGGATCACGCGATCAGTCTCGCCGGATTGCTGTTATTGATCCGGCTCGCCGTGTTCCTCGTGCGCCTGTCGCTCGGCAATCGCACGAAAGGCTGGGGCAACCTCATCACGTTCGTGATTTGGGCCGTGCTCGCGCTTCACGTACTCGGCTGGTTCGATCCCGTCGTGCAAGCGCTCGACAGCGTCGGCGTCCGTACCGACAGGGGCAAGATCACGCTGTGGTCGGTCTTGAAGGTGCTGTTCACGGTCGGCGCCTTCATTCTCGTTGCGGTCTGGCTCGCGCGATGGTTCGAGCGACGTCTCATGGCCATGCAGGGCCTCGCGCTCAGCATGCGGATCGGCATTGCGAAGTTCTCGCAGGCCTTCCTGATTTCCTTGTCGATCCTGTTGGGACTGAATGCCGCAGGTCTCGACCTCACGACCTTGAACGTCCTCACCGGTGCGATCGGTGTCGGTCTCGGCTTCGGCCTGCAGGCGATCGTCGCGAACTTCATTGCCGGCTTCGTGCTGTTGATGGACCGCTCCATCAAACCCGGCGACGTCATCAGCTTCACCGGTATGCCGGGCACGAGCACCGAAGGTTTCGGCTGGGTGCAAGAGCTGCGCGGCCGTTACGTGGTCGTGCGCGATCGCGACGGTGTCGAAACGCTCGTCCCGAATCACACCTTGATCACGAATTCGGTGATCAACTGGAGCTACACCGATCCGCGCGTCCGTCTGAAACTGCCGGTGCGCGTCAGCTACAAGGACGATCCGGAGCTTGCGATGTCCCTGTTACTCAAAGCAGCCGACGGACATCCGCGCATCTTGCGCGATCCGGCGCCGGTCTCGCGCATGATGGGCTTCAACGACTATGGCTTCGATCTCGAGCTGCGTTTCTGGATCGCCGATCCGCAAGAAGGCGTGAACAACGTTCGCTCCGACGTCAATCGCGCGATCTGGCGCCTCTTCAAAGAGCACGGCATCACCATTCCAGTGGCGCAACGCGAGGTCGTGTTCGAAATGAAGAAGGACCGCTCGCCCGTCGCTTACGAGCCGTGAGCTTCGCTCCACCCGAATCGGCGCTCGAGCTGCGCTTCATCCGCGCCGGCGGTCCGGGAGGTCAGAACGTCAACAAAGTCGCCACGGCCGTGCAGTTGCGCTGCGACCTGAATGCATGGCCCACCCTGCCCGATCGGGTTCGCACCCGGCTCCGAACGCTGGCCGGACGAAGACTTGCTAGCAACGATGTCATCGTGATCACCGCGCAACGCTTCCGCACCCAGGAACAGAACAAACGCGATGCCCTCGAACGCCTGCACGCGTTGATCGAGCAAGCGAGCATCGAACCGAAAGTGCGCCGACCGACCAAACCGACCCGCGCCTCGAAGGAGCGGCGCCTCGCGGAGAAGAAGCAGCGAAGCCGGATCAAGAAAGCGAGGCGCAGCATCGAGGACTGAACAGATAAATCGAGAATGGAAGGTGCGCGGCCCTTGCGCTCTTCGCCTTCGACTGGGGGCATTCAGATCGCAGATCTGACGCCCAGAACGACCGAGCCGTGACAATGCCGTCCCAGCTCTCAATTCTCAATTCCTAATTTCAATTGCGCGCGCTAGAGCGCCACTGCGATTCCCAATCGCAACTGCGAATCGAGCTTCTGGTTGTAATCGAGCAAGCTTTCGCCGTAGCCGCCGAAGTACTGCAGCATGAGCCACCCGGTGAGATCGCCGCCGCTCAGCTTCGACAGCGGGTAGGAAAGATTGAGCTCGACGCTGCCGTAACTGCTGCGCTTGCCCTTGCGCAACTGCGCCCAGAAATTCAAACCGCCTTTACTGCCGACGCCGAACAGCCAATCGATGTAGCCGCGATAATCGGCCAGGTCGGGATTCTCGTCGTCGGCCACATAGTTGTGAATCAACGGCGCGACGAACACATTGAATCCATCCGGATCGCCGAACGTCAGCGTCGGACGCACATAGAACATGTTGTAGCTGCGCGAGGCGTCGCCGTCCTTGCCGTTCGATTCGTGGCCGGCGCCGGCCTCGACGCCCAGACGCAGCCGACCGTCGAGCGCCCTACCCAGATCGTAGTTCGCGAAGAACAACCGCGGGCGATAGCTCGAATCGCGGAACGGTTTGGACAACTCGTTTAGGTCCCAAAGAGAAGTTTGCGAATACGATAAGTACAAGTCGTCGATCCATGGCAGCCTGTCGGCCAGTCGCCCTTCGCCATCGAAGAGTCGATAGCGGAAGCTGATCTGGAATTTCGCATTCAATCCGCCATCGCCCCCGACGATGAAATACACAGGCTCGTAGACCGACACCGCAAGCGGCGGCGGTTTGTCGACGAGCGCGGAGCTGATTTCGGGTTGATCCTCGAACGAATCCGTCCCTGCAACGCGCGTCGAGTCCGTGCGCGGCGCTATCTGCACGAGCACCCCGTTCGTCGCCAATCCGGTCGGCGTGAGCATGCCGACGCCCTGTGTGCCGTCCGGAATTCGTCCGGTCAGCGGGACCTTCGCGAACGCATTCGGCGCAACCACGAGCGGGCCGCTGGATCCGGGCGTAAACTCGACGAGGCTCACGTGCTCCTGCGTTTCGAGCCGCACGTGAACGAGCTCGGGGATTTCGATCGACAGTGGCTCGCTCTCGCCGTTCGTCACGATGAGCTCGAGCGTGAGCGACGCGCCCGCTTCGATGCGAGGCGTCGCCGTCGTCAGATCGATTTCGGATCGCACCGAGACGCCGACGCAAGACAACAAGCAGACGGCGATCAGTCGCACGTGAAGCAAAGGGCTGCGCATTTTTCTCGCTCCGTTCCGGCATGCACCCGAAACTCGGCAGGCCGGATATCAGCGCAGCCTAGCGCAGATCCCGCGATTGCGCGCTATGTGAATCCCCGCAGCGGATGGAATGCGATCGGCGCGATGAGCTACTGTTTCCAGATCACGCCGTCTTTCATCACGAAGACGACATTTTGCAGGACCGTCACGTCCTGCAGCGGATTGCCGGCAACCGCAATCACATCGGCACGTTTGCCGCGCTCGAGCGAGCCGATCTCGCTTGCCAAGCCGAGCAGATCCGCGGCGTTCACGGTCGCAGCTTTCAGCGCCGCTTGCGGCGACATACCGAACTTCACCATCAGCTCGAATTCCTGCGCGTTGCGGCCGTGTTCGGACACACCTGCGTCCGTACCGAACGCGATCTTGACCCCTTTGGCGAGCGCACGCTTGAACGCTTCGCCGGCCACGTTGATTCGCCATTCGATTTTTTCGCGAACCTCGGGCGTGTATTGCTCCGGATCCTTCGCCAGACGCTCGATGTAGCTGTTGACCGTCGACAGCGTCGGAACCATGTAAGCGCCGGAACGGCAAAACAGCTCGAGACTACGATCGTCGAGCAGCGTCGCGTGCTCGATCGAATCGGCGCCCAGCTCGAGCGCGAGATTGATGCCGTCGGTGCCATGCGCGTGCACGGCAACTTTCTTGCCGTACAGATGCGCCGTTTCGATGATCGCACGCACTTCATCGGCGAACATCTGCGCCCCCACACCGACCGAGCTGCGACTGTTCACGCCCCCGGTGACTTTGACCTTGATCCAATCGACGCCGCGACGAACCTGCTGACGCACGGCCCGGCGGCACATGTCCGGACCGTCGCAAACGCCATCCTGATTCAGGTGCTCGGCAATGGCGTCGTTCAAGCCGACTGCGGGATCGCCGGAGCCTCCCGTCGTGGCGAGCGCGCGGCCCGCATCGACGATACGCGGACCGGGCACCTTGCCGGCAGCCACCGCATCGCGCAGCGCGAGCGTCACGCCCGCGGGGTTGCCTAGAATGCGCACCGTCGTGAAACCGCTCTCGAGCGTCTTGCGCGCGAGCCACGCCGCCTCGTAAGCGAAATCGGCCACGTCGAGCGTCACGCGATCCAGCAAGGCGCGCTGACCTGAATTGCTCGTATTGAAATGCACGTGCGTGTCGATCAGTCCGGGCAATACGAAGCGGTCGCGCAGCTCAACGATCCTCGCATCGGGGAAGTCGCCGGCATCGGCGAAGCCCGCACGAATCTCGACGATGCGGCCGTCACGAATCACCAGCGTCGATTGACCGCGCGGCGGACGATCGGGATGCTCGAGCACCTGGCCGGCGTAGATGAGCGTGAGCGACGACTGCGCGAAGCACGTCGGCGCGCAGAGAGCGGCAACGATCGAGAGAACACCAACGAAAACGCGCATGTCGAAACGTTAATCCGTGCGAAACCGCCACAGCTTACGCGGCAGATCGGACGCTTGTCGCTCCCATACCGCCAGCTTATGGGTCGATGCCACCGACCAATAATCTTGCCCCCGCCGCGAGCTCGTTCCTACATTGCGGCCTGAGGGAGACCGACCGGCCGTCCGCGTGAAGACTCACTCGAACGCCGAGTCGCGAATTCGAAGCGGTCACGCCGCCGCAAGTGCGGACCCGCGGCCATTCGACGAAAACGCTTACCGCAGCATCAACAAAATCAACGAGCCCGGAGATCACGATCCATGTATTTGTGCACCGACCTTCACTCCACCCGTTCCTGCCGCAGCGTGCGAAGGCAAATGAGCAAGACTGCCTTGCTTGCCGGCTTGGCTGCGGCGCTGCCGGTCACGGTGTACGCGCAAGACACCGCTTCCAACGTCGTCGAAGAAATCACCGTGACCGGTTCGCGCATCGCGCGTTTGGATACCGAGTCGGTTGGTCCCTTGACCACACTGACCGCCGATGACATTGCTTTCGCCGCGCCTCAGTCCGTCGGTGAGCTGCTGCAAGAGCTGCCGGGCGCCGGCGTCAGCCTGAACTCGAACGGTACGCAAGGCACGTCCTTCGGCGTCAGCTCCATCAACCTGCGCTATCTCGGCAGCGCCGAAGGCAGCGGCAACCGCGTGCTGGTATTGGTCGACGGCCATCGCTGGGTGAATGCGGCGGGCGGCCGCTCGTTCCGCGACTTCGTCGACCTCAACACGATTCCGCTCGGCATCGTCGACGGCATCGAAGTGCTGAAGGACGGCGCCTCGGCGATCTACGGCGCCGACGCAATCGCCGGCGTCGTCAACATTCGCACACGGCGCAATTTCGACGGCATCGAGACGCGCCTCAACTACGGCCAGACCTCGCGCGACGACGGCGAGACGTTGAGCGCGGATCTCGCGATCGGCCACAGCTTCGGGCGCGCCTCCGTGCTCTTCTCCGCGAGCTACGTGAACACCGATCCGATCCTGACGATGGATCGCTCCCTCACGGCCGTTGCGTCGGTCGCGCCGACGAGCCCGCCGAACAGCCCGCGCGGTCTCTTCGTGTTGCCCGGCGTTTCCACGTCGTCGGCGCCGCTGACGCGTATTCCCGGCGCTGCCGGCACGTCCCCGGCCGACTTCCGCGTCGCCACGCTGCCCGCCGACTACTACAACACGCAAGCGCAGGGCATTTATGCGACCGGCCCGAGCGAGCGCTACGGTCTGTTCGGCCGGCTGGCCTACGACTTCAGCGACGACGTGAGCGGCTTCATCGAGCTGTTGTACAACAACCGCGATTCGGATCAGCTCTTCTCGCCCGTGCTGCTCGATCTGCGCGGCACGTACGGAATCACCATTCCGGCCGATCACCCGTACAACCCGTGGGGCGTCGCATTCGGCGGCAACTCGCTGCGTATCCAGCGCATGCCCGTGGAGGTCGGCAACCGCGACAACGTCCAGCACGTCCGGACCAAGCGCATTGCGGCCGGCCTCGACGGCTCCTTCGCAGCGGCGGACAGAACCTGGTCCTGGGATTTCTTCGCCTCGCACTCGAAGAACGACGCCCAGTTCATCGCCTACAACCAGGTCGATCTGGACCGCGTGGCGCTCGCGCTCGGCCCGAACGACCGCTGCGCGCAATACAACTGCGTGCCGCTCAACATCTTCGGCGTCATGACGCCGGAAATGGCCGATTACATTCGGTTCACGAATTACAACGAGAACGGCACCGAGCAGACCGACGTCGCCTTCAACATCTCGGGCGGGCTGTTCTCGTTGCCGGCAGGCGAAGTGGGCATCGCCGCGGGCTTAGAGTGGCGCGAAGAGGGGGCTTACGACCGGCCTGACGAATACGTCAATTCGGATCCGTTGTTCATTGTCAACGAAACTCGCACGACGGCGTCGACGCGCGAAGCCACAAGCGGCAAGTACAACCTGTGGGAAGCCTATGTCGAAGTGGCCGTGCCGCTGCTTGCGAACGTGCCCGGTTTCCATTCGTTGGATCTGAGCGCGGCGCTGCGCTACTCGGATTACTCGACCTTCGGCGACGCGACGACGGCAAAACTCGGCTTGGCTTGGCGTCCCGTTGCCGACGTGATGATCCGCGGCACGTTCTCCGAAGGCTTCCGTGCGCCATCGATTCTCGAGTTGTATCAAGGCTCGCGCCAAACGACGTTCCAAGCGGTCGACCCGTGTAACGGCGGCGGCGCCGGTCTGCCCGGCTGCGCCGGCATCCCGAGCACGTACAACCAGAATCAGTTCGGCGCCGGTACACTCAAGGGCACCATCGGCGGCAACCCGAACCTCGAACCGGAGACGGCGGATACCTATAGCGTGGGCTTGGTCTATACGCCGAGCTGGGCACCTGGCTTGTCGCTCACCGCGGATTGGTATCGCATCGAAATCGACAACGCGATCGCCGCACAGTCGGCGCAACAGATCGTGACGCTCTGCGCACAGCTCGCGGGTGCCTACTGCTCGCTGGTGGAGCGCGACATGACGACCGGCGAAGTGCTGAATCTGCGCCAGGCGGTGCTGAACTTCAGCCGCACCGAGGTCGAGGGCCTCGACGTGACGATGCGCTACGAGCTCGATACGTCGATCGGCCGCTTCACGACCGTGCTCGACGGCTCGCGGTTGTTCCACTTCACGAACTTCGTACCGCAGCCCGACGGCAGCGTGGTGCGCGATGAGTTTGCCGGCACCGGCTCCTCGCCGCGCTCGACCTATCCGCACTGGAAGGCCAATGCCTCGTTGCGCTGGGAGCGCGATGCTTGGAACGCAGGCTGGAAGGCTCGATACATCGGCAGCTCCACCGACGTGCCGAACAATCCGTTGAACGGCGGCCGTACCGACGACGTGATCTATCACGATCTGCAGTTCGGCTATAAGTTCGACCGGCTCAACGCCAGCGTGACGCTCGGCATCGACAACGTGCTCGACGAGATGCCGCCGATCTCGCGCGCCAACAATCCGATCAACTTCGACATCTACACGTACGACGTGCGCGGCCGCTACTACTTCTTGCGGCTGTCGGCGAAGCTGTAATCGGGTCAGCGTCCTCCCCCGGCCTCGTGCCGGGGGAGTTGCGCCGGCGTTCAACGCGCCGGCTTTCTGTCGTAGCGCTTCAGCGCCTTGCGGCAGCTCTCATAGAACGCCTGCGTCAGCGGCGACTCGGGCACGCTGCTCGAGGTCATGAACACGTACTCATGCAGGATCTGCGGACGGAATGGCCGCAGTTCGATGTTTCGCGCGCGATACGCCTGCGCCAGCATGTCGTTCACCAGCGAGATGCCGACGCCCGCGCCCACGAACGCACACGCCGCGCCGACGTTGTGGGTCTCGAGCAGCACATGAGGCACGACGCCGGCCTCGCTCAACGCGCTCTCGATCCGTAGCCGCGTGTCGCTGCCGCGACCGATCATCACCAGCTCTTCGTTCGCCAGATCCGCCGCGCTCACGTAGCGCTTGCGCGCCAGCCGATGCCCGAGCGGCAGCACGCACGCCGTCTCGTTCGTCACGAGCGGCCGCGTCCGCACGCCGGGATAGTCGATGGGAAGCTTGCCGAACCCGCAATCCACCGAACGCGTGGCTACCATGTTGAGCGTCGCCGCACGCGAATTCGAATCGAGCACCACACGCACTTTCGGATGCTCTTTCATGAAATTGCGGATGATGTCCACGAGCGGACCCTCCGCGAAGCTCGGCGGGGCGACGATGCGCAGTTGGCCGGCATTGAGCTGCTGGACGTCGCGCGCCACCGTTTGCACGCGCTCCAATCCCAAGAACGCGAGATCGACCTCTTCGTAAAGGAGCTGTCCTTGCTGCGTGGGAATGAGCCGCCCTTTGACGCGATCGAAGACCTTGAAGCCCAGCTCGCTTTCGAGCTGCGCGATCAGACGGCTCACGGCCGGTTGGCTCAGATCGAGCTGACGCGCCGCGGCCGTCGCCGAGCCCGTGCGCATGATTTCGCGAAAGCTTTCCAGCCCGCGTAGATTGATCTTCACGATGGGCGTGCGCGAGAAAGAGTCCTAACCCTTAGCGGCGGAACTCCGATTCTCTGCCGACGGGCCGACGATGGGCAAGATCAAGTGCGAAGGCCGGTTGCGGCCAATCCACACCGAGTTGCGCGCCACGCGTTTGTGCTGCCAGCTGCCCTGCGGCTCGCCGGTGTTCGGATTCAAGTCGAAATGCGGAAAATTGCTGCCGGCAATGTCCAGCCGGATGCGATGACCGCGCAGGAATCGGTTCGCGACTGGGAACATCTCGATCACGACCTCGTAGACCCGGCCGGGCTCGAGCAGCTCCGGGCGCTCCCAGGAGCGGTGGTAACGCATCCGCAGAATGCCGTGCGACAGGTTCATCGCGAAGCCTTGCGGGTCGTCCCGTGTCGGCGGGTAGACGTCCAACAGCTTGACCGTGAAATCGGTGTCCGGACAGTCGGAGCTGACCCACAGTCGCACGCTCAGCGGCCCGGCAATTTCGATGTCCTCGGCGAGCGGCTCGGTGACGAACGCGCACACGTCCTCCCGGTCGGCAAGCGCGCGCCCGGGGACCTTGCAGCCGAAGAAGCGCGGATCCTCGCGCTGGTCGAACGCACCCGCGCGCATGACCGGCTCGCCCGACGTCAATGCGCCGCCGATCGTCGGCACCGGATTGTCCGGATCGGCAATAAAGTTGCGCTGCGCTTCCGCTTCGGTCGGCGGCGCAAACTGCAGGCGATCGCCCGCATGCAGGTACAAGGGGGTGTACTTCGTTTCCGGCAGCGGCCACGTCTCGGCCCAGCGCCAGTAGCCGCCATGGTCCAAACGCCCGTCCAGGTTGCGTGCTCCCGTACCGCCGCCCATCACGAAAACGGCCACCTTGCCTTTCGCAAACGGATTCGAGCCGGTGCCGCGCAACGTGTAGTCGAACCAGCGGCGCCGCACGTCGAAGAAGGATCCGAACTCGGCATCGAACGTGGATTGCGGACCGAAATCGACGTCGCCCGCGTAAGTCACGCTGCGCCGCCCGTGCGTCCACGGCCCGAGAATCAGATACGGATCGCCGCGCCCCGCTCGCTTCAGGCCCAGGAAATTCTCGCTGGCCGTGCGCGAGTACGGGTCGTACCAGCTCGACATGTGGACCATGGGCACGTCGGCATACCGGTCATAGTAGCCCGCGGCATACAGACCGATCTGCCGCCAGTAATCGTCGAATTCGCTGCGCTCCCACTGATCGAACAGATACGCCTCGTATTCGGGCGCCGCGGTGAGCGGCGAATCGCCGCGGTGCCAAGGCATGCGCGCAAACCAGGCAACGATGTCTTGCGATTGCAGCGTTTCGCGCCGCGCCGCATCGTTGGCCGTTGCCGGACTGAGCAGCGCGTGCTTGTACGCCCACGTCGCCTGCTTGAGCTCGAACGCGCCGCCCTGCCGCACACCGCTGTGATAGGCGCTGGAAAATCCGCCGGAATCCAGGAACTGCGCGCGCAACGCCGGCGGCGCAAGACACCCGACGGCGGCCTGCACGTGCGCGCAGTAAGACAGACCGAGCGTACCCACGCGCCCGTCGGACCAAGGTTGCTCGATCAACCAGCGAATCGTGTCGAAACCGTCGTTCGCCTCGTCGACGTACTTCGAGAAAGTGCCTTCCGAGCCGTAACGGCCGCGGCAATCCTGCAGCACGTACGCATAGCCGTAACTCGCGAAATAGCGCGCGATCTCGGGCTTGGCGTACGGCGTCGTGTGCGTGCAGGTGATGTCGGCGTGATTGGCTCCCCGCTTGTCGTAAGGCGTGCGCTCGAGCAGCGCCGGCACGCTCGCCGGCCCGACCGGCAAGTACACGTCGGTGGCCAAGCGTACGCCGTCGCGCATGGGCACCATGACGTCGTTCAACACACGAACCTCGAACGGGCCGCGAGGCAATGTCATCTATTCTTCTCCAAGGAGGTCACGTTGTGCGCGAGCGTGCGCTCGTCTCGCCGCGGCACGAGTTGCAGATGGGCGCGCGAAGCCCAGGTCGCGACCTGGTGGTAGAGCGGAATGAGCGGCATGTCGGCAGCCGCAAGCCGCGCCGCTTCCTGCAGATTGACCGCCAACTCGTCATCGGCATTGGCAGCGGCAGCGCGCTGCAGCGCTGCATCCAGCACGGGATTCGAATAGCCGCCCCGGTTCAATGTTCCCGAACCGCGTTTCGGATCGACGCTGCCCAACACCGAACGCATGCCGATCAGCGATTCGCCGGTCACCGAGCCGAAGCCGTACAAGAACAGACCGAATTCGCGCCGTGTCGCGCGCGGCAGGAACACGTTGCGCGGCATCGCATCGATGTGCACCTTGAGGCCGATGCGCGCCAGCATCGAACCGACGGCCTGCGCAACGAGCGCATCGTTCAAGTAACGATTGTTCGGCGTGGCGAGCGTGACTTCGAAACCGTTCGGCCAGCCCGCTTCGGCCAGCAAGGCGCGCGCGCGTTCTGGATCGTACGCGAGCGGCGGAATCGTCGGATCGAAGCCCAATGTCCCGGCGGGCATCATTTGATTCGCCGGCACGCCCGAGCCCGACAGGATCTTCTCGATGAGCAGCTTGCGATCGATCGCTGCAGCGAGCGCCTGCCTCACGCGCAGATCCTTGAACGGGTTGCGCGATGACTGTCCGCGCGGCGTCTTGATCGACGGGTTGTCGTCGCGCGCGACATCGAGACCAAGATAAAGGAACGTCACCGTCGGGATCTGCCAGAGCACGAGCTCGGCGTGACTGCGCATACCGTCCAAGTCGGCCGGCGGTACGGCATCGATCAGATCGACGCTACCCGAGAGCAGTGCGGCAACACGCGCGGCATCGCTGACGATGAACCGAATCGTCACGCGCTCGAATTGCGGTCGCGGTCCCCAGTAATCGGGATTGCGCTCCAACTCGAGTCGGTCGCCGCGCAACCAACGTACGAAACGCCACGGGCCGGTGCCGATGGCAGCGCGCCCGTCGTTGAACTCGGCCGTCGTCACCGATTCGCCGAGCTCGCTCGGAATCATGAACACGGTCGCCAGATCGGTGATGAGCTGCGGCGCGGGTTCCGTCGTCACAATCTCCACCGTGAGCGGATCGACGGCACGCATTCGCGCGATCTTCGCCACGCGTCCGGCGAACGAGGCCGGACTGAACGGCACGTGCCGTGCGCGCGTCAGACTGAAAATCACGTCCTCGGCATCGAACGGCGTGCCGTCGTGAAACCGCACGCCGGGGCGAAGCTTCAGCCGCCAGGTCAGTGCATCGACGCGCTGCGCCTCGAGCGCCAACGCGGGCTGCAGTTTCAGATCCGCATCGCGCGTGAACAGCGTGTCGAACATGTGCATCGCCGTCGCCTGATTGGTGCCGACCGCGGAGAATTGCGGATCGATCGAGTTCGGCTCGGCACGCACGGCGATCACGAGGTGCGAGGCATGCCCCTCCGCGGTCGCGCCCGCGACGAAGAGGAACAACGCGCATAGATGCGCCCAGGCGAATCTCATGCGCCCCCCGAATTCAAATGACACGCAGACCAGTGTCCGGGCGCGATCTCGGCGAGTTCGGGGCGCTCGCGCTTGCAACGCTCGCTCGCGAAGGGACAGCGCGGATGGAAATGACAACCCGGCGGCGGATCGAGCGGCGACGGGATCTCGCCGCGAATCGGCTGGAATGTCGTGCGCGCATCGACCTTCGGCGCCGATTCGAGCAAGGCGCGCGTATACGGATGATTCGGCCGGGCGAACAGCTCTTCCGTCGTGGCCTGTTCGACGACGCGGCCGAGATACATGATCACTACGCGGTCGCTCAGATGGCGCACGACGCCTAGATCGTGACTTATGAACAAGTAGGCAAGTCCACGCTCGGCCCGCAATTGCATGAACAGGTTCAGCACTTGCGCCTGGACCGAGACATCGAGCGCGGCCACCGGCTCGTCGCAGACCAGCAACTGCGGCTGCACGGCCAATGCGCGCGCGATGCCTAGACGCTGCCGCTGACCGCCGGAAAATTCGTGCGGGAAACGCCGCCCGACGGCGGGATCCAAACCGACGCTTCGCAGCAGCGAGGCGAGCAGATCTTCCGCCTCCTCGGGTTTGCACAGGCCATGAACGAGCGGCGCCTCGAGCAACAGCTCGGCAACGCGCCGCCGCGGATTCAGGCTCGCCGTCGGATCCTGAAACACCATCTGAATATCGAGCGGCGCTTGCGCTTCGCCCGCGTGCACCGGCCGGCCCTTGTACGTCACGGTGCCGCTCGAAGGCGTTAGCAGACCGATAATGATCCGCGCGAGTGTGGACTTGCCGCAGCCGCTCTCGCCGACGACGCCGACGACCTCGCGCTCTGCGACCGTGAGCGACACGCGATCCAACGCGCGCACGGCGGGCACCGGTTTGTCCGCGCCGAGCAGGCTGGCAAGCTTGGCCGCGAAATCCCTGCGCGTTGCGAACGTGCGCGAAACCTCGTTCACCTCGAGCAGCACGTGCGCCGTCATGTCGCCTCCTCGAGCGGATGGAAACACCGCACTTGCCGCGTCGTGCCTAGGAGCTCAGGCATCTGCTCGCAGCGCGGCGAGGAGCGGTCGCAACGATTGCGAAAGACACAGCCTGGCGGGAGACCGACAGGCGACGGGGTCGAGCCGCGTAACTGTTGCAACGGCTGGCCGCGTTCGTTGCGCGATGGAATCGATGCCAGCAAACCGGCCGTGTACGGATGCGCCGGCGCGCTCAGAATCTGCTGCGTCGGACCGATCTCCACGATGTGTCCGAGATACATCACAGCAATGCGGTCAGCGAGACCCGCAACCACGCCGAGATCGTGCGTGATCCAAATCATTGCCGTGCCGGTCTCGCGCACGAGCTGTTGCACCTGCGCGAGGATCTGACTCTGAATCGTGACATCGAGCGCCGTGGTCGGCTCGTCGGCGATGAGCACGTCGGGACGATTCAAGAGCGCGATGGCGATCGCGACGCGTTGCCGCATACCGCCGGACAGCTGATGCGGGTAGCACTTGAGCCGTTCCTCCGGCGCGGGAATGCCGACGGCTTCGAGCGCCCGCAGTGCGCGAGCGCGCGCCTGCTCTTTCGAGACGTTCTCGTGCGCGAGAATCGTCTCGATCATCTGCGTCTCGATGCGCAGCACCGGATTGAGCGAGGTCAGCGGATCCTGCAGCACCATCGCCATCCGGCTGCCGCGCAGCGCGCGGCGTTGCTCCTCGGTCAGCGCCGTGAGCGAAGTCGTGCCGAGCCAGATGTCGCCGCCGACGATGCGTCCAGGCGGCGCGATCAACCCCATGATCGAACGACCGAGCACCGATTTGCCCGAACCCGATTCGCCGACGAGTCCGAGCACTTCGCCGCGGCGTAGCGTCAAGCTCACGCCGTTGAGCGCATTGACGAGACCTTGCGAGCTCGCAAATCGGGTCGTCACCCGATCGACGGTGAGCGCCGCTTCTGCGGCCGGCGCGCTCTGCACCGACTCCGGCAACAACGGCGGCAGCTTGGCGCGCGCGGATTCGAGCCGCGGATTCATCGCCGCCCGCAATCCGTCCGCCACGACGTTCAGCGATCCAACGAGCAACAGCAAGGCCACGCCAGGGAATACACTGATCCAATAATCGCCGGACAACAGGTACTGAAAGCCCGAAGCGATCAGCAGACCGAGCGACGGCTCGGTGATCGGCAGGCCGACGCCCAGGAAGCTCATCGTGGCTTCGAGCGAAATCGCGTGCGCAACCTGCACTGCCGCAACTGCGCTCACCGGCGGCAAGCAGTTCGGCAGCAGATGCACGAGCACGATGCGCCACTCGGGCAGCCTGAGAATGCGCGCGGCATCAATGTAGTCCTTGCGCACTTCGGTCAGTGCCGCGGCGCGCGCCGTTCTCGCGAACAGCGCCCACTGCACGAGCACGAGCGCCAGCACGATTTTCTCGAGCCCCTTGCCGAGCACCGCGAGCAGAATGAGCGCGACGAGAATGGTTGGGAACGACAGCTGCAAATCGACGAGGCGCATCAACAGCGAATCGATGCGTCCGCCTTTGTACGCCGCGTACAAGCCGAGCAGCATGCCGATGGCGAGCGCGATCACGCTGCTGGTCACCCCGACCGCGAGACTCATGCGCAGCCCGTAGAGAATGGCGGCTAGCACGTCGCGGCCGAGCACGTCGCTGCCGAGCGCAAACACGTGCCCGCTCGGACCGACGGATCCCGGCGGCAGGCGTGCGTCGCGCAGATCGAGCGCGGCGAGGTCGTATGGATTCTGTGGGGCAATCCACGGCGCTGCGATCGCAGCGAGCGCAATCGCAGCGAACACGATCACGGCGATCGTGCCGCTGCGTGTCGCGAACAAGAGGCGCATCCACACGTTCATCGCGAGCCCGCAAGTTGCACGCGCGGATCGATCGCGCTGTACAGAATGTCCACGATCAAATTGATGACCATGAACATCAGCACGACCAGCAGCAGATAAGCCACGATCACTGGCCGGTCGAGCACCGTAATGCTGTCGATGATCAACTTGCCCATGCCCGGCCAGGAGAACACCGTTTCGGTAACGATCGCGAACGCGATCAGCGACCCGAATTCGAGGCCCGCCACCGTCACCACCGGGACCATGACGTTCTTGAGCGCATGGACGCCGAGAATCCGCCGCGGCCGCAGACCCTTCGCGCGCGCGAATTCGATGTAATCGCTCGCGAGCGCTTCTTGCATCGAGCTCGCCGTCAGACGCACGATCAGCGATAGCTTGAACAGCGCGAGATTCAGCGCCGGCAGGACCAGGTGACGCAGACCGTCGAGCGTCGCAAAGCTGGTTTCGATGCCGAACCAGGTCCCCGTCTCGCCGCGTCCGCCCGACGGCAGCCATCCGAGCAGCACCGCGAACACCATGATCAGCAACAACCCCTGCCAGAAATTCGGCAGCGCAAAGCCGAGCACGGCCCCGCCGTGAATCGTGCGGCCGATAAGGGAGTGCGGGCGGGTGCCGGCGATCACCCCGAGCGGAATACCAAACAGCAAAGCGATCGCCATGGCCGTCAGCGCGAGCTCGAGCGTCGCTGGGATGCGGCTCGCGACAAGTTGCAGCGCCGGCTCGTTGAAAACGAACGAGCGGCCGAGATCGCCGCGCAACGCGTCGCCAAGGAAGGACAGATACTGGCGCCAGACCGGCTGATCGAGCCCCAGGGCGGCGATGGCAGCTTCGCGCTCGGCTTGCGTCGCCTCGGGATTCACCAGCAGCTCGACCGGATCGCCGATGACGAAGACACCGAGGAACACGATGACCGACATCGCCGCAAGCACTGCGAGCATCTGCAGAATGCGACGAACAATGAACGCGGTCACATTGACGAATGAAGCAGAACGAGCGGGGCTGGAAGCGTAAGAGCTGGCTGCTCGGCGAACAACACTATCTGCACCAAGCATAGGCTGATACGTCTGTGCATGAGGGGGCGCCCCGCGGGAATTCCCGCTAGCATCGGCGCCAGCGACACTTGGCTCTCACTCCCATGCGCTCGATCTCGCTTTCCCGCCGGCAATTGCTCACCTTGGGCGGTCTGGCAGGCGCCGGCGCGCTTGCGAGCTCGACCGGTTGTGCGCTCGCCGTCGGCAGCACGACGCGTCGGCTCACCTTTTGCGGACAGTTGTTGATTGCGCACGACATCTGCGCGGCGAATTACGACGGCTTCGTTGAGGTCGTGCGCGAATTGCGCCGCGGCGACGTCGTGTTCAGCGACTTGGAGACGCCCATCCGCACGCCGCGCTCGGGCACACCGACACGCGACAACGAGTTCCTGCACGTAGCCGGCGTCAATGAATTGCGCTGCGTGCGGCAGATGGGATTCGGGCTGCTCGCGCTCGCCAACAATCATGCCTGGGATCTCGGCACCCCCGGCATTTTGGCCACGCGCGATGCCGTCGCAGCGGAAGGGTTCGCCTCCGCCGGCACGGGCGAGAACGTCGCCGCAGCCTCACGGCATGGGACGCTGCGCGATGTCGCGCTGGTCGCGATGGCGACGGGCAAGATTCGCGAAGGCGCCGCCGCCACCGCGACGCGACCCGGCGTCAACGAGCTGCGCCTCGGCCCGAACCTCGAGCTGAACAGCGAAGATGCCGAGCGCAATCTCGAGGCCATTCGCACCGCGGCCCGCAGCGCGCGCATCGTGATCGCATACCTCCACAATCACGAATGGGGCGAGGACATGAGCATCGTGCAGCCGTGGTCGCGCGAGTGGGCGCGTGCCTGCATCGATGCAGGCGCCACGGTGTTCGTCAGTCACGGCGCGCCCCTGCTTCGTGCGATCGAATTTCATCGTCGCCGGCCGATCTTCCACGGACTCGGCAGCCTCATCTTTCATTCGCGCACGAAGATCGGTCACTACCCGCCTGAAGTCTGGGAAAGCGCCATCGTGCACTGCGAATTCGCGGATGGCCTGACGCGGGTCGAAATCGTGCCGATCGTACTGAACGAACGCGGCGACGATCCCGCGCGACAAAACGAGACGCGCGGCCGGCCGAGAATCGCCCGCGGCGCAGATGCGCAACGAATTCTCGAACGTTTGGCCGCCATCAGCGCAGCAACGGACACGCGCATCGCCATTCGCGGCGAGCGAGGCTGGATCGAACCGGTTTGAACCGGCCGCGCCGATCAGCGATGCGTGACCTGCAGGATGCTGTTGCGAATCTGCTCGTGTAGAACGAGCTGCGCATCCTGCGCGACGGCTTCGAGCGTTTCCGTGAAGACGAGCCGGCCTTCGGCGTTGACGGTAAGTACTTTGCGGTCGCGCAGCAGGTCGATGAAGTTCGAGAACAGCGACTTGTCGAAGAATTCCGGCGCATTGAGCTCGTGGAGGATCGACATGCGCTGCGCCATGAGCCGGCACTGCGACTCGAGCGCTTCTTGCGTCAGGCGACCGCTGCCGTACTTCAGCAACACGGAGATGACGAGGTAATAACGCTCGATCATCTGCACCGTCGTCTGCGCAAGCACCGAGAGCTGCACTGCTTCCATCGAGCCGGTCGGCGGACGCTGCCAGGCATCGCCCTCTTCCATGCGCTCGAGCAAACCGTGATTGGCGAGATCTTCCAGGGTCTCGATCACGACATCGGCAACTTCATGTTCCTCCCAACGCAAGAAGAGCTCGTCGCGCGCATACGGGTAGATACGCCACATCAGGCGCTGAATATCCTCCGTCGTCATCGTACGGTTGTTCAGGAAGCAGCACGCAATGAGCGAGGGCACGGCGATCAAGTGCAGCACGTTATTGCGGAAATACGTCATCAGCACCGAGTTCTCCTCGTTCATGCGGATGATGTCGCCGAGCGGATGGGCAACGCGCTCGAGCACCTCCATGCGCTCGCCGTGTTTGATCATCGACGCGCCGTCCATCTCGGTCACTCTGACGAGCGGCGAGTACGGGTACTGACGCAGCAGCGATGCGTACAACTCGAGCTGACGCACCAGATCGGTTTCGATCATGGCTTGTTTCGGCGTCGCCAACAGCGCGAGCGCAAGCAAATTGATGGGCGTCACGCTGGCCGCGCTATTGATGTTCTTCATGATGCGCACGGCCAGATCGTTGACGGCTCCGCCGAGCCAGGCCGGCCGCTCTTCCCGCTCGACCGTACCAGGCTGCCGTTCCGGCACGTGCTGCTTGAGCAGTTCGTCGAGGTAAATCGGCTCGCCGAAGCTCACGTGAACCTTGCCGAAACGTTTCCGAAGCGCCGGCAGCGCGCGGATCATGCCCATGATCGATTCTTTCTCTTTCGGCTTGCCGGAGAGCTCGCCGATGTAGGTCTTGCCTTCGACGAGCCGCTCGTAACCGAAGTAGACCGGGAGAAACACGAGCGGGCGACGAGGATCCCGCAAGTAACTCCGCACCGTCATCGAAAGCATGCCGGTCTTCGGCTGCAGGAGCCGTCCGGTGCGGCTTCTGCCGCCCTCGATGAAGTACTCGATGGAATGTCCACGCGCCATCATCAGGCCGAGATACTTCATGAAGACCATGGTGTAGAGCGCATTGCCCTTGAAGCTGCGGCGGATGAAGAACGCTCCGCCTCGGCGCAGGATGCCGCCCACTATCGGGATGTTCAGATTGATTCCGGCCGCGATGTGCGGAACCGCATAGCCTTGGAAATAGATCGTGTACGAGAGCAGCAAGTAATCGATATGGCTGCGATGGCACGGCACGAAGATCACCTCGTTGCCCTCGCTGATTTTTTGCAGCTGCTCGAAATGATGCAGCTCCACGCCGTCGTAGATGCGCGTCCACAGCCATCGCAACACCCGCGCGAGCACCGCAATGACGATGTGCGAATAGTTCGACGCAATCTCCGCGGCATACTGCTGCGCAACCTTCAGCACCTCGCGGCGCGAAAGATTCTTCGCGCGCATCTCATCGCGCATTGCGCGACGCACAGCCGCCGTACGCAGCACTTGGATCGCAATGGTCCGCTGATGCGACAGATCCGGACCGATCGCGGCCGCACGCTGACGGTTGAGCGCAGTGCGCAGCAGGCGATTGACGCGTCGAACGGCGCGCGACGCATCCGCTCCTTCGTCGACGACCTGGCGTAACGAGATCGGCTCGCCGAACTGCACGAAAAGATTGCGGCCGTTGACGATGACGGACAGAAAACGGCGGAAGCGTCCGACCCTGTCCCACGTCTCCGAGAGCAACAACTTCAACCACGAGCGCTCGTGCTGCGGCGCGCGTCCCCAAAAGACGCTGACGGGCACCAGATCCACTTCGAGCGTCTTGTCGTTGCTCGCGGCGCGTACGAGCTGACGAAGCGGCCCCGAGATGCGCCGGTCGATGCGGTCGCCCCAGAAATCCGCAAAGCGTTCGAGAAAGAACACGCACGTATCCGGCAGCGGAGGCTTCAGCGCCTGCGAAGGCGACGGCAGGCGATGCGATTCGGCCACCTTCTCCAGAACGATGAGATCGGCAACGCCGTGCATCTCGAGCACGTACACGATCGGGCGCGGTTGTTTGCCGAGACGCGCGCTCACGTCCTCGGGCAGCACGTGCGGGCGCGCCCAGAGCGCCAGCGGCCGGCGCAACAGCGCGAGCAGCACGCGGTCCCAAGCGGAAAGATCAGCCATCAGTGTTCGTTGTTCTGTTCTGCGAGCATGTCGACACTCGCCCGCTGACTACTGGTTGCCTTCAGCCGCGTCCAACGCGCGATCCAGTTCGTGCTTGTGCTGCAGCGTCGTATCCTCGACCGCGCGCGCCCTGTCCATCGTACCGACCGCAGGACCGAAAACCGTCTCGCTTACCGGCAGCGGATCCGAGGTCTGCTCGCTATCCCCACACGCTGCAACCGCCAGGCAAACGAGCAGCGCTGACAACGGTCGATGAGCGGTCATGTCGGGCTCCTCTACAGGTGAGTGCGCGCGGATGATGCTACGTCGCCTCCCGCCGCCGCAATCGCAGACCTCAAGCACGTAGCACGCGCGCAAGAAACGCGTCGAGCAGCTCGCAGATCTGCGGAATACAACTCGTCAGCCGATGGTCGGAATCGAGCACGTGGAGCTCGGTGCGATACATGCGCGCGAACTTGATGCTGTTGTCGACGGGCACGACGGTATCGTTCCAACCGTGAACGATGGCAACGGGACACTGCGCAGGCGTCGGCGTGTACTGCTCGTAGCCCTTCATGAAGAAGGCCGGCGCGAGCAGGAACATGGCGCGAGTGGAGATCCGAGCCGACACCGCAGCCGAAACGTGACCCCCAAGGCTCGAGCCGATCAGGATCGGCGGCCGATCGAGCGCACGACAGAACTCGAGTGCTTTCGTGACGCGAGCAAGCGGATCGTCGATGCCTCGATAGTCGATCGATTCCACACGTAGACCGTGCCGCTGCGCGACCTCGGACATTGCGACGATCTTGGGCCCCCAAGGCACGCCGTCCTTGCCGTGGGAGAACACGACAGTCGTCTTATTCATCGAACCGCGAACCGCTGTTGTTGTCGGGACGCGCGTCGGTCTGCAAAGCGCCGAAATCGAACACGCTCGGATCTGCCAAGTGCGAAAGCACGACGTTGCGCAGACTCGAGAAAATGGATTCCGTGCGTCCTGGGTAGCGCTGCTCCCATTCGCGCAACATCTTCTTGATCTCGGCCCGCTGCATGTTCTCCTGCGAACCGCACAACGAGCACGGAATCAGCGGAAAGTCGCGCGCACGTGCGTAACGTTCGATGTCGCGCTCGGACACGTAGGCGAGCGGACGGATTACGATGTGACGCCCATCCTCCGATTTGAGCTTCGGCGGCATCGCTTTGAGCTTGCCGCCGAAGAACATGTTCAAGAACAAGGTCTCGACGATGTCGTCGCGATGGTGTCCGAGCGCGATTTTCGTGATGCCGTTTTCCGACGCAAAGCGATACAGCGCGCCGCGCCGCAGCCGCGAGCACAAGCCGCACATCGTCTTGCCTTCCGGAATGACGCGTTTGACGACGCTGTAAGTGTCCTGCTCGATGATGTGAAACGGCACTCCGAGCGAGGTGAGGTACTCCGGCAAGACGTGCGCAGGGAATCCGGGCTGCTTCTGATCGAGATTGACGGCGATGAGCTCGAAACGCACCGGCGCCGAACGTTGCAGCGACAGCAGAATGTCGAGCATCGTGTACGAGTCCTTGCCGCCGGACAGGCACACCATCACGCGATCGCCGTCTTCGATCATCCGGAAATCTTCGATCGCTTTACCGACCAGCCCGCGCAAGTGCGCCTGCAGTCGTTTGAAGTTGTTCGAAGCGGTGTGCGGGAGAGAGGACATTGCGTTTGGGGCTTGGGGCTTGGGGCTTGGGGCTTGGGGCTTGGGGCTTGGGCAAAAGGCTACGGCTGAATACCAAGCGACAGCAAACGACTGTGGCTACCGTTGAAAAGAGCGAGAAAGGCTACCACGAGCTCTGCCGTGAAGAAGGGTCGGCCGTATCATGAGCCTTCCTTCTTGCTGGCCCCACGCCCCAAGCCCCGAGCCACACGCCCTACTCTTCGAGATACTTCCCCTCCACATACCTCAACCACGCCGACGCGGAGAGCGGTTTGCCGGTCGCTTTGCGAATCAAGTCCGGCGTGCTCAAGCTCGCGCCGAGGCCGTGGACGTTCTCGCGTAACCAGCCAAACAGACCGCTGAACTCGCCGGCGGCGATTTCCTCGTCGAGATTCGGGCGCGCTGTGCGCAAGCTCTCGTAGAGCTGACCTGCGATCACTGCGCCGATCGCGTACGACGGGAAATAACCGAAAGAGCCCACGGCCCAGTGCACGTCTTGCAGACAGCCTTCCGCATCATTGGCTGGCCGCACGCCGAGTCGGTCCTGAATGCGCGAGTTCCAAGCCTCGGGTAGATCCTTCACCTTCAACTCGCCGCGCAAGATCTCTTTCTCGAGCTCATAACGCAGCACGATGTGCACGGGGTAAGTCACCTCGTCCGCATCCACTCGAATCAAGCTGCGCCGGACACGGATCAACAATCGATACAGATTCTCGACGTCCCACTCGGGGCCGCTGACACCGAAAGCCTTGTCCAGCAGCGGCTTCAAGAAGCGCAGGAACGGCCGATTACGTCCGATCACCATCTCGAGCAGCAGCGATTGGCTCTCCTGCATTGCCATGCCGCGGTCTCCACCGACGGGTTGGCCGCGCCATTTTTCGGGGAGCCCCAAGTCGTACATCGCATGCCCGCACTCGTGCAGGATGCCCATGAGTCCGGTGAGGGGGGCCGTAGGATTGAACCGCGTCGTGATGCGAATGTCGCCTGGAATCCCGCCCGTGAAAGGATGCTCGCTCTCGTCCAGCCGTCCGCGGTCGAACGGGAATCCCAGCGCCTTCATGATCTCGAGGGCAAGCTGGCGTTGCTTGGAGGGTGCAAAGCGACCTGAAATCTCTTGCGGCGTCCGTTGCGCCTGCAGCTCGATGACCTCGTGGATGAGACTCGGCAGACGCCGACCGAGCGTCGTGAAAATCTTGTCGATCTCGTCGCTGCGCAGCCCCGGACTGAACTCGTCGACCAGGGCGTCGTAGGGGTCCAGGTTAAGGGCCTTTCCCAGCAATGCCGCCTTGTCGCGCAACAGCGCTACCACTTCCTCCAAGTGCGGAGCGAACAGGCTGAAGTCGCTCTTCTCACGCGCCTCGATCCATTTGATTTCAGCCCTGGCAGTCGCTTTGGCCAGCCGCGACACGAGACTTTGCGGCGTTGCAATTGCATGGTCGCGCTCGCGCCGCATCTCGCGCAGGTTGGCGAGTTGCCATTCGTCCAGGCCCTGCGAATTGGCATCGGCGCGATCCAGCAACCTGGAAAGACGCGGCGACGTCAGTAGCGCGTGACACTCGGTCTCGAGCGCAGCCAGTTGTTCGCCGCGCAGCTCGGCGCTCCCTCTGGGCATCATGACGGCTGCGTCCCAGCGCAACAGGCTGGCCGCGCCGCGAAATGCATGGAGACGACGGAATTCTTGTTCGAGCTGCTGGTAGGGCGACAGCGCCATACGGGATCCAAAGTTTCGATAACCCAGGATCTTACCAACGACCGACGGCACTCGTTTGCCGTACAAGGTCATGGCGATCTTTAGATTTTTCTCAACGATCCCCTACACTGTCGGCCCGCGGCGACGGCCGCTACCTCCCTGGCGGGTCACAAATTTTTAATATTTCTGGGATTGAACCTAACGCGCTTTGCTGGAGTCTCAATGAACGTCCTCCTGCGAGAGCGCGCTTTGAAAATCGCGCTTTTTGGACAAGCCGGTGCGGTTCCCCCCACCGGCTTTTTTGTTGCCGCATACGCGGCCAGCTGAAGGCTGAAGACTGAAGGCGGGGGCGACAGTAGGCGCTTCGCAAGGCCCTGGGCGGCTGGGGATAGCGGATAGGGCTATGTACGACGGCACCGCCGCGGAATCTACACACAAAACGCCGCGACTGGCGAACAGGTAACCGCGCGCAACGCGTCTACCTTCAGGCTCGCGCTCAGCCCGACACGCCCTGCACCACCGTCACCGGTGAGCCGTCGCGGATCTTCTGAGTGCCTTCGGTGACGACCAGGTCGCCCTCTGCGAGACCGCTGACGACCTCCACTTCCCCCGGACGTCGGCGGCCGGTCTGCACCTCCGTGCGCACGGCCTTACCGTCGACGACGACGAAGACGTACTTCTTGCTCCCTTCGGGCACGAGGGCTTCCTCAGGAATCATGAGCGCCGGCGCTCCGGGACGAATGACTTTGACGGTCAAGAACATGCCCGGCCGCAAGCGTCCGTCCGGATTGTCGATGTGTGCACGGACCACGATCGAGCGGCTGACTGGATCGAGACGGCTGTCGATGCTCGCCACGCGCCCTTTGAACTCGACGTCCGGATAGGCCGACGTGCGGGCCGTAATGGGCAACCCTTCCTCCAGCCCCGACAGAAACACCTCGGGCACGGAGAAATCGAGCTTGATCACGCTCGTATCGTCTAGGGTCGTGATCACCGTACCCGGGTTCACGTAACTTCCCACGCTGACGTGGCGTAGCCCGACGCGGCCTGAGAACGGCGCACGAATGATCGTATCGTTCAATTGCGAGCGTGCACCGGCCACACGCGCTTCGTTGGCCTTCAGCGTGGCCTCGATCTGATCGAGCTGTGCTTCGGAAAGCGCTTTGGTGGCAAAGAGCTCGCGGCTGCGCTTGTACTGGCTTTGGCTGTCCTTCAATGCGGCTTCGGCCTCAGCCAACGTAGCGCGGGCCTGCTCGCTATCGAACTCCACGAGCACCTGGCCCGCTTTGACCTGCTGGCCTTCGCGGAAATGGATGGCCGTGATGCGATTCGACAACTTCGCTGTAATGTCGACAGCTTCGTTCGCCCGGGCTGTTCCCACCGCCTCCACTTCTTGTGTGAACGGCACGCGCTTGATCGGGGTAGCGACGACATTGACGGGCACATCGCCACCGAATCGGCCAGGACCCTGAGGCGCCGAAGATTGCGGCCTGCCGCCTACAACGGGCGCGGACGACGGTGCCGGCGAGTCGCCATTGGAAATGGCGAACCATCCGAGGCCGGCAAACGCGACGACGAGAGCCACCCCGACCGCAATGCTTCTGAGATTCACGATCATGAAAACAAAAATCCCCGTCGACGCTCACCGCCGCAGGGCCCGAGCTTCGAATCTTAGGAACGCACGATACGCCGAAGTCGCCGCAACCGACGTGACGAATTGCGAATCTTCTACGCGTTTGGCGAGAGTTGACCGCACGTTAGAGGCGATGTCCCATTTCAAGCTGTAAAGAATCGTAAATTCAACACGATGCAGCGCGGGCTGCATGCGGATTCCAAGCCAGCTACCCCCGCCGCGGGTGCGGCACTGCAACCATGCCCGCCTTCGCGGTCAGGGCTCCGCATCCGATGCATCTTGGATGCCCTCGAACAGCGCAGTCGTGAGATACCGCTCGCCCGTGTCCGGGAGCATCGCCAAGATCACCGATCCGTCCAGCGCCTTCTCGGCGACTTTCAAAGCGGCTGCAAAAGTCGCGCCCGACGAGATGCCCACGAAGATGCCCTCCTTGCTCGCAAGATTGCGCGCGGACTGAATTGCCTCTTCGTCTGTGACCGTCACGATTTCGTCGGGAACGGTGCGGTTGAGCACTGCCGGAACGAAATCGGGCGTCCATCCTTGAATCTTGTGGGGCTTGAACTCGCCGCCCGACAGCAAGGGAGCAGCGGCCGGCTCGGCAGCAATGATTTTCACGTCGGGCCGGGCCTTCTTGATCATCTCGCCCGCGCCCGTCAGCGTGCCGCCCGTGCCCCAACCAGTCACCCAGAAATCCAACCGCTTGCCGGCGAAGTCGCTCAATATTTCGGGTCCGGTCGTGTTGCGGTGGTACTCCGGATTGGCTGCATTCTCGAATTGCCGCGCGAGGAACCAGCCATGTTTTCGGGCGAGCTCTTCGGCCTTGCGCACCATGCCGGTGCCGCGCTCAGCTGCCGGCGTGAGGATGACCTTCGCTCCGAGCATGCGCATGATCTTGCGGCGTTCGACCGAAAACGTCTCGACCATGACCGCCACGAACGGATAACCCTTGGCAGCGCACACCATCGCCAGTGCGATGCCCGTATTGCCGCTCGTTGCTTCCACGACGGTCTGTCCCGGCTTCAGCACCCCGCGCCGCTCGGCATCCTCGATGATCGCGATTGCCAAGCGATCTTTCACCGAGCTCAGCGGATTGAAGAACTCGCACTTGACGTACATGGTCACGTGCGCCGGCGCGAGCCGGTTGATCTTCACAATGGGCGTGCGCCCGATGGTGCCCAGGATGTTGTCGTAGATCATGGGTATGTCTCTGGTCGCAGATGAGGTAGCGGAGAGTGAGCGTGACGCACGAAGGCGTCAACTAGGACCTTTCTGAAAACTACTGCGCACCCGCAGGTAACACCGCAACCCGCGGCTGCTCATGACGTTTCGAGTTAGGTTCTTGCCTTTTGCCGTCGGCTCATCGTTTGCGCCTGCGAGACGGCGCATCGCGCTCGCGCAACCAACGGGCAATACGTTCGGGAACCTCGCGCTGCGCGGAGCCGCTCACATAGATGCCGATGTGACCGGTCCGAAACTCGTATTCGGTGTAGTCGCGCGTCCCGACCAGACGCGCGAGCGGCCGGCTCGCCGACGGCGGAACGAGGTGATCCTGGCTGGCAAAGACATTGAGAACCGGCATCGTAATGCGTCGCAGGTCGACGGGGCGACCATCGATCTCGAGCTTCCCGAGCGCCAACCGGTTCTCCTTCACGAACCATTGCATGAACTGCCGGAACATCTCGCCGGGCTGGTCCGGACTGTCGAAGATCCACTTTTCCATGCGCAGGAAATTCTCTAGCGCGCTCAAGTCTTCGATGTGATCCATCAAGTCGACGTACTTCTGGCTCATGAGCCGAAACGGCATCAACGCGAGGAACAGCGCGTTCAACATCTCGCCGGGCACGTTGCCGGTTGCGGCCGCGAACTGCTCGAGATCGATGTGCTTCGACCACTTGGTGAGCAGGTTCTCCGGCGTATGGAAGTCCACCGGCGCCACCATCGTGATCAAGTTGCGTATGCGTCGCGGCTCGAGCGCGGCGTAACAGAGCGACAACGTGCCACCCTGACACACACCGAGCAGGTTGATCTTCTCCGCATTGCTTGCCGCACAGACCGCCTCGACACAGCGCGGCAGATAACGCAGCACGTAATCGCTCACTTCGAGATAACGATCGGCACCATCGGGATAGCCCCAGTCGATGAGATACACATCGACTCCGCGCTCGAGCAGGCGTCGGATCAAAGATCGATCCGGCTGCAGATCCATCATGTAGGGCCGATTGACGAGCGCGTAACAGATGAGCACCGGCACGCGCACGCGTCGGACGCCCGGCAGCAAATCGAGCGGGCGATAGCGATAGACCCTGAGCTTGTCGAGCGCGAACACCTCGTCCTTCGGCGTGCCGCCGATCGTCACATCGCCCACGCTTGCAAGCGCTGCAATGCCGCGCGCGACTCGATCGGAGAACTCGCGCAGCTCGCGAGCGATCCTGTCGTGGTCGATCGTCGAGCTCATCGCTTGCGCCCCTTCGGTGTTTTTCGGGCTTGCTTCCGTGCCGGGCGCTTCGCCCGCGGAGCGCTCGTCAGCTCCTCCAACTGCAGCCGCAGCTCGCGTACTTGTCTGTGCAACGTGTTGAGCTCCGAACGGGTCGGTAGGTCGAGGTGTTTGAGCGCATGCTCGAGCACCGTCTGCAACCGGTTCTTCAGTCGCATCGAGGCGTTGCCGAGCTCGGCCTGCAGCTTCGAATACGCCTCGCTGTGTGCGAGCCCCGCATAGGTCTGCTCTCCGCACTCGACCCACAAATCGTAGAGCTTGCGGAAGCCGTCGATCGGCTCCTCGCTGGGGCGTTCGCGCACTCGCTTCTCCAACAGATCGAGCGCAGCGAGTTGAACCTTGGTTAGTTCTTCCCGCAGCTTGCCTTCGAGCCGCGTGCATTCGGCATGCGCCTCTGCCAGTTCACGCCAAGCTTCTGTGTGCTCGCGCACCAGCCCGACGGGCGGTATACGGCGCAAGAGATCGGCAAACTGGTCGGCGAAATGCGTTTGCCACAAGCGAGCGCTCGTCCAAGCGCTCATGAGCAGCGAGCCGACATTGAACAAATCGGATTCTGGAGCGGCTGACGCATCGGCCGGCCGGCTCGAGCCTTCGTTCTCGGCGCCCGCGGCAAACGAGCGCGCGCCATCGCGCTGACGCGCCTCCGCAGCACGGGACTGCTCCGCCAAGATTCGCCGCTGTTCGGCAATCCAATCGGCGATCCAAGCGCCCGAGTCTGTATCTCGATCCATCATGCTCCAGTGAGACCCACGAGAGTCCGAACGCAGAGTTATGTCAGTCGGCGAGCTTCGTGTTGCAGTGCCAAAAGACGGCCGTTACAGTTAGGCCGCCGTCCACCTAGGGTCGCTTGCGCGGCGCTGCAGGGCTGAGACGCCAACGGCTATTGTCACAGAAACCGGCGGCTCGATGCGACGAGCGGCCCGAAAAGTTACGGAAGCAGGTCTGGATTCGGCGATTCGCAAGGGCGCGAAATCACGGGCGAGAGGCCAACCATGAGCGCAGAACGAGTGATCAAGAAGTACGCGAATCGTCGCTTGTACGATGCGTCTCAGAGTCGGCACATCACTCTCGACGACATTCGTAACATGGTGATCGCCGGCGAACGCGTGAAGGTCATCGAGGACAAGACGAACGAGGACATCACGCGACTCATCCTGCTGCAGGTCATTGCCGATCAGGAGCAGTTCGGCCGACCGATCCTGTCGACGCAGCTGCTGGAATCGTTGATCCGTTTCTACGGCAACTCGCTGCAAGGTTTCTTGAGCACGTATTTGGAGAAAAGCGTCGAGACCTTCATGCGGCAGCAAGAAGTCGTGCAATCGCAGCTTGCGCGCATGATGACGAGCGCACCGCTCACCGCAATGTCCGAATTGACGCGACACAATCTCGAGCTCTGGGGCAAGATGCAGGAAAGCCTTCTAGCAGCTTTCGGCCCGCCGCCCGTCCAACCGTCCCCGCAGAAGCCGACCGGCGCTCGCGACGAAAACGACGAGAACGCACCCGAAGAGCCTGGCCGAGCAGGTGCCGGTAGGGACTGAAGTTCCGACTCCGGCAACGCCACGCCGCGCACGAGTCGTTCTCTTTGTTGCATGCCTAGGATCTGTTTCGTCGCCTCGGAAGTCGCTCCGCTTGCCAAGACCGGCGGGCTCGCCGATGTCGCCGGCAGTCTCCCGCGCTACTTGCACGCCCGCGGCCATGACATTCGCGTGTTCATGCCGCTCTATTCGAGCATCGGCTTGTCGGCACTCGGCGCGACGCCCGTCGATTCCGCGCAGCACGTCGAATTGCAGTTGGGCGATCACCGATATCGCTTCTCCGTGCTCGAGGCGCGCCTGCCGGATTCCTCGGTGCCGCTATATCTAATTCATTGCCCTGCCGCGTTCGATCGCCCGTCGATCTATACGAACGCTCCGGATGAACACTTGCGGTTCCTCGTGCTCCAACGTGCCGCCCTCGAGACTTGCCAACGGCTCGTCTTCGCACCGGACATCGTCCATTGCAACGATTGGCACACGGCTTTGATGCCGCTGCTGTTGAAGTCGGCATATGCGTGGGACCGCCTGTTCGCGAATGCGCGCACGGTGCTGTCGATTCACAACATCGGCTATCAAGGCTTCTTCCCCGCCGCAACGCTCTACGACGTCGGCACCGACGTCCGCGATCTCGTCGACCCGATCGTGCACTCGAGCGGTGACTTCAACTGGTTGCGCGAAGGCATCCGCCACGCACATCGCGTCTCGACCGTCAGCCCCACCTATGCGCAGGAGATTTGCACGACGCTCGGCGGTCACGGGCTCGACACGGTTTTGCGCGCGCGCGGCGACGGCGTCGTAGGAATTTTGAACGGTGTCGACTACTCCGAATGGAATCCCGCGACGGATCGTTACCTCAAGCACCGCTATTCGATCGACGACCTATCGGGGAAGGCGGCCACGAAGCGCGCACTGCTCGATTGGCTGAACTTGCCCGTGGCATCGTCGACACCGCTCATCGGCATCGTGTCGCGAATGACGGTCCAGAAAGGATTCGATCTGCTGTTCGATGCGCTACCCGACGTGCTCATGAGCCGCGACGTTGCGCTCGTCGCGCTCGGTAGCGGCGAAGCTCGTTACGAAGATTTCTTCGCGAGCCTGCAGCACCGATTCCCCGACCGCGTCTCCTTTCATCGCGGCTACAACGAGGAGCTGTCGCATCTGATCGAGGCGGCGAGCGACATGTTCTTGATGCCGTCGCAGTACGAGCCGTGCGGCCTCAATCAAATGTACAGTCTGAAATACGGCACTGTGCCCATCGTGCGCAGGACCGGCGGCCTGGCCGACTCGGTGCAAATGTGGGATCCCGCGACGCGCACGGGCACCGGCATCGTCTTCAACGATTTCGATGCACCTGCCGTGCAGTGGGCGATTCACACCGCTTTGGACCTCTACAAGGACCAGGAGACCTGGAATCAGATCGTACGCAACGCGATGTCGCAGGACTTCTCGTGGGAAAAACAGACCGGCGAATACGAGCGACTCTACGCGTCCCTGCTCGGATAAACGACCGCCACCGCCTAGCCTCGGCGGAGCGCGGTGTGTGCGTCTTCCTTCTCCTACAGCCTACAGCCCACAGGCTATAGCCTTGCGTCACTTCAGCGTCGTCAAATCCACCGTGCCGCTCTGGCGGAACGGAATCTTGCTGAGGAATCCGATATCGGTGAGCACCTTGCCTTCGATGACGTATTGCACCTGCTTACGGCCCTGCAGACGCGAGACGAGACGGCCCAGGCTGCTCACGAAATTCGTCCGAACCGGCAGGTCGAACTCGGTTTCGCCGTTCGCGGGAATCACGAACGGTTTGTTCGATACGCCTTCAGCAAAGCTGTCGCCCTCGAGGAAAAGCTTGTAATCGATCCCGTTCACGGGCAGGTCGCGGTCGTTCGGGTTCTCAACGTGCACGCGAACGATGAAGTTCTGATTGAACATGTCCGCCGACGTCATCCTGACGTTGACCAGCGCGAGAGTCGGCGCTTCGAGCTTCGGCGCGAGCGCCGAGCACGCTGCAAGCAACCCGACGACAGCGAACAACGAACAGCGCCAGACGAATACCTTCATCACGACCCTCGCAGCATGCAACCCCGGCACCGTCGCCGGACATGCCGCGAATTATGTGCGCAAACGCGCCAGCATGTCGCGGGTGACGAGCGCGATACCCTTTTCGCTGATGTAGAAGCGCCGCGCATCCTCCTCGCGATCGACCCCGATGCGCGTGCCGGCCGGGACGATACCGCCAGTGTCGATGATCGCGTTCTTGATCACGCAGTCCGGACCGATGCGCACGTCGGGAAAGATGACCGATCGCTCCACGTAGCTGCGTTCTTCGACACGCACGTTGGAGAACAAGAGCGACTGGTTGACGTGCGCGCCGGAAATGATGCATCCGCCGGACACCATCGAATTGATCGCCATGCCGCGCCGTCCTTCGTCGTCGAGCACGAACTTCGCCGGCGGGTACTGGCGCTGATAAGTCCAGATCGGCCACTGCTCGTCGTAGATGTTGAGCTCGGGGTTGACGTAGATGAGCTCCATGTTGGCTTCGTAGAACGCATCGACCGTCCCCACGTCCCGCCAATACTGTTGCACGCGCGTCTTGCGGTCGCGGAACGGGTAGGCGTAAACCTTCAATCGCGACAAGGCTTCCGGAATGATGTTGCGCCCGAAATCGTGTTGCGTGTCCGGCCGCTTCGCGTTCTCCTCCAACAAGCGATACAAGAGGTTCGCCTTGAAGACATAGATGCCCATCGAGCCGAGCGCCACGTTCGGATTGCCCGGCATGGGCTCGGGGTCCTTGGGCTTCTCCGCGAACTTCGTGATCCGATAAGTCTCGTCGACGCTCATCACGCCGAAACCCGTTGCTTGCTCGCGCGGCACCTCGACCACGCCCACGGTGATGTCCGCCTTCTTCTCGACGTGTGCGGCGAGCATCAGGCCGTAATCCATCTTGTAGATGTGGTCGCCGGCGAGCACGAGGATGTGCCGCGGATGATGCAGACGGATGATGTCCAGGTTCTGGTAGAGCGAATCGGCAGTGCCCCGGTACCAGAGATCCCCCAGCTGCTGCTGAGCGGGAATGATCTCGATGAACTCGCCGAACTCGCCCCGCAAATAGCCCCAGCCCCGCTGAATGTGCTGGATGAGCGAGTGCGCCTTGTACTGCGTCATCACCTGAATGCGCCGGATTCCGGAATTGACGCAGTTCGAGAGCACGAAATCGATGATCCGGAACTTGCCGCCGAACGGCGTCGCCGGCTTGCAGCGAAAATCGGTGAGGTGCTTGAGACGCTCGCCGCGACCGCCGGCCATGATGACCGCCAGCGTGTTGCGCGTCAGACGGCTGACGTAACGTCGCGACAGTTCGTGCCTGGGCGCGCGACCGAGAGATGGCGTTGCTGGAGTTCTTGGTTCGCCGACTCGATCCTGCATGTCGGAGGTTCTCGCATTCAGCCCACGGACATCGTGGTTACCCGCCATGGTAGCCGATGGGCCCGCTGCTCTGCGGCGCCGCTTGCCGGGAAGGATCTCCTTCGGCATTGTTCGCAACGCCTTGATGAGCCGTTCGGTTTCTGCCGGATGGTGAGCTTCATCCATCGCGGGATCGGCATGCGAGATTCGATCGATCGTCCACTCGGCGCTCAGGTGCGGCATCGCATCTCCTCGGCTGTCGTTTGCCGTCGCAGCGCGCTCGTCTGCGCGCTCGGTTTATTGAGCCTTTGCAAGGTCCATGCACAGGAAGGAACGAGTGGACCTGCTCCCGCCGATTCCGCGACCGCCCTGGCAAAGTGCCTTCCGCAGGGCAACGGCTACTTCCGCGCCCGACTCGGTGGAGCGGTCAAAGCGGAACTGGATTGGGGCAACGAAGGCACGGAATGCACCGGAGGTGTGCGACCTACGGACGGCGGTATCCGGATGCGGTTTACGTCACGGCTCGCTTCCGGAGAAAAGCTGGTCATCGTCGTCGGAATCGCGCGCCTACGCGAAGGGGAACACGCCAAAGCCGTCCCGGTGAACGTCACGGTCATCCGCGAAGGCACGGGTGAGTTCTACGGGACGCTCGGGGACGACAAGTGCATGCTCGATGAAATCCGACAGGAACTGATCGTCGGCATCCCGCACCGAACGCGTTCGTATCGCGTGATCGCACGCGGGTTCTGTACGGAACCGGCGCGCGCGATCCGGGGGCAAGGAGCGATACTGATCTCGCGTTTCGACTATGCGGGTCGCGTGGATTTCGATAGCGAAGACAAGACGGCCGATGTGCCGCAGGTGACCGGACAATGAAGACGATGAAACAAGCAGTCGCTGCGCTCGTCGGCGCGTGGAGTCTTGCATTGATCGCGCATGCGGCGTCCGGCGACGGATCCGATGCCGCGCAGCTCGATCGAATGTTTCCCCGCACGACGCTGCAGATCGCGACGCCGAATGCCCGTTTGCACACGTTCAACGTCTGGGTGGCCGACGATCTCGAGCGCCGCGCCCGCGGCCTGATGTTCGTGAAACAGCTCGCCGACGACGAAGGGATGCTGTTCATCTACGAGCGGCCGCAACCGGTGAGCATGTGGATGAAGAACACATTCATCCCGCTCGACATGCTGTTCGTGTCTGCCGACGGCAAGGTCATGCGCGTCGTGGAGAACACAACGCCCCACTCCCTCGACACGATCGATTCGCAGGGAGACGCACTTGCAGTCGTCGAGCTGAAGGGAGGCACGGCAAAGCGCCTGGGAATCGCGCGGGGCGCGCAAGTCATACACGGCACATTCGGAGCTCGATAACGGTGCGATGCCTGCGCAGGATCCTGCGCAGGCATCGCACCGTCAGCCCTCGTCGAAGCCGCTCTGCAGCGGCACTTCTCTCCCGAGCAAGGCTACGAAGCCGCTGCCTGACACCGCAAAAAAGAAGGCCGCCTTGCGGCGGCCTTCTCGACCCGGAGGTCAGACCGAACGATCAGAACGAGTAGCTGAAGCCGATCCGGACATACCGCGGCGTCTGATACGTACGCGGATATCCATAGAATGGCGCAGCGACGTTCTTCACGCCGGTCGCAGAAGTACGAACCTCGCCCTGCTCGACGACGCGGGTGACAGCATCACCGTTGAACACGTTGAAGATGTCGAGACGTGCCACTGCCTCACCCTTCGTATCGCTTTGGAAGAACTTGTAAGCGAGACTCAGGTCGACGTTGTACACCCAGTCGGTCCGGCCTTGGGAGCCGCGCGGCGTCAAGACGTTTTCATACCGGTCGGCTTGCTGACCGATCGCCGCCATCTGGTTGCCCAAACCTCCGCCCACCGTCTCTATATAGCTTCCTTTCGGGCACCACCATGCAGACGGCGTACCCGAGTTGGGCGCCAGCGGATCGATGGTCTGCGGCATGTAGCCGATACATCCGTACGGACGTCCCGACTGCACGAACAGGTTGGCACCGATCGTCAACCGCTGAATCGGCGACCAGCTACCGAACAGCTTGAACGTATGGCGACGATCGTTCGGCAAGTCGCCATAAGCGCCCACCATGTTGGCTGCATGGTCGAAGTCCTGAGTGATCGACGTGTCCGTCTGACCCACGTCGGACTTGACTGCGCCCTCATAGTTGCCGCGCGACTTCGACCACACGTACGAACCTTGCAGGCTCCACACGCCGTCGAACGGACGGGTGAAGGTGATCTCGACTGCATCGTACTTGCGCACAGCCTTCGGCAGCGCCAGATCCGCCGCGGTCAAATGCACGTACTGCGGGTTGTAGTCGGGGTTGGGTGCGCCCGACAGATCGGCCGGACCGTCACCGTCGAGGTCGATGAACACCCGAGCGTCGCTACCGGGGTTCAACAGGACGTACGGATAAATGCCCGGGTCGTTCTCGGCGCATTCGAGGCCATTGCGTTCGCAGTAGCGGATAACGGCGTCGCCGATAGCCGTATCTTCGATCGTGCTCTTCAAGCGACGATGCGTGTAACGGATACCTGCGGTCCAGCCGTCGAACCAGCCCCAAGAGAGCTGATGCTCGAGACCGAGGCTGATCTCGCGCTCGTACATCGGATCGATGTCTTTCTCTGCGACCGCGCGCGGATCGGGCGTGAACGGCGGGCTGAAGTAGTCCGTCGCGCCGATTTGCGCGCCCATGGCCGGATAACCGTTCGCGTCGACCACGAGGTTACCGTTTGCGTCGCGCTCCGTCTGGAAGTACTGGTCCGTGTAGACCTCGCCAGAGCTCGCGCGGATGGACGTGTTGGTTGCGATCGGCAGGTAATAGTCGCCAAGCGAACCGTAGATTCGGGTACGTCCGGAATCCGTCGGATCCCAGCTGAACCCGACGCGCGGTGCGATCTGATCCGTGATCTTGATGTAGCTCTGACCGCGCACGTTCTTGTAGTCGTACATGTCGCCACGCAGACCCAGCAACAGCGTGAAGTTCGGGGTGATTTCCCATTCGTCTTGGATGTACCACGCCGATTGCGTCGCCTTGAAGTCGCCGATGTTGGCGAACGTCAACACCTCGACGCAGCCATCCGGTCCGGCACCGGCCGGGCAATCGTCCTGTTCGTAGGCGTAGTACAGGGCTCCGCCCGAGTATGCGCTGTAGGCCGTACTCAGCATGTCCTCGTAGTCGTAACCGAGCCGGATGTGGTGCTCGCCGGCTGCGCTGAAGTAGATATCCGCGTCGAGACGATACGTGTCGCGCTCATCCTCGCCGACGAGGTTGAACGGACCTGCATGACGGCCGACGGTTACGAAGCTACCGCCGAACGCGAAGTCCGCAATGCCGGGCATCTCGATGTACGGGCCGCTGTCCTTGTAGCTGCTATCGGTCCGACCGTACAAAGCGGAGATCGTGAAGTTCTGATTGATCACGCCGGTGTATTGGAGGATGTAGTTCGTACCGCCCGACTCCTCCTCATACGGCAACAGAGCCTCTCCTCTGCGATCCTCCGCCCTTCCGTAGTAGTAAGGCTGATACTTCGTCGTGTCCTCGTCGGAGAAAACGGTCGCTTCGAGGCGATGATTCTCGTTGAACACGAAGTCCAGCTTTGCAGCCCAACGCGGATCGTCGTACTTGATCCTGCTGAAGCTACCGTCGTTGGTTTGTGGATTCGGGAAGAACGCGGCGGTCCACTGCTCTGCTTGGCGAGCGTTGTACAGCGCGAAGAAGAAGATGTGATCGCGCATGATCGGGCCGCTGGCCCACACGGTCTGCTCGGATTGATCCACCTCGACCGTCTTCTGCAAATCGATACCGCCAACCGAGTTGTTGCCGCCCGGACGATAGGTCGTGCGCCGCGAAGCTCGCAGACTATCCGGTTGCCAATATGCGCTCGTGCCCCAGTGGAACTCGTTCGAGCCCGAGCGGGTCACGATATTGACGATACCGCCCGTGCCGCGTCCGAACTCGGCGGAGTATCCGCCCGACTTGACCTCGATCGTCTGGATCATCTCGTAAGGCAGATCCGAGTAACCCAGGAACGAACGCTGATCCGTGACGTTGAGGCCGTTGATGTAATAAACGCTCTCGGCAGCCGAGGTACCGGACATCACGACCGTGCTCTGATTGCGGCGTACGCCATTCGAGACGATGCTCGGGTCCGCCTGCGAGACGGTAGGTGCCAGCATCACGGTCGAGCTGATGTTGCGTGCGACCGGCGTACGGTCCGCGATGTCCTGCACATTGATCGAGAGACCCGCGTCCGTCTTGGTGAAGTCCTTGATCGGCCTTGCGGCAGAAACGATGACCTCATCCAGGACCTGCCCTTCCGGGCTCAGCGTAAATGCAATCGCGCTCGCGCCGGGCGCAATGGAAATTTGCAGGTCTCGCAGATCTGCAAAGCCCGGTGCAGCCACCGACGCCTTGTAGCTGCCGCTCGGCATGGCAGGCAGGCGGAACTGACCGTTCTCATCGGTCGTCGTCCTGCGCGTTGCACCCTGTTCCGAGGTGATCGCGATAGCCGCGTTGGCAACCGGCTTGCCCTTGTCGTCGGTCACACGACCCGTGAAATCCACGGTCGTATATGCAGCAGCGGTAGCCACTGACGGCGTAAATGCCGACACAGCCAATCCGACGCTGACTACGCCGAGCAACGAACTGCCGGCTACGCCAGCGACAGCGGCACCTCGCGCTGCTCGAAGAGCAGCTCGCGTTGCCACTTTCAATAAGTTCGATTTGGTCATCATTTAAGGAATCCTCCTGCGAGAGGCATTGACTTTACGCACACGTTTCTTCAGCCGATTTCCCCGGCTACATCTCTTCTTGGGCCTGCAATTTGTTGTCGTTCGGTCCAAGCGTGGCATCGAGCATACAACCCACGAAATCCCAATGAAAGGATTGCTGCGCGCGCGCATCGCGAAGCGAGCGCAGCAAATAGGCGTTTACGCATCGAGTTTCGCACTCGAGGATCGGCGCGAAATCGAGTAGACGAATTCGCGATGTATACCGTGGCGACGACACAACACCCGTACAGAGGAGGAATCCGCTATGCGCACCAGGGGAAATCCTTATAAAGAATCAACTTCAGGGGCATCCTTGCGCTTTGGATTCCAGGGCTCGTAGGTCGTGAGGCATTGGAGCTTGCGCGCGGTGTATGCAACGACAGCGTATCGCCGTCAGCGAAGCATCTCCGCAGACATTCCGCAGACCCAAAAAAGAAGATTTTCTAAGAGGCTCGCCGGATCGGCTTTTCCAAGTCCGTTACCGCGCGTTCGCGCAGGAAATCGCGCAAGACTCGCGCTGTATGCGACCGTCGCGCGCGCGCCGCAACGTCCTCCGGCGTGCCTTCCGCCACGACGCGTCCGCCGCCATCGCCGCCTTCCGGACCCAAATCGATCACCCAGTCGGCTTCGGCAATCACGTCGAGGTTGTGCTCGATGAGCAGGACGGAATTGCCGGCTTCCACGAGTCGATGCAGCACGCGGATGAGCTTTTCGACATCGGCCATGTGCAACCCGACGGTCGGCTCGTCGAGCACGTACAGAGTTGAGGCTGAAGACTGAAGGCTGAAGGCTGAAGGTGAAGATGCTTCCTTGCTCGGACGCACTCTGGCGAGCTCGGTCACGAGCTTGATGCGTTGAGCTTCGCCGCCGGACAGCGTAGGACTTTGTTGTCCGAGCGTGAGATAGCCGAGCCCGACATCCTGCAGCAGCCGCAACGCGTGATGGATGCGCGAATGCGCGGCAAAAAACTCCACGGCTTCATCGATGCTCATCATCAATACATCGCCGATGTTTTTGCCCTTGAACTCCACCGACAGGGTCTCTTGATTGAAGCGCCGACCGCCGCACACGTCGCACGTCACACGAACGTCCGGCAAGAAATTCATTTCGATCTTGCGCAAGCCCTGCCCTTCGCAAGCTTCGCAACGTCCGCCCGCAGTGTTGAACGAGAAGCGGGATGGACCGAACCCGCGCATGCGCGCTTCCGAGGTCTCGGCAAACACCCGCCGTATCGCGTCCCAGAAACCGACATACGTGGCAGGACACGAGCGCGGTGTCTTGCCGATGGGCGTTTGATCCACCTCGAGGATGCGTGCCACTTGCTCCCATCCGCGAATTTCCTTGCAACCCCGCCATTCGAGCTTTCTCGATCGTCCATTGCGCGATAGCACCGCACGCAAATTGTCGTGCAGGACATCGCGCGCCAGCGTGGACTTGCCGGAGCCGGAGACGCCCGTAAACACCACGAGCCTGCCGAGCGGCACGCGCACCTTGCCGCCTTTCAAGTTGTGCAGCCTGGGTTCGCGGATCACGAGCGCAGGCGTGCGCGCATCGACACGCCGTCTCGTCTGGAACGGATGCCGCAACGGATTGGCGAGGAACTTTCCGGTCACAGAGCTCGGTGCTGTCATCAGCTCTTGCGCGGTTCCGCAAGCGACGACTTCTCCGCCGCGAGAACCTGCTCCCGGGCCCAGGTCCAGAACGAAATCGGCACGGCGAATCGTGTCTTCGTCGTGCTCGACGACGAGAAGCGAGTTGCCCTTTGCGGCCAGCTTGTCGAGCGTATCGAGCAGGATCGTGTTGTCGCGCGGATGCAAGCCGATCGTGGGCTCATCCAGGATGTAGCACACGCCTTGCAGATTCGATCCGAGTTGCGCCGCCAATCTGATGCGCTGAGCTTCACCGCCGGACAACGTCGGTGCCGATCGATCGAGCGACAGGTAGCCGAGCCCCACATCCTCGAGGAACGCGAGCCGCGCATTGATCTCGGACAAGACATCCCGCGCAATCTCCTGCTCGCGGCCGACGAGCTTCAAGCGCGCAAATTCGCGTCGCAAATCGCCGACCGATTGCGCAGTGACCTCCGCGATCGATCGGCCGCGAAAGCGCACGTTCAGTGCAATCGGATTGAGCCGCTGTCCGTTACAGGCCTCGCAGACCTCGGGCTCGCCCTCGAACCATTCGTTCCACCAAATCTCCTCGCCGCTCTGCTCGGCATCGAAACCACGCAGCTTGAGTCCGGTGCCGAAACACGCTTCGCACCAGCCATGCTTGGAATTGAACGAGAACAAACGCGGATCGAGATCGGCGAAACTCGTGCCGCACGATGAACATGCACGCTTGGTCGAGTACACGATCGGAGCGCCGTTCGACGTGTTCGCGTTTCCGGCGCGCGATCGGCTCTTCTTTGCATTCTTACCAGCGCCCTCGAGGAGCACATGCACGATCCCTTTGCCGTGCTCCAACGCCGTCGCGAGCGCGGCGCGAAGCTCGCGTTCGCCGCTCGGCGCGATCTTGAGAGCGGCGACCGGCAATTCGATCGTGTGTTCCTTGAAGCGATCGAGCCGCGGCCATTTATTGGTCGGCAGCAAGGCACCGTCGACGCGCAAATGGGCATAGCCCTTCTTCGCCGCCCAGGCAGCCAGATCCGTGTAGTAGCCCTTGCGAGCAATAACGAGCGGCGCCAATAGCGAGATCGTCTTGCCGCGATAGTCTTTCATCAGACGCGCGGCGATCGCATCGAAGCTTTGCGGCTCGATCGGCACGTCGCACGTCGGGCAGTACTGCGTACCGAGCTTGACGTACAACAACCGCAGGAAGTGATAGATCTCCGTCAGCGTCGCGACGGTGCTCTTGCGTCCGCCCCGGCTCGTGCGCTGTTCGATCGCCACCGTCGGCGGAATACCGAAAATGGCGTCGACATCCGGACGCGATGCCGGCTGCACGAATTGGCGCGCATACGCATTGAGCGATTCGAGATAGCGACGCTGTCCTTCGCCGAACACGATGTCGAACGCGAGCGTCGACTTGCCCGAGCCGGAGACGCCGGTCACGACCGTGAACTTGTCGCGCGGCAAAGTGACGTCGATGTTCTTTAGATTGTGTTCGCGGGCGCCGTGGATGGAGATGCAAGCCTGGGCTTGGGGCTCGGGGCGCGGGACTTGGGGCGCAGGACGCGAAGCGAGAGCCCAAAGCCCAGAGCCCGATAAATATTCCCGCAGCGCCTTGCCCGTGTGCGACGTCGGATGCCGCATCACCTCGTCCGGCGTGCCGGTGCATACGATTTCGCCACCCGCATCGCCGCCTTCGGGACCCAAATCCACGATCCAATCCGCAGCAGCGATCACATCGAGATTGTGCTCGATGACGAGCAGGGAATGGCCTGCTGCGATCAACCGCTCGAACGCACCCAAGAGTTTTTCGATGTCGGCGAAATGCAGTCCCGTCGTCGGCTCGTCGAAGATGAACAGCGTTCCTTTCTTGAGGTCCTCTTGTGCGGCCTGCTTGGACACGGTCCCCTTGCGCGCGCGCACTTGTCGATCGATCGCGCTTGCCGCCAAGTGACCCGCGAGCTTCAGACGCTGCGCCTCGCCGCCCGACAGCGTCGGCACGGGCTGGCCGAGCTTCAGATAATCGAGACCGACCTCCGCAAGCGGACTCAAGGCCGCAACGATCTCCGCCTCGCTCGCAAAGACCTCCAATGCTTCGGCAACGGTGAGCTCGAGCACATCGGCGATGTTGAGCGCACACTGCGCTGCCGGCTGAACGACGACTTCGAGCACCTCGTCCCGGTACCGCCGACCGTTGCAATCCGGACAGCGTAGATACACGTCCGAAAGAAACTGCATCTCGACGTGCTCGAAGCCGTTGCCGCCGCACGTGGGGCATCGGCCTTCGCCGGAATTGAAACTGAACGTGCCGAGCGTATAGCCGCGTTCCTTCGCGAGCGGCGCCGCGGCAAAGAGCTTGCGGATCGCATCGAACGCGCCGACGTAACTCGCCGGATTCGAACGCGTCGTGCGGCCGATCGGCGTTTGATCGACCATGACGACACCTTCGATCCGGTCGGCACCTTCGATTCGCGAATGTTCGCCTGGCGCCTCGGTCGGCTTGCCGAAATGCTTGAGCAACGCCGGATACAGCACGTTCTGCACGAGCGTCGACTTTCCGGATCCGGAAACGCCTGTGATCACCGTCAAGCGATTGAGCGGCAGCTCGACGTCGATGTTTTTCAGATTGTGCTCGCGGGCGCCCAAGATGCGGATCGACGCCGATGCGTCGATACGAGAAGCGTGCTTCTTCGACTGAAGACTGAAGACCGAAGACTGAAGGTCGGACGCGGCGAGGCGCCGCGTAGACGCTGTAACCTTTCTCTGGCCTGTCAGATATTGCGCTGTCAATGACTGCTTGGCGTTCGCCAATTCCTGCGGCGTTCCGTAGAACACGATCTGCCCGCCGCGCTCGCCAGGACCGGGACCGATGTCGAGAATGCGATCCGCCGCTTGCATGACTTGCGGATCGTGCTCGACGACGACGAGCGAATTGCCGGCCGCTTTCAAGCGTTGCATGACGCCGATCACGCGACCCATGTCGCGTGGATGCAAACCGATCGACGGTTCGTCGAGCACGAACAACGTGTTGACGAGCGAAGTGCCGAGTGCCGTCGTGAGATTGATGCGCTGGACTTCGCCGCCCGACAACGTACGAGATTGACGATCGAGCGTGAGATAGCCGAGCCCGACATCCATCAAGTAACTCAAGCGGCTTCGCACTTCGCGCAAGACCAGATCGGCCGCCTGGTCGAGCGGCGCAGGCAGTGCGAGGCCATCGAAGAACTCGCGGCAACGCTCGATCGGTAGCAACATCACTTCGTGAATGCTCAAACCGGGCAGCCGTGCGAGCACTTCGTCGCTCCACTGCGTACCGTTCGGCTTGAATTGCACGCGCGCGCCGCCCACGCGTTCGCGGTCGGCATACGTTCCGATCCGCCACAGCAACGCATCGGTCTTCAGCCGTGCGCCGTTGCAAGCCGTGCACATCGTGTACGCGCGGTACTTCGAAAGCAGCACGCGGATGTGCATCTTGTAGGCCCTACTCTCGAGCCATGCGAAGAATCGACGCACCCCGTACCAGAGCTTGTCTTCCCAGCTGCCCTCGCCTTCGAGCACCCACTGACGCTGTTCCTCAGTCAGCTCGGACCACGGCACGTCGACCGGGATACCGCGCTTGCGCGCAAAGCGCAGCAAGTCGTCCTGACATTCGCGGTAGGACTCCGACTGCCAGCAGCGGACCGCACCGCCTCGCAGCGTCTTCGACGCATCGGGCACGACGAGCCCGAAGTCGATGCCGATCGTGCGCCCGAATCCCCGGCATTGCTCGCATGCACCGATCGGCGAGTTGAATGAGAAGAGGCTCGGCGTCGGTTCTTGATAATGAATGTCGCATTCAGCGCAATGTAGATCCGACGAGAATCGCCAAGGCGTGCCGAGAGCGGCTTGCTCGATGCCCTCGCGAGAATCGCCTTCGATCTGCCGTACGCTCACGCGGCCGCGTCCGACTTTCAGCGCCGCTTCGAGCGCCTCGCACAAGCGCGAACGATCGTTTGGATCGAAACGCAGCCGATCCTGCACGACTTCGAGCACGACGGATGGCTTGTCCGCTTGTTTCGCTTTGCGTTTACCGGACGGCTGCGTCGTCGATGGGCGCTGTTCGCGCCGCTCCAATATTCGCGTGTAACCTTGCGCCTTCAGCAGATTCTCGACTTCCGCTTCGCTGAAGTTGTGCGGCACTTCGAGGGGAAACGTCACGAGCAACCGCGGCTGCGACTGCCCCGCCGACGCGAACCTCCGAGCGAGCTCATCTGCAATGCTGTCGGGCGTATCGCGTCGCACCGGCGCGCCGCAGCATCGGCAGTAGAGCTGCGCAACGCGCGCGAACAAGAGCTTCAAGTGATCGTTGAGCTCCGTCATCGTGCCGACCGTCGACCGCGACGTACGCACGGGATTCGTCTGATCGATCGCGATGGCGGGCGGAATGCCTTCTATGCGGTCGACCTGCGGCTTGTCCATGCGATCGAGGAACTGCCGCGCATACGGGGAGAACGTCTCGACGTACCTGCGCTGCCCTTCGGCGTACAGCGTGTCGAAAACGAGCGATGACTTGCCTGACCCGGACACGCCCGTGACCACGATGAGCTCGTTCGTGGGTAAATCGAGCGAGAGGTCCTTCAAATTGTTCTGTCGAGCGCCGCGAATCGAGATTGCTTGAGACATGATCACCCTGGCGCCGAAACGCCTGCGGTACGCACATTAGGGGAACGCGGCTTGGCCGCGGGACGAGCGCACGATTGTACCGGGAGAGGCGCAACCGAGCCCTGCGATTGGATGCGAAAAAGATGTCAGGGGATGTCTCGATTTAGGCTGAAGGCTGAAGGCTGTAGGCTGTAGGCTGTAGGCTGTAGGAAGAGCGCGCATTCGCGCGCAAGAGAGACTGAAGGCTGAAGACTGAAGGCTGAAGGCTGAAGGTTGACAAGGACCGCGCAGAGGGCGCGGCCTCTTCCTTCCCTTATCCCTCCTTTCCCTCCTTTTATTCCCTCGCCGCGAACTCGCTCTCGAACCGCTTACCCATCTCGCCGCTCGCAATCTGCGCGCGGAGCCATTCGTCCACATACGCGCGCCATTCTGGATCGCGCGGCAACAAGATGGCCTTCTCGCTGTGCGTGAACGTCTGCGGAGTCGCCCTACACAAGCGCGGGTCGATGCGAGTCTGCAGCTCGACCTCCACGTCGTCCGTGATCATGACGTCGGCACGACCTTCCGCGACCTCGCGAAAGATAGTGCGGTTGTCGGGGTGCACCGTCACATGCGCGCGCGTCAACCGTTCGCGCACGAAACGCTCGTTGGTGCCGCCGGGATTGACGACGACGCGCACCGTCGGACGATCGATTTCTTCCAACGTATCCAGCTCGGCCTGTCGGCCGCAGCGAACGATCGGCGTCTTGCCGCCCGCGTGATAGGCAGATGAGAACGCTGCTTCCGCAGCACGATCGGGGGTCACGCTGATTCCGCTCAGCGCCAGGTCGAAACGTCCTGCGCGGTAGTCGTCCATCAGAGTCGGCCAGCTCGTGCGAATGAAACGCGGCGTGACCCCAAGTGCCTTCGCTAGCTCGATCGCCGTCGCGACGTCGACACCGCGCAACGTGCCGTCCCGCTCCAGACTGAACGGTGCGTAATCGCCGGTCGTACCGACTCGAAGCACGCCGCTCGCGCGAACCCGCTCCAAAGCCGGCGACGGAATTCGGCGCATCGATGCCAGTGCGGCGAGCAAAGCATGCGCTGAGCTCTCATCGAGTCTTGCAGCCGAAAAGCGCGCGGCCAAATGTCCGTAGCGATCCGGAAAATCCGTGCGCTCGAGCTCGGGCATCGCAAGATAGAGCGCGATGAGCAGCTGCCGGCCGATCTCATCGAGCGCAGGTCGAAGGTCCGAGCTCAAATCGCGCAACTGCGGCGGCAGCGGCTCGGGTGCATCGAAGACGCGCCGTTGGATCGCTCGCGCAAGCTCGATCTGCAAAGCGAACAGTCGCCGGGTAGCCTGCGGTTCGAGACCGAGCCGCTGCGCGTCGCTCACGGTCGCGTCGAGGACTTGCGCCTCACGAACCGGATCCTGGATCGGCAGACGATGATGTTTCTTCCATTGACCGACCGGCTCCATGAGACCTAGCCGATCGACCATCAACGAAACGACGCGCTCGACGTCCGCTTCCGGCGATTCGAACCGAGGCTCGGCACTCTTCGCGATCCATGGGCATACGAGAAACAGGACGACGATCGCGCGCGCGTGCTGGAGAATGGATGTGGAGGACATCCGCGTAAGATGCGGCGCGGATAGCAGCGGGCGCAAGACCCTGTGAGTCGTGAGTCGTGATTCGTGATTGATGACTTGTAGTTGACCAGGGCTTTGCGGGCACGGCTACGCCTTCCGCTGTTTCGCGCTCATTAGCTCACTCTCGCCCCGCAAAGAGAGAGGCAGGTTTCTGTGCACTCGCGCCTGCGTCACGAATCGCGAGCCACGAATCACGAGATCAGGGCTTGAGCGGCACAATGAGATCGAGAAAGCGGCTCAGTAGCGTCGGCTTCAAGTTATCGATCTCCATCGACTCGCGAATGCGCGGAATGTCGCGTAGGTCCAGACGGAGCTCGTCTTCGTGATCCAACAGGGCCGCAGCGGCGGGCGCAGCGTGCATCGCATGCGCGGTCGTGCTCGGAGCCGGACGGGCCATGGCCGGAGCCCGACGCATCATCGTTGTCGAAGGTGCTGCGCTCATTCTCGATCTCCCTGTGACATTGCCTGCGAGCGACAGCAGCGTAGAGGATGCGTACCGTATCCCTTCGTGAGCCAAGTCACGATCGCAAACACGCGTTCGCGCAAACTGTACGGCGACCGAACAGAGATGCACGATTTCGATCGCTAACACGGCTTATGTCTAGCCGATGTCGCAGCACGACGACGTATTCGGCATTGCACCGAGGTCAAGAACATGCATAGGTTTCGACGAATTCTTTGTGCGTTAACGGCCTGCGTACTGATCGGCGCATGCTCGTCCGACGCGCCGCCCGAAAAAGAACCGGACTCGCGGGCGCACACGCTCGCGCCGCTGCCGAGCGAAAGCGCAGACGTGCTGCGCGCCAAGCTCAATGCAGCCGGCATGCAAACGGAGTACGCGGCGAATTTCGATGGCGACCGCCTGCAACGCATCGCCGAGCATCGAAAGCAAGGCGATGCGACAGTCGCCGCCGAGTATGCCTTCGTCGGCGCACGGCTCGTGGAATATCGCGGACCGAAAGTGAACGCGCCCGAAAAGCTCGAGCTGCAGTTCGATGTGCAAGGCGCTCTGGTTTCGGGACGAGGTCCGAACGTGAGCGACGAAGAGATTGCTGCAATCCGCGATCGTGCGCAGTTGCTGCGCAGTCATGCAGTGGCGCAGCGGGCGACACGCGGGCACGGTCAACGCTAAAGAGCTGACCGTACGGTCACAGGCAACAGGCTACCGGCTACAGCAGAGGGCGTGGGGCTTGGCCCCTCCCTACCCCTCCCCTGCCCCGGCTGGCGAGGGAATCAAAGCGCGCAGCGCGCGCCGCCAACCTTCAACCTTCAGCCTTCAGTCTTTCATATGCGCGCGAACGCACGCTCTTCCTACAGCCTACAGCACACAGCCTGAGCGAAGCTCATCCGTGCGCAAGCGTCGGCAGCTCGATCTCCACGCTCAGCCCGCCGCCTTCGCGATTGCGAGCTTTCACGCCCCCGCCGTACATCGTGACGATGCGGTAAGTGATCGCGAGGCCCAGACCTGTGCCGCCCGAATCGCGGTCGCGCGATTCGGCGACACGATGAAACGGCTCGAAAATTTTATCGAGCTCCGCTTCGGGCACGCCCGGTCCGCGATCCTCGATGAGAATACGTGTCACGCCGTCTTCGCGCGTCATCGAGACTTCGACCGCCGTGCCCTCGCGCGTGAATCGCACGGCGTTGCGTAACACGTTCTCGATCGCGCTGCGCAGCAGATCGTGATCGCCTTCGATCTCCACGCTCAGCGTTGGCGCCCAGGACACGTCCTTGTTCGCGGCGTTCGCCTCGATGCGCGCATCTTCGACGACCTCCGTCAGCAAGGTGGTCAGATCCACCGGCACGCGCGGCAGCGCCGGTTCGATCGCGCGCAAATGGGAAAGCTGCAACATCTGCCCGATGATCACATCCAGACGTTCGGTCTCGAGCTCGATGCGATCGAACTGGCGCTGGACGTCGCTGCCGCGCCTGGCAAGGCTCGTCGCAACACGCAACCGCGCGAGCGGCGAGCGCAGCTCGTGCGACATCGCTCGCAGCAGCGATTCCTTGGAAGCGATGAGCTCGCGAACGTGATCGGCCATGGTGTCGAAGTCGCGCGCGAGCACACCGAGCTCGTCATGACGCTTGGCGAACTCATCGCCGATTCGCGAATCGAGATTGCCCGCAGCGAGCGATCGTACGCTCGCCTGCAGTCGCTCGACCGGCTTGCTCACGTACCTTGCCAGCCACCAGCACACCAAGCCGCTGATGACCAGCGCAAAGGCGAAGAGCATCGCGCGCACGTCGGCCGTGTTGAGAATGTCCCACGGGCTCGTGGAGGACTCGATCAGGATCGTATAGACGCTGTCGTCGTGATCGAAGAATTGCGGGGTCAAGAGCAGCGGGTTCGGCTCGCGATCGCGGGGCACGCCTTTGCTCATGAGCCCGGCGCGTTCGAGGCGCCGCACATAAGCCATCAAGCGATTCGGCAACGTGCGACCGAGAATGTCGACCCCCGTGTAATCGACGATGTAGATCGTACGGCCGATGTATTCCTTCTGCGCTTCGTCGATCCACTCGCGCAAGCCCTCGATGCCCTCCGCATGCAGGCGCGCGGCAGCTTCTTGCGCCAGCTCGTTCGAGTCGAGCGCCTTGACTTGGCTGAAGCGGTACCAGGCAACGGCGGCGGTCGAAAGCAGCACGAGCAGCATCGCCGCCCAAAAGGACAGGAAGATGCGGAGAAACAGCGTCCTCACGTCCGGGGCTCGGCTCGCTGCTCACCCGGCGTGGCAATGAGAACGTAGCCTGCGCCTCGAATACTGCGTATTTCTGGCAGACCGTTCTCGCCTAGACCGAGCTTGCGACGCAGATTGCTCACGTGCGTATCGATGCTGCGGTCGTATGGAGTCAGTCGGCGCCCGAGAACGCGTTCGGTCAGCGATTCGCGCGACTGCACTTGGCCGACGGAACGCATCAACACTTCGAGCAATCGCAGCTCCGTGCCCGTCAGACGCACCGATTGACCGTTGAGCTGCACATCGAAGGTAGCCGGATCCAAACGGAGCGGCCCGACCGTGACCGGGCTGGCGGGCTGATCCGTGTCGCGCGAAGAAAACCGCCGCAATACGGCACGCACGCGCGCCACGAGCTCCCGCGGATTGAACGGTTTCGCCAAGTAGTCGTCCGCGCCGAGCTCGAGACCGACGATACGGTCCACGTCCGCTCCATGGGCGGTCAACATCACGACGGGCACCGACAACGAGTGGCGCAAGCGGCGCAGCACTTCGAAACCGCTGAGCGACGGCAGCATCACGTCGAGAATCACCAAATCGTAGGAATGCGACTGTTCGGTCAGTCGCTCCAGCGCTTCAGCACCGTCGCGGACGAGCGAGACCTGGAACCCTTCGCCCGTCAGATACTCGGTCAGCATTTGGCCGAGCTCGCGGTCGTCGTCCACGATCAACAGTGAAGCCGGCTTTGTCATGTGTGGAATCACCTTGGAATTGTGTCTTTCGTCGTTGTGGCCCGCTAGAGCGCGCGAAAGTTGGCACACCGGATTATCGCGAGGTGCCAAGAATGGTCAAAAATCGAGCCACGTCTTGCCCTTACCGGGCACGGTCTGAGCTGCAAGACAAGCCGCAGCCGCGCCAGTGCTTCCTCTCTTCCCCCTGGGTTGAGACCCGCACTGTCCCAAAAATCGGACCGATTTGTACATAAGGCAAGGGCCGTGACTCGTCGCTGGTGACTGGACTCGGGTAGGCCTTACGCTGGGTCGTGATTCGTGATCCGTGGCTCGCGGCACTGGGAGCGGTAGAGGAGAGAGACGCCAGGCCAGCTGCGTGCTGCCGGCCGCGCGAACGCGCGCTCTTCCCTACAGTCCACAGCCTACGGCCTACAGCCTAGGGGCGAGCCAGGGGCGAGTCCCCACTCCAAATTGATACGCTTCGTCCCCAGATACCACTCGTGAGGCGTACCCATGGCCGTACCTTGGCTTCAGATCGTGCAGCTCGTCCCCTCGATCGTCGAGGTTTCCCGTGAGCTGCTGAAGAAGAACAAGCGGACTGCCGAACAGGGAGTGCCGCAGACACCGAGCGAGGTCATCGCTCGAATCGAAAGCCTGGAGGAGAACGAACGCCGCCAGGCCGAGCTCATCAGCCAGATGGCCGAACAACTCGCAAACATGACGAAGCTCATGGTGGAGATGCGCAAGCGCATCATCTGGTTGACGGTGGGATTGGGGATTGCGATTGCGGTAGCGATCGCGGGACTGTTCTTCTGAGGCTGAAGGCTGAAGGCTGAAGACTGAAGGAAGCGCGCACTGCGCGTAATGAGTCCCCTCTCCTGCCTACACGGGGGCTGGTTAGGGCGGGGGCCACGCATTCCTCAGACTGAAGACCGAAGGCTGAAGACTGAAGGAAGCGCGCAGATCCACCGTCGTGAATGGGATTCAACGTCTCTTGCCCAAGCCCCACGCCCCGAGCCCCAAGCCCTCTTGCTGTCGCCCGTCGCCTTCTCCGTTATCGCGCTTGGCTCTGCTGATATAGCGGCAGCACCCTCGGAATCGTCGCCTGCAAATCGCGGATGCGCGATTCGCTCGACGGGTGCGTGCTCAAGAACTCAGGCGGTGCGCTCCCGCCCACTTTGCCCATCTTCTGCCAGAGCGTGACTGCGGCGCTCGGGTCGTATCCGGCGCGCGCCATCAGCTCGAGACCCATACGATCGGCTTCCGCTTCCTGCTCGCGGCTGTGCGGAAGCTGAAACGTGATCGCCGAAATCTGACTGGCAAGCTGCATCGTCGTCTGGCTCGCGCCTGTCGCGAACGCGATGCCGGCGAGCGCAAGCTGCTCGGCGTAAGCGCGCGAAAGCCGCTCGCGAGAATGCTCGCGAAGCGCATGCGCAATCTCATGCCCGATCACTGCCGCAAGCTCTGCATCCGTCGCCTGCAATTTCTCGATGAGCCCGGTGTACACCATGATCTTCCCACCGGGCATGCAATACGCGTTCACATCGTCCGAATCCTGCACGTTGATCTCCCACTTCCATTGGGCCGCATCGGGACGAAAGGCCGTGACGTGAGGAATCAGCCGCTGTGAAATGGTCTGCACGCGCTTGTACGTCTCCGGATTGGTGTTCAGCGCCCCCTGCTTGCGCGCTTTGTCGAGCTCTTGCTCGTAAGCCACTTGCGCGCCCTGCTCGACTTGCTCCTCCGAGACGAGCATGCGTTGCTTGCGATCTATACCGACAACACCTGGGCTCGTCGTTTGAACGGTCTGACAGCCTACGAGCCCACAGGCCAGTGCGACGATCAACCAATGACGAATACGCATGGGAAGAATCTGCCATCGATGACGCTGCCAAAAACGAGTTGCGGTACGGGGCTGTTCCATTGCGTCGTGATCCGTGACTCGTGACTCCAAGCCCGCCGGGGTCGGTGAGTGGTGATTAGTGAGTAGTGAGTCGTGAGCAGCAAGACCGGACGGCGCCAACACTGAAAACGCCGCCACTCACGAATCACGATTCACGGCTCTTCCCTTTCCTCCGGCGATCCAGTCTCGACGAAGCGGCCGAGACGCTTCGCTTGCCCGACGAGCACTTCATCGACGATCTCCGCCCAATCGGAAAGCGGCTCGTCGGCGAAACCGCCGACGTTGTACGTCATCGTGATGCGCGAGCCGCCGCCGGCCGCTTCGATCTGCCACGTGAGGCTGCCGGTCACGCCGAAGTTCTGTAGCGGACCCAGCGCGCCGATCAATCGCAGCACTCTCGCCGGCTGCACATAAACGACGGCAGCGTGCTCGATGCCCGCATACAAACCCAGCTTCTCGCAGAAACAGCCGCGCACGACGGGTTCGAGCGAGAGATTGCGCGCGTCGCCGGAATAGGTGTGCTCGGGATCCCACCACTTCCCCACGTCGGCCAAGGCAGCCCAAACTGTCGGCGGCGGAACGTTGGGGACATCGACGACGTGACGGATGTTGAACCCGTTCGGCCCGGCGTTCACGACCTCGGCGCGCGCTTGCGATACAACGGCGAAGCCGACGATCGTCAAGAGCAAGGTGAGCAACCGCATTGATGTCCCCCCACAGGTTGGCTGCCGGATAGTAATACTGAACCTCTGGATACTGAATTTTGGCACCTACATGCACAGCGGCTCGCCGATGCGGGCTACACTAGAACGCATCACACATCGAGAGGATGGCGCCACGTCCGGCGAGGCAAGCGCGCGAATCTCGACTCCGACTTCGGGTCTGCGGAAACATGCGATGGCCGGGGTTGGGCACAACAGACTGCAGCAGCGAACTCGAGGACAGACGGTATGGCAGGCCGCAAACCCGCACGATCCAAGCAAGCATCTCGCGTCAGCGGCGGGGTTACACAAGAACAAGCGGAAGAAGCGGTTCGGACTCTGCTGCGCTGGGCAGGCGACGACCCCAATCGCGAAGGCTTGCGCGATACGCCGACTCGCGTCGTACGTGCCTACCGCGATTGGTTCTCCGGCTATTCGATCGACCCTCGCGAGTATCTGCAGCGCACATTCGAAGAGGTCGCGGGCTACGACGAAATGATCGTGCTGCGGGACATCGAGTTCGAGTCGCATTGCGAGCACCACATGGCGCCGATCATCGGCCGTGCGCACGTGGGCTATCTGCCGACCAACAAGGTCGTCGGGATCAGCAAGCTCGCGCGCGTGGTCGAAGGTTATGCGCGACGCTTCCAAGTTCAGGAGAAGCTCACTGCAGAGATCGCATTATGTATTGCAGAGGTTCTGAAGCCCCGCGGCGTCGGCGTCGTCATCGACGCGACCCACCAATGCATGACGACTCGCGGTGTGCACAAGCGGGCCGTGTCGATGGTGACGAGCAAGATGCTCGGTGCGTTTCGCGAGGACGCCCGCACGCGTGCGGAATTCCTGCGATTCATCGACGGAAAGGCTTGATCGCCCCGAGCCTGTGCACCGACAGTTCAAGTTAGTGCACAGCCATTCGCTGCACCTCCAGTCCGCGCTGGATTAGGGCTTCCCCCTCCGCCGGAAATTGGCGTCTTGCCGACAGCACGCCGACTGTGACGCGGCTCTCATTCGCTGCGTGCGCTCGGTCCTAGCATCTGTCCTCTGGTGACTCTGACGAGCAACTGGCAAGGACGCGCTTCTCTCGGTCCGTACCTCGAAGGCATTGCATCCGTGAACGCCATGGCATCTGCAGCGAAGCCATTCCGCGTGGAAGGCGCGGTCGGCCGCGCCGAGCACATCTCTCTCGAAGCCGAAACCGAGCTGGCACCGAACCCGCCGACCAGCCGCAGAGTCCGCGCCAAGTACGCTCTCCAAACTCCGAACGGCAAGTGCAAGACCGAGCTGTCGCTGCTCGATGAGCATTACTTGCAGGTTCGTATCGCACGCGCGCGCCGCCCGACGCAGACGTACTCACTCGATCTGCGCTTCCTGAATTCGCAACCCGTTCGCGTTCGTCATATCGCATGGGGCTGGTTCATTCTTGGGGTAGCGTCGGCACTCGCCTCGGGCACCGCGGTTTGGTTCGCTTTCTCGCTGTTTGCAGACTCAGCACGCTCGATTGCGCTCGTTGCATCCGGCATTGCGCTGCTGACAGCGCTCAGCGCGGTCTGGCTCGGAATGCGTGCGACGAGCGAATCGCTGAATTTCAAGAGCGTGCATGGCGGTGCCACACTCGTGAGCATCGCCGGCGCACTCGGCAGCACGAAACAAGGCAAAGCTTTCTTCGTCGCCATGATCAAGGAAATCGCCGCCGCTAAAGCTGCGCGCCCGCAGAACAAGCAACAATGGCTTCGCGACGAAATGCGCGAGCATCATCGTCTGCGCGAGCTCGGTGTGCTGAGCGAAGCGGAGTACGAGGCGAGCAAAGCGCGGATCTTGCGCGCGCATGCGTAGCGCGCGGCGACAGGCGACAGCAAGAGGGCGTTGGGCTCGGGGCGTGGGGCTTGGCAAGAGGCGTTGAGTCCCATTGACGACGGTGGATCTGCGCTCTTCCTTCGGTCTTCAGCATTCGCTCTCTTCAGCCTTCAGCCTTCAGTCTTCAGTCTTCAGTCTTCAGCCTTTAATCAGCCTTTCATCAGCTTGCCTACATCCAACACCGCCTTCAGCGGCAAGTGATCCGAAGCTTGGCGCGCCAACCTGCTGCGGTGGATGACGACGGACTCGATGGCGCTGTGCGGACGCACCCAGATACGCGTGAGTGCGAGCAACGGTGCGAATGATGGAAAGCCGGCAGGCGCTGGAGGCTTGCCGAACGCAAGGTGCGCTTCGCGAAGCGTCGCAGCGCGCCGATACCACTCGTTCATGTCGCCGATCACGATCAGCGGCGCCTCCATCGAGCCTTCGCCGATCGCGATCATCAAGCGGCGCCATTGAAAGCGTCGCTCCGTACGACGCAGCCCCAAGTGCGTGGCGATGATGCGTAGCGGCTTGCCGCGGAGGTCGAGCTCCACGTCGAGAGCGCCGCGCGGCTCGGCTCGCGAGTAGCTCAGGTCGTGGCGCCGCACATGAACGATCGGCAGGCGCGTGAGCAACGCATTTCCGTATTCGCCTGTGTGGCGCACGATCCGCAATCCAGGCACTGCAGCCATGTCCAGTGCCTTCGACAAGTACTCGAGCTGCATCGACTCTTCGTGCTCGCCCGGCTGATTGTCCACTTCCTGAAGGGCATAGATGTCGCAATCGAGCTCGCGCAGCACTTGGGCAATGCGTGCCGGGCTGCGCTTGCCGTCCCAGCCCACGCAGCTGTGCAGGTTGTACGAAGCGACCGTCAGAACATTCGAGCGCGTGTCGCTCCATTCATGCTGGCCGCGCACGGTCGAAGTCATGGCCTCGTGCATTCGGACTTGCGGCACCGCCGATCAACCATCGGCGCACGAACCAGGTTGCCAGCATGACCAGCAACACTGCGCCGGCGATCAGCCAATAATTGACCTTGCCGGGATCCTCGAGCGCTGCCTGCAATTGATCGCTGAGAATTGTCGCGGCCAATGTGCCGGGCAACATGCCGAGCGCGGTGCCGACCATGAAATGCCACAACTTGATTCGCACGGCACCGGCGACGACGCCTTCGACCGCGAACGGTGCAAGCGGCACGAGACGCAAGGCAGTCATCGCGAGCAGCCCGCGTTTGCGCATCACCTCGATCATGCGATGCAGATTGCGACCGGCAACTCGATGCACGGTTCGCCGATCGAACCGGCGACCGGCCACGTAGGTCACCCACGCAGCCAGCTCTATACCGAGCATGGCGTACAGGAATCCGAGCCACGGACCGAATGCGACGACCGCGAACAAGGTGATCACCGGCCGCGGAAACATCACGATGCATGCCGGCGTGTAGGCGGCGATCACCAGGAACGGCGCCCAACGCCGGCCGCCGAAATTGCGCGCCCAACCGGTGACGCGCTCAGGCTCCAGCCATTGAGCCAGCGGCGTGAATTTCCAGATCGCGGCGAGTCCTGCTATGACGCACGCAGCAGCAACCAGCTTCCACCAATTCGATCGGACGGGAAGCGGCTCGCTGTCGGCACTGAAAAGTTTGGAGAGCATCGGCAGATCCACAGGCTTCTCGGGATCTGCGACAGCGATCATGTTCATCACCGCGGGCGAAATGTCCTGCTCGCACTCGAGCGGCCTCAAGCAGCGATCGTCGCGATGCAAGGCTTCCATCGTCGCAGCGAGCGAACCCGTACGCGCGACGCATTCCTGTACTTGTTCCGGTTCGGCCCCCAGATGCTCGGCAAGCAGCTGGCACCGCAGGGCACGAATGGCCGCGCGCGTCTCATCGCGGTCGGCATGGACGACCAGATCGCATTCCGTATCGAGCCCCATCGAACGGTTGGCGATATTTGCCGAGCCGATGCGCACGTAGTCGTCATCGACGATCATCAATTTCGCATGCACATCGATGCAGGTGCCTTCTTCCAGACCGGCGATGTACGGATAGACGACGCACAGCCGATCGAATCGATCCACTTCTTTGAGACGCGCGATCAACCGTGTGCGCAGCGTCTGCATCGTAAGCTCCTCCAACCATCCATGGCTCAACTGGCGTAACACGACGACGACTTCCGGTCCGTTTGGCTCCTGCAGGCGCGCAGCCAGCGCTTCGCCGACCCGATCGGCCGTGAAGTATTGGTTCTCGATGTAGATGCTGCGTTTGGCCGCCGCGATCATGTCGAGATAGAGGGACTCGACCTCGCGCACGCCAGGCCGCTCGTCGACGGCAGGTTCTGTGCGCGCGATCGCGACGTCGACGTTCGTCACGTCTGCATGCAGACTTTCCGGCCATGTTGCATCCGTCGCAGGCTTGCGCCTCCCGCGACGCCATGGAGCTGTGCGTCCCGCAGATCTGCGCAACGGCTCGCCCGTCGCCCTTCGCCAGCGTTCGCGGCACAGCTCGCCGAGCGCCCGTGCGGCGTCCCCGTCGACAGCCATCGCCAGATCGTGAAACGGCGGGTACGGCGTACCTTGCATGACGCGGCGCGCATCGTTCGCCGCATGCTCGCAGGTGTCCCATCGCCTGCACGTCAAATCGATGCCGCCGCAAAATGCGACCGCATCGTCGATCACGACGATTTTTTGATGATGCGAACCGCCGATCGGATGCGTGTTGTCGTAGCGCAATTGCACGCGCCGATGCGGCTTCCAACCGAAACCCGCGAGGGGCGCCCATTCGCGATCGAGCCCGAAGATCATCGGGTAATCCCAGATCAGGATGTTGACCCGAAGCTCAGGCCGCTGCTTGGCGAGTCGATTGAGGAATGCGCCGAGCTCGAGCTCGCGTTCTCGAGCATCCAAGAGCAAACGAGTGCGGCTGTGAAAGTCCCACCCGACGATCAGAATCGAGCGTTGCGCGAGCTCCGCCGCAGCGACGAACGCCTTGAAATACGCATCGGCATCGATGATGAACGCAGCGCGATCCGCGTGCGCGAGGCGCCAACAATTGCGTCCAAGTTCGAAAATGGAACGTGCGTCGCGCTGCTCCGCCATGATGACCCCGTCGAGACTGTCCGGGGAACGTTCGCAGCGGAGGTCTGGTTCCTGACGCTATCGTCTGAATTCGAGACGGGTTGAGGATGCGACGAGAGTTTGCTCGCCGCATCCGTATTCATTCAGAACAGAAAGGAAGATTTACGCGACGCCATGGCGCTTGAACCATTCTTGCAATTTGTTCCAACCGTCGCGCGCATCGCGCTCGTTGTACATCGGACGATAGTCGGCGTAGAAACCGTGCTGTGCCTCCGGATACACGACGATCTCGGCGGGCACTTTCGCCTTCTTGAGCGCTTCACGCATCTGTTCGACGGTATCGAGCGGAATGCCTTGGTCCTTGCCCGCATACAAACCGAGCACCGGCGCCTTCAACTCCGCAGCGACGTCGACGGGTTGACGCGGCGTGAACTCGTTTCTGTCGCCGACGAGCCTGCCGTACCACGCGACGCCGGCCTTCAAGCGCGGGCTATGCGCTGCGTAGAGCCAAACGATGCGCCCGCCCCAGCAGAAGCCCGTGATTCCGAGCCGAGTAATGTCGCCCTTGCCGCTTTCCGCGGCAAACTCGACGCAAGCGTCCAGATCCCCCAAGACTTGCGCGTCGGGAACTTTGGGCACGATCGCACGGATCTCGTCGATCGAGAGCTTCGATACATCGGCCTGCCGCGCATAGAGCTCGGGCGCGATCGCGAAATAACCCAGCTTGGCGAAACGACGGCAAATGTCCTTGATGTGTTCGTGCACGCCGAAAATCTCTTGCACGACGAGCACGACCGGAAACGGCCCGCCCTCTTTGGGCATGGCTCGATAGGCCGGAATCGTTTCGTCGCCGACCTTAACCTTGACCTCGTCGGCCGTCAGCCCTTCGGCGTCAGTCGTAATCGTCGCAGCCGTCACTGGCTGCACGGCCATGGCAAAACCTGCTGCAAGACTCGTCACAACAACCTCCCGTCGCGAAAATACGGTTCGTCCAAGAACGTTCGCGACATCAACATCTGAATCCCGGCTCATCGCGCACCACTCCTCGAGTTCGGCACGAAGTGTACGCACGCTGTCGGGCGCCGACCATCGTGCATCCACGCAACGATCCGGCGGAGCCGTTACACGAGGACGCGCTCGATACCGCCGTCGTTGGCGCTGCGCACGTAATTCTGCAGCCAGTCCTCGCCGAGCACATGCTTCGCGATCTCGACGACGATGTAATCGGCCTCGATGTCCGCGTCGTCGTTGTAGCGCTTCAATCCTTGCAGGCACGAAGGGCACGAGGTAAGGACCTTCACCTCGCCCTTGAACCCGTCGGCGCGCAGCTTCTCAGCGCCGCTACGGATCTCCCGCTCTTTGCGGAAACGGACTTGCGTCGCCACATCGGGACGCGTGACCGCAAAGGTGCCCGACTCGCCGCAGCAGCGATCGTTCTTCTCGATCCTGCCGTTCTTCTCGTCGTTCATGAGCGCGTTGACGACCTTGAGCGGATCGTAGCTCTTGATCGGCGTATGACACGGGTCGTGGTACATGTAGCGCACGCCCGTGACGCCTTCGAGCTTCACGCCGCGCTCCATCAGGAACTCGTGGATGTCGACGATCCGGCAGCCCGGGAAGATCTCGTCGAATTTGTAACCCTGCAGCTGGTCGTAACAGGTGCCGCAGCTGACGACGACCGTCTTGATGTCGAGATAGTTGAGCGTGTTCGCGACGCGATGAAAGA